>Ga0310697_10000190_pt1 | contig 87600 bp, 49 predicted proteins | sample 172DNAGHGlowgp2_FD_203883 | JGI IMG/M metagenome (GOLD analysis project Ga0310697, IMG submission 203883) | Sheep rumen microbial communities from Palmerston North, Manawatu-Wanganui, New Zealand - 1728 DNA GHGlow gp2 (v2) (version 2) | ecosystem: Host-associated > Mammals > Digestive system >...
CGGCTATTGCCACAGAAAGCAACCTCTACGGCTATAAGCTTTTGCCTTATACTGGCACACTGCCGTCGCTTGCCGGCACAGGCACGGCTGAAGACCCTTACCTCATCAACAATCATGATGATTGGTTGTTATTCTACTGGTATGTCAACAGTGGCACCAACAGCTACAGCGGCCAGTATGTGAAGCTGATGTCCGACCTCACTATCACGACAACGATAGGCTTGCGCGATGACAAGCCATTCAGCGGAACCTTCCTCGGAAACGGTAATACGCTGACGGCTAACCTGACTGGCACGATTTATGATCTCGACGTCAACAATGAGCGAGGCACTGCACCGTTCCACTACATCAAGAATGCCACCATCAAGGATCTAACCATAACAGGCGACACATACTCTACCTCACTTTATGCTGGAGGTCTCGTGGGCTTCGCTGACGGCACCAACCTCATTGAGGGCTGCATCGTTACCTCCACTTTACATCTTAGCAATAGACATGCCGGCGGCATCATCGCACACGGAATGAACTCCACTACCACCCTCCGGAACTGCGTCTTTGCCGGCACCATCACGAGCTATCACGAAAACCAACTTTATGACGGCAAGAATGTCATAGAAATCGGAGGCATCTGGGGCTGGAACGACGACGAAGCCACGCCTACACTGCAGAACTGTCTGGAAAAAGGCTCCTTCAACAACATCAAATCCATGCACCCCATTGGCTTGCAGGGCGACAAAGGCACCATCACCAACTGCTACTACGTGAACCCGCAGATAGGCTTGCCCACCAATGCCTGCACCGTCAGCGGGGCCTATAAAGTCGAAAAATCCCTGTCTGGCTTATGCAAGGAGATAACCATTAAGGGCGTCACAGTGTACTCACAGTCCTGTACCGTCAGCGGCGTGGAAGCAAATTATGTTATGACTGAAAACCCCATCAACGTTTACCCCGTCATGACTGACCCATCCTTTGGCACAACACTCAACTTCGACACCGACTACACGGTCACGCTCGATGGCGAGCCGGTAGAGGCGCTCCCCATCAGCATCAGCACCACGGGTAGCCACACGCTGGTTTTCACCGGCAAGGGCAGTTATGTCGGCACAAAGAGCGTCGAGACTTACTTGATTAACAGCATCAATGGCACTGGCTCGGATACCGACCCTTACATCATCAGTAACACAGACGAATGGAACACTTTTGCCTATTTCGTCAACAGCGGCACCAACACCTACAGCGGCGAGTACGTGAAGCTGACCGCCGACATCAGCGTGACTGAGATGGTTGGCACCAGCGAGAGCAACTCGTTCCAGGGCACCTTCCTCGGCGACGGCGTTCACACGCTGACCTTCACCAAAGGCACGTCCGAGAGCGCCTTCGGCGAAGAGAATTGCGCCCCGTTCCGCTACGTCAAGAATGCCACCATCCGTGACCTCAAGGTGGCGGGCTACATATACACCTCACGGAAGCTCGCGGCAGGACTTGTCAGCAGACCATACGGCACGACGAACATCACCAACTGCCAAGTCAGCACAGTCATCTATAGCAGCGTCAACGGCGACAGTGCCCATGGCGGCATCGTGGCTATGCCAAGCGGCACACTGAACTTCGCAGGCTGTGTTTACACTGGCCATCTGCTGACCAATAACGAATCCATAAACTGCGGCGGCTTCATGGGCTGGTACAACAACGCGACCGTCAGCGTCACTAACTCTCTCTATATCCCAAGTGGCAGCATAGCTGAGGGCTGGTCAGCCATCACTAACGGAGTCACTTTCTTGCGAGGAGGCAGCCCAACAATCAACAACTGCTACTATACCGAAGCATTGGGAACGGAACAGGGTAGGTTTGTATATACTACAACCACCACTGCTCCTGTCAACCTCGGCATCCTTAAGGCGGAATACAGTATGTTGACAGCATACGCTAACGGCATTCTCTTCGAAGGCACATACTATGTGGCTCAAGCCCTCAACGGTGCAGGAACGGTGGGCAATCCATACATCATCGCCACTGATGACGATTGGGAGACTTTCGTATATAACGTCAACAATGGCTTTAACAACTATAATGGCGAGTATGTGAGACTGGATGAAAGCATCAGTGTCTCGACAATGGTGGGTACAAGCGATGACCGCTCTTTCCAGGGTACTTTCCTCGGTGACGGAACCCACACGCTGACCTTCACCAAAGGCACCGCAGAGAGCGCTTTTGGCGAAGAGAACTGCGCCCCATTCCGCTATACCAAGGATGCCACCATTCGTGACCTCAAGGTGACGGGCACCATATACACTTCACGCAAGTTCGCCGCCGGACTCGTCGCTCGCAATTCTGGTACGACGACCATCACCAACTGCCAGATTGGCACCGTCATCCACAGCAGCGTCTCCGGCGACGGTACCCACGGCGGTATCGTGGCCATGCCGGCAGGCAGCACGACAACGACCATCACAGGCTGCGTATATAACGGCCGGCTGCTGACCACCAGCAGCACCCAGTATTGCGGCGGTTTTGTGGGATGGAGTGGTGATAATACTGTTACTGTCGCCCATTCACTCTATGCCCCAGATGCCAACATCGTCGCCGCTGCGGGTGAAACGGCCATCAATCACGGCGCCACCTTCGTGCGTGGCAACACCCCGACCGTAGAAACCAGCTGCTACTACACCGAGACGATGGGGTCGGCACAGGGTACCCGTGCCATTGGCACCGCCACAGCACCCGCTAACCTCGGCAACCTGGTGCAGGACTACGGCATGTTGCAGGTCTACGGTAACGGCATTTTATACGATGGCACCTACTACGTGGCGCCCGCCACCGTCAGTCTGGCTGACAACGCCGACAACAGCACGACCATCAATACGGCTGACGGCTGCGTGGCCAACGTCACCCTCGCAGCCCGCACGCTCTACAAGGACGGCAAGTGGAACACGCTGTGCCTACCGTTCTCGTTGAGTGCAGCGCAGATTGCTGCCCATGCGGATTTTGCAGGGGCAACGCTGATGACGCTGGACGTGACACAGAAGAACGGCTTCGATGTGGAAGATGGGACGCTGTATCTGTGGTTCAAGACAGCGAAAGCGATTGAAGCAGGAGTGCCCTATTTGGTGAAATGGGAAAAGGCAGCGGACTACGAGGGCAATAAGGCGAGCTACGACATCAGCAATCCTGTATTCGAGGGCGTAACCATCAGCAACTCGACGGCTCAGACTGTGGAGAGTGAGACCACAGGGCTGGAGATAGTACAGATGGTGGGTACGTATTCGCCAGTCAGTGTGACAGCTGATGACAAGAGCATCCTATTCTTGGGTGACGCAAACACACTGTACTACTCAACCATTGACCGCCAGATTCGCTCTTGTCGTGCCTACTTCTCAGTGCCGTACATCAAGGAACACGCCGGGACTCAGGCGCGTGCGTTTGCATTAAGCTTTGACGGTGAAGAAACGACAGGCATCAGCCTCACCCCAGGCCCCTCTCCAAAGGGCGAGGGGAGTGATTACTGGTACACCATCGACGGACGCAAGCTCAGCGGAAAGCCCTCACAACGCGGAATGTATATCAATAAAGGTAAAAAAATACTTGTCAAGTAAGCGATATGAAGAAAGAATATATGAAGCCCTCTATGAAGGCAATTGAGTTACAGTACATGACACAGCTTCTGGCTGGAAGTGGTGAAGTAAGTGATGTGCAAACAACTGGCTGGGACAATTCTGCTGATGAGCTCATTATTAGTGATCAAGGTGGCAGTAGCAGCATTTGGGACAGATAAGAACCTGATTATAATTAAATGAAGAAGTAGCGGCGTTCAATTCCAGAACGTCGCTACTTCTTGTTAGTATGGGACAGATGTAAGGGGAACGAGTGTTATCTTGTCAGCCCCTGTTCATACCGCTTGCGTCTGTTTACCCAAAGCCTCTGTATCTCTGCCTGATGCTCCGAGTTACGGAAAATTTTTCATTTCAGAGGTGTTCACTTGCTGTTATTTTGCTGATGCAAGGATAATCCCTGTTCTTTGTTAGGCATTTTCAAAAGTTTTTCTTACCTTTGCATCGTAAACATTAAACAATAACATTTTAGAACACCGGCGACAACGGGTAACAGCGGCTAAAGATTATGAAGACAATAATGACAATCATACGGACGACGTTGCTGATGTTTATGTTGGCAATGGGTGCCGGCATACAGGCGCAGACGGTTGCGTTTTCCTACAGAAAGTCGGATAAGGCGGACCTTCATCTGTGCGAGATGAAGACGCGCCAATTGGTACATCGTGAACGGATGGGGATGGCCTCTAACATACTTTATTTCGCTCAGATAGACTGTTCGGGCAGAGGACTGAAGGCCGGCTCTGTTGGCTTGCGCCTACAGTCGCTGTCACCCATTGGCGAACTGCGTAAGGTTATTCAGGAATATCGGTTGGATAGTCTGAAACAGCGTGAGGACCTACGTCTGTCGATTACCTTCGACAATGGTGAACGACTGACGTTCGACAGTGTCTATGTGTCGAATCAAAGCACCCACATACTGGCTGATCTTGTCGTGATTGTTGACCTGCTGGGCGTGCAGTCGGATGTACTGGGACGCATGGAGATGTCGGCGCTGACCCATGCCTATCTGGTGGAACGCTTCAGCAGCAATAATATCGTGAAGATGGAGATGGGCGGTGCCACGTTGCCTTTCACGCAGTGGCAGTCGGCTTCCACCCTCCACGATATGTTTCAGACCTTGTATGAAAAGACCGGCAGCGACCTCTATAACCCTGAGGCCCTGAAAAAGAAGAAAGAAAGCATAGAAAATGGACTATCAGGCAATCATCAATAAATACTACCCCGAAGACGACGACCTGCGCCGGCTGTTGATAAAACACTCGCGACAGGTTGCCGACCGCTGTCTGCTGATAGCCAATCGCCATCCAGAACTGCATCTGGACCGTGCTTTCCTGGAAGAGGCTGCCATGCTACACGACATAGGCATCCGCTGGTGTCACGCTCCTTCTATCTACTGCAATGGTGAGGATCATTATATCCGTCATGGACTTATCGGTGGTAAACTGTTGAGGGAGGAGGGCTACCCACTGCATGCCCGAGTAGCCGAACGTCATACCGGCACGGGTATCACTCAAGAGCAGATAGAGCGTCAGGGACTGCCCCTGCCATTGGCCAATTACGAGCCGGAGACACAGGAGGAACAGGTGGTGTGCTATGCCGATAAGTTTTATTCAAAGTCGCATCCAGAGCGGGTGTTGACGGTGGAACAGGCGGCCCATAGTCTGGCCCGATTTGGTCAGGAAGGGGTGCGGAAGTTTCTGTTATGGGCTGAAAAGTTTGAATAAAGCGTTAAAAAATCTAAGGCAGCAGCAAATTCTTCACTCTTCACTCTTCACTCTTCACTAAAAAGTAGTACCTTTGCAGCCGTGAAACAGAAGACAGGCATCCTTTTGCTGGTTATTGCCTTCATTCACTTGTGGGCTTGCACGCCGTCGTCTCTCTTCAAGAGTAAGGTGGAAAGAGAGACGGGGGCAGTACGCTCGTTATCCCCATCAACGAATCCTACTGACCTTACCCAGCAAGTCTCACCCGACTTCACACATCTGAATCTGTCTAGGCAGAACAACGACTCTGTGACTACGACCGCTGACGGTGATACGCTGACGGCGGAAATGGTTGCTGACTCTATAGCGACTGACAGCATACCGACTCTGACGGATACGCTGCTGAGTGGCAACCGTCCGGCGCGTGCCGCCATGAAGCGCGACACCACGGTGATGGACTCACTGGAGTTGGCTATCTACAAATACAACAAGGTCATCGACGACTCCTTGCGCCTGGACTCGCTGAACCGTCAGAAGAAGAATGGTATCGACGCACCGGTGGAATTCTCAGCTGACGACTCGCTCATCTATGAGGCCGGATCGGGGATGGCTCATCTCTTCGGCAGTTCGCACGTGAAATACCAGAACATGGACCTGCAGAGTGAGATGATCTATATGAACCTTGACTCATCACTGGTACATGCCACTGGTGGACAAGACTCGGTAACGGGTGAGAAGTTTGGAACGCCTGTCTTCAAGATGGGTAGCGATACCTATGAGAACGACACGATGGCCTTCAACTTCAAGACGAAGAAGGGTTTGATACAACAGGTGTACACTCAACAGGAAGAGGGCTTCCTGACCAGTGAGGTGGCTAAACGCGGTGCCAATGGTGAGTTGTTCCTGCAGCACGGACGCTATACCACTTGTGATGATCCGCATCCCGACTTCTATATCGCCATGAGTCGTGCCAAGGTGCGACCGGGAAAGGATGTCGTCTTCGGACCTGCCTATCTGGTGGTGTGCGACGTACCGGTGCCTCTCGCTATCCCATACGGCTTCTTCCCCTTCTCCAAGAGTTATAGTAGCGGTTTCATCATGCCTACCTACGGCGACGAGACTGAGCGTGGCTTCTATCTGCGTGACGGTGGCTACTACTTCGCCATCAGCGACAAGATGGACTTGAAACTGCTGGGTGAGATCTATACCAAGGGCTCGTGGGGCGCATCGGTGGCCAGCAACTACCGTAAGCGTTATCGCTACAGCGGCTCGTTCTATGCCAGTTACCAGAACTCGGTGACAGGTGAGAAGAATTTGCCTGACTACTCCAAACAGACCAGTTTCAAGATACAGTGGAGCCACCGTCAGGATGCGAAGGCCAATCCCTTCTCAACCCTCTCGGCATCGGTCAACTTTGCAACATCGAGCTATGAGCGCAACAACCTCACGTCGATGTACAACCCGCAGACGATGACACAATCGACACGTACTTCGTCTGTAAGTTATAGCACCGGCTTCTCGAGTATCGGCATGAATATCTCGACGACGATGAACCTCAGTCAGAACATGCGCGACTCTACTATCGCCATGACGCTGCCCGACCTGAATATCTCTATCTCGCGTTTCTATCCTTTCAAGCGCAAGAAGATGGTGGGCAAGGAACGTTGGTACGAGAAAATCTCAATGTCGTATACAGGTCATTTCAGCAACTCCATCAACACGAAGGAAAGTGAACTGCTCCACTCCAACCTCATCAAGGACTGGCGTAACGGCATGCAACACTCTATCCCTGTGAGTGCTAACTTCACACTGCTGGGCTATCTGAACATCAACCCATCGTTCAACTTCACCGACCGCACCTACTCCAATAAGGTGATGCGCTCCTGGGACGAGGCTGCCGGAAAGGAAGTCAGCGACACCATTAATGGCTTCTATAACGTCTATAACTGGAATCTCTCTGTCTCGGCATCTACCAAGCTATATGGTATGTACATCCCTTGGCGTAAACTCTTCGGAAATAAGATTGACCGCATCCGACATGTCTTTACACCATCGGTCAGTTTCAGTTATGCACCCGACTTCAGCGCTTCGCGTTACGGTTACTACGAGACCTATCAGAAGACGAATGCCGACGGCTCCGTCTCGTTGGTAGAATACTCTCCCTATCAAGGAAGTCTCTATGGGGTACCTGGCAAGGGAAAGACAGGAAGTATCTCGTTTGACATGTCGAACAATATCGAGATGAAGATACGCGACAGCAATGACTCTATTAAAAAGGTAAGCCTGATTGATGAACTGGGGGCATCGATGTCGTATAACTTGGCGGCAAAGGTGAGACCCTGGAGTGACCTCTCGGCACGTATCCGACTGAAACTGACGAAGAGTTATACGTTCAACCTCAGTGCTATCTTTGCCAGCTACGTCTACGAGGCCGACTCAGTGGGTGCTACACCACGGCTGAGTGAGCATACCACCTACTGGCAACAGGGTAAGATAGGTCGTTTCCAGGGCATGTCACAGAATATTTCGTACACCCTCTCGAATGAGAAGATTGCCAACCTGTTCAAGTGGTTGCGCGGTGAGAAGGTGGATAAGAACAAGGACAAGGATAGGAATCGTCGCCAAGAAGAGGATGACGAGGACGAGTATGACAATGAGGTGGAAACCAATGTAGACCGTGACCTCGAAGCCGGTAAGCATGGTGCTAAGCGCAACAAGAACAAGGATAAGGCTGATGTCGACGAGGACGGATACATGGCATTTGGACTTCCATGGTCTGTCAGTTTCGGATATGGTGTCACCATGCGTGAGGATACCGACCGCTCGAAGTTCAACTACAGCTCCATGCGCTACCCTTATAAGTTCACACAGAATCTGAACATCAGTGGTAACCTACGCATCTCAGAGGGATGGAATATCTCGTTCTCGTCGGGCTATGACTTTGAGAACAAGAAGATATCAATGACTACAGCATCGCTCAGTCGTGACCTGCACTGCTTCAATATGTCGTGCTCGGTAGTGCTGGCGCCTTACACCAGTTATAACTTCTCATTCCGTTGTAACGCATCAACACTTACCGATGCACTGAAGTACGACAAGCGCAGCGGCTACTCACGATCGGTGCAGTGGTACTAACTCAATCCCAACAACTGATATCTTGCTCTATCTCGGGCAACTGACTGCGGTGGAAGACGGGGGCTTTCACTCCCTGTCGGCGCTGCTGGCGGTAGTCGTCGAGCAGACGGAAGGCATATTTCCCTAACAGGATAATAGCTGCCAGATTGCACATCGTGAGCAGCGCCATGAAGAAGTCAATCATGCTCCACACCACATCGAGCGTGGCCAGGGCGCCAAAGATAATCATCACCCCGCCTGATGCAAGGCGATAGAGCGTCATCACCCGGCGACTCGATGTCATGAAGCGAACGTTGGCTTCACCGTAATAGTAGTTGCCGATGATGGACGAGAAGGCGAAGAGCAGGATGGCGATGGCTACGAAGGTGGGACCCCATGAGCCTACCTCCGACTGCAGTGCAGCCTGTGTCAGTGTGATGCCGTTGAGTTCCGGCGAGGTGTAGAGTCCGCTAATCAGAATGATAAATGCTGTGCACGAACAGACCACCAGCGTGTCGGTGAATACGCCCAATGCCTGAATGAGTCCCTGCTTCACGGGGTGGGAGACAGCTGCCGTTGCAGCGGCGTTAGGGGCACTGCCTTCACCCGCCTCATTGCTGAACAGTCCGCGCTTCACACCATTCATGATGGCTGCACCCACCGCACCGCCTACGGCCTGATGAATGCCGAAGGCACTCTCGATAATCACCCGGAAGACATGGGGCACCAGTGTGATGTTCATGATGATGATGACAAGGGCCAGCACGAAATAGCCTACTGCCATAACTGGCACCAGCACTGCGCTGACGCGGGCAATGCGCTGGATGCCGCCAAAGATGATGAGTAGTGTCACGGCTGCCATCACGCCGCCCACTATCTGTGGATTCCATCCAAAGGCCCCCTCCATCGCACCGGTGATGGTGTTGGCCTGTACGGAGTTGTTGGCCAGTCCGAAGGTCAGCGTGATCAGCACGGCAAACAGCATCGACATCCACCGGCTGTGAAGACCACGACGGATGTAATATGCCGGACCGCCAATGAAGGAGTCGGTGTGATGCTGTTTGTAGAGTTGTGCCAACGTGGATTCTACAAAGGCGGTAGAAGCGCCAAAGAGAGCCATGACCCACATCCAGAACACGGCGCCTGGACCACCGACGACAATGGCTGTGGCTACGCCGGCTAAGTTGCCGGTGCCTACACGTGACGCCAGTGATACGGCAAAGGCCTGAAACGAAGAGATGTGTTTCTCGTTGCCCTTGGGCTTGACAGAGGCATCGGTCAGCAGGCGTAGCATCTCGCCTACCATACGGAACTGCACAAAGCGGGAACGCCACGTGAACCACAGGCCGCAGCCCACCAACAGGGCTATCAGGCAATAGCCCCATATCGCATCGTTTACCTCATTCAACAGTTCCAACATACTCTTCTTCTAATTATTTCTCCATTATCGCGTCGAGTGCGTCTTGTTCACCCACAATCCAGATGATGTCGCCCTCTTGGAACTTGCGGGTGGGACGGAAGGGCGAGAGGTTCTCTTTACCTTCTTCCAAACCTACCACCATGCAACTGTAGATGCTGCGGATGCCACTCTCCTCCAGTGTCTTGCCGATGAAGGGACTGTCGGCTCCGATAATCATCTGTTGCAGTTTCATCTCACGCTTCTCCAACTCCACGTCCATGCCGAGCACTTCCTTCTCAAGGGCACTGCTCAGTTTGCTCAACTGTTCGTCGCTGCCAATGACTTGAAGACGGTCGAAGGGGAAAATAATGTAGTCGCCATCGGGGATGTTCAGACGGTTGCCGCCACGCAGAATGCTACTCACATGGACGCCATATTTCTGACCCAGCTTCAACTGGCGCAGAGTCTGACCCATCCATAGCGAGTTGCCGGGTACTTCTACATCGGCAATGTGGATATCACGGTCGAGCAACTTACCTTCATAGAGTGGGCGCTTCTTGCCATGCACCTGTGCCTCGATGTCGCGTGAACGCAGATTGTTGACAAACAGACGTTCCAATAGAATGCTGCGGTGCTTGATACCTCGCGACTGTACTATCAGTAACACGGCTGCAATACCAAAGATGATGACAACGGCGGTTCCGAAATGAAGGTGATGCTGGCAGACGTAGAAGATAAAGGCCAGTGCTATGAAGGCACGTACTAAAATGGTAAATAATAGTGGTGGACGGTTGCGATTGCTCTCTTCCCATAGTGACTCCCATTCCTCACTGTGGTTCTTCTTCATAATCATAGCTCGCAGGAAGGGAGAAATGAGCAGGATGGTGAGTAAAGCAATCAGTATGTCGGCTACTGACAACTGATAACTGAGTACGGTGAACTGCCAAGGCATCGCCTTTCTGAGAAAGGGTTCGGCGAAAATAAACATGACAGCGATAGTAGCGGCAGTGAGGATGCTGTAGATGACCGTATTAATGGCCATCTGGGTGAGCAGATCTTTCCATTTGTTCTGTTTCGTCGTGTTCGGATGACTCATCGAGAAATGATTCAAGGCACGAATCAGACGTGATGGCATACGATGTTCCAGTGCATTATAGGCTGGTGTTGCCAAACGGATCATGTAAGGTGTGAGGAAGGTCGTAATCACAGAGACGGCTACCACGACAGGGTAGAGGAAGTCGCTGATGACACCCAGTGACAGTCCCAGCGAGGCGATGATAAATGAGAACTCACCTATCTGAGCCATAGAGAAGCCACAACGCATGGCAGACTTCAGACTCTCGCCACCAAGCATGAACGAGAACGAGCCGAAAATGCTCTGACCGATGATGATGGTGAGTACCAAGGTCAGGATAGGCAGAGCATATTCCACAATGATATTGGGGTCGACAAGCATACCTACAGAGACGAAGAAGACTGCTCCAAACAAGTTCTTCACAGGTTCTACGAGTTTTTCGATGCGCTCGGCCTCGATAGTCTCAGCAAGGATGCTACCCATGATAAATGCACCAAAGGCGGACGAAAAGCCTACCTTGGTAGAGAAGACTGCCATCGCGCAACAGAGTCCTAAGGACACGATGAGCAGTACCTCGGCATTGATAAGTTTTCGGACACTGCGAAGAAACAGAGGAACGGCAAAGATACCGACTACTAGCCACAGCACAAGGAAGAATACGATCTTCACTACTGATTCAACCATCTGTGTGCTGTCAGCTCCTGTTCCACTGGCTATGGCACTCAGCATCACCATCATCACAATGGCGAGGATGTCTTCAAGGATAAGCACCGACATTACCAAACCTGCAAACTGCTGTTGACGCAGACCCAGGTCATCGAATGCCTTATATATAATAGTGGTGGAACTCATGGCAAGCATACCACCCAGGAAGATGCAGTCCATCTGCGACCATCCGAACATACGACCTACAAAGATGCCCAACATCGACATCGCAAAGATGATACTGATGACAGAGATTATCGGAGACGCCCCCATCTTCAGAATCTTCTTGAATGAGAAGTCGAGACCAAGGGAGAACAGCAGGAACATCACACCGATGTCGGCCCACAAATGGATGTTCGACATGTCAACGACGGAGGCGGTATAAGGCATATGGGGACTCACCAGGAAGCCTGCCACGATATACCCCAATACTAATGGTTGCTTCAGACGTTTGAAGACAAGTGTGACAATACCGGCTACTACAAGGATGAGGGCCAGGTCAGAGATGAGTGCAGGGAGTTCAGCCATTATATTCTCCTACTAATTGACAAATCTTGACGATAACGTTCATTGCTTTCTCCATCGACTGGATGGGAACAAACTCATAGGGACCGTGGAAGTTGATACCTCCGGCGAAGATGTTGGGGCAGGGGAGACCCTTGAAGGACAGTTGGGCTCCATCGGTACCACCACGGATGGGACGCACCTGAGGAGCAACACCTACCTCCTGCATGGCTTTCAGCACCAGGTCGATAACATGCATCTGAGGGTCTATCTTCTCCTTCATGTTGTAGTACTGGTCGTTGATCTCAGCCACAACGGTGCCTTCTCCGTATTTCTGGTTCATCTCGTCGACCTTGCGCTGGATAAAGCGCTTGCGGTCTTCAAACTTATTACGGTCGTGGTCACGGATGATATAGGAGAGCTTAGCCTGTTCGGTTGCTGTCTGCATACCTGTCAAATGGTAGAAGCCTTGATAGCCTTCAGTCGTCTCGGGTGTCTCGTCAGCAGGCAACAGTCCGACAAATTCGGCAGCCAACAGTGAAGCATTGACCATCTTATCCTTTGCATAGCCCGGGTGTACGCTGACGCCCTTGATGGTAATCTTAGCACTGGCAGCGTTGAAATTCTCAAATTCTAGTTCGCCAACCTCACCGCCATCCATCGTGTAAGCCCATTCGCAGCCGAATTTCTCTACGTTGAAATGATGAGCGCCCATACCTATTTCTTCGTCAGGGTTGAATGCCACGCGAATCTTACCGTGTTTAATCTCAGGATGCTCTTGCAGGTAGACCATAGCCTGCACAATCTCTGCTATGCCGGCTTTGTCATCGGCACCTAGCAAGGTGTGGCCATCGGTCACAATGAGATCCTCGCCCACATGGGAGAGTAGTTCAGGGAATTTCTTCGGACTAAGCAGAATGCCTTCTGAGAGTTCAATATCATTGCCGTCATAGTTTTCTACGATACGTGGCTTAATGTTGGCACCAGAACAGTCGGGACTGGTGTCATAGTGGGAGATAAAGCCAATCGTGGGTACCTCATCTTTAGTGTTCGCTTTCAGTGTGGCATAGATATATCCCTTGTCGTCCATCTCCACATCATCAAGACCTTCGCGCTCAAGCTCCTCTTTCAGGTAGCGTGCAAAGACGAGTTGCTTCGCTGTACTGGGTACGCTCTCGCTTTCTTCTGATGATTGTGTGTCAAACTGCGTGTAATTCAAGAATCTTTTTATAATATCCATAGTCAATTTTGATTTTAGTTCTTTGTGCAAAGGTAGTCAAATCTTTTGAAAATACCATCATAATAAAAAGAAAAATGGTCATTTCTTAGTATGAAATGACCATTTGCTGATTTTTATGTTGCTTATCTCCTACGAGCACCCCCGAAATTGCCGTGGCTGGAGCCGCCTCTGCTGGAACCGCTTCCGCGATTGAAACTGCTGGAGCTGCCTCTGCTGGAACCGCCTCCGCGATTGAAACTACTGGAACCGCTATGGCTTGAACTGCGGTTGCTCATCACACTTTCGCTATTGCGCATAGGAGTTCTCGAATGTCCCACCCCTGTAGAACTATGCATACCTGAATTATGTGTTTGCTGTGTCACATCTCTGGTGGTACGTGTGTGGCTATTGTTATAACTGCGGGTCGGTGTCGTATTGTTATTCCTGCTACCCCCGAAGTTGCCGTGTGAGTTGTTGTGCATGTTGCTGCCTCCACGGTTGCTGTTGCTCATGTCTCCACGAGTGCCATTGCTCATGTCTCCACGAGTGCCATTGCTCATGTCTCCACGAGTGCCATTGCTCATGTCTCCACGAGTGCCATTGCTCATGTTGCTATTATTGTCGTGCCCGCGTCCGCGTCCGAAGTCACTGTTGTTATTGCGGCCGCTGCCGAATCCGCTGTTGCCGCGGCCACCTGCGGTGATACGAGTTGAACTGCTGTGTCCGTGGTTGTTGCGATAGTCGCCGCGATCCCATCCATTGCGCATACCGAAGTGGTTGTCGCGTGTGATGTGTCCTGGACGATAGTGGTCGCGATGTCCCTCGTAGAAACTACGTCCGCCATTCATGCGCCAGCTGTGTCCGCCACGATAGGAGGCATAGAAATGAGGGCGTCCGAAGTAGAAGTAGTCACGGTGTGGATAACGGGCATAGATGCCGAAGTGCCAATAGCCGGCGTTCCAATACAGTGGACGGAAGAAGTAGGAAGCTGCACGGTAGAGATCCCACTGCCATGAGAAGAGCACATAGCTCAAGTCGAGGTTGCGGCGCTCCCAATAGGTGCCATACAGGTCATCGACGGTAGCAACACTCATCAGATAGTCGAGGTTGATCTCGTAGGCTGCCTCGTATTGTGAATCACTCAGGTTGAGTTCGTATGCCATCTTGTCGGTAAGGAACAGCGCCTCGTTGCGAGCCTGTTCGTAACTCATGGCGTTGGCCGTTGCTGCTATCGTCAGCATGGCAATCAGGGTGAACATCATCTTCTTCATAATCGTATCTCCTATAATTTTTATTATTTCTAAAATACAAAAAACTAAACTTCTGTTTGTTTCTGCTGCAAAGATATGCGCTTTTTTGTGCATAAAAAAGGGATTTTCCCTAAATACGTGGAGGAAAATCCCTATAATGAATGGTTTTGTTGGGAAAAAGTAGTATTTTTGCATCGAAAAGACGTTTTTATTTATGTGCAATAAGTTTTTATTGATGGGGGCACTGGTATGCTCTTTGGCTGTTCAGGCTCAGGTGGAGGTGCGTACCGAAGCACAGGTGACAATGGCTGGTGGCGATCATACCCCGTTATGGCTCAATGCGAATAAGTACGGACTGAGCTCACTTGACAAGACCAACGGTTATCTCCGTGCTAGTGCATTCCGCGCCTTGGCCAACGACTCTGCGAAGAAGTGGGGGTGGGGTGCCGCTGTTGATGTTGCAGTTGCTTCAGGTTTTACTAGTACGGTGGTCGTGCAACAGGCTTACGGTGAACTGCGCTGGTTGAAAGGTGTGCTCACTGTAGGTAGCAAGGAACAGCCCATGGAACTCAAAAATCAAGAGTTGAGTACGGGCTCTCAGACCTTCGGCATCAATGCCCGTCCAGTACCCAGTGTCCGCCTGTCGTTGCCCGATTACTGGAATATCCCTTATACCAATGGTTGGCTGGCACTGAAGGGACATATTGCTTATGGTATGGCGACTGATGATAATTGGCAGAAAGACTTTACCATGAAACAGACCAAATATACCGAACATTCCCTATTGCATACCAAAGCCGGTTATCTGCGTATTGGAAAGAAACACCTGACGGCTGAACTAGGACTGGAGATGGCATGTCAGTATGGCGGCACATCTTATATGGTGGGCATAGAACAGTTGACAGTTGAGAACGAGGGCGGTCTGAAAGGAATGCTAAAAGCACTGATTCCTGGCGGAGGAGAGGCTGTTGAGACTATCTATCGTAATACCAGTGGCAATCATCTGGGTAGTTGGGTGGCGCGTGTGAACCTCGACTACGACAAGTGGGGCGTATCTGTCTATGGTGATCACTTCTTTGAGGATCAGTCGGCAATGTTTCAGGTAGACTATGATGGCTACGGCACGGGTGTCGAGTGGAATGTGAAGAAGGACAATCGTCTGTTCCTTTACGACTTGAATGATATGATGCTGGGTGCAGAACTGCGTCTGAAGCAGATGCCATGGCTCAGTCATGTGGTGATAGAGTATCTGTACACGAAGTACCAGAGTGGCCCAGTATATCACGATCATACGCAGCAGAGTCCTGATGATATAGGTGGCCGTGACCAATACTACAACCATTTTATTATGTCGGGGTGGCAACACTGGGGACAGGTGATGGGTAATCCGCTCTATCTGTCACCTCTTTATAATAGTAGTCGCGAGATAAGAGTAGAAGACAATCGATTTTCGGCATGGCATCTGGGATTCGCAGGCGACCCGCTGCCTCGCTTGCATTATCGTGCTCTGTTCACCTGGCAGAAAGGATATGGTACCTATGATATTCCCTATGCTAATCCAAAGAAGAACTTCAGTATCCTGGCAGAAGCATCTTATACTTTTGATGAGACCTCGCCTTTTAAGGGTTGGAGTGTGAAGGGGGCTTTCGCCCTCGACCATGGTGAACTGTTGGGCGATAATGTGGGAGCACAGGTGACCATCATGAAAAATGTAAGGTGGTAAAGCCTCACCCCCAGCCCCTACCCGAGAGGGAGGGGAGTATATAGACTCTGTGGCTCCGTGCCTCTGTGGTGAGTAAGAATTCGTTTAATTCGTGTAATTCGTGTTCGAAAAAAGTGTAATTTGTGTTCGAAAAAATGTGTAATTCGTGGTTAAAAGAATGAAAAAGATATTTTATAGTGCTATGGCCTGTGCAGCAATGATGCTGGCTGGTTGTGAGGTGAATACATCAGATAATGGGAAGTTGGACGGATTCTGGCAGATGACCCGTGTAGATACCTTGATAACGGGAGGGACGACAGATATGCGTGACTCACTCCTGTTCTGGTCAGTACAGGGACCTCTGCTTGGTGTCCGTGATAGTCATGCAGACAGACATCTCGCTATCTTTTTCAATTTCAAGCACGAGGGCGGTAGACTGGAACTCTTTAATCCAATAGCTGACAACCGTATGATTTCCGACAGTGTAATTACCTGTACGGCAACCATTAGCTATACGGGTGTGAACAGTCTGCGTGAGACTTTTGATGTAAAGACGCTTGAAAATGAAAAGATGGTACTCGAGTCCGAGCACCATCTGCGTTTGCATTTCCGTAAATATTAATCTAATTGGCTGTAGATGGAGTTGTTGCTCTTGAACTCGGGCACTATCTCCTTCATCTTACCTACGGTCTTCATGTCATCGAAGTTCTTGCTGATGGAGTAGAGCGCATCAATCTGGTGGCATACATCGTTGTAGTCGTATTCACGTACACTAGCGATGCGTATCTTCTCATGGAACGAGGGCTTCGTGGTTTCTTTCTCGTTGAGCACTTCTTCGTAGAGTTTTTCTCCCGGGCGTAATCCCGTGAACTTTATCTCTACGTTCTTGGCACCACTCAGCATAATCATACGTTGTGCCAGATCAGCAATCTTCACCGGTTTGCCCATGTCGAAGACGAAGATCTCGCCACCATGACCCTTTGTGCCGGCTTCGAGTACCAGTTTACAGGCCTCAGGAATCAGCATGAAGAATCGTATGATGTTAGGATCGGTCACTGTGATGGGACCACCGTTCTTAATCTGTTCCTTGAAAAGTGGAATCACCGAGCCGTTGCTTCCCAGCACGTTGCCGAATCGGGTAGTGACAAACTGCGTCTTTCCCTTAATCTTGCCGTCCTTGATAGCCTTATCGAGACTCTGTACGTAGATCTCACAGATACGTTTTGAGCAGCCCATGACATTTGTGGGGTTTACAGCCTTGTCAGTAGAGATCATCACGAATTTCTGAACTTCGTATTTGACAGCGAGATCTGCAATCACACGCGTTCCCATGATATTGTTGCGTACACTCTCAGACGGGTTGTCTTCCATCATCGGTACGTGCTTATAGGCTGCAGCATGGAACACGTAGTGGGGACGGTGCATCTTGAAGATGGCATCCATGTAGTCTTCCTCGCAGATGCTGGCTACGATACCGTGGGCCTTGATGTGGGGCCAGCGTTTGTTCATCATCAGGCGGATGTCGTGCTGGGGCGTCTCTGCCTGGTCTACCAAGATGAGTTCGGCGGGATTGTAGATGGCTATCTGTCGCACCATCTCGCTACCGATGCTACCTGCCGAACCGGTAATCATGATGCGCTTGCCGGTGAGCTGTTCGCCAACAGACTCCATGTCGACCGTGATCTCATCGCGAGGCAACAGGTCTTCGATGCTTATCTCCTTCAGTTGGGGCGTGCCGACATCGATGGTCTCCTCATTGCTGTTGCTATCGTCGTTGAACTCCTTAGCTTGCTGCGTGATATAAATCTTGATGCCCGCCTTTATGAGTTGGTCTTGCAACTGCTGATTGTTGCGGAAGTCCTTCAGGCGATAGGGCGATACGATGATGGCTTCGATGCGATTGGCTACCATCGTCTCTACCAGCTTGTCGTTGGCCATATAGACCTTTTTGCCCATCAGCACGTGGTCTTCCATGGCCTCGTCGACAGTAATAAAGCCTTTCAGCGTGAAGCGTGTGGGCTTCTCACTGCGTATATGCTTGGCAATGGCGATACCGTCGTGCTTGATGCCGAAGATATAGGCACGCTTAGAGCGGTTGCTGGCAAAGAGCACGTCGTAGAACGTCTTCACCATGATGCGCAGAATCCACAGCAGGAAAGTGGCGGTGATAAACGAGCTGATGATGTCGGTATAGGTGACGTAGCGGAAATACTCGTTGTGGCCAAACAGCAGGCGCAGCAGCAGGGCACATGTGGTGCCCAGAGCCATAGCGTAGCCCACACGCTGCAGGTCGACAAAGGCTGAATAGCGCAGCACACCGGAGTAGGTGCGGAAGATGCGGAAACCGATGTTATAGAAGACGAGATATATCAGAATGTTAACACCCAGCACGGGAAAACTGCCAATAGCATGGTCGGCCCTGTCGAAGAGCAGACACATCACAAAATAGGATACCACTACGATGACATTGTCAATCAGCAGGATACACCAGTAGGGAAGCGTACTTTTGTTGAAGTACCAGTTGGCTATTTTATCTAAATAACTCATAGAGTAGGGATTGGCTTATCTTTATTTATGTATTATATCGGCTGCAAAGATACTAAATTCTTTTAAATAAGTGACATTTTTTTTACTTTTTTTAATTGCTACCTGTTTTATTTGATATATATATGATATATGGGGTCGTTTGGTCAGAATTTCTTGCCGAACACAATATTGATAAAAGTCTGCATGAGTAGTTTGGTATCAAACCACAGGGAACGGTGCTCCAGATAGTAAAGATCGAGCTCCAGTCGGCGCAGCATCTTCTCGATGGTGTCGGTGTAGCCATTATAGAGCGTAGCGTAGCTGGTCACACCGGGACGCACCTCGTAGAGTCGCTCGTAGCGTGGGTCGCGCTCCATAATCTGGTCGATATAGTATTTCCGCTCAGGACGCGGACCGATAAATGCCATATCGCCCTTCAGCACATTCCACAGCTGAGGCAGTTCGTCGAGATGATGCCGACGCAGAAAACGTCCGCTCTTGGTGAGACGATCATCATCGGGCTCTGCCAGCTGGGGTTTGCCGTCCTGTTCACTGTCCACCACCATAGTACGGAACTTATAGATATTAAAAGGTTTTGCATCCTTTCCAATGCGTTCCTGCTTAAAGATAACGGGTCCGCTTTTCTCCATCTTGATGAGGATGAAGATGATGAGGAAAACGGGTGCTGAAAGAATCAGTAATATACTTGCTATGCAGAAGTCAATCGCTCGTCTCATGCTGTCTCTTTAGGGTTGATGAGGAAAACGGCCTGTCCTTTCTTTCTGAGTATGCGATCCAATAGAGAGTGGAAAAGAACCCATATCACAATGTCGATAACCACCAGGATGCTCATGTCGATGATGTTCCATAAGAGAATATTGGTAGTTATAAAAAATATTGACAGAAGGAGAATGGTTAGCAGTGCTTGATGCTGATTGATTCCTGTTCGCATTAACTTATGATGGATGTGATTCTTGTCGGCACTGAAGATAGGCTTGTGATGATAGATGCGAGCTAATGACACTCTCACCACGTCGAAGACAGGTACGATGAGCAGAGAATAAGCCAGCATCATGGAGTCCAAATGAAACGGTGCTACTGAGGGGTTGAACATTGTGAATTTTACAAACAAAAAGCCGAGGATGAAACCCAATGTCAACGAACCAGAGTCGCCCATAAAAATCTTACGGTTCTTGTCCGCTTTCCCATAGATGTTGAAGTAGAGAAATGGCACCAGCACACCCATCAGTCCTGCGATGAGGATGCTATAGGCAATGAGTCCCTCGCGTAGGAAACAGATAAGGAAACCTGTGAGTGCTATCAACGATAGACCGGCTGACAGACCATCGATGCCGTCGATGAGGTTAATGGCATTGCTTATAAAGACGATGATAAAGACGGTGAGTGGCATTCCGATAGAGGACGGTATCTCATGGATGCCTAAGAAACCGTAGAGGTTGTTGACGTAGAGTCCCATCATAGGCAGCAGTAGCGCAGCGATAATCTGTGCTGTAAACTTTGTTTTGGCATCAAGTCCTACCAAGTCGTCCACCAGTCCCACGCCATAGATGATAAGTAGGCTGACGAAGAACCCTATCGACCAGGTACTGAGCGTTATCTCATGCCCCAGAAAATGGTTATTGTGTAAGGCCACCACGATAATCGAGGCCAGCAGCATGCTGGGCAGAAAACTGATACCACCCAGTCGGGGTATGGCTGTCTTGTGAATCTTGCGACTGTCGGGTATATCATATAGTCCTTTCTCCTTGCAGAAGTTCATGATGAGCGGTATGAACACGAATCCGCAGGCGGCGCTAAGTATGAATGCTATGCTAACGAAGAGTAAATATTGTGTCATCTAATGTGTTTTGCTTGTTTATTATATAACCGACAAAACACAATAATATTGCATGGAGCGTTAAATTTTCTTTAGCAATCTCCATTTAGACTTGGCTAATGAATTGTTCGTATACCTTTATCACTTTATTGACGTCGAATTTCTCGTTGGCGAGTTTTCTGCTTTCACTTGCCATTTTTTCTTTGTCGTTTTCTGAAAGAGCAAGAAAACGTTTCATAGCTTCTGCAAGTGCTTCAGCATCGCCCATAGGAACAAGGAAACCATTTCTTCCTTCATCAACTGTTTCTTTACAACCGGGTATGTCTGTGGTTATGATTGGTCGGCCAATGGCACAGGCTTCCATAAGCGACCGGTTGAGTCCCTCACCATACTTGCTGGGCAATACTACAACAACATCTTCTCTACCAACTACCGAATTGATGTTTTGTACCACGCCTAAATAATGAAATAAGCTTGCCTTTTGGTCGTTTTCGAATGTGACTTGGTTAACTCCCATTGGGCTGTCGTATGCTGTGGGACCGAGAATTTCAAAACTGACATTTTGACATTGTCCTTTCAGTTTTTTTGCTGCTTCGATAAATTCAGTATATCCCTTGTCTTTGAGCATTCTCGAAACCATTAAGAAGGTTGTATGATTGGTATAGTTGGTAGGCTTGTGTTGATATTCATTCAAGTTAACTCCTTCTCCTCCAGTTAGATGTAATAGTTTGTTACGGTCAACCATCTTTGTGGCAATCATTTTGTCATAATTCATTTGGTTAAGAACCATTATTTTTTCTGCCTTACTAAGACCATATTTGTAAAGCCGAAGTCCTAATGACTTCAAAAGTCCTTTACCTTCAAACATATAACCAAGTCCTGCCAACATGGAAAAAACACGACTTCCACATCTCTTTGCTGCAATAGCCGAATAGATATTGGGTTTAATTGTGTAATTAAATACGATATCGGGTCGTTCGTCGTGAAATATTTTTAAGTACTGAAAAAATAAACTGATGTCGCTTAATGGATTAATACCAGATGGCTGCATCTTTATGTGTTTGATTCTCACTCCATTTGGCAATTGAGCACCAACTTTGTCCCAGTCAGTTACTGCTGGTGGAGCGACAAGACAAACATCATGTCCTTGTTCGGCGAAATACCTTATGATGTCAATGCGGAAACCGAGTAATCCGCCCAAGCGATTGTCACAGAAAAAAATTTTCATTTTAGCAGCAGACTTTTGTAAAGGTTTGAATATTGTTGATGTGCTTTGGCTTTGGAAAATGTGTCGTTTATAAATTGAACATTGACTGTAGTGCCAATGTTGCTTGCAACACTCTTTACGAAACCATCGTAATCTCCGTAATGGAAAACTGTGGCTCCTTGGCAATTTCCCAGATAGTCGGCTATACGTACCTTGTCTGACATCACCACAGGTGTGCTTACTGAGAGTGCTTCAAGTGCTACAAGGGAGAATGCCTCGTATTGGGAGGGAATGACAACCAATGAACTGCTGCGATAGAGTTTTTCCAACTCAGATGAAGGTATGTTGGTATGCACTGTCATATCAGAGCGTGGGTTGATGGTGCCCCTTCCAACGAGGTGGATGTCGTATCTGCCTTCAGGTAGATGCCAAAGGTAGTCTATCCCCTTGTTAGCTGCATCGAAACGACCAACAAAAAGGATCTGTCGAGTTTTTCTTTCAATAGAGGAAACTGATGGTTGGTGGGCAATCCAATGTGGGAACGTACTTACGGGTCTCCCCAATTTCTTAAGGAAAGCTGTGTCTTCGTCGTTTATTCCAACACAATGAGAGGCAAATAGCTTGACAAAGGGTGCTATCGTTGTATAAAAGAACAATTTTGCAAGGAGTGGACGTCGTAGTTCGTTAAAGGGATGCCAGTGCGGAGAATAGACTATTTTTTTTCTACACAGAGCTGCGGCAATTAGCGCCTGACCACTCTGTATAGATGTGTATCCGTGTACGTGTACAATGTCGGCCCCGCTATTTTTGATGGCTCTGACAAGAGGGCGAAAACGGAAGACTCCATTAAATAGTTTTATAGAGCGATAAGGATAGTTTTGGGGTTCCATCACCACTACCTCCTTGTCATTTTGAAACAACTGGTAGAGACTGTTGCAATGAGAAACTATGCCATCTGCATAGCTTTCTGCAAAAGGATGAATGATCAAAACTTTTATCATATATGATAATAACGCAAAATGGATGAATAAATTGTTTTTTTATGTTATTCTACGGATGTATTTTTTTATGAGAAACAGATGAAGTTCTGGTCTGCAAAAATGGTAAAGACTTTTAACGAAAAGTACATATCTCTTATATCCTATCAACTTGAATAAAACACCAAATAGCATACCGATGGCTTTTTTCTTGCCTTCCATGTTCTTGATGTTGTATTGGCTTACCTTGTCGTAGGAACTGTCTGTAATCATTCCCTTCTTACAAATTGCTTCATAAAATGTACCCTTTCCCGTTGCAAATGGGTCTGAGCAGGGATAATTCTCTAATTTCAATCCATGATAAAGTCTTCGATGAAACGTGGTAATAGTCTGCCCGTTGTTGAAAGTCGCATAGCTATACGATTGGGAAATAAAGGAATCAAAGAGCATTTGATTGTCTATGATTGCCTTCTGATAAATGCTGGTCGCAATATACAAATCATCATACTCCTTTAGGTCTTGTATGCGTTTTCTACTGATGATGCCTTGTTTCATCTTCGTGTAGTCATAGCCGGCAAAGTGTAAGAATACAAGTTCGTCTTCTTGTTGGGGGCAGTCTTGAGCGCGAAAGCGTACCATTATTTTGTCGCCTTTATAAAATAGCTCGCGTTCAAAGTAATTCCATGGAGCCATATTCATCCCTAAATGGCGGAAAACGTAAAGATGTTCATTCCCCAAAAAGCCAGGCATCCAATCCATCCATTTCTGGTCAGTAAAGTTGCCAACACTCCTGTCATTAAAGCAATTGTCGAGTAATTTCTGCTGCCACCAGTCAAGGATTCGATGCGAGATGGCACTACTGCGAACGGCACAGAAACCGAGGTTAAAAATGCCATTGACATTCATAACCCACTCTGGATGCTCGCCAGCATAGTTCTTATGAATACCGACGATTTGCGGTGTTAGGGCAATGTCGTAGTTGTCAAGTTTTTGGTAGATCTCATCGACAGAAGAAAAGATGAATATATCGGGGTCAAAATAGATAGCCTTTTCATATCCTAATTCTAGCAGATATTTAAAACATCCTGGTTTGATTGCCGTACAGAACTCTGTCAGGTCATACTTGAAAGTCATGTTTTTCCAAGTGTCTTCAGAGAAAGGTAGCACGGATTTTGCAAATACCACTTCTTGTGGAATCGCATTTTGTTCCTGTTCTAACTCATCGGCCACAAAGATGAAAAAATCGATATCTTTATGATACTCGTAAAATGATTTTCTAAGAATCATTCCTAAACCGATATAGTTTTTGGCGACAATGGTAAAAGCACAATTTCTCATGTTGTATGTTTGTATTTAAGATGGTACATTATTGTATTACGAATTTTGTTTTTACAATAGGTAAATATGGAACCATATCCAGCACTATGCAGAACGAGATAGTTTTTTTTATTGATATCAATTATTTCTTTGATGTGTGTGAAATAGTAGCGTATTGTTTTCTTGTTGAAACTGGATTCAGCTCCCAATACATTGTGGTCGTGCTGACGATAATCAATAGTCTGTTGAGCCAAGGGAAATACAATGCCCCTGTTAGCACAGGTACATAACGTAATCCATTCATCATGCATAGGATGCCCATTGGGGGAATGTCTAAGCGCCATCTGTTTGGAAGCATGATTAAAGAGCATTGTACAGCCCGTTACAATATTGACAATTCTATGTTCGAACGTCCTAAAAAGTGCAGGATAGATGCCTGCGGCTTGCCAGAATGAAGATGCTATGATATTTTTGTCTTTATCAACTAGTCTTAAGTCTGTATGGATTACGATTGGACTATCGGGATGTTTCTGCTCAAGATGATTCATGGCCTCCATAGATTTTTCTATTTTGTCAGGATGCCAAATGTCATCTTGGTCAGAGAACATATAATATGTTGAGTCAACTTTCTTTAGCAGACTCATGAAGTTGTTATATGGTCCCCCTTGAGGAGGATAGTTAAGCCATGTGATTTTGTCTGAATAATCTTTTGCGTATCTTCGTAAAATCTCTATGGTCTTGTCGGTTGATCCGTCATCATGTATATATAGATGCCATTCACTTGCTGTCTGAGCAAGAATGGAATCAATCTGTTCTCTGAGATGTTCTTCCCCATTGTAAGTGGCTAGAAGAATTGCAATGGAAGGTTTCTTGCTCATTTTTTATAATTTTATATCGTATACCGTCATAGAGTCCTTTTATAAAAGATTTCATACGCCCGTATTTGTCGGGCTCTGCCAAGATAATCCTTACAAATTTCAAAAAGAGTATCTCGTAAAAGTAATATTTTTTCAGTTCTTTGTCAAACAAAGGTTTGTGCTTTCTGTAGCATATAGTGTGTGATCGGGTTATGTTATAAGTCCTGAATCTGTTATAGTTTGGCGTAAATAAATGAAAAATGCCAAGTCGCTGGGGTTGTCCTATGGAATGTATCATTTTATGCTTTGTAAGACAAACAATAGGGACTCCCAAAGCAGTGACGCTAAGCGCTATATCGTGGTCTAACGCATCTAGAGGGAATGCATCTTCATCAATACTACCAATATGGGAGAGTAGTGCTGAAGGTATGATGGTGCCTGAGTTGATGAAAAGCTTTTTCTTTTGATAATCGTTTGTAATTGGAAATATGTCACATCCTTCTACGTAAGGTGTAAATACAGCTATACCTTTACTGATGAACAATTCTTCTACGTCTTTGCGATATGCTCGGAAATCTATCCAACTACTGTCTTCATCCATTATTAAAACTAAGTCGTAATGATTGGTTATGGCGTAATTCAATGCGTAATTGATAGCAGGTGCGATACAATGGTTTTTGCCATCTCCTTTCCAGACAACTCTATCTTTTGCCTCTGACAGATTGTTCAAAATAGATGCTTTCAAATGCTTCTCTAAAGGAGAGTTATCCCAGATGATTAGCGCATCAAGATTATATAAGTATTTCTTGATGTTGGCTATAGCCTCTTCCTGTTTGGGGTTGTAAAGTGTCACAACACCAAGCATCTTGGATTTATTATTCTGCTGTATCATATAGAACACTTCCTGTTTTTTTGTTACTTGAATACAGAATGATTAAATACGCCATATTCCATCAGCTTTACTTTTCAGTATTTTGTTAAATTGCATCATGTTTACAATGATGCTGGGGGTTATGCAGAGACACATGACAGCCATGAACCAGAGTATGTCATGTGTCATTTCGCTGACAAACCATGCCAAAGGAATGTATATGACTGTCATAATGGTCATATATAGTTGGAGTCGTAGTGCACCTATGCCATTTAGGAAAAAGGAATAACGCATACTGTTAACCATGAGAAAGATATAAATGCCCATCATAATAGTCATTCCATAAGGAACATTACAGGCTTTACCAATCCATAACCTATATACCCAAGGTGATAATAGTATCAAAACAATGATAAGTATGGCGAAACAAAGAGTCAGTAAGTTCATCTTCTGATTAGCCTTGCGAATCCATTCCATATCTCTGCGCTCATAGGCATCAGTAGTGGCATTCCAAAACGGCACACATATAACGCTGAATATAACCAAAACAAGATTCATGTAGCGGTATGCTATCTGATAGGGGGTGACCGTTTCTGGAGAAAAAAACTTTGAAATGAGAATGTTGGCTGTCATAAACTGAATGATTCCTGCTACTTGCAACCAAAAGAATTTTACTCCTAGGTTGGCTACTTCCAAAGCAGATTTTATGTTAACCAATCGGAGGCTTGGTCGAAGCTTAGGGTACTGATGGAAAAAAGTATATGGATATGATAGCAGGTAGACCAAGAGTGGTGCTGCGGTGTTTACTAGTACGATGGCAAAGAATGTTGCTCTACCATGAATGTAAAGCAGCCATGTTGCTATCAACGCTATGGTTTGGCCGATGGCAACTAATAGATTGCTTACAGCGGGCATTTGCATGCCCATGTAGATGTTTCCAATAATTTTCAGTACAAATGTCATACAAACTAATGTGACCGCACAGAGCATTGATAATCGCAACTCAGGAATCCTTTCGGGGGTCACATTTAGGAAAGAATATATATCAAATTGACATATGAGCGTTAATGAAATGATCAGAGTTGGGATCATAATGCATATCAGCATAGCAAAACTTGAACTGACAACTTTACGTGCTTCCTTCCATTGGTTGTGCGCCAAATAGATAGCAAGTTTGTTTCTCAAACCGTTACCAAGTCCAATATCCATTTGATCTATCCATACCAACAAACTACTGATAGTAAGCCAAACTCCATTCTGATAAGCACCAAGACATTTGAGCGTTAACGGAACCATGGCTAGTATTAGTAATGCCGCCCAACCTTTAATGATAAATGAGGCAAAAATATTGACTTTTGTTATTGTTGTTCTGTTCATGATTGGCGGTGGGAATTAGAATAAGAGTTAACTTTTACATGTCGTTGTGTACAGAGGTATATGACTAATAGTAATAATATATAGTACAAGCCAGAAATGAAAATGTTCTCCTGGTAAAATTGTAGGACTAGAATATAAACCTCATAAGTGTATAGGCATATGCCAAAGGCATTTCCGTTTTTAGAAAGGCGATATAAGAAACCATGGAATACACCATAAACTCCAGAAAAAAAGGCAATACCAATGTATCCGAAATCACGGAAGAAAGGTTGTAATATCGTATACACGTTTGTGGCAATCGGGACATAAACAAATTCTTGTAATTTTTCTCCGGTTTCAACATGAGCAATACCTAAACGTTCAATGATAGCATATATCATTGACAAGGAATTGTGTCCGTAAATGTCTGAAATGTCTGCTGTTACGGTACCGAAAGCAACTGGAGGCGACATGATATACATGGCAACGAAATCTAGTAAAGTCGTGTTTTTTGCATAATCAGTTTCTTCACCACCTCGCATTAGGTTAAAGAAATAGAATAAAAAAAGAATGGCGATAAAAACCCCTCCAATTGTCCTGACTTTAATCTTGCCTCTTTCATAAAGAACATAGATGCTACATAACACTAGGAGGAAGAAGGTTCCTTTTTCCATAATGGAAAGTGAATTAATAATGCAGCAAATAATAATGACAACCAATTGCCATAATGGAATCTTCGGGTAGCGCCACAAACATATCGTCAGTAGTGCAGGAGCTAATACAGTGGCGTAGTATAAGATGCCCATTGAGTCACCATAAACAGAAAGTGTGCGTATGTTGGTCATCATGTCTTTTGTGTCAAACATGGATACAATCTGCCATACTTTATACATATACATAGGTGAAAGTATGATAGTAACGAAAAAAAATAGGTAATAAAAAGATTTATTGATTTCAATTCCCTCTAATGAATATGGAACGCTTTTATGTTCCATTAAATTAAAGGTGGCAAACGATGTTAATACGAAAATGGTAAGCCAAATTGTGATGGATATGTAAAACTGGTCAGTAATGGGATAAAGCTGGTCGCTATAAAATGAAAAAAACGTAAGCATACCAAACCATACTAGTATAGAAAGAGACCATGGCGAGAAAAACCCTCCATATTCAATTGTAATTCTTTCCTTATGTCTTGCCTTAAATAGTTTTATACCTTTAACCAGTGAAAGAGCAATTAATATAAATGGTATTAAGAAGGAGATAAAGTAACTATTATAATGGTGTGGTACAGTACTGTTTTGTATCACTGCAAACGACATATACGAGCGCTTCATGAGTGAAGTGTATCGAACATGTTGCTTAACAGCTTCACGGTAGTTGTTATATGCCAGGTAAAGATTACGTAGGAAGGCATTTTCTTCTTCTAATAAAACTTTGGTCTTTGAGGATTGATGTGAATCTGAGAACATCGTGTACTCCCTGAGAGCTTTTAAGTACTCAGTCTTTGCATCTTCTTTTGCCTTTTGAAAATTCCTTAAGTTGGCATTAATGACAACTTGACGCGCATAGGTGATTCTTTCTTGTAGTAACGTAGTAATACTATCTAGCATTTGTGCTGCAACTACCGCATTCCTGTCCGTAAAGCTAATAGCTACAGTTTTTTTTGTATTGCTATAATTGTAATTAATATGATTTATGATTGTTTCTATAGTGTCCTTCTTCCCTAAATATTGGCCATAAGTGACATTAAGTTCGGGAACCTTCTTGTGAGATAATGTACGTGCAAAATCCTCGGCTTTCAAAATCTTACAATACGTTTCCATGTCATTGATTCCCTGGCTTGTACTTCCTAAAGCATTCTTAATACTTTGTTGCATTTGGGAAAGTCCAATCGCCAAATCCATCTCCTTATACTCATCGCTGAGTTTTGTAACGGCAGTATACTCCTTTGGCACAATAAGCCACACTACTATGGCGAGTAGGGTGGCTGCTATTGTCGCTATGATATAAGGATGTCTTTTCAAGAGGGCACTCTGTTAGAGGTTGATAAATTGTCTGCGGTTTCTCCACATCAAAATGCCTGTTCTTAGTAAAAAGCCCAGGAACATCCACGTGATGAGTACTGACAGCTTTGATTTATTGCAATGTTTTATAGGAACGCTGGCTCCTTGAATAACGGTGAAAGCCGGCGTACGCTCTTGCAGTTTGGCATGAGCCAGTTGGCGCTGCTCTACCACTTGCTGGTAAATCGCGTATTTGAGTTGCATGTCGTTCTCTAAGTCTGCTTCCTTCATCTTATACTTTTGTAATTGCACGTTCTGGTTGGCATCGGCATAGGCGGCATATACATGGCGTGCTTCGTCATAGTCTTGGCGAGCCTTGGTATAGAGTTGCTCCATGTACTCCAAATCAATGCGTGCTTTCTTGGTGCGATAATCTGTAATGGTTTTTTGCAGTAGCACTTTTACAGAGTCTGCTATAGTGGCTGCTATTAAAGGGTCTTGGTCTTCAACTGTGATTGTTATGACATTGGTTTTCTTATCTACGGCACAATCAATATTCCTACCGATTGCTTTCACAATGTCATCCTCTTTCTTAGTTAAGTGAAATGGATTGGGACCTTCACCTGCTCTCTTGATATTGTTTTTTTCTTCTTTTTTCAAGAGTTCTGTCAACCAGATTATAGGGTAGGAGTAAAAGGCTTGTTTCTGATGTTTCAATAGATAATCCTGATAAGTGTATTGCTGTCCAGTCTTACTTGTTGTCACTTTAACTGGAAAAAGTTTAATGACGAAGTCGGTCGACGACATTAAATCAGGATAGATCTCAGGATATATAGCGTCACCGCTATTGCCTATGTTCATATCCATGCCGACCATGGACGCCAGTGAGGAAATGCTTCCTGAGAATCCGTTGCTGGTTTCCTCAGGAGCCAAAATGACCGTCGACTTATATGTTTTGGGTGTGCCGAAAGCAAAGATGACACCGATAACACCTGCCACAAAAGCGTAGATGCAGATTTTCTTTTTATCTGCAATCAGCATTTTGATGACAGAGCGCAGGTCGATATTTAATAATTTGTTTTCTTCCATATATATAATAAGGTGAAGGTTTTCTTACTTGACAATATTCAGCTGAGTGTTGGAGATATATGCTACCTTTCTTTTGTTGCTGTTCATTGTTTTGCTAATTAAAAATATTTATTCATTGTTTTCTAAGCCAAAGGGCAAAGAATGGGTCGTAGATGGTGTACACTCCCTTGTCGGCAGTGATTAGATCTTTTTCTAACAGACCACGGACGGCAGCGGTTACCACGCTGACGGTTTGCAGGTGATACTTCTTAATGAAGGATTTGCTGGTAATAGCTTTGGCCTTGCCCTCAAGAGCAATAGCGACAAAGACTTCTCGTTGCTTCTCCGGAATCTTGTCCAATAGGTCTGAGTAGGTTTCTGAAAACAGGTCAAGAATATAGGTTACTGCACCATCAACCATATCAGTGGTACACCGTTGTCCTTGTGGTGTTTTCAGGAAAAGAACATTTAGTACGCGTTGTATGCACGATGTCACGGCATCAAAGCGCTGATAGATGTCTGTCATCACCTCGCTGTCCATCGACTTGTTGTATTTCAAGAACTGTTGCTGAGCAAATTCAGTATATTTCTCTACTGATATGGGGGGCAAATTCATAATCATAACTGACTGATAAAATGGTCTTGCAGGTGATGTGAAGATCTCCCCCATTAAGTGGCGTTTGGAACCGGCAAAGACAAAAGTGGCGTTATTACATTTCTGAATATAGGTACGCAATGTTGCTTCAATGTTGGGTGCATCAGCGTATTTCGTAATTTGCTGAAACTCGTCAATTGCCACCAAACAGGGCTTGTCGGTGTTGTTGAGGTATTCAAAGATTTCGTCGAGAGTAGTTTCCGGATAATCTATATCACCAAGTCCAAGACTCCAAGTGGGGAAGTTGTTTATGTCATAGGTAATCTCGGAACGAAGCGAACGAAGAATGTTCAGGAATCTTTCCCACACCACTTTCCCTTTTGGTTTGAGTTCATCCAGTATAGTTCTGCCAAACACATTGACAAAGTCGCGCAGGCTATTAGTCGCATAGATGTCAATGTGGAAGGTATAGTACTGATTGAATATGCCTGACTGTCGGAAACAGTGATGAATCAGGTCTGTCTTGCCTACACGGCGTGGAGAAATCAGAGCCATGTTATTGCCGTTGGTGAGAAGTTCAAGCAATTGAGCTGTTTCTTTCACTCTGTCGCAGAAGTATTCAGGCCCTGCATATCCTTTTGTGACGAATGGATTGTCCATATATTCTTTTGTTCTTTTGTGGTGCAAAGATAGCTATAATACCATGGTTATTCAAATTAGAATAATCCTATTTAGGATAATTTGTTATTTTGGTTACCGGAGTTTTCTTACTTGACAATATTCAGCAGGGTGACGAGCATGGTGGCGATAGAGGCGGTGCCGGTACCTACGCTGATGATTTCGGCGGTCGACATCTTGCCGCCGCGTATGCGGAGAGGTACCACGATTTCACAGCCGGGGCGCGGCTTGTGTTTGCGGTCGGCCTTTGCCACCATGCCATTCATGTAGATGATAAAGGTCTGCCTTTTCTTGGCGTTCTGACTGTAGCCGCCGGCCTGGTTGATGTAATAGTCGAGGTCTTCGCCTTCCACGTAGTTCACGGTGTTGGGGTAGAGTACCTCGCCATTGATCTTTACCGTTCCTGAATATTCGGGTACGATGATGCGGTCGCCTTCGCGCAATACGATGTCGGCATCGCTACCAGGTTTCTCCAATGCCTTCTCTAACTCGATACCCACCGAGTAAGTCGTCACCTGGTCGAGTTTCTTCAGGTCGAGTGAGTCCATGTAGATCATGCTCTTCACGATGTCGAGATTGCTGGCGCTGGAAGCATTACGTATGTTCATCAGTCCTGAGTTCTTCTGCTTCAACGTGGTCTGAATCATGTTCTCCTCTCTGACACGCTCTTCGGGAGTACGCTGACGTACGAGTCGGGCACCGCGGGCGTAGGCTGTATTGGTAAGGCCGCCTGCCTGTTTGATGATATCGCTCAGTCGCTCGCTCTTCTTTGAGAGGGTATAGGTGCCTTCAAACAGCACTTCACCTTCCACATAGACATTTTGTTGGGGTGAGTAGCCAGGACTCTTGCGCACATACACCTCGTCGAAAGGCATCAGGTGGAAGTCGCTGTTGCTGTTGTTCAGGATAAAACCGTCTTTCAGTGAGAAACTGAAAGTCTGTGCAATGGTGTCATTACTGGTTGTTGCATGGGGATCGATGATACGACGCGCCACGTCGACCTTCACCGTAGAGGCAGCTGTGTTCAGTCCGCCTGCCTGCAGGATGAAATCTTCGATGGTTTCGTTTTCAGCATACTGGTAGATGCCCGGATATTGCACTTCACCGTGGATGGTGATGGTCTGTTCGCTCTGTACCTCTTTCTTACTGGCTATGAACAACACGTCCTCATTGCGCAGTGGCACGTCGGGAGCCGAACCATCGAGGATGCCTGAAATATCGACTGACAGCACTTCGAGGGTGCGGTTGGGTTTCATGCGATGCATCACGCCACGATCGGTAAAGGCTTCGTCGGTCACACCGTCGGCAGCTTCCAGCAGGGTGCGCACAGAGTTGATGCTGCCTCCCAGTTCGTACATACCCGGACGGAACACGGCACCCTTAATCTCCACCATGTTAGAGTAGCGCTTGATGATAGAGTCGACAGTAATAGAGTCCCCGTCGGCTACATGGAACGACCCCATGTCAAACTCATTGACCGTGTGAACAGAGTACAGTGAGCCTGCCTTACGAATCACCCTGACCGACTTACGGTAGGCATCGCCAGTGAAGCCGCCGGCATACTGCAGCACCGACTGCACACTCTCATCCTGCTTCATCTCATAGTACATGGGGCGTTTTACCTTACCTCTCACGTTGACCAGACATTCGTAGGAACCAACGATGATGACATCATTATCGGTCAGATGTACGTTACCCGTAGCCTTACCGTTGAGGATGTAGTCATAGACATCGACGGTGGAGATGAGGCGGTTGTTGCGATAGACTTTGATGTTTCGTAACGTACCGATGTCGGTGATACCGCCTGCCATGTAGAGGGCGTTAAAGACGGTAGAGAAAGCGGATAGGGTATAGGTTCCCGGTGTTTTTACCTCTCCCATCACGTTGACCAGGATGCTACGGGTCTGTCCCACGGTCATCTTAATCTGACTGCTGCTGTAGCGAGCACCCAGTTGAGCACGCAGACGAGCATTGGCCTGACTTACTGTGAGTCCAGCCAACTGTATAGGTCCGAAGCCCTCGATGACAACCTCGCCGTCGGGTGAGACCGTGGCGTTGATACTCTCCTGCGAAGCACCATAGATATCTATAATGACCACGTCGCCGGGGCCTACCACATAGTCCTGTGGCGTGGCGATATTCATGTTCGGCTCAAAGCTCAGTTCTTCGTTGTTGAAGATGTCGTGACCGAAGATCTTGTTTTTCTCCTTCTTCTGTTTCTCCAATATACGCTTCAGCATATCCATTGAGTCCATCGGTACGATGTCGTCCAGATCCGATTGCATCATCAGAAAGTCGGGATCATCTTCATCGAGGTTACTGGTGATCCTACCACTGATACGCTGACTGCTGTTCTGTTTGCTCAGGTCTTCAGAATTGCGTTTGTTCCCTGATTTACGCTGTTGGTTGTTGCCTGAACGCATACGGCTATTGCCTGCTTTCTGGTTGCCGTCCAAGGCCCCCATACCTAAATCTTCCTTCTGACGTTCGTACTTACGTTTTACACGCTGTATCTGTTGCATGTCGACGCCACGCTGCAATAGTTTCTTGACGATTTCTGACTGAGAGGTGCCTTTGTCTTTCTCGTCCAGGATAAACTCTATCAACTGTTGATCCGACATTGACGACTGGGCCATAGAGGGTAAGCCTGTGATGAACATCAAGGCCAATGCAATAAGATATTTTTTCATGTTAAAAAAGTACTTTTTCATATATGTATACGTACATAATAACTCCCGAATTGGAAAATTATTGCAAAAGTACGAAAAAAAAATAAAACGGCGCTGTTGTTTTCAGAATATTTACTATCTTTGCACCCGCTAAACCATCTGACACTGTTCATAGTTCACAGTTCATAGTTCATAGTTCATAGTTCGGGGTCAATTGTTAATTGAAAACATTGGGGTTGACTGGATTTGACGGCAAGATGAGATGGTACGTAAGCACGCGGAGCGAAGACTGTAGTCTCCATAATCCATTTGGTCGAAAATTTAATTGGCAACAATAAGTATGCTCTCGCTGCTTAATCGAAGCACAGTAGATTATGAGCTTAATTCTCTTACAAGGTAGGAGAACGAGACGTCGCTCCGAGGATCTGGTTCCGAATCCAAAGATCAAGCGACGCAGGAACAATCGGAAATAGTCGGCGCAGGCTCCGATGTGTCGATGAAACTTAGGAGATAAGGTGTCGGTTGGTGGCCCAGGTCTTGCCGGCACACGAAAATGAAGGCTGGGATAAGCGTGTAGAAAGCGTATGGTTTCCTTGTGCGGACGAGGGTTCGACTCCCTCCAGCTCCACTTGAATTTCGCTGAAGCGAGCCTCACCCTCGTGAGGGTTCTTTGCAAGCAAAGCGTCCCTGCGGGCCGAGCGCGACTCCCTCCAGCTCCACTCATAATCTTTAAAATCTTTATCGAAAAATGACACGCCAACCTTACGTGTGGATTGCATTGATTGCTTTGTTGCTCTGCTCTTCTTGCGAGAAAATGGTAATCGATGAACAGACCACATCCTCATCAGCCGATGAGAAAAATGCAAACATCGTACTAAGCATCAACGATGCTTCTTTCCATCCCTACCAGACCTCTACTCGTGCAGTCGTCGACATCACTACCTATTGCTCCCGCCTTAACTTCGTGCTCTATCAGAATGGAGAGAAGGTGAAGACTATTGAACAGTCAAAAGATGATGATGGTTACGGGCAGGTGGCTCTCGCTCTCGAACCAGGCACGTATCAGTTATTAGTGTTGGCGCATAGTTGTAAGACTAACCCTACGCTCAGCCATATTGAGGAGATCAAGTTTAACAACAAGGAAACGGGCTTTTCCGACACCTTCTACTACTATGGTGAACTTCAGGTCACCGATGAGCCACGTGTCCAAAACCATAGTATCCGTCTCACACGAGCCACTACCTTAGTCAGGTTGGAGATGAATGACTACCCGCAAGACCTCCACTATATCACTGTCTATTACACCGGAGGCTCTGGCGTTTTCAATGCCGTGACTGGCTATGGAGGTTCGGTCAACTCCCAACAGGAGGTAAGTTATCGGGTAGTTAATTATGTGGAAAACAATGTTCCCTTTGTATTCCCTGTCTATACTTTCCTTCAGCAGGATACTGGCTCCATGTTTCTACGCATTACCGCCTGCAGGGAGAATGGGGAGGTCATCATGCAACGGGAATACAGCAATGTACCTGTAGAACGGGGTAAGATGACTATCTTTACAGGCTATTTCTTCGACCCTCAGAACAACTTCAGTATGACTGCTGAGACCGATTGGGACACTGCTGCCACATTGACCTATTGAACTTCCGAAAAACTGTCGCAGTGATCCCACGTTGATTGCCACTGCGACATATAAAAAAAACCGTCAAAGCCATCTTCTTGGTTTTGACGGGTTTTTATTATTGGGGCATCCCTTGAAGCCCCTCATGCGTTGTCTACTTCACCACTTTCTTTCCGTTGATGATATAGACACCTTCCTTTAATTGACCATTGACCATTTTGCGTCCCTGCAGGTCATAGATGGCCTCTTCTCCTTGGGAGATGGCAGGGGTGAGGTTATCGATGCCAGTGGTAATGTCAGTGACGTTCACGGTCTCACTCATTTCGCTCAGTCCGCCCATCTCGTTGGCAGCACGCACAGCGTAAACGCCTTCCTCGCTAATCTGGAAGGTAGGTTCGGTGGTGAAGTCGATGACAGCACCATCTTTCACCACAGCCCACAACAAGGCGTAGTCGCTGTTGTCCCATGTGAGGGTAGTGCCGTTCTGACTGAGGTTAGCGGGGATAGGAGCCTGCTCGGTGGCGAGTGTAGGATCCCAGTCGCCAAACATCTTCGACATATCGCTGTATTCGACAGCCTCGGCTGCAGAGAGCACGGGGTTGTTCTCGTGGTTATCGCCGAAGATCTTCTTACGACCGCTGAGGTCAACCTGCGTGCCATTGGCAGTATGTGAGTTGTACTCAGCGAAACGTGCGGGCCAACCGCCACTCATCTCGTTCCAACCGACAGCAGAGGGAACCACGTTCATCCTCGTATCGATAAATACAGCTACAGGCGTGCCCTTGCCCCACGGACGACCGAGGGTGTAGTTGCCGTCGACACCACTGCCATCGCCATTGAACACACAATCCTTGAATACCCATCCGATGGCCTTCGGCGTAGAAGGCACGGCAGCATAGCCACCGGCAATCTGGCGCAGTTCGAGACCCTTGAAGTAGGCGTCGCCCTTACCGCAGAGGTAGTCGGTGCGACCACGCACAGCACCATCCTCGAAGTAGTAGAGACCCTGGTTGTTGTTAGAGGTCCAAGTGTCCTGATAGCCATAGAGCAGAGTGTTCTTGTAGATGGTCTTCGATGACTTGTCGTGTACGGCGAGGTTACGTCCCAGTGCATCATTAATACCACTCTTGATGGTGATGTCCTGGAAATACAGGCCCGTGGCCGAGCTCTCGAGCTGCAGCACGGCGCTGTTGCCTATCTCCTCGTACTTATGCACCTTGCCAAACTGACCTTCAAAGAGCATATCTGCATCGTTGGTGATATCCTGAGTGACGATGGTAGCATCGCGGTCTTCACCGATGAGCGAGATATTGGCGCCCTTGACGTAGGTGATAGGATCGGGCAGGTCGCCCTCCCAATAGGTCACTGAGCCGTCGCTGTTGGTGTGCTTATAGTGCTTGTTGGCGCCGGTAGGCAGTTTATAGGTACCCTTCTTCACGAAGATGCGGTAGCGTGTGGTCTTGTCGGCGCGGTTGTTGGCCTCCGTGATGGCGGCAGCCAGTTCTGCAGCGGTAGACACCACAGCATCGTAAGCCCCCTTGGTGACCGCCGGACGGGTCATCGTGGTAAACTGGATAGTGATAGCCTCAGCCAAGTAGTTGTCTGTCAGGTCGGCCACGCTGTTGGCAGGCAGGTTGAAGTTGTATGACGTGCCATACTCCAGACCCTTATAAGCGACACTGATGGTCTTGCCCGATACGGCGAGCTCCACTTGCCATGCGCCTTCCATACCTTCCTTATTGATAGCCATATCGCCCTTGGCACCATCGGCCAGTTTGATCTTCTCATCAAAGGTGAGCACAATCTTACCATTGGCCGAAACGCCAGTAGCATTGTTCTGCGGAACTGTAGACACGAGCACTGGAGCCACGCCGTCGTCCACCAGTTTCGGTGTGCCGGTGATGAAGAACATGGCCAGCGTGTTGCCGTCGTTAGCCGATGCCGAACCGTCGACCTTTGAAGTCTTGTCGGCAATCATGCGGATGAAGAGTTCGGCCTTGTTGTTGCAAGCCTCGGGCAGCTTCTGACTGAACGAAGCAGCCTTCTTAGCGCCCTCCATCGTGATGCTGCCGAAGTTGGTCCAGTTCTCGCCGTCGAATGAGTATTCGGCGTTGTACTTCTGGTAAGCGTTGTAGTTATAGAGCATCTGGAACTGCACGTTGATGTCGGTGAAGGCCTCGGCGTTCACCTTTGTCTGCCAGTGCCAGTAGCCCACGTCGCCATTGCTGGCACCCGTTCGCCAGTTGACGGCAGCGCCCTTGAAGCTCTCGTAGCCGCCACCAGCAACGGTCGACTTGTCGAGCCATCCGCTGGTCTCGCCCGATGTGGTGTTCACCAGACTGAGCGCAGCTGCCTGGTTGTCGGCTGAAGCGAAGTCGGCCTTACGTCCGTTGTTGCCTGCCAGGTAGAAGTCCCAACCGGCCAGGATGTCTTTCTCGGAGTAGACGGCTGTCAGCGCAACATTGTCGGTCATCGAGATTGTCTTGGCAGAAGTGGTCTCACCATCGTTCCAGTTGTTGAAGGTGACGAGGCCCTCGTATTGGTTGGCTGTCAGCACAACGGCAGTGCCTTCCTCATACATATTCTTGCCATCGACAACTGTGGGTGCGGGGTCTACAGTCACCATATAGTCGTTCGTACCGTCTACGGTCAGTGCCAGTTCGTAGGTATTTACCTTCTTGAAGTTGGCAGTCAGCGAGGCGTCGGCATTCATGGTGTACTTGAATTTTGCATCTTCGCTGACCACGGCGCCGTCGGCATCGGTCCAGTTCACGAAGTCGTAACCGAAGTTCTCAGTAGCAGTCAGTGTCACCTCGCTGCCTTCCTCGTATTCTTCCGAAACGGGATAGACGTTGATTTCGCCACCTTCGGCAGGAGCAACAGCGGTGGCAAGCTTGTACATATTGACATTGACGGTTTCACCATTGACAATACCACTGATGGTGAGATTACCGATACAGATGTTTTTGTTGTTGGCACAAGCCGAGATGTAGAAGCGGAGGGTGAACTCATTGCATGCTTCCACATCAAAGGTCTCAGTGTGCATGAGTTGGGCAGTAGCGCTATTTGAACCGTTGTTGCGCAGCAGGTCCTTCTTCGCGTCAATCTGGGTGATGCTGCTCTCTACGCCATCCAGCGTGTAGCTCCATGAGTATGTAGCGCCATCGGTACCCACCTTCACGGCAGCGTAGTCTACCTGCGTGGGCTTGAAGGTAACACCCTTTGCGGGTTTCACACGATATTCAACCATCACGCCCTCAACGTTACCGGCATTGCTGGTATTTGGTGTGTAGTGTACCATCTTGGTTTCGAAATAGGTAGCAGTAGTGATGGCCATCTCGCTGCCAGCGCTGACAGAGGCATTGCTGATGCCATCGGCAATACCGGCGCTGATGGTAGGCGTCTGTTCGTTGCCCACAGGCCAGTGAATGGTACCTGCCACATTGTCGAACTTCACGCCGCCAGCACTCTCCACTACGGGCAGCACCACCTGAACATAACGATAGTATTGGCCTTCAGCAGCGAAGACGACATCAACCGTCTCGGCAGCACTCTGCACGGTGTAACTGATAGTCTTGTCGCTGGTGTAGTCTTTCTGACCGTCGATGGTCAGGTCGGTCAGGGCGTTGTAGGCCTCAATGCTCACCACGGCTCCCTTGGCAGAAGGAATGGTAATGACGGTGTTAGCATTTATCTGGCACCAATCGTTCCAGTTGGCGTTATTGAACTTACCAGAGGCAGTGTTGACTTTAGCAGCCACGTCAATAGTCTGATTGCCGATGGTAGCCTGAGCGACCCACACGTTGCCGTTAACATTTTGCCACTGCACTGTAGGTGCACCCTGGTCTCTGCGGAAATTCCATTTGATAGTAGTCTCCTCAGTACGGTCAGCCAGAGAGACAGTGTTCTCTGTGAAGACAGGCGTAAGAGCAAGGTCGCTGGCGAGAGTAATCTCTTGACCGGCAGCGTAGGTGTTTGTGCCGTCGGTCCACCCTGTCAGAGTGTATCCTTCTTTGTAAAGAGTATAGTTCTGAGCGGGGATGGTGTATTTGTCATCCTTGGCATAGGTTCCTCCTGTAGGAAGGATAGTACCCTGACACACTACGTCGCCCAAAGAGAAAGATACTGAGCATGATGAGGCACTGATAGCCTTGACTGAGAACCAGCCAACGTATGCACCGCCGCTGATGGTCAGCGTGGTAGCCTCACCTACATACTTTACGCTGATGACGTTTTCGTCAGCATCACCATTGCCTTTGTAGCAGCCACTGCCGCCATCACCCTTCTTTGTGGTGAAAGTAGGCACGGCTTCACTGCCATTGGCATCCTTAACTGTGACAGCGTTACCCCAACTACAAGTGCTCATAGTGATCTCAACAGCACCATCTACGGGAACGGTAGCCGTGAACTGCTGTAAACCGTGGTTGTTGCCAGTCTTGCCACTGATGGTAGCGACAGCATTGTCTGCATCTGCGGCAACACGCGACACTTGACCGTCATTTACGGTAATTCCAAACGTGATGGTTTGTGAGTTATCTGCCTCATCAGAGGTGATAATACCTCCATTGGCATCACGCAGGTCCACACCGAAGTCATCAAATGCCAAACCTGTTGTTGTGCCCATTATGATGAACAATAACAACAATAATAGTCTAGATGTTTTCTTCATTTGTTTTTGGATGTTTGTTTATAGTTAGTAATTCACTTGATTGTTTTTTCGGTTGCAAATATACAAAAAACCTTTCACAAAGAAGAATTCGTCATAAAAAATTTTCCATAGTGAAAGGGTTTTAGTATCTTTGCAACAAAATTGGCGATGAAGATACAGGAATTGCAGGAAAGATATGCCAAGTTGCCTCAGGTGAAGGCCCTGGCACAGACGTTCGAGAAAAACCAGGTGAAGAAGGTTTTCCTCGAAGGACTATTGGCTTCAGCCGCTCCTATGGTGTTCGCAGCGTTAGAGAAGAGAGGTGGCGTTTTCCTCTTTGCGTTGCAGGATGTAGAGGAGGCAGGGTATTTTTATCACGACCTCTGTCAGGTGATGGGTGAGAAGGAAGTACTCTTCTTTCCATCGTCTTATCGGCGTGCCATCAAGTATGGACAAAAGGATGCTGCCAGTGAGATACTGCGCACGGAAGTGCTGACGAGAGTCAATGAACAATTAACAATTAACAATGAACAGGGCCTCTTCGTGGTCACTTATCCCGAGGCGTTGGCCGAGATGGTGGTGACGCGTAAGAGTCTGGACGAGCGCACACTATCCTTGGCAGTGAATGAGACTGTCGATGTGGATGCGACATTGGAAACGTTACGCAGTTTCGGCTTCCGAGAAGTGGACTATGTGTACGAACCGGGTCAGTTCGCACTGCGTGGCAGCATCCTCGACATCTTCTCGTATAGTCATGAATATCCCTTCCGACTCGACTTCTTCGGTGATGAGATTGACTCTATCCGTACTTTCGAAGTGGAGAACCAGTTATCGAAGGAACGCCGCGACCATGTAGTCATTGTGCCTGAGATGATGAGCGTGGAGGAAAAGGAATCGCTGCTGACATTCTTGCCTCAGGATGCTATCCTCGTGTTCAAGGACTATACCTTCGTGAAGGAAACCATTGAGCGCACCTACCAGGAGGGCTTTTCTGACCAAGCCATCAAGGAACGCATGGAGACGGCTACAGAGATGGAGCAACAGGAGATTGAGAAGGAGATGCGTCGCGACAGTCAGATTATCACGGGTAGCCGCTTTGAGCGTGATGCCGAACCTTTCAGGAGAGTTCTGTTAAGAGGAGAGAGGAAAGAGGAGAGAGGAGAAAGGCTACGGGTAGGCGCGTCAGCGGGAATGAGGAATGGTGCTGTCATTCGTTTTAATATAGGTGCACAACCGCTGTTCCATAAGAACTTCGACCTGCTGAAGCAGACGTTCGAGGACTATCATCTGAAAGGCTATACCGTTTACGTCTTAGCTGACAGTGCGAAACAGCAGGAACGACTGAAGGAGATCTTGCAGGAGGTTCGTTTCATCGCTGTGGACAAGACCTTGCATGAGGGTTTCGTAGACCATGACCTGAAAGCCTGCCTCTTTACCGACCACCAAATCTTCGACCGTTTCCATAAGTATAACCTGAAGAGCGACAAGGCGCGTTCGGGTAAGATGGCACTCACGTTGAAGGAGATACAGCAGTTTGAGATTGGCGACTACGTTGTACATGTGGACCACGGCATTGGAAAGTTTGGCGGACTAGTGCGTATGCCCATCAACTCCAATTCACCCAATGGAGAGGCTTTCCAGGAGATGATTAAGATTATTTACCAGCGTGGCGATGCTATCTACGTGAGCATCCACTCATTATATAAGGTGTCGAAATACAAGTCACAGGAGGATGGTCAGGCTCCCCGCATGTCGACCCTTGGCACAGGACAATGGGAACGGCTGAAAGAGCGTACGAAAAAACATATCAAGGACATCGCACGCGACCTCATCAAACTCTATGCTTCGCGTCGACGTCAGAAGGGCTTCGCCTTCAGTCACGACACCTACCTTCAGCATGAACTCGAGGCGTCGTTCATCTACGAGGACACCCCCGACCAGTTGAAGGCTACGCAGGATGTTAAGGCCGATATGGAACGTGCTGTGCCGATGGACCGCCTGGTCTGTGGCGACGTGGGCTTTGGTAAGACTGAGGTGGCGGTGCGGGCTGCCTTCAAAGCCGCTGTCGATGGTAAACAGGTGGCTGTGATGGTACCAACCACGGTGCTGGCCTATCAGCACTACCGCACCTTCTCCGGACGACTGAAGGACATGCCGGTGCGGGTGGACTACCTGACGCGTGCCCGCACTACTAAACAGGTCACAGCACTGCTGAAAGACTTGGAGGAGGGCAAGATAGATATTCTGATAGGTACGCATAAGCTCATCGGCAAGACGGTGAAGTTCAAAGACCTGGGTCTGCTCATTATCGACGAGGAACAGAAGTTCGGGGTGTCGGTGAAGGAGAAACTGCGCCAGATGAAGACCAATGTCGACACGCTGACGATGTCGGCAACGCCAATCCCCCGCACCCTGCAGTTCTCATTGGTGGGGGCGCGCGACTTCAGTGTCATACAGACACCACCGCCCAACCGCTATCCCATACAGACGGAGATTCATACCTTTTCGGCAGAGATCATCGCCGATGCCATCAACTTCGAGATGAGCCGCAATGGACAGGTCTACTTTGTTAACAACCGCATCAGTGACCTGGTGCATCTGAAGGAGACCATCCTCAAATATATCCCTGACTGTCGAGTGGCCATCGGTCACGGACAGATGAAACCCGAGGAACTGGAACAGATTGTCCTCGACTTCTCCAATTACGACTACGACGTGCTGCTCTCGACAACGATTGTGGAGAACGGTATCGACATACCTAATGCCAACACCATTATCATCAACGGAGCCCATTACTTCGGACTCTCTGACCTGCACCAGATGCGTGGTAGGGTGGGACGTGGCAACCGCAAGGCTTTCTGTTATCTGTTGGCACCTCCACTCTCGGCTCTTCCTGTGGATGCCCGTCGCCGACTGGAGGCACTGGAGAACTTCTCCGAGTTAGGCAGTGGCATCAATATCGCCATGCAGGACCTCGACATACGTGGCGCAGGTAATCTGTTGGGTGCCGAACAGAGTGGCTTTATCTCGGATCTGGGTTACGAGACGTATCAGAAGATTCTCAATGAGGCGATGGTGGAGTTGAGAAATGAAGAGAAGGGCAATCAGATATCCCCTCCTTTGGAGGTGCGTGGAGAGACATCTATGGACGGCCCGTTCGTCACCGACTGCGCTCTGGAGTCCGACCTTGAGATGTACTTCCCCGATCAGTATGTTCCTAACGATTCAGAGCGTATGTTGCTTTATCGTGAACTCGACAATACCCGCAACGATGCAGAACTGGAGGCATACCGCAAACGACTCATCGACCGCTTTGGAGCGCTCCCGCCACAGGCAGAGGAACTGCTACAGGTGGTGCCCCTCCGCAGGTTGGGTAAGCATCTGGGCTGCGAGAAGATCATGCTGAAACAGGGACGTATGTACCTCTATTTCGTGAGCAACCCCAACAGCCCGTTCTATCAGAGTGAGGCTTTCGGGCGTATCATCGATTATATGACGGGTCACGTACAGCGCTGTAAGTTACGCGAGCAAAACGGCAAACGCTCTATGACCATCGAGAACGTACCGTCGGTGGGTGAGGCCGTCAAAGTGATGAAGGAGATTGAACATTGAACATTGAACATTGAGCATTGAACATTGAACATTGAGCATTGAACATTGATTATTGAGCATTGAACATTGATGATTGCCTTTCCCTTTGCCCGACCGTTCTATATGATGGCGAAACCCGTGGGGGCTGCGTGTAACCTGGCATGCCACTACTGCTACTATCTGGAGAAGCAGGAGTTGTACGAGGGTGCCGGTCGAAGGGTGATGAGCGATGAGACGTTGGAGCTTTTCGTACAACAGTATCTGGAGAGTCAGACGAACCCTGCTGTGCTGTTCACGTGGCACGGGGGAGAGCCGCTGTTGCTGCCAGTGAGTTTCTACGAGAAGGCGATGACCCTGCAGCGACGGTATGCTGACGGAAGGCATGTGGACAACTGTCTGCAAACCAACGGTACGTTGTTGACGGATGAGTGGTGCCGTTTTTTCAGGGATAACGGATGGCTGATAGGAGTGAGTATCGACGGTCCTCAGCCACTGCATGATGCCTACCGCAAGACTTCCACGGGAGCGTCGTCGTGGGAAGAGGTGATGCATGGCATCGAACTGCTGGAGAAACATGGCGTGATGTGGAACGCTTTAGCCACTGTCAATGCGATAACCGTGAAGCATCCTGTGGAGGTGTACCGTTTCTTCCGTGACATCGGCTGCCGTTATCTTCAGTTTACACCCGTAGGCAGTCACTCGCTGACAACGCCTGACGAGGGACATGTGGAGGCTGACGACTGGGGACGTTTCCTCTGCGGTGTTTACGATGAATGGGAGAAGAATGATGTCGGCGAGGTGTTCGTCAATATCTTTGAGGCCATACTCGCAAACTATATGGGCATCACACCGGGTATCTGTTCGATGTCCGACCTTTGCGGCCACGTTGGGGTGGTGGAGTGGAACGGCGATGTGTATAGTTGCGACCACTTCGTGACAAGAGAACATCGGTTGGGTAATATCCGCGAGAAAACCATCTACGAGATGATGCACAGTGAGCAACAGCAGACGTTTGCCCGACAGAAGACCGTCGGTCTGCCCGAGAAATGCAAGGCCTGCAAGTGGCTGTTCGCCTGTCATGGTGAGTGTCCGCGCAACCACCAGTCGCTGTGTGAAGGCTATCGCATGTTCTTTGAGAGAAAAGCCGTGTTAATCCGTGGCATCCGTGCCTAAAGAATAAATAGATTATGGAACGAGACAAATTGTATTTAGGTGGTGTGCTGGCACTCACAGGTCTGGCACCAGCCACTGAGACACAGGGACAGGAGGCAACGCCCGACCGTCCGAATATCGTGTTTATCCTGGCCGACGACATGGGCTATGGCGACCTGTCGTGCTTCGGTTCGAAGTATGTGAAGACACCTGTCATCGACAGTCTGTCACGTACGGGTACCACGTTTACCCAGTGCTATGCAGGCAGTGGCATCTCAAGTCCCTCACGCTGTTCGCTGATGACTGGCAAGCACACGGGTAACACCCGCATCCGCGACAACCAGTGTCCTGTGGGCGGCATTCGTGGCGTGAAGGTCAATGCCCAGGGTGACACCACCTATATCCGTCGTACCAATCTGATGCCTTGTGATACCACTATCGCTACGGTGCTCTCGGCTGCCGGCTATCGCACCTGTCTGGTCAATAAGTGGCACCTCGACGGCTACGACCCGAAGGCATCACCCAACCATCGAGGCTTTCATGAGTTCTACGGATGGACCATCTCGACAGTGCATTCCAACTCACCTTATTACTATCCTTACTATCGTTTCCGGGGTGACTCGCTGACTACCATTGAAGAAAATGCGCATGATGCTCATGTGCGCCATAATACCGATATCTCTACCGATGATGCCATTGACTTCATAGGACGCAACAAGCACCAACCGTTCTTCCTTTATCTGGCTTACGATGCGCCTCACGAGCCGTATATCATCGACGAGACCTCATGGTACGATGGACAGAAAGACTGGTCGATGAACACCAAGCGCTATGCCTCGCTCATCACCCACATGGACCGAGCCATCGGACGACTGTTGGACTATCTGGAGCGTGAGGGCCTGCGCGAGAACACCATTATTATCTTTGCCAGTGACAACGGGGCAGCGGTGCAGGCTCCTATCGCAGAACTCAATTGCAATGCGGGCTTCCACGGTCGGAAGGGACAGCTCTACGAGGGTGGCATCCGTGTGCCGATGATTGTCAATCAACCGGGTCGAGTGCCTGTGCAGAAGTTGCAGAACCTTATCTACTTCCCTGATGTGATGCCTACGCTGGCTGCGTTGGCAGGTGGCGAGACCCATCTGCCACAGGGTATCAACGGCATCAATATCCTGCCACTGTTCTATGGACAGGAGGTAGATACCGACCACCGTATGCTCTACTGGGAGTTCACTGGCAAGCAGCGGGCAGCCCGTCTGGGCGACTGGAAGTGTGTCACTATCAAAAAAGACGCCCCTCTGGAACTCTATAACTTAAGAGAAGATCCAGAGGAACGACATAATCTGGCTGACCAGTATCCTGAGATGGTGCAACTCTTCGACGAGGCGATGCAGCGTATGCACCAGCCCTCAGAGTGCTGGCCACTGCCGGGGGAGTAGTCTTATCTTACCACTACTTTTTTCCCACCTATTATGTAAAGACCCTTCTTTACTTGTCCATTGTTCATTGTTAATTGTCCCACGCAGCGTCCCTGCAGGTCATAGATAGCCCCTTGTCCTTGTGAGAGGACAGGGGTTGTTTTTTCTATGCCAGTGGCTGGTGCCTTGAGGATGTCAATGAGTTGGGCCACGATACCCTTGATGTCACCGTAGCCGTTCAGCATCAGGTCACAAGCCAGTGTGCCGTTGCTATAGTGGTTGTGGTCAGTGAAACAAGCGATGATGGCTTGAGCTGCAGCATCAGCAGAGGCATATCCGTTCTTGGCATAGTCGGCTACGTAGGCATTGAAAGCAGCATCGGCATTCTTTCCTATCTCTACGAATCCCAGGTAGTTGTCGTCGCTCTGTTCACGTTGTCCCGCGATCTTACGAATAATGGTTTCATAGCTATCCTTACGGTAGCTGTTGAAGGTATGGGTCGATGAGTTGTAGCCGCTGGTATAATTAGATACTGCACCGTGGGGAGAGTAACTGTTGATGACAATCTTAGCCCCCAGAGCCTCTGCAGCATTGAGGTAGTAGTTCACGTCGGCCTCGAAACTGTTGCCCATTCCATTAGTACCCATATTACCCAGCATCAGAATGTCATCGGGATAGATGTCGCGCAAGACACTGGCCAACTTACCTTGTGTATAATAGGTAGCGAGATTTCGTCCACCGGCACCGTCGTTATGGAAATCACAGAGAGCAGCCAGTTCAGCGTAGGTGCTACCGATGATATTCTTCAGGCGGTAAGCCCATGAACCGTTATTGGCCGATGTGGAGTCACCGATGTGGTGTACCACTGGCTTGCCACGCTTCTGACGTGCCGGTTCCTTTGTGATACTGATCTGTGCGATGCGTGCCACAGCACCATTAGTACTATTGGCTATGCGCAGGTCGATGATGTCGCGAGTGGCAGGAATAGAATATGTGGCGGTGGTCATCGTCTCGCTGGTGCCCAGTTCGTAGCCAGCCAAGTCGCTGTTCACGTAACCCGTGGTCAGTGTGCCCTGATAGGTAATCTCTACAGCGTAGAAGTCACCCTTCTGGGCCTTGAAGTCAAACTCGAAGGCCCCCTGCAGATAGTCGTTGGCGGCATTGGTAGCCGATGCTGTACCGCCTACTGTCGGAGTGCCACTCTTGATGCCATAGCCATTAGTGGCAGAGTAGGATGTAGTGGCACCTACGGCGGTGAATCCCTCAGCGATGCCTTCATCGTCGGTGTAGCCGAAGTCGAACTTCATACCGTGGATGTTTACCTTCACACTCTTAGTCAGTTCCTCCTCAGCCGAGTTCTTACCTGTAGCACGGATAGTGAGCAGGGTGGGTGTGGCCGTTGCTTTCACACTCAGTACGCCGGTGGCCGGATTGAAGCTGATGGCCTCGGTATTGGTGAATGGTGTGGTACCTTCCTTGTCGTAGGCAGCCAGTGTGATGGTTTTGTTCATGTTGTTGCCCTCACCGTCGATGACGATAGCAGCAAAGGTGGCAGTAGCAATATCATCAGCATTCATTGGGATGGTGATGCTGGTGGTGCTCTCAGTGAACTTGATGCTCTCTGCAGAAGAGGTCAGGTTGAGCTCGATGGTCTTGGTCATACCACCGATATTCACCTGGATGGTGGCAGTACCAGCCTCCGCCGTCTCTGAGAGTGACACTACGGCAACGTGCGAGTCAGTGGCATCGGGCGTGATGATGACTGCCGACTGCATATCTTGTTCCAGGACGCTCCATGAAGCCATACCGGTAATGGCAAAGCCGTTGACGTCGGTAACCTGGGCTGTCAGGCGAGCCGTCTCCTTGTTGGGAACAGAGAGTGTGGTCTTGTCGGCTGTGAGTGTATAGGTGCTGGGATCTGCCGTCGGCAAGAAAGCACTGCAGGCAGCCAAGTCTATCGAACCAGTGTTACTATTGTTCATACCCACGCTGAAATAGGTGGGGCTTGATGTCTCTGTCCATTTCACGACACCGCTCTGTGCCAACAGTTGACCGTTGGCATCATAAACCAAGGCATAACAGCTCTCGCTGGACTTGTCGGCTGACAATACCACGCGATACCATGTCCCTGTGGTAAATGAAGCGGCATTGTCGCCGTTGGTCAGTGTCGTGCCGTTGAGGGTGATTGCCGAGCCTGTGAAGCTCAGTGTCACAGGGCAGGAGTAACTGCTGCTCGATGACCAGAAGGGATAGCCGCTGGTAAGTGTCATCACACCACCGGCATTGACAAAGCGTACTTCCGTATCAAAGATGATCTGTCCGGTAAGCGCACTAATCTTCTGTGTCATCACGTGCGACTTCTTAGCCGTGGCTGCCGTCAGACGCACGTATTTCGTACCGTCGCCATCCTTCATCAGTTGGGCGTTGTGGGCATCACTACCAGCCACGCTCCAGCCGCCGAAGATGAGGTCGTTGGCATTACCATAGGTCTCACCGGCAAGTTTATAGCCTACCAAGGCATCAGGATAGTTAGAGAAATTGGCAGGATAGCCCCCGAGTGGCAGCACCTGAGAGGTAGCCATCGATGGCTCGCCCAGTGCGATGACGTATTTCTCAGCCTTGGTCGTCGTACCATTATATGTAATAGTGGCAGTCATCTTACCAAAGAAGTTCATCGGCACATCACGCAGGTTGAACGTGGTAGCCACCTTCCCGCTGTTGTTTGTTGAGAAGGCACCATAGGAGTCGCAGTACTGTCCCTCGGTATCGTTCTGAGTCTTGAATCCCTCTATGTCCCATACCACCTTGAAGTCGGTCACCTTCTCGCTGATGTTCTCCTCGGTGATGTTAGTGCCGTCGGCTCCTGTGATAGAGACAGAATACGGATTCTCGTGGGCTTCGTCGGTAGAAGGACCAAAGGTCATGCGCTCAGCACCGTTGATTGACACATTGGCAATAGGCTCGATGTAGTTGGGATCCACATCGAGGGTGCCAGTGCTAATCTTGATATTGTCGAGTGCATAGCTGCGGTCGGCATTGTTGACGGTAGAGACAACGGTCATCTTTGCCAAGTCCTTTTTTAGTTCACCCAACGAACCGCGCAAGGTCGTGGTGTTGCCGTTGAGGGTGAAGTTCATCTCCACACCACCGCGGGCTGTCATGGTGATGGCGATATGCGGGTTCCAACCCTCGGTAGCCACATATTTCTGTCCCTTGCTACCGCCCGACCATCCGTTAGCACCCGAAGAGCTGGTGTATTTGCTCTGCAGACCGAAGGCACTGAAGCCTGCTACGGCCTGACCGCCAATAGTGGCATCGGTCACCTTACACTGGTTACAGTGGTAGGTATAGGAAGCCAACTCCTGACCATCGCTGTTCAGAAGTGCCACCTTGGTAGTGAGGTCACTGCCAAACCATCCGTGGAAGGCATCCCATTCGGCTGTCACCGTACCATCGCCTACGCTGATGGGTTGGTCATTGACTTTAAGCACACCCTCAGCCGTGGCGTTACAAACAGCCAGCACGGGTCCGAAGCCGTTCAACTGAGAGTCGTAAACACTCGCTGTGCCATCACTTATCTCGTTGGCTGCACTGACACCGAAGATGTTGGTAGCACCCGAGAAAGTCTCAGTCAGCACTGTGGTCTGGGCTGACAATGCACTTGTTAATACAAGACACCACAAGAGTGTCAAGTGTCTTAGAAAATACCTTTTTGTCATATTGTTTTAGATGTTAGTTTTTTGTTTCCGTTGCAAAGGTACAATGAAAAGGTCAAAAAACCAAATTTTTAAGGTATGCTTTTCTTTTTCTGTCATTTTGTCTTGTTGTTATGTCAAAATGACACGAAAAGATAGTTTGGCACCTACTTTGCATTGATGTAAGTGAGTGACGCAAGAAACTCAAATGATAAAACGATTTCTAACATTAAAAAATAAAAAACATTAGGAGGACAAAATTATGACACCAATGATGAGACGTAACGCAGCTTGGCTGCCCAGTGTATTCAACGATTTGTTTGACACCGATTTCATGCCGAAGGCCAATTGCACCGCACCAGCTATCAACGTTAAGGAGAACGAGAAGGCATACATCGTAGAGCTTGCCGCTCCTGGTATGAAGAAAGAAGACTTCAATGTACACATCAACGACGAGGGCAACCTGATTATCAAGATGGAACAGAAGCAGGAGCAGAAGGACGAGGATAAGTCCACACGCTATCTGCGTCGTGAGTTCTCTTACTCAAAATATGAGCAGACGCTTATCCTGCCTGACGATGTGCAGAAAGACCAGATATCGGCAAAGGTAGAGCACGGTGTGCTCACCGTCCAACTGCCTAAGATTGTAAAGGAGGAAGTGAAGGTCAGTCGTCAGATAGAGATAGGCTAACGGTCAGTTATCCTTGACCTTTACGGAAAATCACCACAGAGACCCCATGCTCTGTGGTGATTTTTTATATTGTCACCTAACACTTAACACCTAACACTTAACACCTATCAATACACCACACATCCACCATTAGGCTGTACGGTGATCTTCACCATCCCTTTTTTGTTGAGTTTCAGCGGTTTCAGTTCGATGCCGTCGATGGTGCCTTTCTTGTCTATACGGTCATTGAGCACGGTGTAGCTACCCGCTTTCTCAAGCATCGAGAGGTTGAGCGTCAGCGTGAGAGGCTCCTTCTGGGCATTGAGCGCAGCCACATACCAGCGGATGCCCTTGCGACGTGCCAGCACTACGTATTTCCCGGGATAGCCGTCAAGCAAACGTGTCTCATCCCAGGTGGTAGGGATGCGTTTCAGGAACGCCAGTTCCTCAGCAGGCAACTCCTGGAGGTTGTTGGGTTGAATGGCAATGCATTGGATAGCAGTCTGGTTGGTAAATGCGGTAGCCAGTTCGAAGGCATCGGTGGTCTGTCGCTGGTGACGTTTCTTGTTGGTGCGACTCATGTACTTATTCATGATGACGCCTCCCCAGTCCATGCTGCCCACTGCATTACGGCAGAAGGGGTGCATGGTCAGTTGGAAGGGCTCCTGTGCAGCGTGATAGTCTGAGAAGTAGACGTTCTCGCTTGCCAGTACTGCCTCGCTGGAGATGTAGTTAGGATACATCCGTTCCCAACCGCGGGGTAGGGTACAGCCGTGGAAGATGCACTGTATGCCGTAGCGGTTGGCATCGTAGAGGATGTCCTCGTAGAGACGCATCGTCTCCTGTTTGTCGCCAGCGAAGAAGTCGACCTTGATACCCTTCACGCCGATGCTCTTCAGCCACGCCATCTCGCGGTCGCGTGCTATCGCTGTGCTCATGCAGTTGCGTGGGGTTTGTGGGGCATCGTTCCAGGCACCGTTGCTGTTGTACCACAGCATGAGCGACACCCCTTTCGACTGTGCATACTTCGATAGCTCCGGCATACGGTCGCGTCCTATCTCCGTGTCCCAGCAGCCGTCCACCAGACAATACTCATACCCCATCTCAGCAGCCAAGTCGATAAACTGTATCTGATCGTCCCAGTTGATGGACTCATCCTGCCAGATGAGCCAGCTCCAGGTGTATCGACCAGCCTTGTAGTCCTCTGTAGGTTCGTAGAGTGGTTCTACGAGGTCAAAGGGTATCGTTGTCTCTACGATAGGCTTCAGTGACGAGCCGATGGTGATGGTGCGCCAAGGAGTCTCTCCTGGCAGGCCGATGGCTGCCGTTGCCGATCCCACGCCGTTGTTCTCCCCCTGTTGTGGGAAGGCGATGGTGTAACAACCCACCGCTGTCCCTTCCCCAAGGGAGGGGTGATAATCGGACAGATGGCTACCAACGTAGGATGAGGTGACGCCGGTCTCGGAGATGAGCACCCAGGCTTCCCCTCCTTGGGAAGGGGTCTGGGGGAGGTTAAACAGACATGGGAACGTATATCCCTGTCCGTATTTCGACTTCACGTTCATCTCAGCATCGGCTGTGTATTCCTCTTCGTAACTGGGTTTTGTGCGCTCCCATCCCTTCATCGGGGTGATCTGCGGACAGAGGAAGGTCTTTGTACCGTCGGGCAGACTGAAACTGCTTATCTCGTACTCGATGACGGCGCACTTCGGATTCATGGCTTCCTCGGGTTTCATCATGGCGAAAGGAGCCTTCACCTGTCGGGGGATGACATAGCGGAACGCCACGTCATTGTCGGCTACCATGAACTGGATGGTCATCTTCTGCTGTTTGGCATTCTTGATGTTGATGTCCAACTGTGTCGCTTCGAAGTGTATCTTCGATTGTTTCGCCTGCCGCATCTCATAGCGCTTGTCGATGCGCTCCGCCTTTGTGTCGACGATGCTCAGTCCTTCGGTGAAGTCGCCGAAGTCGGCTTTGAAACCCAGTGCCGACGGCATGATGACAGCCTGCCCGTTGAGACTTACGGCATAGGAAGCTCGTCCGCCGTCATCGTTGACGGTTACGACGATACTGCCGTTAGGCGATGCTACGGTTACCTCACGTGCCATTGCGTTGTAAGGTAAAAAAGCAATAAAGTAAAAAAGCAGTTTCTTTTTCATATCATTATAGTTTATTATAGGCGGAGGGGTTGGGGGTGGGTGTTATTTCACATAATCTGTTTTGTCAGGTCCCAGATAGAATCCGGTTTCCGATGGCTGGTTGTACGCCACGTTCTGTGTAGCCACCGAGTGGCGGTAGGGTATATCCTGCATCAGACAGTTGATGCGATAATCGGTAGGAATGGTGGTTGTGTAGAGACGCAGTTCGGTAGACTCGCGGTTGCGGATGAGCACCTCCTCGCGCCAGTCGCCCAGGATGTCGGCGGCGAGACAAGGGTTCGACTTCGTACCGTTGTTGAACTGTCCTTCAAACTTCTGTACGTCGACCACCTGTCTGTTCTTCCAGTCGTACTTGGTCACCGTCTCCCTGTCGAGCAGTTCGCGTAGCAGGTCTCCGTCCCACCAGATACCGAAGTTCACCGAGAGCCAGCGTCCGTTCATCATCAGTTGGTTGTTGTGCTGCGGGTCGTCGGCATCCTTGGCCTGTCCCACCACTTCCCCTTTGATGTTGCGTATGCCGTGGCTATCGCTGCTCCACATCTCCACGCCCGGGCTCGTCGGGTCGATGTCGGCAGCCATCGCACGTCCCACGTCGCTCTTGCTTGGTATCTGGAAGATGACCTTGCCCGTAGCGGCATCGCGGAAGTCGCTGCCGTCGCGACGGTTCTCGTGGCAGTCCCACACCTGCAGCCGGTCTGTCGTGGGGTCGAAAGCCGTCAGGTGGAGGGCGTCACCATGTCCGAAGCCAGTATTATAGAGTCCTCGTCCGTCGTTGTCGACAGCCATCGAACCGTAGGTGATCTCATCCAGTCCGTCGCCGTCCACGTCGGCGATGCGCAGGTTATGGTTGCCCTGTCCGGCGTAGCTCTTCCATTCAGGGTTGTTGGTGTCGAAGGTCCATCGGCTCTTGAGCGTCTTACCGTCCCAGTCCCAGGCGGCAATCACCGTACGGGTATAGTAACCGCGGCAGAAGATGGCTGACGGCACCCGTTTGCCGTTCAGCTCATGTCCGAAGTAGCCCACGCCGGCCAGATAGCGCTCCGAACGGTTCCCATTCGTATCGCCCCATCCTTCCAGATTACCCCGTTCGGGGATGTAGGGCTTGGTATCCATCGCCTCACCTGTCAGACCGTTGAACACCGTGATGTATTCCGGTCCTTCAAGGATACGTCCGCGGCGGTTGCGGTAGTCGGGGATGGTGTCGCTGCCTAAATCGGCTACCACATGGCCGCCCATGATCACCTGTCCCTTGCCGTCGCGTGTGCCGTCGGCGGTCTTCACCATCAGTTCTGCTTTGCCATCGCCATCCAGGTCATAGGCTATGAACTGCACGTAGTGGGCACCCGAGCGGATGTTGCGTCCCATGTCAATTCTCCAGAGGCGTTCGCCCGAGAGTCGGTAGCAGTCGAAGAGGGTAGGGCCTGTATAGCCGTCGTGTGCATTGTCGCGTGCGTTGGTGGGATCCCATTTCAGGATAATCTCATACTGTCCGTCGCCATCCACGTCGGCCACCGTTGCGTCACTGGCATTATAATGATAGGTGCCATTGTCGCGCCACTGCCATCCGCGGCCGTTCCTGCCTCTGTTGTTCTGAGGCTGTTGTGCACGGTTGTTCTGGGGTTGTCTGGCAGGCATGCTCATCCTTGGCACCGTTCCACCTTCAGGTTTCATGAGGGGGATGCTCAGGTAATCAGCCGGTGCATCGGCGCAGAGGGTAAACTCACCATTGATGCCACCGCCTCGTACCTCATAGATGGCATCCTCTTGGAGCGGTTGCTCATCGATGAAGAAGGAACCTCCACTTTGTAATGATTTTTGGTTAATCTTTATACCGTTTCTGTAGACATCGAATGCCTCCCCTTTACGGTCACTGTTCAGGATGCGCCAAGAGATAAATACTTTACCGTCGTTTTGCTTTACTGCAACGACTCCACGGTTCAGTTGCTCAGTACTCGTCTTTGTTAAGTCATAACGTGGTTGTGCCCACGCTGTTGCGCAAGCCATCAATCCACAGAGAATGAGTAGTTTTTGTTTCATCATTAGTAGTATGTTATCGTTTTAGTGTGCAAAATATTCGTTGCCATGTTAGTAATCTATTCTGAAATAATCTAGCGCAGCCTTGTATTGGTCTTGGGCTGATAGGCAGGTGTCAGTAAGGTAGCCGTCAATGTGTCCCCATTCGCGAAGTCCTCGGTAATAGAACATTTTCAGTTCGTCAGTGATGATGAAGGGGACGATGCCACTGCGCAGACATTCCTTGAACATAACGAGACGTCCCACGCGACCATTACCATCTTGGAATGGATGAATTTTCTCAAAACGCACATGCAGGTCGAGAATATCTTCAAGTGTGTGTTGTGGCTTGGAGTTGTATTCTGCCAAAAGTCGGCTCATGCTGTCATGAACCAATTCCGGTTCGCATGTTCTTTCACCCCCCACCTCGTTGGGTAGACGCTTATAATCACCCACGACAAACCAATCTTTACGACTATCTGATGTGCCTGATTTCAGGATGCCGTGCAGTGTTTTTGTCAGATCTTCTGATAGTGGTTCCTCGGCTCTGTCAATAATCAGGTCGATGCAGCGGAAGTGGTTCGTCGTCTCTATGATGTCATTCACGTTCACCGTCTCGTCGGCATGTAAACCAATGGTGTTAGTCTCGAAGATGTAACGTGTCTGTTCGTGTGTCAGACGGCTACCCTCAATGTGGTTTGAGTTGTAGGTCAGGTCTATCTGTGTCTTGTGATAGATGCTGCCCTTCATCTTCATCGCTTTCTGCTCACGGAGAATATCGAGTAGACTTCGTATGTGTCGGCTGTTATTCATGCTGCAGTAATAATTTCAGAATTTGGGTACAAAGTTACGAAAAATCGAGAGCAAAACAAAAGAAACGGTTTCTTTTTTTGCCGAGATGGAGTAAGTTCGCCATCTTTGATGGCAAAGTTCTTGTAAAAGACAAGCGACGCAGGGCGTCGAGCGACGAAAAGTTGAGAGAAATGCAAAAGGAAAGCATGTATTTTTTTATTAAAAAAGTAAGTTGGGATGTTTAGATTAAATCTTTACAATATACCCAGTTCATTTTCGCGAATTCTGAAATGAAAAATTTTTTTTTGGAAATCGGGCTGTATTTCGGGAGTTTGTAAACGACTGTTTTTCAAAGACTTCCGATTTTTGTACAAAAAGCCGTTTTCAATTTAGCCAAAGTTGCACTTCAATCTTGGCTAAATTACACTCCAACTTTGGCTAAATCACCATGCAATTTTGGCTAAATTAGGGTGTAACTTTGTCAAAATTAGGGTGTAAAACAGCCAAAATTGCTTTTCAACTCTTTTTCGATTGCCTTTTTAGCGCGATTATCTGTTCTAGATTGCAAATTTTCACAGACCTGTTTTTCTGCTATTTTTCTTTACAAGACCTTGTTTTTAAATTATAATAATTGTAAAAAATACTTTATTTATTACAATTATCAATTATTTTTTTCATTTTTCTTTGTTTTTTATATAATAATGTGTAATTTTGCGCCGAATTGTTAAGAACTACTACTGAATTGATGACGTACGTAAATCTAAATTCATGGTCATTTACCACTATTCACAGAATAATGGCAGTAGTCTTTTTATTCGTTTTTTCAGTAGCAGTTCAAGCCCAAGACTCCCCCAAACAAGAAGATTTGTCGCAAGCCATCCCCGTTGATGAGGTAGTGGTCATCGACTCCACAGCAGGCGACTATGTGCGTGGTGCACTCCGTACCAATCTGCTTTATGATGCAGCACTGATACCGAATCTCGGAATTGAGGTGCCGCTATCCTCCCACCTCAGTGCAGGCATTGATGCTTTCTATACCTGGTTCTCCAGTGATCATCGTCATCGCTATTGGCAGAGCTATGGTGCCTATATGACCTTCCGTTACTATTTCAAGCCCTGGACCTTAGCCGATCGTCAGGCTACGATGTTCACAGGACATCATCTGGGCATCTACGGACTCTGTCTCACCTATGATGTGGAGTGGGGCGGTCGAGGCTATCAGGCATCGAAGTTCGGCTTCGGCGGCGGTGTGGAGTACGGCTATTCCATGCCTGTCAGTCGCTGCCTGTTGCTCGACTTCTCGTTGGGCATCGGTTTTCAGGACGGCGAGTACAAGGAATACCTGCCTACCGACGACTATACAGGTCACTATGTGTGGCAAGCCACCAAGAAGCGTCACTGGTTTGGTCCCACCAAGGCAGAGGTCTCGCTGAAGTGGCAGATAGGAAAAGGGAAAAAAGTGAAGAAAGGAGTTGGGCGATGAAACATCTTACATCTTATATCATCCTTCTTACATTCTTCCTCTTCCTCCTTACCTCATGTGACTACAAGGACCTGTGCTATGATCATAATCACAACGAGGAAGGCCATGTCGTATTGCAGTTGCAACTGAAACTCGACCTGGACCTCAAACTGGATGTCGACGTGGAGATGCACACCAAGATTGAGCAGCCGGAATACATGAAGGTCTGTCTCTATGACCCTGAAAGCGGCGTGCTGAAAGATGTGGAGTACATCAAGGGTGATAGAGGACCGTTGCATGCTGCTTCAGGTGTTTACGATATGGTGGTCTACGCCTTTGGTACGGAGTGGACCCAGATACGTGGTGAGAACGATGTCAACACGTTGGAGGCCTTCACCTCGGATATCTCCAGCGTGAAAGCCAATGCCCTGGCATCCTTCACGCGTGCTGGCGATGACGAGGCCCCAGGTCCCATCATCTACACACCCGACCATCTGTTGGTAGCCCATAAGCTGATTGAGATTCCTGAGATAAAGGATGAAGACGTGGTGGTCACCCTGCAGGCTTCGGCAGCCACCATCATCGAGACCTATAGCTTCGAGGTGCGCACGGTGGTAGGTGCAGAGTATATATCGAGTGCTGAGGCATTCGTCACCAATCAGGCCCGCAGCAACTTCTTCGGACGCGGTGAGGTAAACAAAGAGCCCGCCACCATCAGCTTCCCTGTGTATGTGGACAAGGAACTGGGCCGGTTGAAAACTACCTTCAACACCTTCGGCAAACTGCCGGGAGAGAGCCGCAGCTACCTGCATATCCTTCTTGTCGACACCGATGGTAAGACGTATCATATCTCGACCGACATCACCGATCAGTTTGAGAAGGAGGACCACGAGATCATCATCGAGGAGGAGGTCGACATACCCCAGCCGCAAGGGGCAGGCGGTGGTATAGCGCCTACGGTAGATCAGTGGGAGGAGGAGAATCACGATGTGCCGATAGGATGATAGACATCAAGACATCAAGACAACTAGAATATTAACTTAACCCAAACTTAAGAAACAGGCAACAAGAAAACAGAAAACAGACAAGAAACAAAAACGAGAAAACAAACCCTATTTATTAACAATTTAATTTATTTTATTACAATTATGAAAAAATTATTTTTATTCTCTGTCGTAGCACTCGCCTTAGGCGCTTGCTCAAACGACGATGTAGTGACTGAAAACACCAAGGCTAACCAGCCGAAGGAAATCTCTTTCGCACCGCTGAATCAGAAGGCTACGCGTGCAGCTGTTCAGGGAACAGGTTTTCCAAATCAATCAATGGAGGTTGTAGCTTATCAGACAGACCCTAGCGCAGTAAATTACTTCACGAAGACTACTTTTGCTCAGGATGGTAGTACTGGAATTTGGAAGGGATCTAAGTACTGGCCTCTTAGTGCTGCGAAATTAAATTTCTTTGCAGTGTCTGGTGCTGGTGTTGATGCAGCTGATATCACCATTGATAATGCATTGCTCAAAACCGATGTAGCTGACGTAAAATATACGAAGGTAGGCGCTACTGGCTCTTACACAAATGCTACCCAAAGCGATATTATGTATGCATTTGGCAGGGGCTATGTTGAGCAGTCTGGCAACGCCTTGCATTTCAACAGTGGCACTACAACTGATGCACCTGTAGATATGGTTTTCAAGCACACAATGTCTTTGATCAAGTTCCAAGTTAAGGCTGCCAATGCTACTTCTTGCGCTATTCAGATTAACAGCATTAAACTTAATGGAGCAAGTTACACTGGTGCTCTTAAGCTTACTGCTGATGACGCTATTACAGCGAATACAGGAACCCCAACAATTACGGTTGCTTGGACTCCAGATGCTACTGAGGACAATGTAACTGTTCCTAACATTAACAATTACACTTTGACTCAAACATATGCTCCAGCTGATGGTGGTGCAGAAGGAACATGGGCAAGTCTTATCGTCGTTCCTAATGCAACCAAGGGCTTTGATAGCTTCACTGTAAACTACACATTTGATGGTCATACCTATGACTACACATACACTCCAAGTCCTGTAGTTCCTGTTGCAGCAGGTAATGTTTATACCTATCAGCTCAACTTCCAGTTGCACGAAATTACTATCTCCCCAAGTGTAACAGCATGGTCAACAGGTGCATCATCAGAAGTAAACATTCCTTAATCCGACACTTCCCTAGGAAACTATCCTAGGATAAACTCAAAGCCAGGTGGGGTTCGACTCCCCACTTGGCTACACTGAAAAAATAAAATGGCTCGGAGCCGATTAGATGGATGATGTAAGATGGATGATGTAAGAGTGGCACTCTGCCATCGACATCTTGACATGACGACATGACGAAAAGGAAAAAGAATTAACGAAATGACGAAAAGACATTATATATATATAATAGGTGTAATGGTGGCCTCGCTGCTGGTAGCCTGCTCCCACGATGACGATCCTCAGCCTGGGGTGGGGGAGCAGTCGGAGATTAGCTTCAATGCTAACGTGTGGGGCATGAAGGAGGGTACCCGCATCGGCACCATCAATAATACAGCACTTCAGAGCGAGGACATCAAGATCGATGCCTACTACGATGGCACTGATGAGGCTTTCTTCAGCGGGGCACGGCTGCACTACGACGCCAGCACATGGAAGTTCTGGGACGGTGCCGCTCAGGAACACTACTACTGGCCCTTTGAAGGCTCAAAGACGGCCAGCGGTGCCACGGCATCAACGCTCGATTTCGTAGGTTTCTGCCCATACGTGGCGCCGGCATATATCACAAGCCCAAGCTACGACCCCGAGAGCGGAGCATCCTTCACTGCAGATATGAGCAGCCATATGACTTTAGCCTCACAAAGCGAAGCATCGGAGTTCCTGGTGGGCTATGCTGCTGACCAAACCTTAGCCACGCAGACAGCAAACGAAGGCAAAGTGCCCCTGTCCCTCAAGCATCCCTTCGCTCTGGTGAAGTTTGCTATCGCAGAAGCCAGTGGCACAGAGGTGAAAATCAACAGCATCAGTATCAGTGGACTGAAAACGAGCGGCACATGCACTTTTAACGGCAGTACGATGACTTGGGGATCTCATTCTGGAGGTGCTACCATGTCCATAGCAGAAGAACTTCAATATGGCGGCGCACGTACAGAGACGACACCCTTCCTCGTCATCCCTTATAACTATGGCTCTACGACGCTCACCGTCAACGGCACATGGACTGACTGGAGCAACGTGACTAAGGATGTATCTGCCGACGTGGACTTCAACTGGCAACCAGGTTATATCTATACCTATACGCTGACCCTGACTAAGTATGCTCTAATCGTCGATACAGCGAAGTTCACGGAGCAATGGTGAGAAGATGTAAGATGTAGGATGTAAGAAGTAAGATGTAAGATGTAAGAAGTAAGATGTAAGGTGATATAAAGATGATGAAGCAATATAGATTCATAATACGAACTCTTCTGATAGCGTTCCTGCTGATGACGGGGGCTCTAAACAAGGTGTGGGCGACGGATGTGACCTACCATATCCTGACGTTGCCTATCAACAACAGCATTTACCACATGAAGCCAGAAATCTCAGGCAAACGCCTGGAGGCCTTCAAGGTTACTGTGAAGGGTCAGACTCAACTTGAGTTGCCGACACAATATAAGAGTCCGCTGGCTACAGGGTTCACGTATTACAAAGCATCGGATGTCACCAAGAGTGGCTCTGCTGTGAAACTTTTCGATGCTACGGATAACTCGAATAAGGGTTATACCTATGTGGTGCGGGGTGAGGATACTCCTGGAGATACTTCAGACGATGCTACACCAGTGGCAGAAGGTTCGGACCTCCCCGCCGGAACAGCAGAATACTATGTGGTCTATACATACAATTCTTCTAACACTATTGCTCAACTTAACGGCTCGGTCAAGTACAACATCAATATAGTAGGCTACGATAAGAACACCGTTAAGGAAAAGGGATTCATGGCATACAACCGAGGCCGTAACAACCGTCCTGCAATTTTGCCTAAGGGCAAAGTCGATCCGGAGATGTTGGCAAGCGAGGATTTTATGAAGGTGGATGTATCGGGTACCAGCGTCAGTCCTTATTGGAAAAGTGGTGATAACAAAAACAAAGAGGCGTTAACGAGCTCAAAGTTCCACTTCATGTTCAAGTTTGAAGGTGTGGACCCTTATAATATCATCATCCGAACAGCATACGCTAAGGACACTACTTATATAGAAAAGAATGATAATAGTAATAACGAATTCGTATATAAGTTCTACAAAGAAGGTAGCCTGTTTGCCAATGGTACTGCCAACACTTACTTCGCAAGTGATGAGCACAGGCATTATAACTATGCCTATAATTCCAGTTTGGCAGAGAACCCGACGAATTTGACAGAGGGCACAGCCGAAGCTCACACGGGATGGGATGCCAAAAACGGATACTACCATGGTCAGAAAGGCGCGATATGGAACTCCTTTGCCCTGCTCAACAACTCTAAGTCAACCGGCTATGTGTTGATGGGTACCAGAACGGTTGATGGTAATGGTAATACTCCGGATGCACCCTCTTTCTTGAAAGAGGCAAACACCTGTAACAATCTGGTGATCAATAAGATCTCACCGTCAGATGCTACTAACAACCTCACGATAGAGGGACTCTATCCCATCAAGAAGGTCACGTTCAAGGTAGTAACATCGTTCGGCAATGAAGTTTCCGTAGCAGACTGGGTCAGCCAATATACTGTTGACTATGACCCCATTGAGACCAAATATCTGCCCGATGCTCTAAAGCGTAAGTACTGTACTTTCAATGGTAAGTTCTACAAGAATGCTGCTTGTACACAGGAGATTACCCACTTCAGTAAGGCTGTTGAGGATCCTACTGAGGGCTATCAGGTCTATGTAGGTTACACAGTGTCTCCTTCCGCTCCTAAGTTCCTCTCGCCATCAGCCAGTTATACCACTGCCACTTGGTATGAGCTGACCGACGATGGTAGTGTTCAGGAATCGGGTAGAAAGATTAAGTATGACACCAGTACCTCAACCTATAAGAACAACGGTGCCAACGGAGAATATGTGAAGGAGAGCGAGTTCGCCTTGGTTGGTGACCCCTACGAGGTTAAGGTGCTCTACCGAAAAGGTACTGAGGACGCTAAAGCAAACAGCTATGTCACTCTGAGCGAGCACGAGTCATGGGAAATGCCTTACGATGCAACGACAGGCAGCTTCCTGCTGCGTGAGTATAACGGCACAGGCTATTGGAATTGGAATACAGGACATGTGAGTGAAGCCGTGGCCTATGGCTCTGATAGAAGTCCCAGTGTGGATAGGAATGCCCAAACGATCACTATCAACCTCAGCGGACTGAACGGTGGTAATAATAAATATTACGGAATTAGTACTGATGGGGATGTCAGTCAGATTGCTTCTGTCACCCCAAGTGCAGGTAATGTAAGAGCCGAGACAGGTACAACGCAGACCATCGTTGTGAGGTTAAATGAGAATACGAGTGGTGACGACAAGACAATCATGGTCACTATTCAGGAGTATAATGATGGTGAAGGAAACACGACTAATGGTTCGCCATCAGTCATCACTATCACGCAGAGTACGGAGGCTTCTTCTTTTGCAGGAAATACGGTCGAATACAGCACGACGAATGCTACCCGTGTGAAGGTGCTGGAGTTGCCTAAACGTACTTATACTTACAACATCGTAGATAAGTCGGGTCGCATCGCCGTAAAGGCTTCTGCTGAGCAAACCATTTTCTCTACATTGTCGCTGGCAAGCATTCCCAGCATCATCGTCAGCCCGTACATCATGGACGAGACGGTGACGTTCTATTCATCATTCAATAATGGTTCGGGTGAAGGTACTGGCACAAGTCGCACACACTTGTCTGCTGAAATTACGGAAACACCTGCGGCAGCGGCTAATATCTACGTCAAATACACCACCGGGCGTGTCATCAACAAACCTATCAAACTGGGTGAGGATCAGGAGTTTAATGTGGTGCTGAATGGACAGTATCTGTATTGCGAGAAGGTAGAAGATAAGGTGGTCATCAAAACTAACATTAGTCCCACTGCCGAGAATTTGAAATCGAATGCATACCTGTGGAAATTGCGCAACCGCGACCCCTACAACATGCTTATCGATAACATGGGCGCAAGAGTAGAACTTAGTGTCGCAGAATTGTCAGAGACTCCCACCGTATATGAAGATGATGGCTCTTCATCCACACCTACTAGACAAAAGGGTGCTTGGGTGAAACTCACTACAGGTGACTTGGCGAATGCCAAGGATCTGGAGTTTACTACCGACAGGGGTGCTGCTCAGCGATTTATTGCCAAAGCCAGTACCAATACTGGTATCTATGAGGTGATGGTAGCCACGGGCAGTAGTATTGATGCCTCCACCACCTATTATAATATAGGACGTTCGGCAAACGATGTCGTTCAAATCTATGATAAAGCTCACTATGCACACAGCAATGATGTGCTGAAGTTCCGTCTGGAACAGTCGGAAGGTTATCGATACCACTTGATTGACAAGTCGAAGCACGAACTGCTGGTAAAATCCAGTAAGACCCCCGACCTCGCTTTGCCGGCAGAATATCAGAGTCCGTTGGTGGCAAGATATCATTACTACGATGAGGACAACATGAATATCAGTGCGGGTGTCTTCGAGGTAAAGGATTCACCTAGGGAACTTACTTCTATTGAAGGTCTCTATGCTACGTTTGAAACGCCAACGCTCCAATCCGATGCAACAGATTATGATGGGGCTGACGCAGCAAACAAGCATGAGGCAACGTCCACTGAAAACATGAACGACAAGGCACGACAGTTGACGACCACCGGCTATCACTATTTCAATGTTGGTGGTACTTATTATGAAGTCAATGTCACAAAGCCTATGTATAACGACATCTACGTCACCTATGATGTCAACGATCTCATCGGCTTCAACAACTCCGGCAGAATCGATGATCATCCCTATCTGCTGAAGTTCCTTGATCCGCTGGCAGAAGGTTATTTCTTGGAGGATGGTGCCGATAAACTGACTGCAAGCAAGATTCAGGCTGTCTATCCTTATTGTAATGGTGATGGTAATCTGAATATCTACGGACAACTGATGCGCGATGAGCAGATGGGTGGCGGATCCAGCACCCGTCCTCGTTGGGTGTGGTTCTTCGAGAGCACCAACAACGACCCATATCATGTGAAGATACGTTCTAGAAGCACGATCGCCTATAGCGGCGTCAGTCACCCTACCTATCTCTCAACCTATGCTGTACACTTCAACCAGAGTGCATCCGACCTGAAGACCATAGTGACGGGTGGCACATTGCCTGGCATCTCGTCAATAGAACCTACGGAATACATAATAGTGGGTAGTGAGGGGGCGTATAAGCTGATGACGACGAAAGAAGTGGAAGGCGACCGCCGTATGGTGAACTCACTGGAACAGTACTGGAAGACCTATAACATGGCGAAACTGCACGTCTTAGGCATTGCTGCAAGTACAGATGCCTATAGTACTGACGAATCTACATGGGTTGTGCCTAAAGTGGATGATCCAGAAACTGGAGGCGTAGATGAAAGCACCTATCGTACAACCTTAACCTCAAGAGGCTGGCACAGCTACGATGCCTACGCCAATGCTACCCGTTGGAACGGCTTTAACGACAAGGCGAGCGGACACGAGAAAAAGGTGGTAGAGAAACTGGAACACTGGTTCCAGACTTTCGATATGGGCGACGGCAGTTTTATGGTAGAGAGTGCCGACATCCCTCCCGTACTCGTATTGCTCGACCTCCACGGATGGGAGATCATGCGTCTGCCTTTGCCTACCACAAACTATCCTGAAGGTGATACCGAACGGAATGCACTGCGTAAATACGACAGCCCGTGGGTGAAGGAATATAAGTTCTATTCTAATGCAACAAAAGCATCTGGCTGTCATAAATATACGCTGAGATTGGATGATAAGACAAACGCAGAACGTGACCAGATTAAAGTAGGCGGCGTGCACTACACCTCTCACTCGCTTGGCGACCTCCCCCCGCTCTCAGCGACAGGCGTAAAGAGCAGTGGTGTCTTCAATGACCAGTTCGTCACATATACCGTGAAGGAGGAATATAAGGAGAGCTATGATTATACCTGTACCGACAACGGAGACGGAACATATACCGAAACAGGAACTGCCTCGAAGTTTATGATCCTGCTTGGTAGCCGATTCCTAAGGGATAATGAAGCAGCAAATAAAAGTTATATCAGTAAGCCTATCTACGAAGCCAGCAATCCTGTTGGAGGTAATGTCTACGATGCCATCTTAGACCCCCAGCAAGTAACGTCTTCACAGGTGTCTACAAATGTGGATGGCGACAAGAACGGTATTATCGACGACATCAACTTGTGGTATGTCCAGCCTAACCTGAATATCGACAAGGAGATGGGTATCAAATGGGGCACGTCCGATGTTATTACCGGCGCAGAGCCTCTGTCGGAATTTGGCACCAAGATGAAATACAAGGACATCACAGACTTTGATCCTTATAATATTCAGTTGAAGAATGTATATAATAGTAAGTTTTTGACCACTCACCATACATCCGCTAATTTGGACAATGGCATCATGATTGGAGATTACTCGGATACGGGAGGTACAACTGATGTTACTTTGGAAACGGAGTTCAGTTATGCAGGTGTAGATCCTATGGTGTCTACAGGCAGCGTGGGCTATGACCACACGAACCTGAAGATATCCAACCAGACCTTCATGGCCGTCTCGGATGCCAATGGCAACTTGCAACTGATGCCGCGTTTCGACCATACCAAACGCATCAATCTTGTCAACAATAAGGAATATAGCTTTACTACGTTAGAGCCCTCTGAGGATCATGCAAAAGCTTCGGCTGAGAGCAATGCCTCCATGGGAACACAGACCGTGTTCTTCGTTCGTCCGCAGGTTTTTGAATACCAAATAATCAACAATAACGGTACTGAGTCGCTACGCTACAAGAGAGCAGGAGACTATTATCCTGACATCACCGACCACTTCAAGAGTCCTATAGCTAAGGACTTCACATATTACAAAGGATTCGCGGAGCCTGGAGCAGCAGAAGCAAGTACTGAGGATGCGTGGACTGCGGCAGCTGGAGACTTCAAGAGGACAGCTGCAACAGCAGAAATTATGAACAGTCAGAAGAACTTGTTGCCCACAGCAGGTACCTATTATTATAGATTAGGCAAAGCCGCTTTTACATACCAGAAAGTCACTGTTCCGGAAGGTAAGGGCCTTATGGACAAGGAAATTACTGGCTCTTTTGCTGATGCAGGACTTAACGGTGATGACTGCAACGTGTATGTCCGCTATGACTATGATGATGATGCCGACCGCCAAGGTGACAAAATACTGGAAGGTAAGTGGTTTACCATCAAGTTAGATAATAAGGATGTGAAGTGTGGTGACACAGATGTAATTAACACGAGTGATGGTACCGGTGTGTCGCTCTATGCTGATGCGGCAACGCCCACTAAACCTACTACCGTCGATGAGGACGACAAGACTTGGCAGTGGAAATTCCTGGTAGCTCCTATTGATCCTTCATCAGAGTTGCATGAGTCGCCAGACCCGTACGACGTGCAGCTATTCAGTCGTAAAGGTAACTATGCTACAACCTTAAAAGAACCAAATCCGATGGGTGTTGGTATTAAGATAAACAGTGCAGACCACTTTGCTCTGTTGTCTCACACCGATGGTGGCTATGCGCTGGCTGTGGCTGGACTGGGTACGTACACCTACAACTTCCTCAATGGTGCAGACATGACAACCAGTGTCGCTGCCACAACAGCAACGGAGACAAACTTCACACAGAAGGCAGGTATCTTTGACGGAGTAAAATCACAGCTCCTCGTGAATGATGATGTACAGCACAACTTCGTATATAATGTTGTCAACAACGCTAATAAGTTTGCTGTCAGCGCCACACAAGATGAAGGAGCCGCTGAAGTGCATAGCTTCCAGCCCTATCTGCCAGAGGCTGCACAGACACCACTGCTGAGAATGAAGGACTATGAGTATTATGGCACTGCCACGGAAAGCAGTGGCACATATACCGTGGCCGATGCCACTAAGCTCTTCACCCTCTATGGCCTTTACGATGATAAGGTCTATGTGCGCTATAAGGCTTACCACATGGATAGTACAGAGTTTAAGGTGCCTAACAAGAAGGATGTCGTAGACAGTAAGGTGGCTAAACATGCTGAGTCTCACGATGTTGCCATGAACATCAATGGCGGACTGCCCTATAACATCATTTGGGAGAACGACAATATGATGCGGTCGACAGATAACACTACTATCAGTTACGGAGGTTCGCAACCGCTTTCTGGTACCGATCAATATGTCTGGTATTTCACAGGTAACGATCCGTACGCACTTAAGATTAAACATAAGGGAGGTAATTATGTAGATGGTGATGGAACTATGGCAAATGAAGCTGGCGCCAAAGAGTTCATGCTATTGAAGAAAGCTGGCTACGATTATGGTATCTTGCAGGAAACAGGAGGTACGAACAAACTCAGCGGATACGGACATACAATGGAGGCTGGAGATGCTCCCGCGAAGTACATCATCTTCGGACTGTCTACGGGTAAGTTGATCTATCATCTGGTGATAGCGAATACCTGTCCGAAGGATAAGGAAGGGTCACCTGAATCAGGCCAATATGTGGATATCCCTTATATGGCAGCTGAAAGCGGTACACCAGCCACCAAGCGAATCTTTGGTACCACTCAGCGTAACCTGAGCACCAACCCCATCGATGATGAGGATGTTGGTACAGTAAGTATCGGCGACAAGTTCTTTGTGCCCAACACGTTCTACCGTCCGAACTGTACCTTCGAGTTCTATATAGAAGGTGTGTATGACGATACATCATGTAGTACGCCTAATCCCTCATTGAATGCCAAGTACAAAGGCCTGTTGTTGCAAAGACTGATGTCGGATGCCGAACTTATTGGCAAGACCGTGAAAGTCAACGTCGTATATCAGTTCAACGATACCTTGGCAACAAACAGTGGCATGGACTTTGTGAGGAGTACCGACGACAGACTGTGGTACTCGTTTGAAACGACGATAGGTGACACGCCTTACATGGTTCGCTATACCAATAACGGAGGTATGGCCATGGAAGCAGGTCGTACGACGCACTACACCAATGACTATCTCTGGACACCCGTCGGCGACGTCTATGGCTTCAAGATGTTCAACAGATACATGCTGAGAAACATGAACGAGGGGCAAGCGACGGATCTCAGCAAGGTGATGACGACAGCCTCTTTGGAAGCCAATGCTGACGTGACGATGGGGGCTACCGGCACCAACGCCATCTACGAGTTGGTTGCGGGTGACCAAGATGGCTATTTCCGTGTGCGTCCCGTCGCCAACACTTCTCTTTATATTAAGAAAGACGGCAATGCGCTCAAGCTGAGCACCACGCCCACCGACTGGACATTCGGACTGGATATTGCAATGTTGCAGCCATACTATCTTGGTGCCGGCTGCGTGGGCGGTTTGACACCTGAGGGAAAGACAGCGTATGAGACAGCTGAAGCTACTGGAAAGATTGCTGAAATACAGAAGGTGGTCTACAATATCGAAAACATCGTACCCTTTACCACAGGCTACTACCGTCTGCACTCGCAACCAGGCATCCCGGGCATCAGTCCTGTACGCTATGCCAGCGGATATCTGCACGACATCGAGAAAACGGCTGTGAGCGGTGGTATACCCATGCACTTCTACAGCAAGGAAGGTGTTTCTACCGACTTTGAGACATTGGAAACAGGCTTTACAGTGACAAATGCTACACGTGGTGAGATACCTATCGCTCCCACAGAGAACGACCCCTCGACCATTTTCTATATCGTCAAAGGCGCAGATATAACCAACCCGACCATACACAATGTCACCATGAGTACGCAGGGACTCAACGTCATAGGCAATAAGATGGGATCAGGCGCTGCTACCGCACTAAAGGTGATGGATATCGGGGGTGGCATCGTAATCATTCACGATGGTGCTGAGGTTGGTACACGAAACTATCTCAACTACGACCAAGGCGATGGTAGCAACTACGATTTGAAGTTTGACCATGACTTCCAAATCAATGATGTGAAGTGGTGCTTGCAACCTGTGCAGAAAACGGCTGAGAAAGGTGACAACGAGATGCCGCTCGTCATAACGACCAACCAAGGTGGTGACGGGTATTACTACTCTACATTGTATATGCCGTTCGATGTGCTCCTGCCTGCTGATGCTGGTGGCAAAACATATAATGCATATACCTGCACGAAATGGTACAACACCGGTGTGCATCCAGCTCCGGTGCCGGCAGTAAGCCCCTACGCAGAGGGAAAACTCGTGCCGGCAGAAACACCGGTCATCATCCGTACGAACGATGAGAGCGGTAGCATGACCTTGACCTTGCCGAATACTACAAAGTCTACACCGCTGTCGTGTGTCTTTACGGGAAGCTATCTGGAGCAGTTGCTGGCCCTGGATGCTGCACATGATGTCTACACCCTTGGACTGCCGTTCACCAGCAGTGTGGAAAAAACCGACGATTACAGTACTACAGGTAATATCACATCGCCTCTGCCCGAAAAAGCCAATAACGGAGTGGGATTCTATATCAATGCGACACCATATAAAGAGGCAAACCCATTGCAGTCTTTGTGGACCAGAAACAACCGCTACGTGCTCCACAACAAGATCTACTATCGTGGTACGAGTAGTCCAGGAGCTCGTCAGAACGACGGCAAACTGGAGTTCATCCCTGTGTTCTTCGGAGATGAGGAGGAAACACAGCCTGAAGCCAACAACGCATCGATGACTGGCGACGGCTGTGCCTACGACCTCATGGGACGTAAGGTTGCCACCCGCGAGGAAGTGCGCGATGGCAGTTGGTGGCGCCGCATGCCCTCAGGTATCTACATAGTCAATGGTCGCAAACTGAGAAAATAAGAAAAATCTTGCGTAATTCGCAAAGTTTTACTATTTTTGCAACCGATTATCGATAATATTATTTGAATGAAGGAATTTGTGATTTCCGAAGCTAAGGCTGAGACTGCGGTGCTCGTGGGACTTATCACCCAGCAGCAGGACGAGGCAAAGACTAAGGAATACTTGGACGAACTGGAGTTTCTGGCAGATACTGCGGGGGCTCGCACGGTGAAACGTTTTACGCAGAAAGTGGGCGGACCGAGTCAGACTACCTACGTGGGAAGCGGTAAACTGCTGGAGATAAAAGCATATATCAAGCAGTGCCAGGATGCTTATGATGAATGGCTCGATGCCAATGCCGAATGGTCAATGGTCAATGGTCAATGGTCAATGATCAATGACGCTGACGCTCCCCAGCCTGTTGGCATGGTCATCTTCGATGATGAGCTGTCGGCCAAGCAGATACGTAATATAGAAAAGGAGTTGCAGGTGAAGATTCTCGACCGCACCTCACTCATCCTCGACATCTTTGCTATGCGTGCCCAGACCGCTGAGGCGAAGGCACAGGTGGAGTTGGCGCAGCATCGCTATATGTTGCCCCGCTTGCAGCGCCTGTGGACTCACCTGGAGCGTCAGGGCGGTGGCTCCGGCTCAGGAGGCGGAAAGGGTAGCGTGGGTCTGCGCGGTCCCGGTGAGACACAGTTGGAGATGGACCGTCGTATCATCCTGCAGCGTATCACGTTGCTCAAGCAGAGACTGAAGGAGATTGACCAGCAGAAGACTACACAGCGGAAAAACCGCGGAAGACTGATTCGCGTGGCGCTGGTGGGCTATACCAATGTGGGTAAGTCGACCCTGATGAACCTGTTGGCGAAGAGTGAGGTGTTCGCAGAGAACAAGCTCTTCGCCACACTTGATACCACAGTGCGTAAGATGACCATCGATAATCTGCCCTTCCTCTTGGCAGATACCGTGGGATTCATCCGTAAACTGCCTACTGACTTGGTCGACTCGTTTAAATCGACACTCGACGAGGTTCGCGAGGCCGACCTGCTGGTGCATGTCGTAGATATCTCGCATCCCGACTTCGAGGAACAGATTCGTGTGGTTGAACAGACACTTGGTGAGTTGGGCTGCGCAGAGAAACCGTCGATGATTGTGTTCAATAAGATTGATGCCTATCAATGGACACCACAGGATGAGGACGACCTCACGCCTCCGAAGAAAGAGAATATCTCATTGGATGAACTGAAACGGACGTGGATGGCGAAACTTAGAGGAGAGAGGAGAGAGGAGAGAGGAGAGAGCATGACACCCCTCTTCATCTCAGCCCGTGAGAAACAGAATATCGACGAGCTGCGCACGGTATTATATAATAAGGTGCGCGAACTGCACGTGCAGAAATATCCGTATAATGACTTCCTGTATCAAATAGAAGAGCAATAATAACACAAACACATAACAAAAACTTTTATTCTTATGAGAGACTATAGACAACTGACAAATGAAGAGATCCAGGTACTGGAGAATAACGTATGCTGGGCAGAGGACTGGAACCGCGTTTTAGTACATCCCGACTTTCGTCCCTATAACTTCCATCGTGTGATGTTCTATGGCGATATCCGCTTGGGATATTTCGAGAAGAAGATTGAGGTGGCCTCAGGCTTCTATAAACACTCGGGCATCAACGATGCCACGTTGCGTAATGTAACCGTGGGCAACGACTGCCTGATAGAGAAGGTGGGCAATTTCATCAATAACTATACTATCGGCGACGACTGTTATATCTCGAATATCTCAACACTTGAGACGCTCGAAGGAGCAAACTACGGCGCGGGCTCTACCATCTCCGTGCTCAACGAGATGGGCGATGGCAACGTCACCCTGTTCCGTGAACTCAACTCACAGTTGGCTGCGCTGATGGTGAAGTATAACAAGGACAAGGAACTGATGAATACCCTCCGACAGTTGGTCGACGATGAGGTGCGCCTCACGCGTCCGGAGCGTGGCGTGATAGGCAACCGTGTGAAGATTATCAATACGAAGGATATCACCAATACCGTGGTGAAAGGCGACTGTGAGATAAGCGGGGCTGCACGTCTCTCCGACTGTACAATCCTCAGTAGTGAGGATGCATCGGTATATATCGGTACGGGTGTCATCTGCGAAAACTCTATCATCTGCGACGGCTGCTCTATCAACAACTCCGTGAAGATGCAAGACTGTTTCGTGGGCGAGGCTTGTCAGATTACCAATGGGTTCACTGCCGAAGCCAGTCTTTTCTTCGCCAATTCATATATGGCGAATGGTGAAGCCTGCGCCGCGTTCTGCGGACCATTCTCAGCCAGTCACCATAAGTCGAGTCTGCTCATCGGCGGACAGTTCTCGTTCTATAATGCTGGGTCGAATACTAACTTCTCAAACCATGCGTATAAGATGGGACCGCTGCACTATGGTACACTGGAACGAGGCTCGAAGACCGCTTCAGGTGCTTACGTGCTGATGCCTGCTACCATCGGTGCCTTCTCTGTCTGCTTCGGCAAACTGATGCACCACCCCGACACCCGTAACCTGCCGTTCTCTTACCTTATAGCCTATGGAGAGACCATGTACCTGGTTCCTGGACGTAATATCACCACCGTGGGACTCTACCGTGACATCAAGAAATGGCCGAAACGTGACAAACGCTCTAAGCAGTCGAAGAAGTCTATCATCAACTTCGACTGGCTCTCGCCCTTCACCGTGGGTGAGATCTTGCAGGGTATCCGCGTGCTCGAAGACCTGCGCCACGCCTCGGGTGATAATGTCACGACATATAACTTCCATGAATATGTCATCAACGCCTCGTCACTGAAGAAAGGACTGAAATACTATGATATCGCACTGCGAATCTATATGGGTGCCGTCTTGAAACGTGCACGTAACGAAGGCTTCCTCGCTCAGCCGAAATCGGAGGTAGGCAAGGGTCAATGGAATGACCTCAGCGGTCTGTTGCTCCCTGTGAGCGAAGAGCAGCGTCTCGTAGAGGATATCAAGTCGGGTGTGCTGGAGAATATCCAACAGGTGCTACAGCGCTTCGAACAAATCAATGACAACTACAGTGACTACCGTTGGGCATGGAGCTACCAACTCATCAAAGACTACTATCATCTCGATGAACTCGATGACGTGGCATGCGAGCGTATCCGTGAGGACTACGTGAAGGCTCGTCGTGCATGGATTGCCGAGATACGCAAGGATGCTGAGAAGGAGTTTGCCATGGGTGATGTGGAACAGGAGGTCTTCGATAACTTCGTGGATCAACTGGACCATGAGATTGATTACGAGAACTAACGGTTGTAGAACTAATAGTAAGAAAGATGAAAAGAAGTCTGAGCATATTGTTTGTCCTGCTGTTGGGGTTGGTAGCCTGCTATGCGGGAAACTATGATTATGAGACGGTGGAGGGCGACCTTGCCAATGCCCGCATCTATACGCTGGACAATGGACTGAAGGTCTATCTCTCGGTGAACAAAGAAAAACCACGCATCCAGACGTATATTGCTGTGCGGACGGGTTCAAAGAACGACCCGGCAGAGACCACAGGTCTGGCCCACTATCTGGAGCACTTGATGTTCAAGGGAACGGATAAGTTTGGTGTGACCGACATGCAGGCTGAGGCACCGTTGCTCGATGAGATTGAGCGGTGCTACGAGGCCTACCGCCGCATCAGCGATCCCGAGCTGCGTCGGCAGAAGTATCGTGAGATTGACTCTTTGAGTCAGTTGGCAGCCCGTTACTTCATTCCCAATGAGTATGATAAGCTGATGGCCGTCATCGGTGCCGAGGGTACGAATGCCTACACCTCGAACGATGTGACATGCTATACCGAGGATATCCCCTCTAACGAGGTGGAGAACTGGGCCAAGATACAGTCCGACCGTTTCCAGAACATGGTTATCCGCGGTTTCCATACTGAGTTGGAGGCTGTCTACGAGGAGTATAACATCCACCTCACAGACGATACCGACAAACTGTTCACCGCTATGATGGCGAAGTTGTTCCCCAACCATCCCTATGGCACTCAGACCACTATAGGAACACAGGAACACCTGAAGAATCCTTCTATCACCAATATCAAGAACTATTTCAAGAAATGGTACGTGCCTAATAATGTGGCTATCTGTATGTCGGGTGACTTCGACCCTGAGGAGGTCATGGATATCATCGAACGCTACTTTGGTGACTGGAAGGCATCAGAAGAAGGGGAGAACCCTCAGCATGTGGCGCAACCGGTGTTCCCCAAACTGCCTGAACTGACCTCTCCTGTCGACACTACCGTCGTAGGACTGGAAGCCGAGACACTATGGATGGGCTGGCGCTTCGACAAGGGTAGTTCGCTGCAGAGTGACACCCTGGCTGTCGTAGGGAGCATGTTGAGTAATGGCACTGCAGGACTCATTGACCTCGACATCAACCAGCAGATGAAGATGCTGCAGGCATGGGCAGGGGCAGAGATGATGCAGGACCACTCCCTCTTCATCATGGCCGGCACTCCTAATGAGGGACAGACCCTCGAACAGGTGAGGACCCTTCTGCTTGAAGAGATAGAGAAACTCAAGAAGGGCGACTTCAGCGATGACCTGTTGCCCTCAGTGGTCAACAACTTGAAGCTACAGTATTATAACGCATTGGAGAACAACCGTGCCCGTGCGCAGATGTTTGTAACAGCCTTTATCAACGGCACGCCATGGGAACAGGAGGTAAGTGCACTACATCGTATCGAGGGCATCACAAAGCAACAGATTATTGACTTCGCCCGTCGTCATTTCCGACAGAACTACGTCACCGTCTTCAAGCGTCAGGCGGTAGATACCACACAGAAGAAGATTGACAAGCCGCAGATTACACCTATCCCCTCTAACCGTGATCTGATGAGCCAGTTTGTGAAGGATATCCAGAATGCGAAGGTGAAAGCCATCGAACCGAAGTTCGTTGATTTCAAACGTGATCTTACATTCGGTAAAATCAAGGTCTCAGCAGAGAAGGCTGGGGGAGTGTCAATCCCTTATGTCTATGTGAAGAATACGGAGAATGGTCGTTTCCAAATGGCTTTCCGCTATGAGTTTGGCGAAGAGTCTGATGTACGTTACAACTATGCTGCCGACTACCTCGATTATCTGGGCACCGACAAACTGACCGCCGAACAGTTGAAACAGCAGTTCTATAAACTCGCCTGCCGTTATAATATCAGTGTAGGCCCTCGTAACATCTCGGTCAGCCTTAATGGTCTCAGCGAGAACATGCCACAGGCACTCGCACTCCTCGAGGACCTGATGCAGAACGCCAAGGTCGACCAGGAGGCCTATAACATGTATTGCGCCATGACTGCCAAGCAGCGTGCTGATATGAAGCATGACCAGCGCAATAACTTCAACTTCCTGGTGCAGTATGGTATCTATGGCCCATATAACCGCTATCGCTATATGTTGTCTGACGCACAACTGCGCCAAACCAATCCACAGGATCTGCTCGACCTGCTGAAACAACTCTCACAGTATGAGCACACGCTGTTGTATTATGGACCAATGGATGAGAAAGAGCTTCAGAGCGCGCTCAAGCCACACACCTCTCGACTGTCGTCGCTCACCTCTTATCTCACACCTCTCCCTTCTAAGCAGTACACACTGCAATCCACTCCTGAGAACGAGATCGTCATCGCACCTTTCGATGCCAAGAACATCTATATGCGTATGGTGCACAACGAACAGCGTCCTTGGCACGTCGAAGAAGCACCTGTGCAGGCACTCTTCAACGAATACTATGGCGGTGGCATGAATACCGTCGTCTTCCAGGAACTGCGTGAGACCCGCGGACTCGCTTACAACGCTTTTGCTTCCTATATGGAGCCTAGTTATAAGAACGATCCCGAGTTCTTCTTTACGCATATCATCACACAGAATGACAAGATGATGGACTGCGTGCGACAGTTCCACCAGATTCTCGACACCATTCCCGAGAGTGAGTCGGCCTTTAATATCGCCAAAGATGCGCTCACCAAACGTCTCGCCAGTAAGCGCACCACGAAGTTTGGACTTATCAACGCGTGGATAACAGCCCAACAGAAAGGTATTGACTACGACCTCAATGAGCGTATCTACAAAGCGGTGCCACAGCTGACACTGCAAGACATCGTGAGGTTTGAGCAGCAGCAGGTGGCACACAAGCCCTACCGCTACATCATCCTGGGTGATGAGAAGGAACTCGACATGAAGGCACTGGAACAGATAGGACCTGTCCGTCGTGTTTCCACTGAGGAGATATTCGGATATTAATCCAGACTCATTGCAAACGGCTATCCCACTGAGGATAGCCGTTTTTATGTAAAAAAATGGCCCCTTATTTTGTAGAAAAGAAAAATATCATTACCTTTGCGGCGAAAATAAGAATACTAAATCGAAAATCGACTATGGCACAACCAGTAGCATTCAAGTACGCCCCGATGTTTCAGTTGGGCGAAGACAAAACCGAGTATAGACTGCTAACCCAAGAAGGTGTTTCAGTATCACAGTTTGAAGGCAAAGATATCGTGAAGGTCTCCAAGGAGGCTTTGACGCTGTTGGCACAACAGGCTTTCCACGATGTGGAGTTCATGTTGCGCCGTGAGCATAACCTGCAGGTGGCTCAGATACTGCAAGACCCCGAGGCCAGCGAGAATGATAAGTATGTGGCTCTTCAGTTCCTGCGCAATGCCGAGGTGGCTTGTCGTGGCATCCTGCCTTTCTGTCAGGATACGGGTACTGCTATCATCCATGGTGAGAAGGGTCAGCGCGTATGGACCGATTTCGAAGATGAAGAGGCCCTTTCCCTGGGTGTGTTCAATACCTTTACTCAAGACAACCTGCGCTATTCGCAGAATGCTCCTCTGACGATGTACGACGAGGTGAATACCCGTTGCAACCTGCCTGCTCAGATTGATATCGAGGCATGCGAGGGTGATGAGTATCGTTTCGTGATGGTAGCCAAGGGTGGTGGTTCGGCTAATAAGACCTATTTCTACCCGATGACCAAGGCAACCATCCAGAATGAGGGTACCCTTATCCCGTTCCTTGTGGAGAAGATGAAGAGCCTCGGCACAGCAGCCTGTCCGCCGTATCATATCGCCTTTGTTATCGGCGGTACCTCGGCAGAGAAGAATCTGCTCACCGTTAAGCTCGCTTCTATTAAGTACTACGACTCGCTGCCTACCACAGGCGATGAGACTGGTCGCGCCTTCCGTGATGTCGACCTGGAGAAGAAACTGCTCGAGGAGGCCCACAAGATTGGTCTTGGCGCACAGTTTGGCGGTAAGTACATGGCTCACGACATCCGTGTGGTGCGTCTGCCTCGTCATGGTGCCAGCTGTCCTATCGGTATGGGTGTCAGCTGTTCTGCCGACCGTAATATCAAGGCTAAGATCAACCGTGATGGTATCTGGCTGGAGAAGATGGATACTAACCCCTCAGAGCTGATTCCCGCAGAGTATGCTAAGGCAGGTGAAGGCAAGAACACCATCGTTATCGACCTGAACAAGGGCATCGACTCTGTACGTGCCGAACTGACGAAATATCCCGTTTCTACACGTGTCAATCTGAAGGGTACCATCATCGTAGCCCGCGATATCGCTCATGCTAAGTTGAAGGCTCGTCTGGATGCCGGCGAGGATCTGCCGCAGTATTTCAAGGACTATCCCGTGCTCTATGCCGGACCTGCCAAGACGCCCGAGGGCTATCCTTGCGGTTCGATGGGTCCCACCACGGCCAACCGTATGGACCCCTATGTGGACGAGTTCCAGGATCATGGCGCTTCACTGGTGATGATTGCCAAGGGCAACCGTTCGCAGGTGGTCACCGACGCTTGTCAGAAGCACGGCGGTTTCTATCTGGGAAGCATCGGCGGCGTGGCAGCCGTACTCTCACAGTCGAGCATCAAGAGCATCGAGTGCGTAGAGTATCCTGAACTGGGCATGGAAGCCATCTGGAAGATTGACGTGGAGGACTTCCCCGCCTTTATCCTTGTCGATGATAAGGGCAACGACTTCTTCAAGACGCTGAAGCCGTGGACACCATGTAAAATGTAAAAATGTAAAAATGTAAAAATGTAAAAATTATAAAATGTAAAAATTATAAAATGTAATAATGTAAAAATTAACAAGAGGAACTCTATATATTTTACATAAAAAACAAACACAATTATGAGATTAATTATTGAACCGAATTATGATTTGATGTCACAGTGGGCAGCAAATTATGTTGTTGAGAAGATTAACGCTGCAAAGCCTACTAAGGAGAAGCCCTTTGTGCTGGGATTGCCCACAGGCTCATCACCCATCGGTATGTATCGTGCCTTGGTGAAGGCCTATCAGGAAGGACGCGTGTCCTTTAAGAATGTGCTGACATTCAACATGGACGAGTACGTGGGGCTGCCCGAGGAGCATCCTGAGAGCTATCATTCTTTTATGTTTACCAACCTTTTCAACCACATCGACTGTCCGAAAGAGAATATCCATATTCTTAATGGCAATGCCAAAGACCTGGCTGCTGAGTGCGCTCACTATGAGCAGATGATTGAGGAGGCAGGTGGCATCGACCTCTTCCTTGGAGGTATCGGCCCCGATGGTCATATCGCCTTCAACGAGCCTGGTTCTTCACTGACCAGCCGCACACGTCAGAAGACACTGACCACCGACACTATCATTGCCAACAGCCGTTTCTTCGAGAACGACATCAACAAGGTGCCTAAGACTGCACTCACCGTTGGTGTGGGCACTGTGATGGCTGCCAAGGAGGTGATGATCCTCGTCAACGGACATGCTAAGTGTCGTGCTCTGCAGGCTGCTGTAGAGGGTAGTGTCAATCACATGTGGACCATCTCTGCCCTTCAGATGCACCAGCATGGTATCATCGTAGCCGATGATGCTGCTTGTGAGGAACTGAAGGTAGGCACCTATCGTTACTTCAAGGACATCGAGCGCAACAACCTGCTGTAAGAGTGAAGAGTGAAGAGTGAAGAATTTGCTACCGCTCTGAACGAATTAAGCAATAAATTGCCGACGCATACGTTATTTATGAGTATGCGTCGGTTTTTTTATGCATTAGTCGTTGTTGTTTGCCTCACTTCGTGCGGGGCAGAGACAGCGATGAAAAAGGGTGATAAGTTCTTTGCCCTTGGCGAATACTATGACGCTGCCTCACAGTATAAGAAAGCATATTCACAGACCAAGGCAAAGGATAGACCTCTGCGCGGACAGCGTGCCCTGAAGATGGCCGACTGTTACCGGCGTATTAACCAGACACAACGTGCTATGGCATCCTATAATAATGCCGTCCGTTATAAACAGGCCGACTCAACCTCGATGTTCTATCTGGCGCAGTTGCAGTTGAAGAACGGCAGTTACAAAGAGGCTGAGAAGACGTTTACGCTTTTGCTCGATTCTATGCCGCGTAATGTGTTGGTAAAAAATGGATTGACATCGGCTCGTATGGCACCTAAATGGAAGGCGGAAGCTGAGTATTCGGGTTATACGGTGAAGAAACAGGAACTGTTCAACTCCCGTCGTGCAGAGTATTCTCCCGCCTTGGCAGGCGATGACTACGACCAGTTGTACTTCTCCAGTACCCGCAATCAGGCGAAGGGCGATGAGGTGAGTGGTATCACCGGTACGAAGAATGCTGATATCTTCTTCTCCCAGAAAGACGACAAGGGCAAGTGGTCGAAGCCAGAGGCGATAGAGAGCGAGTTGAACAGCGAGGAAGACGAGGGCGCTTGTCAGTTTACCTCCGATTTCAAGACGATGTATCTCACGGTGTGTAAGACCGACCCCAACTATCCCCGCTATGCTCAGATAGCCACCTCGCAGCGCAGTGATGCCTCGTGGGGCAAGGCCAATGTCTTGGAACTGTCGAAAGACACGCTGTCTACCTTTGCCCATCCAGCGGTATCACCCGATGGCATGTGGCTCTATTTTGTCAGCGACATGCCTGGTGGTCTGGGCGGCTACGACATCTGGCGCGCTGAGATCACGGCACGTGGAGTGGGGGCCCTTGAGAATCTTGGGGCACCGGTCAACACGCCAGGCAATGAACTCTTCCCAACGTTCCGACCCAATGGCGACCTTTATTTCTCCAGCGACGGCCACCCTGGTATGGGCGGACTGGATATCTTTATACTGAAAACTGCTTCAGACCTTGATACTCTTTCACTCTCGCACCTCGCACCTCGCACCTCGCACCTCGAAATATCCTCCGACCTCAAACAGCTGGAGCACCCGGGCTATCCGCTCAACTCCTCGGGCGATGACTTCGGCATGACCTTTGAGGGACTGCATAACCGTGGCTACTTCTCATCCAACCGTGGCGATGCACGTGGATGGGACCATATCTTCTCGTTCGAGAAAGCAGAGGTGATACAGACCGTGAAAGGATGGGTTTATGAGAAAGACGGCTACGAACTGCCTGCCGGACTGGTGTATATGGTAGGCAACGATGGAACCAACAAGAAGATCAGCGTACGTGGTGACGGCTCTTTCGTTGAGGAAATCAAGCCCGGTGTCGACTATGTCTTCCTGGGCACCTGCAAGGGATTCCTCAATCATAAGGAAGAACTGCGCGTAGAACCGGTGCTCGAGTCTGAGGAGTACGTGCTGCAGTTCCCCTTGGCATCGCTCACCGCACCGGTGCTCATCCGTAATATCTTCTACGACTTCGACAAGGCTACCTTGCGACCAGAGTCTACACAGGCACTCGATAGTCTTATTGACCTGCTCAATGAGAATCCTAACGTCACCATCGAATTGTCGTCACATACTGACTTCCGTGGCTCTGATGCCTATAACCAGCGTCTGTCGCAACAGCGAGCAGAGTCGGTGGTCAACTACCTCATAGAACATGGCATCGCACAGGACCGCCTGTCGCCTGTGGGCTATGGTGAACAGAAACCGAAGACAGTGAAGCGTAAGCTCACCGAGACCTATCCTTGGCTGAAGGAGGGCGATGTGCTGACAGAGGCGTTTATCAACGCACTCAGTGACGAGGAACAACAGGAGATTTGTCATCAGTTGAACCGTCGTACCGAGTTCACGGTGCTGAGAACGACGTATGGGATGTAAGAACTGTTAATTGAAGAAATGACACTGCCGAGCGAATTTATAACATATACTAAGACGTTGATGGGTGAAGACCGTTTCGCCCGTTATCTGGCAGCCTTCGACGAAGAGCCGCCTGTCAGCATACGCCTCAATCCCCTGAAATGTATCACTTCACCTCATCAAACTCCCCTCCCTTGGGGAGGGGTTGGGGGTGGGTCTGTCCCTTGGTGTCGCAATGCCTATTACCTGCCTTCGCGTCCTAACTTCACCTTCGACCCACTATTCCACGCAGGCTGTTACTACGTGCAGGAAGCAGCATCCATGTTTCTCGACGAAGTGCTACACCAACAGCATAACGCATACGTCAGTCATCAGCCGTCGGCCATCAGACCTCTTGCTGCCCTCGATCTCTGTGCCGCTCCCGGTGGTAAGTCTACGCTGTTGCGCTCAGCCTTGCCCGAGGACTGTGTGCTCTTCTCCAACGAGCCCGTCCGTCAGCGTGCCAGCATCCTGTTGGAGAACGTGCAGAAGTGGGGCTACGACCATCATTACGTCACCAACCTCTATCCCCGTGACTACCGTAAGTCGAAGATGCGGTTCGACCTCATCCTCTGCGACGTCCCTTGTTCGGGTGAGGGCATGTTCCGTAAGGACCCCGCCACCATCCGTGAGTGGAGTCCCCAGAATGTTGAGAAGTGCTGGCAGTTGCAGCGTGATATCATAAGCGACGCCTGGGCATGTCTCAACGATGGCGGTCTGCTTATCTATAGCACATGTACCTTCAATACGAAAGAGAACGAGGAGAATATCCGTTGGATTTTAGAGAACTTCGAAGCCGAGGTGTTGCCTGTAGAGACTTGTCCTGAATGGATTATCCAGGGCTCACTCTTGCCCGACTTCCACGAACCCGTCTATCGCTTCATCCCCGGCATCACCCGCAGCGAAGGTCTTTTTATGTGCATCATCAGAAAAGGCGGCAAACTCGGAGATTGCAACCGGCAAACTCCCAGTTTGCAACCGACAAACTCCCAGAAAGCAACCGGCAAACTCCCAGTCCCCGTATTAGAGCCTCTTCCCCTCCATACCGACGGCCCTCGTGTGGAACTCACCTATCCTCAGGCCATCGCCTATCTGCGCCGCGAAGCCATTGTGCTGTCCCCTGACGCCCCCCGCGGCGTCGTGGAAGTCTGCTTCCAGGGCCATCCCCTAGGTATGGCGAAGAATCTCGGCACCCGTGCCAACAACCTCTACCCGAAGGAGTGGCGCATCAAGTCCACCTACGTGCCACAGGAGTACACCCGAATTATCTTTTCATAATGTTCTGCAAAGGTAATCATCTTTTTCACTTTTTTCTTGCAAATTCACGTTAAGCTCTCCAAATCTTATCGTTAATTGAAAAAAAAGTTGTATCTTTGCATCCGAAAGGCTGCGAAAGTGATAAGACAGGAGGCATGGAACATGCGCTGTTCTTCTATTGCAATAACGGTCAACATTATGAAAGATTATATAACTATGGCAACAGAAGAAAGGCTGCGAGTAAGCGAGTGCAAAGCCAAGCTGGATTGGGCTTTGCCGAGCGTGAGCAGGTTCGAACGCAGTTCAAGGCTGGCGGCGGGAGCGGGAAAACTATCCCCCCCTAAACCTCGGAGGAGAGAGCGCAACAGCTCAGACCATATACGGCACGCAAGGTCCCGGCGACGGGGCTTTGCGTGCCGTATTCGTGCATGTACCGCCGTGGCGGGGATGTTCGGCACGACAGGATGTGCCCGACAGGAATAACGAGTAAAGACATTTTTTGGAAATTTTGAGCGCAGCGACCACCAAAACAAGAACAAGATATTCAAAAACAAAAATAGCAATGAAGAAAAGAAAGTTATACTTATTGATTGCCCTCGTCTGCGCAGTCGCGCAGGGAGCGTGGGCAGATGGCGGCTGGGAATTGGTCTATAGACAGACGGAGACCACCTCAGCGAACTGGACGGCCCTGAATGCGGGTTCCTCTACAGGGTACACGATTGGCACGGCAGGCACCACGACGTACTATTACGCCACGGGCAACCTCAGCTTCACCAATTCCACGGTGGGCGGCAGCGGCCTGACCATCCGGGGCACAGTGTATCTCTACATCCCCTCGGGAAAAACGGTTAGATGCACGGGTGCCAAAGCCAACAATACCGGAATCACGGGTGGCGGTGCGGGTGTTGAACTGGCGGCGGGCAACACGCTCTACCTTCTCGGCGACGGCAGGCTGGAGGCCACAGGCGGTAACGGGGAAAGCGGCTACCGTGGCGACCACGGTGAAGATGCCAACTTTGAATACGACAAGTATTGCCAGCCCGGCTCGGGTGGCCGCGGCGGCAACGGCGGCGGCGGCGGCGGTGCGGGCATCGGCACACGGGGCGGCAACGGCGGCGCAGGTGGTGCCGGTGGTTCTGCGAAACGGGATGATAACGAGGGTACGAACAAAGGCGTTGCGGGCTCTCCGGGTAGTAACGGCGACACTGCCGGCAGCATGGGCACTCTCTATGTGTATCAAGGGTGGAACCTCAGCGTGGTTGCCAAGGGTGGCGGTGCCGGATGGTTTACCGGCGCTCGAAGCAATCGCGGTAAAAACGCTGCCGAAGATCCTGGCAACCAGTATGCTGCGTCCGGCGGCGGCGGCGGCGGTACCAGTGGCAACGGCTCTGCTGGCAGCGACATCGGCACCGGCGGTGGTGGTGGCGGCGGCGGCGGCGGCGGTGCCGCTGGCAACAGTGCATGGAGAAACAATGCTTCTAATGGTTTCTACAGAGTGGGAGCAGGCGGCGGCAAAGGCGGTGGGAATGACGATGGTAGCTATGCCTGGGATGGTGAAAGTAGTGAACTGTCAAACCCTTACGATGCGGAATTAAATAAAGGCCTCGAAGGCACCTATAATGATTCTGGTTGGGAGGATGGTAACGGGGCTGCTGCTGGCGGCAGCGGCGGCACCTGTGGCGCGGCCAGCAAGAGTGGCGCGGCAGTCACCATCAACGTGGTCTTGGACGACATCTTCAATGGCAAAGGTACGGAGAGCGCCCCTTACATCATCGGCAGCATAGCCGACTGGGACGTCTTCGCCCTGCTTGTCAGCAACGGCATCAGCTTCAACGGCCTGTTCGTGAAGCTGCCACAGGACCTCAGCGTAGAGACGATGGCTGGCAGCAGTGAGACCAACTCGTTCCAGGGTACTTTCCTGGGTAACGACAAGACGCTGAACTTCACGAAAGGCTCGGCACAGGGTGCCTTCAACGAGGAATACTGCGCCCCGTTCCGCTACGTCAAGAATGCCGTCATCCGGAACCTGAGGGTGACGGGCGACATCTACACCGCCCAGAAGTTCGCTGCCGGACTTGTGGCACGGTCGTACGGCGAGACAACGTTCACCGACTGCCACGTCACCACCGCCATCCATAGCAGTGTCTCCGGCGACGGCACACACGGCGGCTTCGTGGCCATGCCGGAAGGCAACATAAGCTTCACGGGCTGCGTCTATACCGGACGCCTGCTGACCACCAAGAACACCAATAACTGTGGCGGCTTCGTGGCCTGGCACAACAGCAAGACGTTCAACTTTACCCATTCGCTCTATGCCCCTGATACCACTGCACCGGCAGACGGCGAGACAACCATTACTGCCGGCTGTGCCACCTTCGTGCGCGGCGGCAGCCCGGCAAACGGCTCTACCTGCTACTACACCGAGACGATGGGCACAGAACAGGGTTCCAAGGTCATTGTCCTCGCCTCCGCTCCCAGCAACTTCGGCTCGATGGTGCAGGACTACGGCACGGTGAAGGTCTACGACAACGGACTCCTCGTGGCTGGCAGGTACTACGTGGCATGTGACATCGCCGGCACTGGCACCGAGGGCGCCCCCTACACCATCGGCAGCACTGGCGACTGGAACACGCTGGCCAGTTACGTCGGCTATGGCCATACCTTCAGCGGCCAGTTCGTGAAACTGGGCGGGGACATCAGCGTCGAGACGATGGTGGGCACAGGCGATACCAACTCGTTCCAGGGCACGTTCGACGGCGGCAGCCACACGCTGACCTTTACGAAAGGTACGGCCCAGAATGTTTTCGATGAAGACCACTGCGCCCCGTTCCGCCACGTCAAGAATGCCGTCATCAAGAACCTGCACGTCGCTGGCACCATCTATACCAGCGTGAAGAAGGCTGCCGGCATCGTGGCTGAGTCGCACGGCGGGCTGACCATCACCAACTGCCGCAGCTCGGTGGCCATCACCGGCAGCAAGAGCGGCGACGGCACCTACGGCGGCTTCGTGGCCCTGTTGAGCGGAAGTGGAAACACCATCACCATCGAGGGCTGCGTGTTCGACGGCTCCTTTGCCACCACCAATGGCACTACCAACTGCGGCGGCTTCATCGGATGGCCGACATATAACACGCCCACCATCACGAACTCGCTGATGAAACCCAGCAGCGTGGGCGCAGGAATGCTTGCCAACACCTTCACCCGTGTGTACTCCACCAACGAGCCGACCATCACGAACTGCTACTACGTCGCCACTACCAACCTGCCCGCCAACCAGGGCACCGAGGCCGTCTATAGTGCACGGTGGAGCACGGGCAATCTCGTGCAGGACTACGGCATGCTGAAGGTCTACGAGCACGGCATCCTCTATGGCGACATCTACTATGCGGATGCTGGCAATGCGTCTGGTGGCGCTGGCTCAGGCACTGAGGGCGACCCCTACACCATCGGCAGTGCCAACGAATGGAACGCATTCGCCAACTACGTCAGCAACGGCGGCTCTGACTTCAAAGGGCAGTTCGTGAAGCTGACTGCCGACATCAGCGTTTCTGAGATGGTGGGTACAAGCGACCACAGGTTCCAAGGCACCTTCCTCGGCGACGGCAATACGCTGACCTTCACACATGGTACTGCACAGAGCGCTTTTGGCGAGCAATACTGCGCTCCTTTCCGCTACACCGATGGTGCTGCCATCCAAAACCTGAAGGTGGAGGGCGAAATCTACACCGCTCAGAAGTTCGCTGCCGGACTCGTGGCTCGCAATGCCGGTACGACAACCATCACCAACTGCCGCGTCAGCACCGTCATCCACAGCAGCGTCGATGGTGACGGCACGCACGGCGGCTTTATCGCCAATCCAGAAGGCAATGTAAACTTCTCTAACTGCGTGTACGACGGTCGCATGTTTACCAGCTCTAGTACTGACCAATGCGGCGGCTTCATAGGCTGGCATAATAACAAAACGTTCAATATCACCAATTCGCTCTATGCCCCCAATCCCAATATTGCACCGGCAGACAACGAGGTAGCCATTGCTACCAGTTGCGCTACCTTCGTGCGTGGTGGCAGCCCAGCAGAAGGTTCCACCTGTTATTACACCGAGGCGATGGGTACGGCACAGGGCACGCAGGTCTATGCCACTATCCCCGAGAACGAAATCTGCAAGACAGCAACCATTTGCAACACTGCGGTGTACATAATGCCTGTATGCACCGTCAGCGGCATAGAGGAATCCTATAGTCTGAACAATGATGTTGAAATAACGCCAGTCGTGAAATACAACGAAACGTCCCTCGCATTTGGCACCGACTACACGGCCACACTGGACGGACAGACTGTGGCGTCGTTCCCCGTCAGCCCCAACAAGATGGGCACATATACGCTCATCCTCAACGGCGCGGGTGACTACGCAGGCTCGAAGAGCTTCTACATCACGTTGATGCCATCTTCCACTGAAGCTGTCACATTTACCGATGCAGGTACCTACAGCTTCAGAGCAAACGTGAACGTCGCCTCTGCTACCTACCGCAAGACCACCGACCGCGTGGGCAAGTACCACCCATGGCTCGTGCCCTTCGACTACACCATCAAGGCCGCCGACCTGGAGAAGTTCAAGTTCTACAAGATTAACATGATAGCCAACTCGCCGAGACCGGAGGACGAGGCAACGGGCGATGTATGGATGTTCGTCAAGACGATGGCCGCCG
>Ga0310697_10000191_pt1 | contig 87410 bp, 95 predicted proteins | sample 172DNAGHGlowgp2_FD_203883 | JGI IMG/M metagenome (GOLD analysis project Ga0310697, IMG submission 203883) | Sheep rumen microbial communities from Palmerston North, Manawatu-Wanganui, New Zealand - 1728 DNA GHGlow gp2 (v2) (version 2) | ecosystem: Host-associated > Mammals > Digestive system >...
TCTCCTTCAGCAGCTTTAGTGAGTCCACAGCTTCTATCATCGTGATGTAAGGGACGATATACTTCACCTTGTTGGTCTGCAGGTGGCCGATGAAATGCCAGTAGATATCCTTCGGCAACGTCTCGTGCTTCAGACGCAGTTCCTGCTCGTGGCTCTCGCCGAAGATGCGCTGTCCCTCGGCGTAGGCAGCCTCGATATACTCGTTGGGATGATACTTACTGATGGCCACGAGATGTACACCCCGTGGCAAATCGGCCAGCACCTTACGCAGATTTCCTTTTACGTCGTACATGACAGCGGAAGCAAATTATTCACTCTTCATTCTTCACTCTTCACTTCCTTGCCGTATTCGAACACGTCCATCAGCGTGGTCTCGTTCACAGCAGCTATCACGTAGTCAATCATCGTGGTACCCATCACGCTCTCGATGTTGCTCACCGCACCCTTCAGCGTGCCGGCCTGCACCAGATAGTTCACGTTCGAACGCTTTTCCTTCTCCGTCTTCTCGTCGATGGTGATAAACTGCAACTTCGCCTTATACCAGCGGTCGGCCATTTCCTCGTCCGAGAAGAATATCTCCTTATACGGTGCTATCTTGATGTCCTTGATGGTAAACTCGCCACTGATGTAGCTCGACATTTCTTCCATAATACGTTTTTCAGCCTCCGTAAACGACAGGGCGTCAACCACGTAACTCTCCGTAACCTTCTTCTGCAAGCCGTCCTCCATCACTTTCTCGTAGGCTATCTTGCACTCAAACCAAATTGCTGTTCTTGATCTCATATTTCAACTATTATCTTTTATCTATATTTATCTCACTATTTCTGAATAGCCCTGCTATTCGTATTCAGCTGCTGTTTCTTCTGATTCGTGATACGCTCAATAATCTCCGTGGCAATCAGCTGTGAACGCTCGGGCGTCAAACCCGCATCGGCACCCAGTTCGCTCTGCGACTTCATCAGCTCCTCGATGGTCGACTCGCTCTCCGACATGAATTTCTTCTCGCTGTTGCTCATATATTCCTTATTATATATCTTCGACAGGATGCGGTCGGCCTCCTTCTCGTAGCGCTTGCGGAATATCTCCTCCGCCTTCGCCTGGAAGTCGCGCTCGGCAGCCTCGTCCACAACCAGCGAATCACCGTCGCTCGTCACACCCAGCTCCGCAGGGTCGAAACCGTCGTCTATCAGGTCGTCGGTAGCCGTGCGCGGAGCAGGTTTCACAAACTCTATCGGCTGCGTCTCAGGGAAATACTCGAAATACAAGCCCACGCAAACCAGCGTGATAATGACGGCAGCCACCAGCGTGATGATTGAACGGAAACTCGCACGGCGCTTCTGGATGGCCTTCACCATATCCGCAGGCGTGTCGAAACGGTCCTCGGGAGCCTCGCTGACGGCTTTCTTCAGCGCCGGGCGATACTCCAGCGGCAGGTCGCTCTTGTCATAGAGACTGAGCATGAACTTACCGATGCTGTAGATATCGCAGCGGTCGTCTATGGAACCACCATTCAACACCTCGGGAGCCACATATCGGGCATCGTCGCCGTAGAACGCCTGCTGGTCGCTCAGTCCGCCATAGAACGAGCCGTGCGTCAGCAACAGCGCACTGTTGTCACCCTTGCGCACAAACACCGTCTTGGGCGAATAGCACACGTGTCGCAAGCCCTGTTCGTGCAAGTATGTCGTAGCATCCGCCAGCGACGTCAGCACATTATCCATAAAGCCCTTCTCAGCTACCACTGCCGGATTGTCTATCAGCAGCTGCTCGAAGGTCTGGTAATTGCCCAGTTCCAACTCCAGTCGCGTCACGTCACCCTTATCATCTGTCACAGGCGTAAAGTGCAGCTGGTGTTTGTCCACCAGCGTCTTGTTCCGCTCACACTCCGCCTGCAGGGCCTTCGCAAAGGCAATGTTCTGGTTCAGTTCCGCACGAATGTCCACCACACCACGCCATTTGCCGTCCACCTGCTCACGATAGAACCCGCCTATCGGCAGCATCACCGGATGCTTCTTGCCATCATTCCTGGCCGCCAGTAACTCTTCGTAATTCATGTCTTATTCCATTTTGAATGCGCAAAAGTACAAAAAATCCCAGACATACGCAAACAGATGGCGGATTATAACACTCACCACTTCAAAAGTTCTCCGCCTTAATCTGGAAGAAGCTCTGCGGATGGTCACACGTTGGACACACCTCAGGAGCCTTCTTGCCAATGACGATATGTCCGCAGTTGCTACACTGCCAGATGACATCACCCTCGCGAGAGAACACCACAGCATCCTCGATGTTCTTCAGCAATTTGCGATATCGCTCCTCATGATGCTTCTCGATGGCACCAACCAGTTCGAATTTCTCAGCAATCTCGTCAAAGCCCTCCTCGCGAGCCTCCTTGGCCATCCGGGCATACATATCCGTCCACTCGAAGTTCTCGCCATTGGCAGCATCTGCCAGGTTCGCCTTCGTATCGCTCACGCTACCGCCATTCAGGTACTTATACCACATCTTCGCGTGTTCCTTCTCGTTGGCAGCCGTCTCCTCAAATATCGAAGCAATCTGCACAAATCCATCTTTCTTGGCGCGCGAAGCAAAATACGTGTACTTGTTTCTCGCCATACTCTCACCCGCAAAAGCCTCCTTGAGGTTCTGCTCAGTCTTCGTTCCTTTTAATTCTTTCATAAGTCACTATTTTTGTTGGTTATTATTTGCCGCAAAGATGTATTTCATAATCTTACACTATTTTGGGTGCAAAGTTACGAAAAATTTTCCATAATCAGTCGTTTTAAACAAATTTTAATGCGACAGTTGGCCGATTTTTGACACAACAGTTGGACTTATTTTGATGCGACAGTTGGCTGTTTTTTGATGCGACAGTTGGATGACTTTCAATCAACGCAAAAAACTACGGCTCTTATCCCTCAAGTCTGCGATTGAGCGAGAGCAGAGTCGAAAGCTCGCTTTCAGGCTATGCCGAGCGTGAGCAGGCTCGACGTAGTCAAGTCTGCGATTAAGCGAGCACAATGCAAGCTCGCTTTAGCATTGTCGAGCGTGAGCAGGCTCGAGCATCGCTCAAATTAGCCGTAGTTTTCTCATTTCTTCTTTCCCCCGCCCGTAAATAAAGCGGATAGGTCCGTGTTTGATGGTCGCTGCAAGAGTCTCTTCAGACACATGCTGCTCCCGGGTAATAGGTGTCAGCCCGATTACATCCGGCTGGATTATTCATCCCCTCAAGCCACTCCCACGACCTCAACATCCGAAAGTCTGCTATTTTAGTTAAATGATATTAATTTTAATAACATAATTCACATATTACTTGCAAATTGATATTAGAATTCGTATCTTTGCCCCAGTTTTTAATCATTCAACAAATGAAATACAATGAATTAGAAAAGAAAATAAAAAAGCAGGTTGCTTCGATACGGGTAAGCAGATGGCCGGGCACCCCATCTGGCATAGTCCCAAAACAGGCAAAGACTTCAAAATGAGCAATCATGGAAGCGAAGAAGAGAAGTAGCAACAGGCACATTAAATGCAATCCTAAAAGCAGCAGGTCTAAAATAAATAACAAACAAACATTATTCACGACAACGCCAAGAATAAGATTCAAGGCTATAAAACTACAATTATGAGAAAAGTGAAAGCTATCATCGAACGTGCCGGTGACGGATCCTATAGTGTATATATGGACGCTGATGATATGAGCTATTTAATCACAGGCACAGGCAAAAATGCGGAGGAAGCCATCAATTCCTTCAAAACAAATTATGACGACATGAAACGTTATTATGCCGAAGAGAACAAAGAATTCGAAGAAGTTGAGTTCTCTTACGAATACGACATGGCATCGTTCCTCTCCTATTACTGCAAGGCTTTTTCTCTTGCAGGACTGTCCAGAATAACAGGAGTCAATCAGGGCCAATTAAGCCATTACGTCACAGGCCATCGCACTCCTTCTGAAAGGACAAAGCTTAAGATCCAAAACTCCATTCAGGCATTTGCAAAAGAACTGAGTTTGGTTCATTTCCTTTAGTGATATTTCATATAACAGAGAAACGCCGAAGTTTACATCCATAACTCCAGCGTTTCTTTCATTTTATATCACCCGAGGCATTATTTTCTTTCCCCCGCTCCCGTGAGTAGGTGGCTCCTCGCCCCCATCCCCCTCGGTGTTTAATCCTGGTATTAGCTCTTATGCGCCTGCCGATAAAACAATACAAGCCGTCGTCCCGGCTTACCAAAACCCACAGAGAATTGGCGGTTTCTGCAATTCTCTGTTTGCATCCCCCTATCTAGGGGGCCTTGGGGGTAGTGCACTCTTTGGTTCCTTTTCTCTTGCATGAGAGAAATGAACAAAATCCTTTTGCTCCTTTTCGAAAAGAAGAATAATCACTCATACTGATTCTTCCTCTTATTCTCTTCCCATATTTCCATAAGCCTCTTAAAAGCCTCCATCCTCTCGGGCTTTAGTTCCCCAGCATTCACCAGTTTCCTCTGTTGCTTCACCCAGTTCAGCATATCATGCTCTTCAATTCTATACTTCGACGGATTCCGATGGTTGGCTTCAATAAAATCAACCACCTCTTGGTATCTCTTATGCCATCTAGTCTCTTGATCCATTGTCCTTACTTCCGTTAATCTGTGGTTCCGTGATTCCTGCGAAGCATGTTCCATCTTTCGACCTACGTCATAATCATGAATCATTAACCCTGAACCATAAACAGATCATGATACCATCTTATTTCTCAGCCTTCAGTCCTCAAACCTCTTCTCTATCACCCTCCAGTCCACAATCTGCCACAGAGCAGCGAGATGAGCAGCACGGCGGTTCTGGTAATCCAGGTAATAGGCATGCTCCCAGACATCGAAGGTCAGTAACGGCTTCAACCCCTTCTGAACAGGATTAGCCGCATTCGCCTCCTGCGTGATTACCAAGTTGCCATCAGCATCTGCCGATAGCCATACCCAGCCAGAGCCAAATAGTCCTACTCCCTTCGCCTCAAACTCAGACTTGAAAGCCTCCACACTACCCCACTGCTTCTCTATCTGTGCAGCGAGTGCCCCCTCAGGAACGTGAGCAGCCTCACCGATAGGTTTAAACTGCATGAAATACATCTCATGGTTCAGTATCTGTCCTGCATTGTTAAATACCGCCCCAGCCGGAGCCTTTCGCACAATTTCCTCCAGAGCCATATTCTCATACTCACTGTCTGGAAGCAGTTTGTTGAGATTATCCACATACGCCTGAAGATGTTTCCCATGATGGAAACCTATCGTCTCTTTACTAATCACTGGCTCCAATGCATCTGGAGCATACGGCAATGCCATCAATTCATATTTCTTCATATCAATAGTATTATTTAATTTATACTCCTTCCATCAGCCTTCAGACCTCAGCCTTCAGACTTCAGCCTTCTTGTGTTTCACGAGGTATTAAGAAACTGGTAATAGTCCTCCTGCTCCTCAAAAATGTTGACTTCGTCGTCCTCCTACTTGCAAGGCATAGATTAAGCGAGCTTATCTCTGCTCTTGCTTCGTGCGTCGGTTCTGGTGATTTATACCACGCATCATCACATGATATATACCTGTTCCTGATGCTTGTCTCGCCTGCCTAGGTTTTCTCAATTATTGATTATTGCTGACTCCTATTATTCGTGAAACAGGATTGCACCGCCACACTCTCAAAGAGAGAACCCGTCCCCTTCGTTCCCCTTTGCTTTTCTATATCCTCCAACTTATAATTCATCGTCAAGGTCAACGTTAAGGTTTCAACACCCCTATCACCATCATCCCAGCCAACACCGCAATAAGAATACTCAACAGAGTTCCCGCCAGCACGTATTCGGTCTTGGCAGTTTCTTTATCTCCAAAGCGTATAATTGACTTTGCCGCTATCAAAAGACCCAGCGCCTCATACCTCTGCAGGCAAACAAATATCAATATCAGCCAACGTTCTACCGTACCAATCAGAGCGCCAGCATTAAAACCACTCTCTTTATCCTCCGGCATATTCACGCTGTAGTGCTTCAGTATCAACTTGATAAAGATATTCGCCGGCTTCCAGCAAACAAGCAAAGCAACTACAACCGCGACATACCACAACTCAACATCAAACGGCAAGCACCAATCATGACACCTGGACCATGCATATGCCACTCCGGCTATCACCAGCAGATGAAGGGCCTGGTCCAAAGTAAACCATACGACATTGTCCTCACGGTACGATTTCCATATATCAATGCCCAAGTGTGCCACACCAATCATCAACGCGCCCCACCAGAAGCAGACATCCCATGATACAAGCCATGACAATCCAAATACGATTAAAGCATGGACATAGTGATGAGGACTTTTCCAATGCCTTTCCTTCTTGTCCTTGCATGACTTTCCAGTCTGCAACATAAAGTCCGCCACCAAATGAGCCAAAACCAGGCTTAAAAATAATTCCATCATGATATCTGCTCTATTTCTAATGCTTCAAAATCCTTAATTGCAGTATGCAGCAGCCCCCATTGCGCATTCGCAGCACGCGTATTGACCGAAGACTGAGAAATACCCACCCTCTCACTAATTTCAATTTCCTTAAAGCCAAGCAACTTCAGAAAAACAACCTCTGCTTGTTTCGCAGAGTATGAATCAACAATCCCGCTCACCATTGCCACGTATGAATCCAAGAGATTACTCAATGGTTTAGGTGCTTGCCCTATCTCAAAAGCAGTCATTACATTCTCCCTCTGGCTAATCTCATCAAGGTTCCTACCCGACAAATAAATAGCCGGTCCGTTTATGATATCTTCTTTCTTATCAGCGTACTTGATGTCTGCCACCCCTATCGAGAAACGGATACCGTATCTCTGCAACATCTCAGAACATTCAAATTCCGACACTCTCATCTTGACATACAGTTTTATCAAAATGGCTATCCTGAGCGCATCATTATAATTGGGGACGACACACTCAATACTATCTCCCCTGACTATTCTGGCCCAAAAGCCAGGGTAGTCTTCCTCAAAGTCATGAAAGAGGTCCCGCAACCTGTTGCGTAGCACAATCAAGTCCTCTGTATTCATTGACGTAGAGCGTACTATGTCAGCTGATATTGTTGCTATCATACTTCTATCATCTTATAATAATCACAGCATTCACGCTGCAAATATATAGAATAATTCTTGAATATCCATCAAATATCTACTTTTTTTTAGATATTTTTCAATTATCGAATCCTTTATTCCATCGTATTAAAAAATGGCATTAACAATGAACCATATATGTTATCCGTGCTTTCCGTGCTATCTGCGTGACCTAATAGTTATCGTTAAGGTTATCGTTAAGGTTATCGTTAAGGTTGAAGTTGAAGTATCCCTTCCACCTCATGTGGAACAAACGGCCCCTCCTTAACCTCGAAGATACAACTATTCGGTTCAAGCGACTCCAGGTCGTGCCACACGTTCTTAGGTATGTCAACTCCGAATGTCCCGTCATCGGGGCAAAGAATACTACTCTCAACTACATTACCTTCATCATCGTATGTGCTGATTCGCACTTTACCTCTAAGAACTATAAATGTCTCATCTTTCGTTGGATGCCGATGTATCTCCACCTTCGTTCCTGGCTCCACGGCATTCAGAAACCGATGACACTTGTCCTCAAGACTCTGATGGAAGTTATAGTTCATCCTCAGCCTGTCAGACTGTTTTGCCTGCCTACTTACTTCATCTATCAGTTGTTTGTCTATGAGTTTCATCTTACTCCTTAGCTTATATATCTTCCATCAGCCTTCAAACATCAGCCATCGTCAGGTCCTGATGCTTGTCTCGCCTGCCTTGGCATTCTCAACTATTGATTATTGCTGACTCCTATTATACGTGGAACAGGATTGCAGCGCCACACTCTCAAAGAGAGAACCCGTCCCCTCCGTTCTTCTTTCCTACTCCCCTCCCAATGCCATCCTGAACTGGCTGGGCGTCTGACCGGTTACTTTCTTGAACAGTCTTGCAAAGTGCTGGGGATAATCAAATCCCAATTTGTATGCAATCTCTGAGACGGGTTGTTCGGAACCTAACAGCTCTTGCTTGGAGCGGTTGATGATATTGTTCTGTATATACAGTTGTGCCGTAACACCGGTTTCTTTCTTAATCAAATCTCCAAAATACCCCACAGAATAGTGCAACGCATCTGCCAGCCAGGCCACAGTTGGAAATCCAATCTTGCGAGCCATGCCCGTGCTGTAATACGCATTCAATTGACGTTCAAATCCTGCCAGCACATCACTATCATCCTTCTCGCGCGTCAAAAACTGCCGTTCATAAAACTGCATGCACATATCCAGCAGTCTTTCAATCTTGGAGCAAATTTCTTTCTTGCCTCCTTTTACCAATAATTCCTTAATACACCCTACAGCCTCTAACCACGCTTTCTTCTCATCCTCTGACAGATGTAACGCTTCTGCCTCATCATAAGAGAAAAAGGTATAGTCTGCAATCTTCTTTCCTAGCGAAGTTCCGTGAATCAAGTCCGGATGAAACAGTAGCCCGATGGAGCTATTTACCAGCCCCTGTTCTGGCTCCACCTTAACAACCTGCCCAGGTGCGAAGCTTACCACCGTCCCCTCCTGGTAATCATATTTACGCCTCCCATACCTCAGCAAACAGGCCACACCTTGCTTTAACCATAGCGCATAAAAGCCATAGTTCAATTTGCATTCCGGATAGTTTCTCTTTGCCTCCGCCATGTTCACTACGGTCACCAGCGGATGCTTTACTTCAAATCCACAATACTCACAGTATGTTTCAATGCTATTCAGGTATATGAAATCATTCTCCATAAGTTCATTCTCTTACCACTATTACGGATTTATCTACCAATATCACAGATTCGCCAAAGAATCAGCAAAATTGGTAGGTGCTAAAACACTATCAATCACTAATTTTGCACCATCAAACGTATCAAACAAATTGTATCAATATGAAGAAAACGTATCAAAGCCCGCAGGTAACCATCATTCAACTAAGGGCAGAACAGCAAATTCTTACCGGATCAGTCTGGCAAGACAGTACTCCAGTTCCTAATGCCCTTGAAGGCGACACAGACCCTTGGGGTGAGTGGATGTAATCTTATTAAATCTTGTTAGAATTATGAAACAGTTTCTATCATATCTTTCAGCCCTCTTGGTTGCAGCCCTCGCATCCTGCACGGCAGACCTCCTTCCCGAGAACCCTATTATCCCTGAGCCACAAACTGGCACAGAGAAAGTATCCATCAACGTCCAGCTGGCTGCACCCACCACGCGTGCTGTCATCAACGATTCCGGTTCCGGCTCAGCTTCCTTCTCCTGGGAGAACGGGGATGAGATTGGTGTTGTAGTCAGCGGCAAGTACTATCGTTTTACCCTTGAAGGCATGACCAACGAAACTACCGGCACTTTCACGGCTGAACTTCCTGTTGGAATCTCCGTAGAAGACGGAGCCGCTGTTGCTTTCCCTTATGTGGCAGAAGACTACAACGAGAGTACTCACACCTTCTCTCTCACGTATCCTACCGAATATACATCAACTAAGGATGGTGATTTCCGTCATCGCTGGGCAGGTACACTTTCACAAGATGGGAGTGGGAACTTCCACGCTAACTTATCCCACCAGACGGCAATACTCCGTATTACATATGCTAATGTTCCGGCAGAGGCAACTGCGGTTCAACTCACAGCAGACCAAAACTTGGCAGGCTCCAGCAAAACCATAAAAACCAACCTCTCCTGGCATGCCTCCACTATGAACTTCTACTTCCCCGTTCCTGCTGGTATGTATAACAGTTTCACTATCCAGCTGTTGAATGGTGAAACGCCCATTGATGGTACTCAAAAGACGCTGGCCAACAGTGCAATGACGCTTGAAACTGGTAAGATCTACCGCACCCCCACTGCCGCCCTTGGTCCCAAGAAGATTCTGGTAGCATATTTCTCCTTCACCAACAACACCCAGGTAATTGCCACTTCAATGGCAGACATTCTTGGTGCTGACACCTATCAGATTACGCCTTCCGAGGCCTACACCAGCGACAACAACAATTATTACGACTCCTCTACCCGTGCTTATCAGGAGCAGTATGGTCCGGCTTCAGCACGTCCTGCCATCAATGCTACACTAAGCAATACCGACTATGATGTTGTTCTCCTTGGCTTCCCTATCTGGTACGGCAAGGTCCCGCGTGTGGTGCTCACCTTCCTTGACACCTATGATTTCAGCGGTAAAGTAGTCATCCCCTTCTGTACTTCAGGCTCTTCTGGAATCTCAACCGCTCAAACGGAACTTCAAAGTACTTACAGCTCCATTAAGTGGAAGACTGGTGCCCGCCTGAATGGTTATACCACAGAGCAGTTAAAGACCTGGCTTTCCGGATTTGGGCTCAATAACGCTCCATTTAAACTTACTATTGGAGGAAGTGTATTCAATGCAGAACTTGCCAACAACGCAACAGCTCAGGCTTTTGATGCTCTGCTTCCTACTACCCTCAGTATGACGGAGCTCAATGGTAATGAGAAGTACAAGTATCTGGATACTACGTTACCTACCAACGCTTCTTGTCCCGGGACCATTCATGCTGGAGATATTCTCCTGTATGGTAATAACTGTGTGGTCGTGTTCTATAAGACTTTCAACACTTCTTACAGCTATACCAAGATTGGAAAGATTACAGATCCAACTGGGTTAGAAGCCGCTGTAGGTGCTGGGGGTGTTGAGGTTCAGTTTGGTCATTGATAGAAAGCCTGGCTTCGGTCAGGCTTTTCTTTTGCCCCATTGAGGAATAAACACAAAGGAACAAAACGCCCACATCCCTTTGATGAAAGACGAGAACCACCGGGACGGGTTCCTGTTTCATCACATACGGTATATCATGCTTTTACTGATTCCCGTCAATCTCTCCAATTGCCGTAAAGAGGCTCTTTTACCCTTCAATTCTATTAATACAGACTTCTTTATATCTGCTGGTAATTGTTGAAAAGCGCTGCTATTCAACAGATGGCCGTCTCTTGAATACTTGTGATTATAATAGTATACATATGAGGAAGCAATCCTTTTTATAGCCATTCCAATTGTGTCCTCGCGTTCACGAATAAGCAGATGAATATGGTTCGACATCAGGCAATAAGCATATAGGATATAGTTTCTTCCAGAGGGAGTACCATCAGGCTCATACGACAGAGCCATCATGTCCAAGGTATTAAGAAACTGATAATAGTCCTCCTGCTCCTCAAAAATGTTCTGGTGATTTATACCACGCATCATCACATGATATATACCAGTTCCTGATGCTTGTCTCGCCTGCCTTGGCATTCTCAACTATTGATTATTGCTGACTCCTATTATTCGTGAAACAGGATTGCAACGCCACACTCTCAAAGAGAGAACCCGTCCCCCCGGTCCTTATGATGAATAACTCATAGTTCTCTTCTTCGTCCGGTTTCCTGCTATTCATAGCTGGTTATAAAGCCACAAACAGCCATGGCCCCTTTCAGAACCACAGCTGTTCTCCCTCTTTATCTCAATCTTCAGATTCCATTGCCCTTTTATATTAGTTAAACATCTATTACCCTCACTAATCAATAGACTTTTTTCATTTCATCAAGTCTCTTCAGAAGATGTCTTTTGTTGATTTCCCCAATATTCGGAATTGTGTTATTTGTCTGGCTCCTTTTTATTGAAGAGAGATATTTATCCAGATCATCATAATCATTCAAAATTTTAGCAATTGTATAAAATTCGGGGATTACCCCATTTACATCACTCAATCTCAGAAGCCTATACTCTTTATCTTTAGCGCTAGCAAAACCTACCTCCCAGGGCACCCAGTTAGATTCAAGAGTCATTTTCGATAAGACAACAATCATATGAGTAGATTTCTCCAATCCTTTCTTAATAGCATTAACTACATCATCTGGAGACTTATGTTCTTTCGCAAAAATAGGATCGTTTTCATCAAAATAGACATTTATGCCTTTATCCATTACGTAATCAGACAGATGTCTTGCAAAATCTGTATCCTCTTTTTTATGACTAATAAACACACAAGGTTGCGTAGATGAATAGGTAAACAAATTCTTTTCACTATCACTTAATACAAAATAATTACGTCCTCTTGTCATATCTATAGTTTTAATAATATTAGAATTAAATTATCAGCCACATCATCTTTTCCCTATGCACAATCGGGAAGACCCAAGCAGCTCCATACCTCATCCCTTTACAAAGTCAACATAATCCGTAACAAAAACTTCTCCTGCACTCTCACGGACAATCTTCATCTTATCATCCACACCTAATTTCACATAAGGATAAAGTGCCAGATATTCTCGTCGGGGTGTAACTTGTTGAGCATCTTTTGTAACTGGCATGATAAAACATTTGTGCGTATGCCCGTCAACGACTCCAAGTTCCCAGGGCATCCAGTTACTCTGACCTGCTGATGGTGATTGGGCATAAAGCAGTGAGTTACTGTTCATCAGCCTGTTATGTATCCGCTCTGCGGTCTGTTTGTCAGTCTCACTACGTTTCATGTCGGGGTCCACCACACAGTCAAGGTAAACCTTCAAGCCTTTTTTCGATAATACATAAAAAATATCTTTAACCACCTCGATATCTGCGATATTATATGAGAGGAATACGTCAAACTTGGCAGTCATGGAAGTATCTCGTCTTACACGAGCTGAGAATTCTCTTTGCTCGAATAGTTCCACGCGACTAGCTGCTCGTTTAAAATATGATTCTGTAAAAAAATCCATAGTAATTACTATAATTATATTCTACCGTCCTTTACCAATCGCCAGTAATAACGACCGAGTTCTGTCAACTTACATCCCTTACTCTCCATGGCAGCAAAATACATAAATGTGGCGTCCACAGGTTTCACAAAACCAATGCTCTGTAGCTTCTGTAGCATCTTGAACTTTTTCACATTATCCTTCTTGGCATATGGTTCTTTATACTCATGCTCCACAGTCGGATCATTCGTATCTTCATACGATGGATCAAGAGCAAATACATTATTGGGGTTATCGAAAAGGTTTGTTAATTGCCTAATGGTAGAAAGAGGAACCTGTGGTTCCACTCTTTTCAGAGGTGCAAATTCAGTAACGTTTGTCTTGAATACCGGGCGTTGTTGCCATGCACCTAAAGATCGATCGATATAAGAATAGATGCCTCCCATAGTGATATTACCACAGTAATCAGCAGCACCTCCATTCAGTGCCGTACACAGTAATTCTGTAAACACGCCATGACCGCCAATTTCCTCTGCATATTCATCATCACGGCATGCCGTAAGGATGGATACGCCCGACTGGAGATGACTTGAAGAATCCTCTAGTTTGTATTTCCCCATATTGCCAGAATAGCAGCAATCAAGTATCACAATCTTATTCCTCACCTTTGAGTTGTTGACTATATCCATGATTGTTCGCATCTGGATGCCCATGTAGTACTGACCGGGAGTTACAGTATCTTGAGGCATTACAATCTCTGCCCCAGTATCATTTACAAATCCATGACCAGAGAAATAAAGCATTGCAGCTTCACCATCGCCACTAAACAGACGTTGGATATTCTCCATCACTTCAGCAGAGGTCTGCACATCCGGCATCATCATCACATCAAAGTTAGGCGAGCCATCGCCATTCTTCTCAATGGCTGCCTTAACTTGTTTAATATCCTCAACACATCCCTTCAGTTCATTGCCAGGATAGTTATTGATTCCAATGAGTAGTGCTCTCTTCATAACTTTACGCGTTCTGATTAATAGCGTAATCCTTCACAGCCTGAGCCACCGACTTCGCGTTCCATCTACAGATTTTAGTAGCAGCGTCCTTCACCACTTTCGATGTTCTTTCAGCCCCCCAGTACTCTACAGCGATAATTGGTTTATTATACTGCTTTGCTAATTCTATTTCGATATTAATCCATTTGCTGTAACTAGCGTACACGCCAGCGAGAATGATTACGCAGCTGCACCCCTTGATTTTAGCATCAATTGCAGTTCTCAATTCTTTGTCGGTCTTTGAATGAACAGGATCGTTTTTGGGGACTGAATGATTACAGAAATCAATACCTTCTTGACGAAGGAACTCCTCTACTTTGTCATACTGGCTTGAGTAAGCCCAAGAATGTGAAATAAAAATTCTATACATAAGCTTAGTTGTTTAAGTTAATAATAGATGTATCAACTATTTACGAGCAAGTAACGTACCAAAATCCCATTTCAAGGCACTGCGTGACACATTGTCAGATACTAGCGTCATTTTGTCGTATTCAACTTATTAGTCCTTTATTCACAAGCCGCCAATAAAACCTACCTTCGCTGGTTAAGCGACAAGATGACGATTGCATCGCTGCTTCATACATGTGTTCTTTTTCTGAGGGGACCACAAGTCCGATACTCTCTAACTTCTGCAAGTCCTTTAAAATAGCCACATGGTCAGGAGTTGCCCATGGCTCATGATGCAAGTGTATGGAATCTGGAGTATTTGTAAACTCATAACTCGGATCAAGAGCATATTGTGCGTCATCAGCAGGGAATAAATTTAACGTCCTGCATATCACACTTGTAGGTATCTTCGGTATGACTGTCCTTATGACAACAGACTCTGCCGTATTGGCCTTAAACATGGGGCGCTGCTCTCCAGGCCCAAAGAAACTGTCTGCGTATGTATAAAGACTGTTGAGCGTTATTTGCCCAAGTAAATTTGCAGCAGCTCCATTCATCGCAGAACTTAGTATTGACGTAAAGAAACTGCCCTCCCCAGGTTTCATGGATGATGTTTCATTCTCTCTACAAGCTGTCATAATAGTAACTCCATCTCTCAGCTCAGAAAAGTCTGATGCCATATTAATTTTTCCCATGCTCCCTGCATAGCAACTATCGAGGATAACAACCTTATACTTCGCTGGCGACTTGTTCACCAACTCCATGATGGCACTAAGCGGTATTCCCCACAAATATCTTTCGGCAGCAATGTCTGAAGGTATCACAATTTCTGAGCCGGATAGGGTTGGCCTACCATGACCTGAGAAATAGAAGAGAGAAACCTCGTTTGGCTGGGAGAACAAGTCTGCTATAGCTTTCATTATTTTCTTACTCGACAGCTCATTCCGCATAACATCGACATGAAAGTTTGCTCTTCCGTCACCATTTCGTGCCAGCACTTGCTCCATTCTGTCTACATCAAGAATGCATCCATCAAGTTTCTTAACCGGATATTCATCAATACCCACCAATAATGCCTTTCTCATCTTACTTTTTCTTTTGAATAATTTTGATAACTTATACAACAAGGATCTCATACACAAAACTTCAAACTATGCCACTGCCCCTTCTCTATATTCAGCATAACCCCACTAGGCGCCATTTCAATGGTCTCGGTGAGCTGTCCTTCATCGTCATATAAAACTCCTCAAACTCCATTTTTTAACTGAATATCTATTTATTTATCTCAAGGAATATTTATTTTTTAAGAAAAAAGGTATGAAGAAACTATTTATTAAAGTGGCTATATTCTTGATGTTTTTCCAGGGAGGCCACACAGTCGGTCATCATGACCACGTACATTACGAGCTCCCAGAGTGGGAAATTCTCGAAGAACCAACGTTCAACACATCTGGTTCTACCAGAACCCTAAAACACGAATGGTGCGGAGGTTAGAACTTCCTCCACACCATCTTATTCACGATTCCGACATAGCTCTGGATAATCTTCACTACCTTCGTAGAGACATTCTCCTCGATGTAGTCAGGAACAGGGATGCCGTAGTCACCATTCTGATTCAAAGACACTGCGGTATCTACAGCCTGGAGCAATGACTTTTCATCAATACCTGCAATGATAAAGCATGCTTTGTCGATAGCCTCGGGACGCTCCGTAGATGTACGGATGCAGATTGCTGGGAACGGATGTCCCACAGATGTAAAGAAGCTCGATTCTTCAGGAAGCGTACCCGAATCAGATACCACAGCGAATGCGTTCATCTGCAGGCAGTTGTAGTCATGGAATCCCAGAGGTTCGTGCTGAATAACACGGCTGTCGAGTTTAAATCCTGACTGCTCCAAGCGTTTGCGGCTACGTGGGTGACAGCTATAGAGGATAGGCATATCATACTTCTCCGCCATCTTATTAATAGCCGTAAACAGAGACATAAAGTTCTTCTCTGTATCGATATTCTCCTCGCGATGGGCGCTCAACAGGATATACTTACCCTTCTCCAATCCAAGCTTTGCATGAATATCGCTAGCCTCAATCTCAGCCAAATTCTGATGCAACACCTCAGCCATCGGGCTACCAGTGACGTAAGTACGCTCCTTCGGCAGGCCACAGTCGGCCAAATACCTGCGCGCATGCTCGCTATATGCCATGTTCACATCGCTGATAATATCAACGATACGACGATTGGTTTCTTCTGGCAGGCACTCGTCCTTACATCTGTTACCAGCCTCCATATGGAAGATAGGGATATGCAGACGCTTGGCACCGATCACGCTCAAACAACTGTTCGTGTCACCTAATACCAACACAGCATCCGGTTTGGTCTCCACCATCACCTTATATGACTTATCAATGATATTACCCATGGTAGCCCCGAGGTCATCACCCACAGCCTCCATATATATATCAGGATCTGCGAGCTTCAAATCTTTGAAGAAAACCCCATTCAGGTTATAGTCATAGTTCTGCCCCGTGTGTGCCAACAGACAGTCAAAGTACTGTCTACACTTATTAATCACCGCTGCCAGTCTGATAATCTCCGGGCGTGTACCCACGATAATCAGCAGCTTCAGCTTTCCATTCTCTTTAAATTTATTCATTGCTTAATCGTTTAATTGCTTAATCATTTCATTTAGCTTAATAGGACGACAGCTACTAACCTATTCAGCTACTAACCTACTAAACTTTTTCAAAAAATGTATCTGGATGACTTGAATCGAATATTTCATTGCAATACATCACAGTCACCAAATCCTCGGTATCACTCAGATTGATAATATTGTGAGTATAGCCCGGAAGCATGTGAACGGCTTGGATATGGTTGCCATCGACCTCCCATTCTAACACCTTACCCTCGGGATCATTGAGGTTCCTTTGCTGGATAAGGCCGTGGCCCTTCACCACAATGAACTGCTCAAACTTGGTATTGTGCCAGTGCTGTCCCTTGGTGATGCCGGGCTTGGAGATGTTGATGCTTACTTGTCCTGCATTGAGCGTATGCACTAATTCTGTGAAGGAACCGCGTTCATCCACGTTCATCTTCAAATCAAACGCCGTTTTTTCGTAAGGCAAGTAACTCAAATAGGTGCTATAGAGTTTCTTTGCAAAACTATTAGCCGGAATCTCTGGAATCATCAAGGTCTTAGGCTGTTCTGCAAAACTCTTCAGCAGCTCAACAATACGCCCCAGCGTCACTTTATGCGTCACCGGGCAATAACAATATCTACCGATGGCTGATGTCTGATGTAAGATGGAAGATGTTTCTGTAGGTATAACTTCTAGTCCATCGAATTCGCATCTGTGTTCTTTGCCTTGCAAACCAGCAATCATTTCATCCACCAAATCATCAATATACAGCAACTCCAGTTCTACTGATGGATCATTGACAGTATATGGCAGGTCATTTGCAAAAGCGTTACAGAACGTAGCTACAGCCGAGTTATAATTCGGACGGCACCATTTACCGAACAAATTCGGGAAACGGTATATCAATACACGAGGTTTTTTATCAAGAATTCGAGAATTAGAGAATTCTTCTGCCTGAAGGAAATCTCTTTCGTATTCTAGGAACAGGTCCTCACCAGCCTTTTTTGAGCGACCATACTCCGAATTTCCGAACCTCCCCGTCAGAGATGCCTGCTGAGAAGACGAGAGCATCACAGGACACTTATTCTCATACTTCTTCAGCGTATCCAGCAGTGTGCTGGCAAAGCCGAAATTGCCCTGCATGAATTCTTCCTGATTCTGAGGGCGATTCACCCCAGCAAGATTAAAGACAAAGTCGCACTCCTTGCAGAACCTATCCAGTTCCTCCGGCGTACTGTCTATATCATACTCGAAAATTTCCTCAATCTTCAATTCAGGGAACCTTCTATCTTTTCCATCGCGAATGTTCCGCAGGGCCGCACATAAGTTCTTCCCAACAAACCCCTTCGCTCCAGTTACTAATATCTTCATTTTTTAGCTTATTTGCTTATTTGTTTACTGGCTTAGTAGAGACGCTTTCGCGTTGGTTAATGGCTTAATTGCTTAATTGCTTAACAGCACCCATTAACCTGTTAACCTATTAACCTTCATTAAGCTGCCGTACATATTTATTATGCAAGGCATTAATCATCTTTGCAACGGCATCAATCGAAGGCTTAATTGCCTCTACACTTTCCTTACTTATATACGCGAGGTCAATGGCTATTAACAATTGATTGTACGTTTCCATCAAGGAGCCATATGCTATTTCCAAGAAATGAATCTGTTCCTTCAAAGACTTACGTCCACTGCCTTCTGCAATGTTTGATGGAACAGATACTATGGCCCTTCTTATCTGGTCACATAGAGCATACTTTTCAAACTTAGGGAAGCTGTCAAGAAGATGGTAAACCTCAACAACAAGTTTCTTCGCTTCTTGCCAAACCGTCAGTTTTTCAAACGAATACTCAATCCCCGTCATCCTCAAATCTATTAATCTACTAAGCTATTAACCTACTATACCAAATTCGGAATCCCATTCAACTCATTCTGAATATACGTCAGCGAAGCGATTTTCTCTTTCGTTTCCTCAAGATTAAGAATTCTCGTATTATTCGAGTTGAATTCCTCAATCATTGCACGTTTGGTATCACCCTCCTTGAAATACTTATCGTAGTTCAAGTCACGGTTGTCCGCTGGCACAGCATAGAAATTCCCCATGTCGATTGCCTTAGCAGCCTCCTCCTTCGTCAGCAACGTCTCATACATCTTCTCACCGTGACGGATACCAATAACTCGAATTTCGGGGTCTTTACCCTCTGGAGCCTGATGCTTGAACAGGTCTCTTACAGCCTCAGCCTGAGTCTGAATGGTGCAAGCAGGTGCTTTCTGAACTAAGATATCACCATTCTTACCGTTCTCGAAGGCAAACAGCACCAAATCAACAGCCTCTTCCAGGCTCATGATAAAACGAGTCATCTTAGGTTCCGTCAATGTAATCGGATTACCCTTACGGATCTGGTCAATCCAGAGAGGTATTACACTACCACGGCTGCACATCACGTTACCATAACGAGTGCAGCATATCTTGGTATCACCACTCAAACGGCTCTTGGCCACTGCAATCTTCTCCTCAATCGCCTTGGTAATACCCATCGCATTGATAGGATAAGCCGCCTTGTCCGTGCTCAGACAGATCACGCACTTCACGCCAGCATCGATCGCCGCATCCAGCGTATTGTCCGTACCAATCACGTTCGTCTTGACGGCCTCCATCGGGAAAAACTCACAACTCGGCACCTGCTTCAGCGCTGCAGCATGGAACACATAGTCCACACCCTTCATGGCATACTTCAGCGTGCTCTTGTTGCGCACGTCACCAATATAGAACTTAATCTTATTGGCCACCTCGGGCATACGCGCTTGAAAGTCATGACGCATATCGTCCTGTTTCTTTTCATCACGCGAGAAGATACGAATCTCCCCGATGTCTGTTCTCAAAAAACGGTTTAGCACCGCATTACCAAAACTTCCAGTACCTCCAGTAATCAGGAGGGTTTTGTCTTTAAATACACTCATAATCTTATATCAATTTAAATTGTCTTACTTTGTAAATATCTCATCCTCTTCCAACGGCCTATACATTCCATCTTTAGCTTCCAGCAAGATAGTTCCCGACTCCAAACATCGTAGACTATGCCACTGCCCAGCCTCAATATTTAATACCGTACCTCCTGGCACCATATCCACAGTGTCAGTCAACTTGCCATTATCATCGTAGAAGTATTCCTCAAAATGGCCCCTAACACAAACACAAGTTTCTGAACTTCCCTTATGCCTATGGATTGGCATAACAGTACCAGGCTCCAAAGCATTGAGCATTCTCTGGCTATTATCTTCTGCACTATTCCTTAGATCAAGATTACACCTAAGCCTTGAGTTATCCTTTGCCTTAGCTGTCAGCTCGTCTAAAATTCTATTATTAATAATCATATATCTCTCAATATCGCGTTAACCACCACAATTATTATCTTTTATGTATCATCCATTAACTCTCTTCACATACCTCTTCCACTTCACAATCCCATACCACCCATTCCTGATGGTATACAACAGCGACACAACCGGTCCAAAATCCTCCTCCTTGCGGTACACCTCATACCGCCACTTCACCTTGTCCGTCCTGATCAGACCACCCAGTCGTCCCCAGTGCGTCCTCTTGACAGCCAGGTTCTCATTCAGCAGATGGCAGTCATGCTTCTCGCTGATGTTCAGCCACAGTGCGTAGTCGTTATTATTCTTGAGATTCTGCACCTGTACCAGCCGGACCTTCTCCGCATCATACATCACCGTCAGGTATGCCGGCCAGCAGCAGCGCATCATATTATATCTTCCACCTTTGATTTTCAACCTTTCTGACTAATTTCCACAAAGAATCCTGCGGGAAATAGTATGCTAGCTTGAGCAATCTATAGCCATCTACGATTCCTCTTGCTAGGTATCCTTTTCTTCTATAAGCATATCGTTCATCATACATACCAAAATTACCCCCTTCTTCCATCTCTTTAAGTATAACCCTACCGATTATCTCATCTGGCTCACATATTAGATACTCACGACTCAAGCCCAATATTTCCTTCTCGACCCACATCACCCCCTTGGCGAATTTCAGAAACCCGAGATGTTTAAACAACGTAACATAATCTTCAGTACAGCCCTCTTCATGGAGCTTTTTAAGTACATAGAAATAATCTACAAAATGTCTTAATCCTATACCCTCTACAAAGAAGTGTCCCATCATGTGCGACATTTGGTACACCACATTAAAACCGGTTGTCGGCACACATACGTCATTATTGTCTTCCCCGGGCAGTGAAACATGATTCGAGAACTGTTCATCAGCCCGATTCTTCATCCACGCTTGCAACCTCTTGTTATACTTCGGAATACTTGTACGTCTTGCTACGTAGTGAGCCTCAATTTCCACATCATCTTCATATTGAAACGCAATATGCATAGCCCCGTCTATTGCTCCAGGATATCTTGCTATCACATATTTCTTTATATCCTCTCTGCGGCCTTCCACCCAGATATCAATATCTCCCGAAGTCCTACTCTCAGGCACAGGGTACATCAGTGCATTCCCCTGCCCTTTTAAAATACATGAACGGAATCCTGCATCAGTAAATAGCTTTGTTATTTCACCACATCGCCCATTCAACACCTCATTCCGCACTTTTATCTGTTCTGCGGCTGCTATCCACTCATACAGTAATGTCACTGGCGGCTTCTGTCCTTCTTTGTTCAACTTTTCCAGTGCGAGAAATGCAATACCCACCACTGCTTGTTTCTTTGAAATCGCATAAATCTCAGCCCATTCCTCCGCTGAAGGTTCCCGACTTAGTCTCTTCCTCCGCCCCAACGCGACCTGTATCAGTTCAAAGAACAACTCACTCTTCATCACAAACATCTAAAACCTTTCTGTGATTTCTGTGTAACAATTAGAAATTGTACGTTACATCCACGGTATTCCCGCTGCTTCCAACAGCCACGTTGCTACCCTTGCCGAAGCACAAGTCACTCAACCACCACGTCAGTTCTGCCGCACCGAAACCAATACCAGCGCCTGCCACCACATCATACCAATGATGGCGCTTGCTGGCGATGCGCTCTATACCTACTGCCGTAGCAGCCGCATAGCCGGCTATGGGGATCCAGATACAGTCTTTACGGAACTCCTTATCTATCGACCTCGCTGCCGCAAAAGCTATCGCAGCATGCCCAGACGGGAACGACTTGTCATCCGAATGGTCTGGCCGTTCTTCTTTGATCATCGCCTTCAGCGCCGTCTTTGCACCAAAAGCCACGACCACCGAGGCGCCAGTGTTGACGATAAACCTCGGCCAGTTATGAGAATCCTGAACCATAAACCGTGAACCATGAACCCGATTCTCTCCGGGCTTATTCCATCCAACTACCTGTCCCAGTTCATACTGTACACCAACATTGATATCAAACCAACCATTACTAGCACCATTGATATGGGTTGACGTGTGATCATCACCCATAAAACCACCCGATGTAAATTGATAGGCAACGTCTGCAAATATAGACCATCGGTCACTCAAACGATAGGTCTGTTCAGTACCAATTCCTACATTCGGTGATGAATCCGACACATCAAAATTATGTCCCAAGCCTGCTCTTGGGAAAACGACGGCATTCCACCGCCTGTTGGCATCATATCCCAAAAACAAATTATGCAGATTAAAAAAAATATCCACATAGGCTGCAACAAAACCGCCTGCATCATGGTTACTGCCAGGCTGGCCAGCCTTGTCCAACCATGCCAAATGGTCATTCCCAATAATTCCATTCTGCCAGTTCACGCCAGCACGAAGGCCAAACTCAGGAGTAATCCACTTACCCAAGGCCGCATTAACACCAAACGTTTTTCCGTTGGGAAACACATGGCTGAAATTACATCCATACGTATTGATCAAAGACATACCAAGGCCTGCCTGTACAAACCAGTTGTCCCAAAAATCATTCGTAACGACAGCATTTTTATAATGAGAAGTCTGTTCCGTTGCCTTATGGAATATATTGTTACCTAAATCCAGCTGCACACCCAAAACGAAGTCAAAATAGCCATTGCTGCCGCTACCTTCTCCAGACCCATTCCCAAGTGCACTTGAACACACCTGATATGAGACATCTCCAAACAGGCTCCACTTATCGTTCAATCTATAAGTACAATCTAAGCCGAATCCTAACAAGGGAGAACCGCAGGGACCAGCTTCCAACATATCGAGAAGAGCGCCAGCCCTTGGAAATACAGAGATATTCCATTTCTTGTCGGGTTTATAATTTCCAAACAAATTCGTCAGATTTACCATGAAATCCCCAGCAAACACCAAATAGCCCTTACTGCCCTCATGAACCCAGCTGGCATAATCATTCTTGATGATACCATTCTCCCAATTAAAAATACCGCGTATACCGAATTGTGGTGTAAACCACTTACCAAGAGCTACATCCACGCCAAAAGTCTTACCGTTAGGGAACACGTTTTTGAAATTCGTGCCATAAGGGTTCTGCAACCACATATCCACACCGACCTGTCCATACCAATTATCCCAAAACGAATTAGTGACATTGGCGTTAGAATCGATAGGCAATTCTTCCTGCTGTGCAAATACACGGTTCCCCACGACGTCAATAACGATGGCAATGATACAAATAACAAGTCTTTTTATCATAAATTCCCCTTTTAATTTTATATTTTTGTAAATTAAGTATATTTGTTTCCCGACTAGTTTGTCCAACTTTCGTTTATCTTGAATCTAAATTCATTTTGCTTATGAAACTATATAAACAATATCCTATGATGCCTCCAAAGACATTATGTAGCACATCGTCTGTTTCAGAAAATCCTTTTTTAAATAAAAACTGCAAAATCTCAATAGATATCGAAAAACATATACAGAAAACAATATTTCTAATTATTTTATCGCTCTTAAAGACATAACCTCCCAAAAGCCCTATAGGAATAAATAGTACTATATTCATTGCTTTTTCGAGATAAAGCGGTGTCATTTCTGGTCTATCAGCCATATAACTCCAGAACGGCATAAGGTTACCAGTACTCTGAAGGGCAGTTGGCCGAGAAAAAACAGTGTAATATAAAACGACAAAAGTATACCCAGTCATCATAGCTAGTGTTAATATCCTCTTATCTTTCTTAAATCTATATAGAAAAAAAAACAATAATAATTCCGCAAAAGCCACTATACCAACAAGGACAAACAATTCAGCTGGTAAGCTATTAACAAATAGCTTCCAATATGCAAGTAAATCATGAGGAATCATTATCTCACATGCAAATGATAGTACTTCTTCATAAATAGCAGATACATAACTGATAGTATTCCTACTTGTAGGAAAAACGACCAATATCCTGGATAGGCAATATACCACACACAGCATATTGCCTGCAAACCCATATAGATACCAGATACCACCAAATGTGGTATCTTCAGTTCATTCGCCATAATCTGATACGCATGCTTCTTATGCGGTTTCATCAGATTTTCTCTTAGTAAAATACGATGTAAAATCGTCATTCCACCATCCACACCATACACAACAAGCATCGCAATCCAGCTCATAGAATGTCCTCGTAGTGCCACAATCAACACAAAATATACCATTATAAATCCAATAGAAAGCGACCCCACATCCCCAGCAAAACATTTGGCCTGTTGTCTGAAATTAAAAAGACAAAACACGATTATTGACAATATCACATATACCAACAGACTCTCCGGCGCAAAATGCACCATATATTTATTCACATATAGCAGAGCCAATGAAACCACCAACGAATAGCCACCCGTCATACCATTGATACCGTCCATAAAATTATAGATATTGATGGCTCCAACACAGGCAATCGCAAGGAGTATTATAACATGCAGTGAATTTCTCAAAAGCCCAGAATGATCAAACATAACCAAAACAGCAATGAATTGACATATCAATCGAATCTTCGGATTAACACTATGAATATCGTCAATATAACTCACGCCAGCCAGAATGGTCAAACCCAGCAAGCCACCACCCCATTTGAATCCATTCAATGCAGACCACAGGGCGAAAGCCACATAAAAGATCATACCCCCACCTCTGATAATCTCACCTGTATGCGAACTCTGATGATGAGGTTTATCTACAATTCCAAAACGTTTGGCAAATTGTAGATATGCTATCTCAAAAGCTAGTAGGATAATGAATATTGCTGCGTATCCCATCATTGCTTATCCTCGTTTATCATGCTCATAATTGATTGCCTTAGCCCCTCTTTGGCATCAACGGACAATCGTTCCACGCTCATTGCAAGCTTAATCTCCTCATTGCTGATAATGTAATTCTCAGTCAGTTTCTCCAGTCTTTCCGTATTCAGCGGAAGATGCAACACATCTCCCACTTGGGCAATAACTATCATCAGTCCTTTTGGTATCCTACACAAATGAGCCTTCTTACCCATACATTTGCATATCAACTCTATTAATTCATTGGTCGAAACCGCCTCGTCATCACAAATATCATATATACCAGAAGGAATATCTCTATTAATCAGCTCATTCACAATAAAACTGACATTATCCATCGAAGCAAAACTCCTTTTATTCTCAAAAGCAGCTAAAGGCCAAGGCCATCCTTTCTTTACCCACTTCACGAGCAAATTCAAATTCCCTTTATTCCCTTTCCCATGTATCATGCACGGCCTCAGGATATAAACACTCTTCTCCTGCGAAGACCATTCTGTGTTATCTATAACTGACTGACTATTATTCTCTAATTCTCCAATTCTTGACCATCTTTTTTCTGTGTCATCTGCGATATCTGTGTGACACAAGATATAGTCTTCTGCTGCCTTCTTGCTCTTTGCGTATGGTGTATCATTATCTAGTGCCTTGATTGAGCTAAAGAAGATAAACTTCTTTGCACTAGAAACCAAGAACCTATCATAAATATTCTTCGTCAACTCGGTATTCACTCTGAAATAATCTTCCTTCTTCCATCTTCCATCAGACTTCTTAATATCATGCGCTAGACCAGCCAAATGGATAATTACATCACACTCAGGCAGTGGTTTGTTTTCCCGAGCATCATATCTTATTATTTCATAATTTGGATCCAAGGATTCTATTAAGTTGGACCCTACGAATCCATGACTACCTGTCATCAATACCCTCATGACACCAGTTCTTTGTATATATCCAAATGTTTCTTGATGACATCTTCTATTGAGAAATCTCTTTCCGCAATCTCCCTCGATGTCTTTCCCATTTTAATACGCAAGTCTTTATTCTCAATCAGTACTTTTATCTTATCAGCAAGTGCATTCGCATCTTTTACAGGTACCAAGTATCCATTCACGCCATCCGTAACGACATCTCGACAGCCGATATTATCAGTCGTAACTATTGGTCTTCCTATAGCACATGCCTCTATCAATGACTTCGGCAAACCTTCCATATAATAACTTGGAAATGCAAAAATATGGCATTGTTGTAATAATTCTTTAATATCTTCTCTCCTACCAAGCCACTTAATATAACGACCATCACAAACTGAATCCATCTCCTCTTTCGTAATTGCATTAGGGTGGTCATCTAAAGCACCCACAATCCAGAACTCCACATTCTCCTCATATTCATTTCTGAGTATTTCCGCAGCATCCGTGAGCACAAAAACCCCTTTTTCACGTATAATTCTGCAAGTAAGCAAGACCTTTATCTTTCCATACCCAGGTTCTGGCGTATAACAAAACTCTTTCAAATCAATACCAGACCCCTTAATAAATCTTGCCTGATTCTCATTAATAAAATCGTTTTCAATATAGAGTTTTTTGTCCTCTTGATTCTGGAATATGACCAGCAGATTCTCATGTTTATGAGCAAACCTTAATACCGATGGAAGCACCTTCGCCATTACCGAATCATTCTCTTTAGCATAGAAGCCACCGAGTCCACTGATAGCATTCACGATCCCATGAACTCTTGCAAATTTAGCAGCCAATGTCCCCCATAATATCGTCTTTATCCCTACATGATGCACAACATCTGGCTTTTCACGACTATATAATCTATACAAAAACCAAAAAGCTTTTAATTCCTGCAGCAAATTCTTTCCCGATCTAGACATCGGCAAATCCACCACTTTTAGTTTTTCAGCCTCAATGTCCTTTAGTCTTCCTGTGTCAGCTGTTACAATAGTCACATCCCATCCTGCCTTATTTGCAGCTAAGGCCACAGGTAATCGATGTGATAGGAAAAACCAATCAACATTTACAACTAAAAAAAGTTTCATCAGTTATATTCTGTAAAAAACTCACCTGCCGTAATGTCAAAATCATCCGGTTCATACATGAAGTACCCACTCCCATCATAGAAAGTCAGTTCACCAAATATGATTCTGCCATTTATATTATATAAATCAGCGCGTACATGCGGGAAATCAGAGGACAATACTTTAACCACCTCTACCATCTTTTCAAAATTCTGCGGTTTCTCAACTTTCTTGGTAAGTTCCCTCTCATCACTCCGATATACGGGCAATTGATTGAAATTTATATCAAAAACCCCCAACGCGACACTCTCCCCCATTATTCTATCCGTAACAACATAAAGATACTTCGGATCTCCATTAAAACAAAAAAACTTGTAGTCAATAAGCCCTTTTTCATCCTCCAGATACTTCTCAATGATGATTCTGGGTTTTATCCCTTGGTAGGCCCACTCTCTCCCAGCATTAACTTGGCCAGAATTGTTTTTTCGCCATTGTGTTACTTTTTGCTCTATATCCCTAATAATAGCATTTGTTTTATTTGTGACAATTAATACATTTAGCCCCCCACTACCTGAAGTTGTTTTTATAACAAATTGCTCAGGTAAACAATCAAAATCTATATCGGTAGATTTATCATATATCCCATACAAATCATTAAGAATATACCCTAAGCCTTTTGATTCTATAAAATGCCTAACCTCATATTTATCTACGCACTGTTGTATCAGTGGATTCCGATATTTCAACTTGTATACTTGAAGTTTCTCAGTAAACCTCTGAGGATGCTTCAAGTTTAGCCATCTGCCAGTTTTAATCCGATATTGAACCCTTATCATGATACTATCAGGAACCCATGACAATAGTCTTAATATTATGAACCGCAACCTCTGGCTTTTAATATATTTTTTATAATTCATCTTTTGCCCTTATATGCAGTTCTAATATAATCGTAGATTCCTAATTTCATAGCCAATCTTCTTCCATAGAAGAGCAGATTATACTTAAAACCTATTGGAAAATATTTATTAAATAATTCAAGTCCATTAAGTGACAAAGCATCTTTGAAGAACCTTTTACGACGATTATCACATGGGGTTGAGTTTGTCATTTCTTTGATTCTTGACAATTGTTTGTCAGTTTCAACTGTTTCATATATTAGCGATGAGGCGACCATTTTAAACACTTGTTCTCCTTTGGACGACTGAATCAACACATTAGTAGCACCCAGATTAGGAAGCATATTTCCAAATTTACTATTGTAATCAAAACAATCCCATAATGTCAGATCACTGCTCCTATATCTCTTCTTAAAAACACATTCATAACATGATGGCCTATTACAAATCCCTGACATAAAGGCTCTAAGCCAAGGATCCGACTCAAGCCCCCTATTGTAATTCTTTCTTCCTTTATAATTTACACAGACAGTTGGAAAACTATAGCCAAATTTTTTATCTCTAAACTTAATTTCTTTAACCTCAGCTTTATTCTTATATGTTTGATATTCAAGATATTTTTTAAATATCAACGGAGAAGGAACTGCACGACAAACGACATCAACACACAACAAATGACGAGGGTTATAATCACCAAGAAAAGCCCGAAGACCTTCCACCTGACATAATGTTCCAGAAAAGCAGACAGGACGACCACTTTCCAAAGATTCTTTTATTTTTTTGTAGATAGTAGGGGAAATATAACTTTGAACATATTTGCTGTTTCTAAATTTAATTAAGCCTTCAATGCTATCAACTATAACATGCTCTACCAAAAAATCTTCGTTGAAAGCAGCCCCAACAACAATACCATGTTGTTTTATGATATACTCTGCAAAGCTTGTAAATGCACCTCCAGACGTACTATCTTTTAGAATATCTAGATTTTTGTTCTGAACTACACAACAAATTTGATCTTGTTTGATTTCCGGTTTATTATTTATTACAGGACAAATAGCAGTACAAACTCCACAGTCCACACATTGAGCCTCATCCACCTGTGGATAGTAAAAACCTTCTTTATCTGATAATATATTGATACAAGAGTGGGGGCAAGCCGCTGCGCAAGCAGAACAACCACAACATTTTGTACTGTCTTCAATTTTTATCATATACTATCTCAACGAGTCTTTTATAAACTGCATGGAGAATGCTCTTATTCTTTCGACATTCTCATCTACCATACTGTAATCTATCATCATTGACAAATCCTTATCATCCGAAAAGTTTGATATAATTCTATCATTTAAACTAGCCCATCCAAGCATGGTATCCAATCTGTCATTAACAGACATCTTTGTTCCAGATTTTGATTTATAAAATGCATAGAATTGCTTTCCAAATATGATAGAAAATGCACATCCATGAAATGAGTCAGTACAAACAAATGAGGCATGGCTAATTAAATTGACAAAATCAAGAGGCCCTGCAAAAGTAATTGATTCATCATAAAAATAATCTTTTTCTTTATAATACCTCCCTTCTCCATATAATAATGAGACTATTCTATAACCTGTTTCTTTTTTCAGTCTTAATGCAAATTCCCTGGAAGTATGGTTTGTTCCAAGGAAATAGCACAATATGTAGGGATCTTTACATATCTCACTAATGTTGATTTGAGAATAATCTTCTATAAATGATAGCCATTGCTTTTTATCAAAGAGAATTGTTGGATCACAAACTACAGGGCAATCCTGCCCTATCAATTCTTTGACAATTCTACACCCGCTGTTTTCTCTAAGACTAATATGATTAATCCTCCCCAAGAAAAACTTGGCTTTTTCTTTTTGAGAAGAAACGACATGTTGTATTCCAAAACTTGACGAATAAGCAACCTTGTTAACCTCGGACGGGACGAACTCTAAAGTATAAAAACCTCCGGCAATGTTTGCGGGTCTCCATATTTGGTCACTTCCAACAACTACTGTGGAATAATGTTTCTTTATATAATCAGAAAGATCATCCCATTTTTTTATGTCGAGAGAAAACAAATACGCTTTATATGCAAACACTTTAAAAAATTCATTTCTTTTCTGAATTATTAATTTGAAATCCTTATCCACTAACTTCGCTAGAGTTTTCCATGCTTTACCAAAGTAGGATTTCATTTCTCTTATATCATAGAAATGTTGTATTACATAAATCAACCTTTTCTTTTTTATCATGTATTTCAGCCCCTTTGAGTTAATGATCTCTGTATCATATCCCAATTTTAAAAGAACCTGTTGCAAAGCAAAAGACTGAAGATGACTCCCGAAATTATTGATGTCTGTAACAGTAACAATACCAATTTTCTTCTCTGACATTATATACTATCTATTTAAAAACTGATGAATTAGATTTTGGAATCGAATACTTGAACATTTTTTCAATAATTTGTTTCCATAATTTCTAATACAAGCACTTACCCAAATATAATAGAAATCAATATTTGAACCGCCATTATTCCTCACATATATTTTATAATCATTCTTTTTCTTTGATTTTAAGTCTGATGAAATACCTCCTAATCTAAACTTAACTAGGACTTCGTCAATATGAATAAAAGATGCGCCCATATTATAAAAACGATACAGTAAGTCTACATCCATCATATACTTAAGTTCAATTGTATAACCACCATACTTTTTATATGCTTCCTTTTTTATAAATCTCGCAGGATGAGAAGCCCTAAATGGTCTGTGTATATTATCAAAAACCATATCAGGCTTTCTAATATAATGCGTATCAGTATTTTCATCCCACATTAAAACATTACCACTATAAACATCTATTGACTCAGAATAAAAAGTGGATATTTTTGACAAAGAGCCTGGAAGAAGAATATCATCTGAATTTATCAAGCCTATTATCTCACCAGACGTTCTTTCTATACCTTTGTTAAATGCGTCACTGATGCCGTAATCCGGTTCTGATACAACAACTGCTATCCTATCACGATATTTCCCAACGATATCCATCGTACCATCTGTCGAGCCACCATCAATAATTATATATTCGAAATTATCATAATTTTGTGATACTACGCTCTTTATGGTATCTTCTATAGTCGATTCACTATTATAACAAACTGTAATAATTGATATCTTAGGCTTACTCATAGTTTAATGCTCAATTACCATCCGATACACATTGGCCAATTGCACAGCAGATTCTTTCCAAGAGAAATCTTCCAGACGCTTATTTTGCTTTTGTATAAGCGCTGCCTTTTCTACTTCACTCATTTCAATGAAGTTTTCCATCACGTTCGTCAAATCGGAATGTGTTTCATCTAAATGAAAGAAAATAGAGGCATCGCCGGTTATTTCGGGGAAACAACTCTTCTGATTTAATAGAACAGGACAACCGGCTTTCCATGCTTCCAAAATTGGTATGCCGAAACCTTCATATAGTGAAGGATAAATAAAGCAGAAAGCATGTGCATATAAGTTCATCATATCACTATCGGAAGCTCTTACATGTATTACTCTTCCTTTAATCCCGTTTTTTTCGAAATTTTTCTCTTCTTGAGAATTAAAAGTTTCGCCAGTACACACTACTTTAATATCGTGATGTTTTTTAAGAACAGGTGACAACTCATTTATCATTGCTAAGAAATTTTTGTATCCTGCTCTTTTTCCTACATACAATATGTACCTTCCTTTGATTATTGCCTCTGCAGTCTCATTCTCGTAAATCTCTGGTGCAGCATGATATATTACACTTATCTTCTGTTCTGGTATATGTAATAAATCCATAATATCGTTCTTCGTATTCTCAGAAACAGCGACAATATGTGAAGCACCAGCTGATAATTTTCTGATATTTACTGACTGCATGCTTCTCTTCCCAATTATGTTCGGATACAATTCTGGTATCATATCATGAATTGTCAAAACATATGGTTTTCCATTTAAATAGGGTAAAAAATAATCAGAAAAGAATGTTGGATGAAAGACATCAAACGCTCTTTTACGCAGAGACTCAAGTGATTTGTTATAATTTCTCCCAAAGGATGTTTTATTGGGGAATACTTTGGAATATAACCGATATAGTCTGTTCTTTCCTATGAACCTCTTTTCGGTTATAAAATGTTCTTCTGTTAATAAAGCCGGCCTAACATTTACCAATCCGCTATCTCTGAGATGCATATTATTACTTTCGCTTACGGCAATTTCATATTGCACATCATTAGGCAGATTTCTTATTATCTGAACATAATAGTTAGAAACGCCCCCAAATCGCTGGAGATCAAAAGCCTGAAAATCGTAAAGAACCTTCATTATAATTGTAATTGATTTCCTTCTATATTGCCTGTTTAAGGAAATCCAATGATTTTTCCCGAATCTCTCCTATCTTCCCTTTTACTTCGACCCAGTCGATGGGCATGTCAATAATACCTTTGTAACTGCTTTCTTTGTACAGAATCCTATTCGTAAGATTAAGTTGTTCTAACAAATTTAATATACGAGCATTTAGTTTCTTTTTTTTCCCAGAAAAAGGAACAAAGATAAAAGGAGTCTCCATCATAATAGAGAAAACTATGCCATGAAAACTTGTTGAAACAACGACAGCTGCATTATTAATATTCTCAACCCATTTCTCGATAGTACAATAATCGTATTCAACATCATTGCCATAGATTTCGAAGCCGGGATATATTCCAGAACTGACATTGATTTTAAGAGGGATGTCCTTTTGGAATGAATATTCTAAAAGTTCATCCCATCTTATTTCTTCCTTTTCTTGTATATTAACACTATATATGTATATCTCATTATTATTATTTTCTGTTATATTAAACTTCGAAATATAATCATAACGATTTAGCAAAAGCGATGGATCACAAACCAAATGCGCTTCAAAACCAAGCTCTTTACATATTCTCACACCCTCTGGTTCACGAACCGAAATCGCATTAAACTGTGATAAGAGAACCTTTAATTGTTCTTTTAGATTCGTCGGGTACTTACTCATCTGAAAGCTAGCAGAATAAGACACTCTCTTCGTTATATCTTTCCCAAAATCCAAAAAATAAGCTCTATTATTATATATATTAATAAGTTGCGCCCAGATGGTGTCACTACCAGCGACATAACAATCAGCTTCAGGCGGATTCTTTTTTAATTCCCCCAGAGAATGATATGTTTGAGAGTAATAATTCAACCTTTTATCTCTAAAAAGATCAAAATTCCTTAGTTTATTATTATCACATAGTTTTTTATTTAGTGTAGAATTATTCCATTTCTTATAAAAAGAGTATAATTTTAGAATGATGGGGTAAAATAATAATAGTTTTATTAATCTCCTCTTATTAATTACATCTTCTTTTTTTGTATATTTGATAACAAACGCATTGTGTCCAAATCTATTTAAAACATTTTGCAAAGCCCAACATTGTAATAATTGACCATAATTATCATTTGAATGAGTAAAGGTCATTATACCTATTTTCATAGTTTCACTATATTAAACGATAATATATAAGACGTCACTTAACATCCAACAAATGCCTGCATTAATTTCCTTTTTAACCTTATAGTTTTATTAAATATCTTTTCTAATATCGTTGGTTTATATATATTAGCCATTTTAATTGTTTCTTCATCAGCTTTTTCGTCAAAAGATATAGGATCTGGATGTATCAATGGATATGGAGAATAGGCCTTATGAGCAGATATGGTCGGGTTAAATGAGACATGAGTAGAGTTTTCCCCACCCAAACCAATATTTTCCACCATATTAGTATAGCTTGTTATTGCATACCGATCATAAAAGAATCGATTTAATGCAAATTGGAAATCCCATATATCTTTTCTTTTATTTTTCATAATTTTATAATAATTACAATAGTGCTTGGCCGTTCTCGATGGAAGCCTTTTTTTTATCTTACCATACAACTCCTCTTTTGGATAGACATTAACGTCATAACTAAAGGTTTCCCATACTCTCCTCCATGACGCCCATCCCCATATACTACCAAAATTTGTCAAATAATAAGACACATCAGACTCAAATCCATTATAAAAGAAATTAAAGCCAGAAATAATATGAATTCGTTTATCTTCCTTAAAACGATCTAACAACTCGTCGCAGTACCTGAAGAAATCAATATGTGGTAAAATATCATCCTCAAGAATAATACCTTGCTCCTCATTTTGGAAGAACCACGTAATAGCTGTTGACGGCCCCACACCACATCCCAAGTTCTCGTCATGATACAACCGATGCACCTCGCATGGCCAATCAACATTCTCAACGACATGGCGTGCTGCTTTGCATTTTTCTATCTCATCCCGTCTGTCTTTTCGAGGTCCATCAGCTGCAATATACAACCGGGGAGGTTTTGCCTCTCGAATTCGTTCAAACACCCTTTTTGTAGTATCTTCACGTCTGAATATAATAAATAAAACAGCTGATTTCACACCATTATAAGTTTACTTAACCTGTAAGTTATTTTAATAAAAGGAGAAGGATAGAAGCATTCAATTGGAATTAAATAATAGCGAATCTTCTCGGGGATATGTAACCTTATCCATTCGTTTATGTGTGCCATATTATATTCTTTTCACAGATTTCATTTATTCTTACTCTCCGGAGCATGCTCAAAAGAACTGATTATTCTAAAGTCCTCCATTTTAATTTGCCTCCCTTTAAATAAAGTACATAGAGGTACAGAATTGAAAAAAGAAGCCCAATAAGAGAACGAACTATATGGCCCAATAATATAATCGCACTTCGAAAGGCAATACATATCTTCTGCAGGTTTTGAATTCACTATATCTGCAAGAGCAAATTCCTCGAACTTACTTCTATTTATCTTCTCGTTAGAAGCGATAAAGAAATACACCTCACCATCTATCAGCATCAGAATCTGTCTCATATAATCCCTATATTCATCATCTGAATAATAGAAACGCCCTCCACAATAGTTCTTATAATCGCCTTTTCTTATATGAACACCCACTATTTTTATAATTTCATTATGCCTCATCCTAGCAAATAAGGGATCTATTCTTTCTGTGATTTGCTTATTTGGCATAAAAATACCTTTTATCTCATGCCATACTTCAGAATAATGTTCATGTTCAAATAAAATGTCTTTACTTGAAATGAATCCCCTCTTTTTAAATATAACTGACGAATATACTTTTCTCAAAAAATTGTTACATAACGTCCTTTTAAGAACATATTGATATAATCGAGCAATTAAGCTGTTTTGACTATATTTAATATAAAATGGGAATTTAATATAATCGTTCTTCCTCAAATTATCAAAATCCTCTAGACTATAATCCCAGAACCACGAAATCACTTTGTTGTTCGTCTTGTAAGCCCAAGCAACTTGATCCAAATACTCCCACAGGCGATTACACATCTGCCCCCATGAGTCATATATAATTCTTCGCATATACGGGTATTGTTAGACTTAGATATTTGTCCCCATAATAATTACACAACTCTTTGAATTCCATATTTGAGCCTTGGGGCAATGTCAATTGCTTCCATGGCCTTCTTATTTTTTCCCTAACAAAGTTTCCATATAATTCGAATTCTGAAAAACCAGAGTTTTCATTCCTATCATAATTGTGCAAAATAGCTTCATACCAAACCTCTCCTGTTTTATTTTCAATATCCTTCTGGAGAAGGTCGACCTGCTCCTTATTGAAGAGCATTTTATGAGATATATAACTAAGAAGCGAACGATTGGAAATTGATGATAACTTTGTTATGATTTCAAAATACGGCTGGTGATTATCCAAACTCATATAAAATACGGGTTTCCCACTTACTGATAGGAACGTATGATTACGAATAAGTATATGATCTGCATCTACACAAAGATAGTTATCACATGAGCCCACCTTACCTGATAGCTTTACCAACTGCTGAAAGAGCCATCCACTCCTATCATTGTAACCTTGCACAATTAAATTCAGTTTAGATGGCTTAAAACCAAATACACACTCCTCATCCACAAATACGCAATGATGTATTTCGCAAAAATCTTTAATCTCTTCAGATTTAGCTGCAACAATATAAATTTCCCTGATATAATTTGTAATATTATTCCTTACACCTTCCAGACATAGTGGGAGTGTCTTCAGGTCTTTTTTAGTTACAGGTATAACCACATCTATCTCCTCCTCAGAGGGTACAATGGCTTTCAACGGGCAATTTACCAACAAATACATGTAAATTCTTCGAACAAAGCCTCTTATTTTCGAAAAAAAAACATTGTAATAAAGGAACCGTATTAAAATAATACGCTCATGAATGTCAAAACCAAATATAACAAAACAAAAAATAAAAATTAAAATACTAACAAAAAAAACCAACAGCAGTCTCAGGAAGGATTCCCCTAAGAACAGCAAAGGGATCGATGCAATTAGCCCCGTTAGAAGAATGGTCAACAAACACGGGATGGCCATCTTCACAATATAATCCAAAAGATTCAAAAGTCCTTTCCTTCTCAGTATCATTATATGAAGAATGGAGAAAGCTAGTGCATTTAAGAGTATTGTTGATATATATAGGCTCCATGCCGGCATTCCAATCTTAAATAAAACAATCGTAAGTAATATAGAGCTAAAATAAATAAACGATACTCCTATAGAACTATTTTTGATATGACCATCCGCATTTATTGCAGTGATTAACGTTTGACCCTGCTGACCTAAAAGAGAAACTATAAGCTGGAGCCTACAAAACAATATAGTCCACTCCGGAATATTTTTTAACCATAATTTCAAGATGTAAGGGGCCTCTATAAAAAAAGGAACTACAAGAAATGAAAACATGTAGAATGACAATTTAGAACTAAAGAAAGTGTATTTCATCATCAGCTTTTCATCACCCCTGCCTGCGCACTTCGTAATAACAGGATTAAATGCTTTCAGCATATTCGAAGAAAACACCTTTAGATGTGTATCTATCTGCTGCGCAATGCTAAGAGCTGTATTCACCAAGACACCATGAAAGATATTTACAACTACCCAAAGGCCATAGTTGCTTATGGTTGTAGCGGTAGTACCAAGAAAATTCCACCCTGCAAAACAAAACAACTCTTTGATTATTTCTCTATTTTTACAAACTTTTAAAGATATTCTACATTCTGTATAATTATGACAACAGTAAAATCGCATAAACATTAAAGATAGAAGGGGAATACACGCCATCAACACTCCATAAACAATCAATTTGTCACGAAATGTATAAACGCAAGCAAATGCCACACCAAGCTTTAAGCATGATTCTATAATGCCTACCAAAGCGTAATAGCCCATATTCTCATGCGCATTAAGAACGGCATCATAAGGTACAGTCATAATGGTAAATGCCGAGCTGACAATCAAACTACCATAAATAATCAAAGCGGCTGTATTACGCCCATCGGGTATATTCAAGAAGCCATTAAAAAAAACAAATCCTGCAATGAATAATACAAATATAAAAAACAAAGCTATCAAGAAATGAAGAACCAGACTGACATTAAATACCTCACTGAGTTTTGTCCAATCACCTTTCCCTTGGTAGAAACTCATAAAACGCTGAGTTGCTCTTGCCATAGATGCATTAAGAAATCCCAGCATTCCAATTGTACCGCCTACTAACGAAAAAATACCATAATCAGACGCACCCAGGGCATTGAGTACCAACCTAGTCGACCATATCGAAATTAATATAGATATGGCCATCCTGATATACAGGTACAATGTATTCTTTGCAATCTTACTCGCTACTTTTGACATTATTTTCTCAAGTTACGCAGAAAAGGGAATTCTCGGAAAAAACTCTTTAAGAAACGCTTCATTAGACTGTCTTTTTTAATAATAGGTAGCTCATGTATAAGTTGGGATCTGCATATTTCTCGTGCCTTTTCTGAAAGACACTGTTTATTTGCAAAGATGGCATCCCCAGAATAACATGACATGGAATTAAAACCTATGAAATCGAAATAATTTGAGATAAGATAATTCTTAAAATCTTCAAACAAGGGCTGCCCCTTATATATCTCAATAAACTCCACCTCCGCTTGAATGATTTTCACATTACCAAGCTTTTCGCCTAATCCCTTCATAGCCATCAACTCAGCCCCTTGCACATCCATCCATATAAGGTCGATACCATCAATACCCTTACTATCCATAAACGATTTTAGTGATATCCCCTCGACGACATCCTCATCTTGAACATAATCCTCAATTTCATACTTACCAGAAGCACGGAATAGTGACGAGGCACCTTGATTTCCGTCAGACCATGTTGTTGTAGTTTTTTCCTTATTGATGGGGAAAAAAGAGGTAGGTCCATCTATTTCGGTGACTGCTTTCTCTGTCAATACGATATTGCTGTATGTTGAAGTTCGTTCACGACACTCTAGCAGTGTACTTTTATTACACTCAAATCCATATATTGTTGCCCGTGGATACCGTTTAGCAAACTCAACAGTATCTTCACCATATCTTGATCCGAACTCAAAAATCGTCTTTATATTCTCGTACCCTATAATTTCATTAGCAATGGCACATAGCCGATCTAACGTCTTTAACGACGGCTTTATCTCTTCCATTATATAACAGGTTTCACTATTGTTCCTAAGCTTTCAAAAAAAATGTAATACTTCATATTCGTAACCAAATATGCCCCTGAGGTTTCCTACGGAGGATGTGTTGTTATCTCGATGCCGAGGGCACGACAAAGCTCGTTTCTCAATACAAGCTGCCATGCTTTCAGTTCTTCGGGTCGTTTACTGAGTTTTGCCTCTATGTCCCTGTTAATCAGGAACAGCTGCCACAGCTGCAGGTGGTCGCTGAGTAAAAGATTATGTTTTTAGACTCTGGAGAATACGCCATTGCGCAACTGATACCGTCTACACAATGACTGACGCTGATGAGTATAGAGCGAGTCCACCTGCTCCAATACCATCACAGACAGTTGCTCTGATAGAGCCGCTGCCTCCCCTTTCATGGGTGTCTTGAGTACTAAAAACTCTTTGTTCATAATGTTTTGAAATTAAAATGTTTGAAAAAATATTAAAACTATCCCCGTGGGGATGGATATTTTATAGTATGCTTGTTTCTACGTACCTTTATGCACTTTTAGAATGCATCATCATTATCTTTAAAAAACAATATACTGTTATGTCCGAACCAATGAATTACGAAGAAATTAAACTATGTATATTCCCAAGCCCGAAGTCGTACAGCAGCGTGCTGACACCAATGAAGGAGTTGATGCGACTGACACGCTACGACGATATGCTGAGCCACAGGACACGAGACTACCGGGAACGCTATGCTGCGATGGGCAAGGAATCGGCCAAGGTAATCAAAGAGACGATGGTCTATGCCTTCTCCGTAGCGGTTAACTTCCACGGCACGGGTCATACGGCCTTGCAAGCATCTTACTGGACCGGACTGGCCATGTGCGATCTCGACCACATCGATGAACCTGACGAGTTGGAGATTGCCTTCGAGCGGCTGACAAAGGTTCCTCACGTCATCTTCATGTACCGCACCATCAGCGGTCGTGGCCTGCGGGTCATCTACAGCTATCAGCGCGAAAACGGACGCAAGATTGACGATACGTCCTGGAAGGCGGCATTTCTTTTCGGCAACGAGCGACTGTCGCAGGTGGCGGGCCATCCCTACGACGAGGCCTGTAAAGACTACACCCGTCTGAGCGGCATGGCCTTCGACCCCAACATGTTCTTCAACCCCGATGCAGAGCCCTTTACCATTCCCGACGACCTGATTGTCGAAGAGAACTGTGAGCATCAGGAGCATGGACGACCCCGCAAGGAGTACCAGCCCAACACACACGAGGTAACTGTCGAAACGGCCTGGCCCAAGGTGGAGCAGATGCTGAAGGAGAAGCACATCGAATATATGGCGGGACAGCACCACGACTACATCCTGCATGCGGCCTATCTCTTCAACCGCTATGGCGTGCCTCTCGACGAGCTGCTGCAGTGGGCCGAACAGGAGTGGGCCGACCACAATGGGGACGAGCGCGAACGGGCCATCCGCCATAAGTACAAGGACACCGACAAGCACGGTACGTGGAAGCTCAACAAACCTGCCAAGGGCCGAGAGAACGCGATGGTCACGCTGCCTGAGATCCGCCAATGGCTCTCCGAGCGTATCGTCGCCCGCTATAACCTCGTTACCGACCAGATGTTGTGGCGTCCGAAGAAGTCTGAGATGGCCAGTCAGACGTCGGACCTCGACCTTCAGACATCGGATGCCGTCTGGAAGCAGGTCGATAACATCCTCTATAACACCCTGCGAGGACGTATTGCGGCCGACACCAGCAAGCGCGTGCTAACCCAGGATGTGAAGAGCGTCGTGGAGAGCGACTTTGCCGAACAGATACACCCCGTCCGAGAGTATATCCAGCTATTGCCATCGTGGGACGGCGTGGATCGTGTGGCCGAGGTGGCCAGCCATGTACATGTAAAGGCTGCGCTACAGAAGCAGTCCGACGACGATGCCCAGCAAATCTTCTACCAACGGCTGAAGCAATGGCTCATCGGCATGGTGGCCACATGGATGAACGACAAGGAGTGTAACCAAGAGATCCTGACCTTCATCGGCGACCAGGGTATCTACAAGACTACCTTCTTCCGGCATATCCTGCCCCCACCCCTCCACGCCTATTTCTGGGAGAACACCCACAACTCGTTCTCACATAAGGACGACCGCATCGCCTGTGCCGAGAACTGTCTGGTGGACATCGAGGAAATCGAGGCCATCGAGGGCAGCGACATGGAGCAGTTGAAGGGTCTGGTAACGTCGGAGTTTATCAAAGAGCGCCGGCCCTATGCCATCTTCCGCGAACAGAAGCACCGGCTATGCTCCTTCTGTGCCACGGGCAATCAGCAGCGCATCCTGACCGACATCTCCGGCACCCGCCGATGGCTCTGTTTTCTGGTCGACACCATCGACAACCCCAGGGAGTGGGACCTGAACTACGAGCAGCTCTATGCCCAGCTCTATCAGGAGTACCAGCAGGGGTTCCGTTACTATCTGACGAAAAGCGAGGAGAACCACCTAAACGAGGCCAACCAGCCCTTCCGTCAGATTTCGCCCGAAGAGGAACTCATCACGTGCCGTTTGCGGAAACCCGTCCGCAACGAGACGCCCAAGCGTATGTCAGCCTCCATGATCTGCCAGTTGCTGGTGGGTGGCCCCGGCAAGGGACTCAGCGTCGTGAAGATTGGTCAGGTGATGCGGAAAAAGAAATTCCGCTCCATGATCATCAACGGCTACGAACTCTTCCTCGTCATCGAAGTTCCCTTCGACAAACAACAGGAATATCTCTCATCCGAAGACTTTGAATCCCCAAAGGAATCCGACGATATCGCCTCCACTCCTGTCGAGCAAACATTAAATTTCGAACCCACCGATGAAGACCTCCCCTTCTAAAAAAATTTGTGTTCTCTATGCTATCTGCGTGACTTTCAAGCCCTTACGAGCTCTCTCTATGAGCTTCCTAGTGATGAAAGTGCCCTTCCTGCACAAATCACCCTAAAGACCTTTAAAAAAGTCCGAGATTTTTAAATCCCTTATACGACTTCACCGCGCTCATATCACTTCGTCACTATAGCAGCCACCTATCTTGTTAATTATCAGTCTCTTATACTGATATTTTGAATTTTCAGTTTTCAATTATCAATTTGCATAATGATTCAACTTTTGAAGCAGCGAACGCCATCATTGCATCGCCACACTTTGTACCTTCAGGTCAAAGAAGTTTACTTGTTTGGCTGAGTCGCGACAAAAGTCGATAATAAAAATAAAATTTTTATGATCAACTACTACGACAAAAACCGATTTATCAGCAAGAGCGTGCTTGCTCGTTTGGCTGATGTCAGTCCAAGAACTTTCAGCCGTTATCTGGCGACCCGCCGGCATATCCTCGATGCCATGGGCATCTCGCCCAAGGCGCAGAAGCTTCCTCCTCAAGCCGTCCGCTACATCTGCGAGGACTACTGCATCGACCTTCCGCCTGAACTCCAGGACCAGAAGGCGCTTAATGCCTCGCCCCTCCGGGATATCATCATTCGTTCCTGGTACGAAGAACAGGCCTACCGCCTGTCACACGGAAAAACTATTTTCTAACCTCACACAGATGACACAGATTTTTATTTTTATGTCCCGCAGAAAGTGCAGAAAGCGCAGAAAGAATAAAACTTTCAAGAATTAGAGAATTCGAGAATGCAACGCCACACTCTCAAAGAGAGAATTATTCTTTATTTCCGTAAACATCGAAAAATACGAAAGAAACGAAAACGAAAATCTATCAGATGATGATATTTTTATTTGTCGGAAGTGTATTGAAAACTCGTTTTCATAAGCACTTCAGTCAAAGAAAAACCTTTGTTCATGAACAAAGCTGTCATGCTAATGACTGTCATCTGATTGAATTGAGTTCAAAAATTTCTGCAGTTTCTGTTATTTCTGCGGGACAATTATAATCTGTGGTATCTGTGATATCTGTGTGACCTATATAATTTTTTTTGTGATTGTATGCCAAAGTCCGCCAATGATATCTGTAAAAGTGCTAATTTTGTACCCGGTAAGCGAACCACATGGAACCATGGCACCTATGCTTCATCGAGACTATCTGAACGAGTCATTAAGATTATCCGAACACCTCATTGAGATAATCCCTTAGGGGGTATCGAGATTATCCGAACGACTCATTAAGACTATCTCGACCACTCGTTAAGACTATCCGGATTAGTAAAACATAACTTTCACCTTTCAACTTTCAACTCTCAATTTTCAAACTATGTCTCAAAAATTCATTAAATCTCAAAACAAGAACAGCCACAGCGAGGCTTACGGTAAGTACTACGCGATGGCAGTGTACGACAACCATTTCATCGGCACCGAGGAACTCTCCGACTTCATCCAGCGCCAAGCATCGGTGAAGAAGAGCGACATCAAGGCCGTGCTCCAGGAACTGGGCGAAGCCTTCAAGCACTTCTTCGAACTGGGCCAGAAGATCAAACTCGACGGCATCGGCATCTTCAAGGTAGGCTTCAGCTCTATCGGTGTCACCAAGCTCGAGGACTGCGGAGCCCAAACCATCACCACCCGCCGTGTACTCTTCCAGCCCGAGACCACCCGTGTCGTTGTTGGTCAGCAGAAGGCTGAGGATGGTTCTGTCAAGCAGAAATTCGTCAATGCCATCACCATGCTCAAGGACGTCGTCTTCGAGGAGACTCACGACAATGCGATGAATGCTGGATCTGGTTCGAGCACGAATTCCTCGAATGGTTCGAATAGCGGTAGTGGATCAAATACCGGTAGTGGTGACAACACTGGCGGCAACACTGGCGGTGACAATACCGGCGGCGGTGATAACACCGGAGGTGGTACTGATCCTGACTACGGTGACATCGGCAATGGCGATTAACGCCGACTAGCCCCTCACTGAGCTCTTTAACTTATTTAATTGTCCCGCAGAAATAGCAGAAATGGCAGAAATATGAAAGCTGCGCTGAGTATCTCTGGGTCAAATATTTCCGAGGTATCCGCCGTTTCTGCGGGACTTAAGAATTACAGACCATTGACTACCCGATGTATGCTATCTTCGAGAATATCGTCTGTGTTGAAGTTCACAAGGATACCTACCTTCAGATCCAACAGTCTGAGATAAGTCCTTGTCTGCTTGAAGAAGACATCCTGTAGCTCCTTGACGCTTTTCAGTTCCACAACGACTCTATCCTCTACTAAGAGGTCAAGTCTTAAAGGAGTTTTCAGTATATGGCCATCATAGTGTATAGGCACTTCCATCTGCCTTGTTACTTTCATGCCTCTCTTCTGTAGCTCATAGACCATAGCTTCTTCATATACAGATTCTAATAGTCCTGGGCCAAGAGCTTTATACACATCATATATTGCCCCTCGTATCTGGTATGTTATCTGGTTGTCTGTCATTGAATTTGCTTTCAGCGAATATTCGGCTCTGCTCTCACTGCTAGAATATTTCTGCTATTTCCGCCATTTCTGCGGGACATCTTTTATTAACAATTAAACTTTCCGTGTGAACTATGAAACTCAAATGGTCAACAATTAAGCAGATCCTCCAGATCCTCGCCACCATCATCACCACCGTCGCTGGAACAATAGCCGTGCAGTCTTGTACGTGGTTCTAATCCGTTAAATCCGTGTTCGTTTAAAACCATCATGCGAAAAATTGATCTAATCGTCATTCACTGTTCTGCCACGAAAGTCACGCAGAACTTCCCCTTGGAAGCCCTCATCGCCTGTCACAAGGCGAGAGGCTTCAAGACCGCCGGCTATCACTACTACATCACAAAGGATGGTCAAATGCACCAGTGTCGTCCTGAGGAAATGGTAGGAGCCCATGCCCGCCGCTACAATGCCCATTCCATTGGCATCTGCTACGAAGGTGGTATCGATGCCAACGGCAAAAAGGCCGATACACGTACTCCCGAACAAAAGCAAGCCCTTGTCGCTCTGCTCCGCTCGCTGAAGTATGACTATCCTGATGCCGTCATCTTAGGTCACCGCGACCTTCCCTGGGTCACCAAACTCTGTCCCTGTTTCGATGCCCGCGAGGAGTACAAATCCCTCACTCCCCTCGTACTCGAACAGTAAAAACAATCTCTCCCCCTCCTTTCACCTCAGCCCGCAGCGATGCCCGCTGAGGTTTTTCATATTCTATACCTCACGACACCTACTACAGTATCAATCGCATGTGGACGTGACGAAGCATGCTTAGTACCATTAGGGTCATAATAAAATGTATATACATACTTATCGTCCATACGTTCCATTTCCCTGATTTTGTCCACGTTAGTGTCAGGAATATGTATCATCAAGATAGAACCCGGTTTGACCTGCTCTTTCAAACTCCTATTCTTATCAATAGGTTCAACAAGAAGCTGGGTACCATTAACAATATGGCGACAATGCATACAATCGCCATTTACCACAATGCGAATCATATGATCCCTATTAACAGAACGTCCATTGTCGTCTTTCAGGTCCAGATAATTATCCTCGAACGACAAACGATGCAGATCATTGGCAGAAACCCTAGCCGTAGGACCTGCTTCAACACACTTGACATACTCAAGCCTCTTCAGCTTATTGTTACTGATATAATATGCAATAAGCAATACTACCAATAATGATACAAAATATACAATCTCCATCTTCAATCCTCCTAATTATATCTTTCTTGTAATCTCGCCTCCATCTTTAGAGAAGGGTAAGACACATATTTCACATACATCAGATATATCAAGAACACTCCATGCAACAAAACACCGAAAAATGGCCATCCCAGTATCGAAGCCAGAACGGTAGGACTATTCGAACATGCATTCGATGCAAGTGCGCTCACACCTATCAATCCACAAATAGCAACAAGTGTGCCAATCAGGTGTTTCTTATGGATTAAACATTTACCTGCAATATAATCTATAAACAACATCAGCAACAGACCAATATTGACAAATAAAGCCACGTATGACCCCTGAGATTTATTATAGACAGGTAGAAAATCCACCCCAGCTGTCATTAATGCTATCAGCAGGGGAGTATATGTAAACACCGCAAGCAAACATACATAAGTTACAGCACTTACAAGTTTTTCACCATCTATTTTCTTTTTCTTACTCATCTCAAATTATTGAATTCACACTGCAAAGATAATAACTTTTTCTTATTTCACAGCAATTCTCATGCCAAAATTTGCATTTTTCGTTTGTTTTTGAGCAGTTTTGATTGAAATTTCGTACCTTTATTAGATAAAACAGGACATACCCCCCTCACTTAATATGGCACAAAGTTACTGACTATTTTCAAACCACCTAAGGGGGGATGCTTACAAAAAGAGAACCGAAACAGACCTTTGGGGGTCATTAGTGTGTGGAGCAAACTCCTCGGTTAGATCAAGCAACTGCCATAGCATTGGTCAGTAGCCATACCCCGCAGAGTACGAACTTCTTTCCGTTGCCACTACCAACCGTATATTCCATAGTTTCATCTGTTTTACTCAAATTCCAGTATGGACTGTCTCTTCAGGGCTGAGCCGGTTCTCTAAACCTTATTCATATGGTGAATGATACTCTTTCTTGGTAAGGAAACTTGCGAGCGAATGGGTCTTATCCCAGTCAAAGAACCACCGTCCAGGCTTTGCTATTTCTGCACGCCTTTTATATGCTTTTGAGTCGCTGCATTCCGTCATGTTCTTAATAATCTCCATCCCAACACTTTTCTGTACATACGGGCAAGTCATCATATCAAAGAACAAATGTACCGTTTCCGACTTCACCAAATCATTCTGCGACGTTATTCTTTTCTTAATTTCCGCCTCTATACAATCCTTAATGGGTTGGTATTCCACTTCATTTTCAATGATATATAGGAGTGTACAAATTTGGAAGTAGTTCAACTTATCAAAACCTTCCCCCTTGGCCACCTTAACACCAAATATGGATTCCATTTGACCTAATGGCATCTTATAATCTATTAACCGGTTCAGGGTAATTAGGATGTTCAGCGCTTCAAGATTCATGTTCGTGTCCAAACTTTCTGCCTGATAAATATCCAATACACGCTTGGCTTCTCGGCAGTATCTGTTTATAAGTTCTTGTCCAACGGTCTTATCAGGGTTCTTCTCCGACCACCGTATCAAGCATTCTAAGATGGAGCACAAACGATAAGAGGCCGTAGTATGCATATCAAGTGAAAACAAATAGAAAGCGATTTCTGCGTATGCTGTCAACAGCCCTTGCGATGGTGTTCTCTCCGATCTCATTTCTGTTCTAATCTGACGCAGCAATAGTGTAAGAGTATATTTGTTCAGGGTACCATATTTAAGCTGGAATTGATGTGTTATAGAGCGGAACTGTTTCACAAATGCAGTAAAGACTGCCATATCCCTACTTACTCCTTTCACATATTGTCCGTCTTCACCTTTCTTAAGATACTTTTCTTTGTAGTCAGCCACCATCGCATTCACTAGCCTTTTTGCATCAGTTACTCCAGTTGTAAATGGGCGCTCATGGTACTCCAGTTTGCTCTTATTGATATCCATTTTATAATATGCAAGCTGCTCCTGATAAGCCTCGCTAATATGCTCCAGTATCTCACATGAGGTAGCATACACATATGAGTCATCTACATAGCGTCTGATTTCATAATCACGGCCTAGACTATAGTTATATTTTTCCTTCAGCTGACGCATGATAGCCAGATCAACAGCCTGCAAAATAATCTCGGCAAAGATTCTCGAAATCTCAGGACCGACGATGATTCCATTGGTTTCATTGTAGTTTGAATGCTGCATCAAATGGTCGAAATCATTCTCAAATGTTTCTTTATTAGTACTATTTTTCGCAATAGTCTTTCCTTTAACCGCCCAAGCAATTGAATGGGTGTAAATATGATAAAAACATCCCGTGATGTCTATTACCATCATGTGGGCATATTTTTGTTCAAGACGTAGATTATCTCCACTCTCAAAGAATTTATATACCAAATCATACTTATCATATTTGAAGTATGAACGGTAACGAGTTTCTATCGTGTCATCTTCTATCTCAATGTGTCTTTCCGCCACATCATCAGGCCTATCCTCTTCCGCATCATCTGGCGGAAATACGCACTTCGCCTTCTTTTCTATATACCTAATAGAATATGGACTACGTGAACAGAGGTTTATCATATACTCATCATACTTTGCATAATGCTCCACACAATCCAATTGTGTTATTGGATGCATCAGACTCAGCTTACGACTTTTTTCGCCACCCATACGTCTAATATTGTAATCAAACGGAATTGTCCAATCACCTGCCTTGATTCGTCCATTGAAGACACTCATAAAGAGAATACGTAGCTTTTCATCCTGCATATTCTCATAGAACGCTTCATTGTTTAACACAATGGGCAATTCGTATGGCAGCACTTCCGTCAGGAGCACACGATATTTATTATTAAGATTCTTCTCTTGTTTCATAGCCAACAGTTTGTTATCATCACCATCTGGTCATTTGTGAAATGATGATTTACGTGATTCTCGAAGCCGAAGCGGAATGAATATTTTTCCAAATCCTTCAGTTCTGGTTTTGTCAAAGCAATGTGGCTTCCCAGTTTTCCTGACCTACAGTGTAACAGTCGCTGGTAATACTTATCTAGCTCGTTCAGACTATCGGTATTTGTAGCCTGTTTATAGTTAAAGAATATGCCAACTTTAATTGGTAAGAGCGTATCTGCTTGATACAACGTAAAATTACCTGTCAGGAACTTTATTCTCATCTTCATCAAATTGAAGTTATGGTCTTTGGAAAACCTAACAAACGATTTGGTTAATCTGGTTTTAATAACCTTTATTTTCTTGTCTGCAATAGAAACTTCAACCTTTTCCCCTTTCTTTCTAAATGTATATCCAAGGTAAATAAGCTCTACACCATGTGAAGAAGGGCTCCATACATATGATTTCCCCTCATTCAGTTCCAACCCAAGGTTATTCAAATCTAATTGAGCCTTTTTCCACACCATGTCTTTGCTTCGCTCACTGCTACAAAACACTATGATATCATCCACAAAACGAGCATAGTAATAAACTCCTTCTACACGTCTGATAGTGAGATCGAAATACTTCATATATAACTCCGACATCGCTGCACTTACACCCAAGCCTCGGGGCATCCCTGTTCCTAATGAAATAGCAGAATCTTTGAATAGCGACTGGAGCAGCCTTATTGAATGATATGAAAGCCTTGCATCCTCCACCAACTTAATAAGGAGTTTCTCGCGATGGACAGATTCGTAGAAATGCCTTACATCAAGGCGCACCACCCACATATCTACATTTTCACTCAGCAGTATCTTCATCTGCCTGACAATGATGTTTCTGTCAGCCTGCTGTACTTTATAGATAGCTTTGATGTTATTGTGAAGTTTACGCAGAATCAGATTCTGACACAAGTAATCGAAGTCTTTTTTCGATCTTCCGTTAAGGTACAACTCCCAATCATGCTTAATCTTGAATTGATAGGTGCCATCAACTATTGTATCTCCCAATTCAGTCCCAATAGCCTCAATAAATTCTTCTTTTTTAAGGCCAGAATTTCTTCTTTCAGCTTGCGTAGTACAAGCATAAAGTGATCTTGCTGAAAATGATTGACTATACATATTAATCTATAAATTCTAATCTTATGTCACAACATCTTCAAGAGGTAAAATTATACTTTACTTTCACCCTCACAGTGTCCATCAGCGAATTGTCTATCACTGCAAAACTCGATGTACGCAGCACTTGAATGCTATTCGCTTGCTCTATCGCGAGCTTCGCTTTTTCAACTTCAGGATTGGGTTTAGAACATACTTCCACTACAACAAACGCCACAGCAAGTATTATAGCCAAGAAGAAGGTTGCAAGTTGACAAATAATCATAGCCCGTATGTATTATAAATCATTTTTTTCTATTATCAAGCTTCTTTAATATAAGATTCGTCTCACTTCTCCTTATCTCACATTTTTCAGGCAATATTAGGCTCTTGGAATATGTAAGGAGTTCAGCCCCATATTTTTTGATATTGGCTGTGTACTTTAAATCAAATTCATATAAATCATAGCCAGCATACAAATCACGTATTTCAGATACATTATCGTATGACAACACCCACATGAATTTTGTAGTGGAAGTCAAATACTTTGCTAATTGTAGATGATCCTCAGCCCTATAATAATCCAAATATAATGATTTGCCATTAACATAATATGGAGGATCCAAATAAACGAATTTATTTTTTCCTTTCAAATCTTTTAAGAACTTTATAGCATCCTTATGTGTAACAACTATTTGTTTTTTTCGATTGGAGATATTGACAATCTTTTGTATTAAATCATTTTTATTAAAGCGACAATCTAACCTATATTTTGCTTTCGATTGCATTTCTTCCGAACTACCACCAATAGGTCCCGCATTTAAAATACCTGAGCGATTAGTTCTTGACAGATAAAACGTTGCAAAGCCCAAATCAAATGAAGGTTGAGTTGCAGAACATAAAATAGCATGTTGAGTCCTCCATTCTTCAAGCGTTAATGAGACTGATAATACTCTATCGATAAAAGCATCTGTATGATGAAGTATAGAATTCCAAAACGAGAAAACACCTATATTCGCATCATTAATAAGTATTCTATCTACTTTTTCGCTAACTAACAAATTAATAGCCGTACCAGCTCCTCCTGCATACGGTTCTGCATACGTAACATGTTCAAGATGGTTAACCTCAAACATGTCCTCAAAGAGGCTTGTCATCACAGACTTTCCTCCAGGATAGCGTAATGGCGTTTTTGTAAGCATTATCGTATTTCTGAAATACCAGATAGTTCGTTTAATAAAGGCTGCATAAAATCCCAAAAACGATTAACAAACACCCTGTCAATAATATAAGTCTCATTACTATGAATATACCTGTTCAAGGTATTAACACTAAATTCATTTTGATGATTTATTAACCTTATCAAAATATCTTTTATTTTCTTTCCTTGAACCTTTGTACTCAAGAAATTTAAACGAGTAGATAGTTCTATCTTTTCAAAATCTTTTACATTAGCATATCTTATCAGTTCTTCTTTCCATCCTTTATCTTGTATATAATTCCTAACAGAAATATCTAAAAAGACCCTCAACGATGCACAGGACACATTTGGATATGTTCGACCAGATAGTTTTTTCAACTCTCCAAATAAAGTTTTCAGTCGATAATCATTTGTAACAATTTTTAACTCCCTCGGTATTAAATGAGATCTATTAGGATTATTAATCTCTATATCCGTGTTTCTTTCTGAATTATTATCCTTAGAATCCTTTTGAGTATGCTGACTTTGATTATTAGATGATGATTCATTATCACCCCAGAAAAACTCATCATCACCTTCATTTACCTTTGGTAACTGCCTTAACATATCAGCAATCGCATCAGATGTATTTAGTTTTCTAGAATCCAAATATTCTTCATCTGTCCGTGGTAACATGAGACGATGTAGAAACACGGCAAAAGCATTTAGAAAACTTTCGTAATCTGCCTTTACTTTTACCTGTAGTCCTTCAAAACTCATCTTGAAGAAATCCTTGGCCAGAGGATTATTTACGACTCTCTCAAAAGTCGTTATTGGAAAAACTGGAGATCTCATTTGCTCCAATTCCTCTTTGGTCAATTTATTCGTCAATTCACAAGTTAGTGTTTCCTTTAAGTTTAAAACACAAATAATCTTTATTATATCGCTTTCTGCAGCTCCTGTGAACGACTTGATCCTATTGATATCCTTACCAAATCTTATATATAGATTACTTATCCATATCATATAATTTTCTCTACCCCATCGCTTCTGAGTTGATCTTGCTTCATGTCTTTGATTGATATACCAAATACATGCCTCAAAAGATGGAGCCACACAAACACTAATTTTCTCATATTGACTTTTGTCAATCTTACTTGAGAAGGCAACAAACACCCTTCTTATCGATTTGGGAGCCTTTTGAGGTTCTTGTAGGAGTTTTAGGACTGCGACACGCCTATTTCCCTCTGCGACAACATACTGTCCTTTATCATTTCGCCATACCACAACAGGGTCAAGCGAAAGGAAGCCATTATCGACAATAGATTTTGCAAGGTTTACGAAATCATCTCTGTCATTCTCATTTCGGAACATCCCTTCAACATAATCCTTTGTAGTATAATATATATCAGAAGGATCCAGTCTCGGATTCTCATTCCATAGACGTAGATTATTTACACTACGTAAATATCTTTTAGTTGTCCAATTATTATCCATGTCAAAACTGTATATTTAGGTTATTATTCAACCGTTCTTTGTTTTTAGTCATTGAGAGGTTTATAGCCCAAATCCTCTCATTCCACCTCAAAGCCATACTGTCTGAACATTGTCTTAAGGTATATCTCTTTTCGCTTCTCTGACAGGCTATTAATCTTCCTTCTTGCTAGCTTATGGCTTGAACAATGCTTATCAAGCATATCATCTTTAAATCGCTCAACATCCAAACTATCCAGAAGGAATGCATCCAGCAACTCAACAAACTTATGTATTGCATTTATCATGGAAGTTACTTCCTTAAAAGAAGGATTCTTATCCTTCGATTCAAACGATTCAAGCATTTTGGCTACATCCAAATGCCTAAACTCCTCCATGTAGAATGTCTTATACTGCACCAATATTAACTTATACTCCTTATCCAACTCATTATTTGCGCCGAAATGTACTGTATTATTTCTCCATTGAATAGCCAATGCAACTAAAGCGGCATATTTGTCTATCTTATTACACGTCTTTCGGGCTTCATTATAAAACAACTCAAATCTATTATTCACAGATCGACCAGTACCATCATACCCATTCCTTATTCTATCATTTTCTATAATCGAAGGTTTCCTACTTGCCTCAATAAAATAAGAATCCAAATTATCTACCACCCATCCCAATGAAGCGTCCAGAATAAATCTAACACTTCTTTCTGCAGACCTCACAACACATTTCGGATTCCAAGACGTACTGAATTCCTCTGGCAATGTGAATTTCTTACTTTTCACGCCATCCAAACCGATAAGAGTAGTAATCAGTAAATGATTTGCCTGTCCTATCCGCTGTTTAAAATGTCGCCTTGCCGGGCTAATTCTAAGTTTAAATTCTTCCATTACCTTAAACATAATCTTGTGGGTTAAGAGAGATTCGAACTCCCGTCTCGCCCTTTAAAAGGCATCAGAAAGATGCTTTGAAGGGGCACGCCTTTCCAATTGAACCATTAACCCTGAACCAAGAACTAGAATTCTGCCTCATTACCTATCTTGTTTTCCAAGATGTTGTATAGGTCTTGTATTGTTATCATCGTGTTTCCCGTTAATCCTTAAGTTCAGTGGTTCCGTAAGTCCCCTACCATACATCATCCTTCATACATCAGCCTTCATCACCTCTTCTCCACAAAATTCACATTCATCGTCAAGTTTTTTTTCTCCTTTTCAGAAAAATTCTGCAACTGCCAATTCCTTGCCCCATACATCTTAAATACGTTTACAAACTTATCCCAATAACTATTATCGAGGAACGGTACATCTCTTTCATCACACATTGGAATGATGATAAGAAATCGGATATTCATGATATGTATCTCTGATACAGCATAAGGCAGTGTGGTGTCCCCCGATGTTCGGATCATAACTGCTACAGCAGGTTGTTCTTTATATTGTGCAGATACCTCGAGCCTCACTAAAGGTAACTTATCAATATCTTTATTGCCTCGAAGCCACTCAATAGTATTTGCGAATTCACCCATTCTCTCAGGTTGTAAGATTCCAAGCGCGTATTTCACGAGCGAACGATAAATATCCTGCTTAGCAACTGCCTGATGACTTTTGAGTTTTAATGTTTCCAACTTCTTTGCTGGCATTGATGCTATTTCCTCGTCACTCGCCACCACATCCAGTTTAAGATTGCCATCATCCTCCTTTACCATCTCATAGTTCCCACCGTACTTATGATGAATCTTTCCTTTCTTTCCTTGCACGCCATAGAATACACGAAAGAAGTCGAGATACTCTATCAATGCCGGCTCCACTTCTTGTCCAAAGTACCCATTACATGCATCGCACTCATCATTTGTGATGATGCCCTTATTACCAAAACCTTCTGAAATAGTGTGAGCCACTTCGTCAAACTTAGTATCTGGTATGCCCTTGTGACAATATCTACAAATTCTTTTGGTCTTATCTTTCGGGCCTATCTCAACTCGTCCTGAACCATCATTAGCATATATCTGATATTTTGCCAGCAAATCACCAAACAGATCATGATCACGTTTCATCATCTCCTCTAATGACCTGCCGTTCTGCATAGAGTCCAATTGATTCATCAATGCCATTGTTTCAATTGTATCCAACTGTCTATTCAAAGTAATAGCATAGTAGTTGTCCATACCTATCTCTTTTATGAAAAGCGATGGTAACGCATTCAACTGAGGCATATTCATGCCTTTATATGCATCAATCAATTTTGGCAAGTTGTTATCATGTGATTTATCTACTTGCGTTATGATAATAGTTCCCTCTGGTGTTAGAGGGTGCCCAGTAAGGATTGCCTTCAGGTCTTGAATAATAGCACTTCGGTTCATGTCTACTCCATCTACATCAGTAGTGATGTCAAGGAATTTAATGCCTGCTAAAAAATAAATACCAATTGTATACTTCTGCATTGTTAATCACCAGTAATTGTTTATTTAAATTATAGGAATCCCCTACTGTATCGTTTAAGCCATCTACTTTCTTAATCCATTGTCCATACTTTCGTGAGTCTTATTTCCCGTAATTCCTTAAGTCCCTTAGCGATGTCCTCAATCGCAACGTTTCCTCCCCACATACGGCTTATATATTCATTATTCGATTGCTGCCTTAATCGTATCAACGATATACTTCACATCTTCATCGCTGACGTATGGCCCAGCAGGTAGACACATACCCACTTTGAAAATGGCCTCAGATACACCATTTACATAAGCAGGAGCGTCCTTATAAACGGGTTGTTTGTGCATAGGTTTCCAAACGGGACGAGCCTCAATACCTGCCTGATCCATAAAGACACGAAGAGCCTCCACGTTATCATTAGGCTGGCAGTCGGTAGTAGCACTGTCTGCAACGTGAATCACACCAGCTGCCCCCCCAACAGCACCCTTTACTATGGTTTTGTAAGCATTCTCCTGACCTTTAATCTTCAAATCCGGGTCTATGGTTATAGTACATAACCAGTAATTCGAATCATACATCTGACTTCTTCCATCAGCCATCTTACATCCAGGCTGCTTATGGACTGTTATGCCCTTCACGTCGGCTAATAACTGTTCATATAAAGCCTGAACATGCTTATGATGAGCGATATGATCATTCACCACTGTCATCTGCCCACGTCCTATACCTGCACAGATATTACTCATACGATAGTTATATCCTATCTTCTCGTGCTGATAGTAAGGATAACTCTCACGATACTGAGTGGCATACATCATGATCTCACGCCACTCATCTTCGTTCTCAGTAATCAGAGCACCACCACCAGAAGTGGTAATCATCTTGTTGCCGTTAAAGCTCAGTACGCCATATTTACCAAACGTGCCCAACACCTGTCCGTTGAATCTGGAACCAAAACCTTCTGCGGCATCTTCCACTACAGGAATGTCGTACTTGTCAGCTATAGCCATAATCTCGTCAATCTTATACGGCATACCGTAGAGTGCCACAGGAACAATGGCTTTAGGTTTCTTACCGGTTATGGCAATACGGTCTTTTATTGCTTCCTCCAATAACTCTGGATCCATGTTCCAGGTATCCTTCTCAGAGTCAATGAAAACAGGAGTAGCCCCCAGATATGTAATCGGATGGCTAGAAGCACAGAAAGTAAAACTTTGTACACACACCTCATCACCAGGACCAACACCACAAGCTATCAAAGCAAGATGAACGGCAGCCGTACCTGCAGATAGAGCTACAACCCTCTTGTCTTGGCCACAGAACTCTTCCAAATCCTTTTCAAATGCATTTACGTTTGGCCCAAGGGGAACGACCCAGTTGGTGTCGAATGCTTCCTTAATGTACTTCTGTTCATGTCCTTCTTCGCTCATATGAGCAAGACAAAGATAAATACGATTTCTAGACATATTATATGATATCAATTAATTCAGATATATTTGAAATAGTTTTCTTTGGTAATTTGATATTCTCAACGTTAAAATTTTGCTTGTGAATGTTCTGCCCATCATCAAGTAGACAAACTGACGTCCACCCTAATTCATTTGATGCGATAAAATCTTTTTCTGTATTGTCGCCAACATAATAAAATGACAATTCAGTATCAGGGTGTTGCTCATAGCAGCACAACATTAACCTATCAAAGCTCCATTGATTTGGCTTAAAATGCTCTTTTGCTTCATTAATTATGATGAGGTCGTTAGCCACCCATTCTGATAGTCCAAGGGCTTCTATCTTCTGTTCCTGTGTAATTTCACGTCCATCGGTAATAATGGCAATAATTACTCCCTCTTCCTTTAACTTTGTCAAGACATTCCGCGTTTCTTTAGATAGTGCAATTGCCGGATGGTGGTATCTATAAACATTAAGATAGTCCTCGATTGGATTGTCTAGACCATATTTCTCATTCAGTCTGGCATAAGCATTTTCTCCATTATGATACCACAACAATAATTGGTCGTAAATGCTCCATACATCTAACCCATATCGTTTTCCTACTAGTTCCGCAACTTTTTTATACCCGGACTTAAGGAAATCAATCTCTTTATACAGAGTATCGTCAAGATCGAAGCAAACAACCTTCTTACACATAGACGGCATCATCATATCGAAGCATCAGCAGATTATCTTTCCAATCATCCTTATACTTAATATCCTCTCCCAAGAAATACTCCCTAATCAAGTACTCAGCATAGTTGCCACCAGCAGCATAGGTCTGAGGGTAGCCACCACCAAAGCGAGGATTGATCTCAATACCTACCACATCGCAAGTCTGAGGATTCAAAAACACTTGTATGCAGATACAGCCAACACAACCTTCTATGGTTTCTAACCTTTCATAAAGATATTGCGTAAGAGGCTCTTTCTCCGTCAGACCCTTATTGATTTCACCTGCACGTATTTTGATTCGCTCACGAGGCACAATACACTTCACCTTATTATCCTTTCCGTAGTACATGTCTACAGTATATTCTTTATACACCTCTTTGTCAATGTACTCCATAAAGAGAAGCTTTGGATCTTCCAGAATCTCTGTGGTCAGTTCCTCAGCATTCTTAATATAGTGAAGATTGATACTCAATGAGCCATCATAAGGCTTTGCGAACAGAGGGAACGTCGGATGCTTCTTGTCAATAGGCTTAGGAACCCTTATTCTATGCTTCTCAAAGAACTCTCCAGTATTGCGCTTGTCACGACAAACTCGAATGAAATCCAATGATGAAACGCTCACAAATATGTTGTTCTCATCAAAGAACTTCTTGTTCTCTGCCAACACCAAAAGTTCTGTGTCAATGGTAGGGATAATCATTCCAATTTCATTATCCTTACACAGCTTCAGAATCTGCTGGATGTAGTTCGGATCTGTCACTCTCAGCACCTCAAAGCATCCGTCACTCACATAGGCTGCCGGTGCAAGCCTTGGATTCATATCCGTTGTGAAAACTTTTGCTTCGGGGAAGAAGCGTTTTAATGTTTCCTGAAATCCACGGACCAGTGCAACTCGCTGGCCTGCAGAAGTTATAAGTATATTATGATTCATTCAGATTATAATAATTGTCGAATTAACATAAACGCCTCAGCTGCTTTAAAATGCATTAATGCACCTCTATACTTAGCAAGAGCCTCGACTGCTTCTAAGGAACGAGCATCAGGGAATTCACTAAGTTGTGACTTAAAAACGCTCAATGCTTTAATTTTCTTTTTTAAAGTGTTAGATATATCTACAAAAACATTTGGTATAAACTCGTTTTGAACATTAGGCGCATTCCATGCAGTTTCACTCATGGTCTCATAACTATATATAGTCTTAACTTTAGGCTCATACTTGGGGCGTAATGCAACCATACAAGCATCTGCAACCATTTGATGATCTTTTTGCATGTCTCCCCAATGAGGGATAAACACTATGTCCGGTTGAACCTCCTTAATGACATCTAGTATTTTACCATTCATTTCATAACGCTCAACCTTTTCCATCATTGCAGCAGGAAAATCAAGAAAAAAGGTCTTCTTTACACCTATGCTTTTATGACATTCAAGAGCCTCGGAACGTGTTTTGTTAACACTTTCTGTTGAGAATAATGGCATGCAGCCTTTTGTTGCAATGCATACATAGACTTCGTCCCCTGCCTCAATATGTTTAATCATTGTTCCTCCACACCCAAGAATTTCATCATCTGGATGTGGTGCAACTACCAATATCCTATTCATACGCTCTTATTAATATTTTTACGTTCAACATTTAGCGGTTCCCTTACATATTCCCCATAGTCTGTAGTAGTTCTTCTAAAAAGTATTCTAAAGACCCCTACAAAAATCATCAAATCCTTTTTTAGTGAAACATTCTCGCCATAGTCAGCTTCATAAGCCAACTGCTTGTCCCAAGAGATGACGGGGTTAGGATCAATAGAATCAGGCGTAATAAGACCTCCACGGACTTTAAAGCGTTTCTTCTCTTCTTCCGTATAATAATTATCATAGATAGGAGGTAATGGCCTGGGGCCAATAACTGACATATCTCCTTTTATAATATTCAGCAATTCCGGCAGTTCATCCAATGACGAAGACCTTAGCCATTTACCAAATTTGGTTTGACGTTGCTCATCAGGTAAGGGATTACCTTCTCCATCTGACTCATTTGTCATAGTCCTAAACTTCGTCATTCCAAACTGTTTCATACCTTTTCCAGTACGCACTTGATGAAAGAAGATTGGGCTGCCCATTTTAATCCTTACAATAACGGTCAAGAATAAGAAAAATGGGCTTATTACTATAAACAAAAGGAGAGCGGACAAAAAATCAAATGCCCTTTTAATTATCTTATACATTTAAAAATCAATAAGTTCTCCATTAGGAGTTGTAAACATCTCACCGTATCTTCTTTTTAATCGAGTACCATAAACTGGTTCTTGTTTTGGCAGTGGCTCCCCTAACAGTTGTTTCACCCTAAGATATGGCAAATTAACTCCGCCAGCACCAATAATAGATACTGTAGCAGTAAGACGAGGATTAATGTCCATTAATACAGCCTCACCTTTATCGTTCCTCATAAAATCAAAACCAACATTTCCCTCCATATTCAGTGCGGATATTACCTGCTTTGATATATTATACGCTAGTTCATCATATTTGAGAATACTTTCTTGTGCAATACTCATCAAACTAACAACATTCTCACGACCAACGATATACAATGTTTCGCCATTATGTGCAAGTGCATCTACTGTAAACTCTGGATCATGCATACATTCTACCAAAAGCATTTCGTCAATAACTTCTCTCTCTGACAAGATTGAAATCATATCATCATATGATGTATAGAAACTATTAGGCTTTTCGTGAGCAAAAATCTGGTAGCGTGATTTGTTTGCATCTATGATTCGCACACCTCTACTACCACTATTCTCAGCCATCTTGATACAAACAGGCTTTTGGGGGAATCCCATTTCTATACAACCATCAATAAAATCTTGTAAAGAATGCACCCCATAATACTGGGGAACTGAAATACCCTTTGATTTCAAAAAGTCGTATGTCTTCAGTTTATTATTCCCGATACTTATTGATTCGTGGTTTGACACCGCTATGTGTGTTCCGATTTTATCAAAATCATCTTTCCGTGCTACAACTGCATTTAGTTCTGCAGAAATGTTGGGGAAATAGACATCCACTTTCTCCCTCTTGCATATGTTGAGAATCAAATCACAATATCTTGGATCATCTGCAGCAGGCATCTGATAAAAGACATCAACAAGAAACTTCAATGACGGATCATCAGACATATCCACGCCAATAATACGTATAGTCCTTTCCCCATTATGTCTAAAACACGATATTTGTCCAGGCATCGAAGGAGAATTTGCAGCAGACAGTAAAACCGTCAAATCTTTTAATTGTCCCATATCTACCAATCTAAAAAAAGAATGTTTGGAATATATCCTCAAATGTTTCTTTTCTCTTAATCTCTTCAACAGTGTTATCTCCCTTAATGGCAACCATAGCACAGCACGGTTGTATGAAAGGAGGTTTATAAACTACGGAGTAACCTCCCACGTTGCGGAACTCTAATATATCTCCTACGTGAACCCCATCAGGGAAGTCCTTAAAGAGTATGTCTTGCTCTAAGCATGTGAAGCCCGTAATGTCAATGGGAGTTTTAGAGGCCTGACCTTTTCCTGTCTTTAAATGAGTGTAAGGAACTTTCATCATCATGGCAGTTTCTCCAGCCTCATGTATATCACAATCGCATATAGCAATGTTTCGTCCTGCAATTTCCTTAATACCTGTTATTGTTGTTACAAGAGACATGTAACGGGAAACCACTGTTGTTCCCGGTTCTGTCACCAACAATGGTTTAACCTCAGAATCTGCATAGTGTTTAGCCATGGTGCCAGCAACCACCTTTGCATATTCCTCATATGAAGGGACATCTATAGTGAACTGATCTTTCAGGTAACCTTCCATGTCTGCAAACATACCACTGCCCAGGTCTATGAATTCTGGAACACCATCAATGTAACGATCTGCCGCTTCTAATATCTGGTCAATACGCTCCTGCCATGCTGATAGATAACGAGCACGGCTCACGTGCATATGAAGACCAACCAATTTAACATTATTTTGTTTCTTCAGTAATGCCACCACACGATCCATAGTCTCGCTACCTGCTTCAACACCGAATCGTGACACGAAACCAATATCTATGCGTGCTGTGATGCGGATGTTTACCTTGAAGGTCTTTTCTGGATGCTGTTGTGCAAATGAAACTACGCGTTCAGCCTCAGCTTCATTATCTATATTAAGAATACCACCTTTCAATAGGTGCTCTTCCAACATCTTTCCCTTGCAGGGACCATTATATATAATCTTGCTGTTCTCATAGCCGCACTGTAATGCCACCCACAACTCCATATCACTAACCACCTCAGCATAGCCGCCAAGGCGCTTAACCAATTTGCATATGTGAGGCGTATAGTTGGTCTTATAAGAGTAGCCGGGATTATAGTTGGGATAATACTCCCTCATTGCCTTGCAGAGATGCTCATAGTTTTCTATGAAAGCTGCGTCATGGAAAACATAGAGCGGACTACCATACTCCTTAAGTAATTGAATAATACTACTCATTGGCATATTTTCTCAATTTCTTCCAAGTAAGCATTAACAACAATCCTCCTATCAAACTTTTCTTCAACAATCTTACGGCCTGCCAATCCCATCTTTGTTTTCTCAGATAAAGGAAGATTAATGAACCGTTCCATTTGAGCAGCAAGATCATTAGCATCAGCAACTTTGGCCAAGTATCCACTCACTTCATTCTGAATGATATTGTTACAACCAGGGCAATCTGACGCTATCGCGGGCCGACCCGAAGCAGAAGCTTCTAATAAAACATTCGACATTCCCTCGTGATAGGAAGGATTAACAATACAAGATGCTTTTTCCATGAATGGGCGAACGTCCTTTACCGGTTCAAAGTAAGATAACACGCCGTCTTTAACAAGGTTATCAATCTGCTTATGATAATCCTCATCAAATCCGCCTAACACCCAGAACTGAGATTTAGGATAACTTGATTTCAGAACTGTAGCAGCTTGTAGATACTCTTCTATCCCTTTTTCTTTTTGAATTCTACAAATCATCAGAAAAACGCAATCATCACTCTGGGAGAATGGGAGTACTTGAAATTTCTCCAAATTAACTCCAGAGCCGGGGAGTAATCTAAATGGAACCTTTTTCCAGAAAAGTCTCTGAAAGAATTCCATCTCCGTGGGGTTTTGATACATCATACACGAAGTATTAGAATACCCAACTCGGTGAAGAATATTTAGGAAAAGGCCTAATAGCTTTCCAATTCTCTTCATATCAAATAAGCCGGAATTATTAATGACATAAGGAATTCTCAAGCATCTGCAAACAATTCCTCCATAAACGGAACACTTTGATGTATAGGTTAAAACAACATCAGGCCTCCTTTTTTTTAGAATACGATAGTAAGCTCGAAGGAGTTTTAATTCGGATAATGGATTTGTTCCTCTTCTGTCGATATCAACATTTATATATTTCACCCCAATCCTTGAAAATTCCTCATACTCCTGCTGATAGGAGCATAATAATGTCACATCATACCCTCTCTCCACGAGGGTTAAAATCAATTCTCTCCTAAAGAGAGTTAGATTCTCTAAAATGGGTGAAATAAGAAATATCTTTTTCATTGATAATTACAATCTTCCATCAACAACACTTCTATCCAAAGTACACTTCACATCGAAAATGACATGCTTATCCTTCAACAGTGACGGGACATCCAGACCATCAAATTTCTTGTGAGCGACAGCAGCGATAGCAGCATCAAACTTTTGAGAAGGAAGCTCGTTCACAACCTTGATACCATACTCATGCTCCACAATAGCAGGATTTGCCCAAGGATCGTAAACAGTGATATTGAGGTTGTACTCCTTCAAAGCTTTATAGATGTCAATCACCTTGGTGTTGCGTACATCCGGGCAGTTCTCCTTGAAGGTGAAACCAAGGATAATGATGTTGGAATTCAGAACCTGAATACCCTTCTTCAACATGAGTTTGATGGTCTCAGTAGCCACATACTCACCCATGCCATCATTCATACGACGGCCAGCAAGAATGATTTCAGGATTGTATCCATGACGCTGGGCGCACTGAGCCAGATAGTATGGGTCTACACCAATGCAGTGGCCACCTACCAGACCAGGGCGGAAGGGAAGGAAGTTCCACTTCGTGCCGGCTGCTTCCAGAACATCGAGGGTATCAATACCCATCTTGTTAAAAATCTTGGAAAGTTCATTAACGAAAGCGATGTTGATATCACGCTGGCTATTCTCAATCACCTTTGCAGCCTCAGCAACCTTGATGGTTGGTGCGAGGTGGGTACCTGCGGTAATCACACTGCTATAAACCTCATTGATATACTTACCAATCTCAGGCGTAGAGCCAGAAGTAACTTTCTTGATGTGCTCAACGGTGTGCTGCTTGTCACCCGGATTGATACGTTCAGGAGAGTAGCCTCCGTAGAAGTCAACATTCATCTTAAGGCCAGAAACTTTCTCTACTACAGGAATGCACTCATCTTCGGTAACGCCAGGATAAACGGTGGATTCATATACTACGACGTCCCCCTTGCTAATAACCTTACCAACTGTGGTGGAAGCACCAACCAACGGAGTAAGATCAGGATTATTGTCTGCATCTACAGGGGTGGGAACGGCAACAATGTAGAAGTTGCAATCCTTAATCTTCTCAATGTCACTAGTACAAACAAAACCATGATTCTTGATGGCATCCTGAAGAATGTCATCAGCTACTTCAAGTGTAGCATCGTGACCAGCCATCAAAGCGTCACAACGCTTCTGGTTCATATCAAAACCCACGGTGGAGTACTTTGTGGAAAACAGGCGAGCCAAAGGCAGGCCAACGTAACCGAGACCAATTACACAAATCTTAGTATCCTTCATTGTTATATACTTTTATTGTTCATTTACAAATTTGCTTTATACCATTCAATAGCTTCGTTAAGGCCACGTGCAAAATCATACTGAGGGTCATAACCCAGCATACGTTTGGCCTTGCTAATGTCTGCATTGCTATGCTTGATATCACCTGGGCGATCAGGGCCAAAGTGAGGTTCTATATTCTTGCCTAAGGCCCTGGTAAGGTCATAGTAAATGTCTATCAAATACTCACGACCGCCATACGCTACATTGAAAGCTTCTCCACTAGCCTCGTCGGGAGCCAAGCAAGCTTTCAAGTTTGCTTCAATCACATTCTCAATATAAGTGAAGTCACGGCTCTGCTTACCATCACCATTGATAGTAGGCTGCTCGTCGTTAATCAACATCTTGATGAACTTGGGTATTACAGCTGCATAAGCGCCATTCGGATCTTGACGACGGCCAAACACATTAAAGTAGCGAAGGCCAATAGTCTTCAAACCATAGTGCTTTGTATATTGTTTAGCCCACTCCTCATCAGCACGTTTTGTGAGGGCGTAGGGAGAAAGTAGATTACCTTCTACCCCTTCTTGTTTAGGAAGATGGGCTTCATCACCATACACAGAGCTGGAGGAAGCATAGACAAATGTCTTCACTTTGTTCTGACGTGCTGCTTCCATCATATTAAGAGTACCCTGGATATTGTTGGCGCAGTAGAACAACGGCATTTCAATACTACGGGGGACGCTACCCCAAGCCGCTTCGTTCATTACATAATCTACACCTTCACAAGCCTTCATACAAGTATCAAGGTCTTTGATGTCGCCTTTGACGAACTCGTAGTTGGGATTGTGCTTGAACAAATCCACATTAGCCTGTTTGCCTGTACTCAAGTCATCGAGACAACGCACGCGATAACCAAGGTTAAGAATCGCCTCACAAAGGTTAGAGCCTATAAATCCGGCTCCTCCTGTCACCAAGAACAATGAGTTCTTGGGGAATTTCAAATGTTTATATGCCATTATTTTATTTTTTTATATTCATCTATTACACGTTGTAATTCATCATAAAATGATTTCCTTATCTTGTCTTCGTCAAGTTGATTTACAACATATTCACGCCCCTTTGAAGCATAGTCCGCTATAATTTGTTTGTTTTTCTTTATAGTACTTACTATTTGTGTCAATCTTTCTTTGCTATTAGCTATAAGGGCTAAATCACCATCTGCCAAGTATTCAATAGAGGAAATATCTGAAGGACCTATAGCGAGGATACATCTACCAACGCTCAAATAATCCATAATTTTTGTTGATATGGCACAGCGAACCAAAGATTTGTTATATTTATCAAAAGCTTCCGCATGTACAAGAACGTCAGCTGTATTTTGTAAGTTAATCACATCTCTCTGGCTAACAGGGGGGTGTATCTTTGAAAATCCATTTACATTCAAGGCTTTATCTATTGCAGATGTGATAGGAGAATCTGTATATATATCAAGAAAGCCAAAATTTTGCGCCTTTAATTCCTGTACTAATAAGGCTAATGATTTCCAGCGGTTTGAATATATATTACCCGTATAAAGGAATTTAATAGTTTCATTTGTAGGATTATACTTCTCTAACCTTCTGTTTTTATCAGGCGTTTTGTATAATACCTTACAAGGGATATCCAAATCTTCTTCAAGATAATCTTTCAACTTCTTGGATATCACAAACATCATTTCTGATTTTTTTGCCAAACGACGAATCTGTTTACGCTTTCCAAACCTATCAAGCCAAAATATTGGATTCCATGACACCCTGTTTAACGTGTAATGATCCATAGCCATCTCCATTACCATTGGAAAATCATAATGCTCTTTGATATATAGTGCAATTCTGTTTGTATAATACACATATGAATATGGAAGAAAGAAAATGTCCGGTTTAAATTCTTCCACAAATTTCATTACACCCTCATAGTTCACGTGGCCATATTTCCATGCTAATTCACGAGCCATAAACAAAAGTGACCAATGATGTCTCTTTCCAAAAGCTAACAATTTTCCATATACAGACACTTTCTCTTGCTTGGTCTGAGGAATCTCTACTTCTACTTCAGAAGGAACTTCTATCCTTTTACCTACTCCTGGCGATTTTGTTCTGCTTTTAAAGCATGACTTCATTACTTCGCGCTCCAGTATTTGATAGTAAGCTGTTATGTTTTCGACAGGGTCGGGCTTGCCATCAAACATATAGATATGGGCAATTTCCGTATTTGGAACTTTTCCGAAAATACTTGAATATGTATTCCCAAAACTACCATTGTTTTGCCATGGGTAATTCGAAAGAATCAGTATCTTCATCTCTTATTGTATATTATTATAAATAATATCTAGGCAGGTTTCTGTTGCATGTCCATATTCCTGAATGTACATACTTCTAAAATCTTTAACCTTTTTCATAATAACCTCACGATCTCCATCCTTTATATAGTTTAGGAGTTGATCTTCATTCATATATCCACCAGGTAATGCCTCTCGAACATCAAAATACAAACCACGAGTATTATTGTAATCTTCATAATCATATGCATAGCAAAACATCGGTTTGTCTTGAATGCCAAACTCAGTGAATATTCCTGAATAATCAGATATTAGTATATCACATGCTATCATGAGTTCTGTGTTTTCCGGATATGAGCTTACATCAAAGACAAACCCTGTAGAACTATCTATCTTAAGACTACTTGCAACGGCCGGGTGTGCTCTAAAGAACACCATATAATCCTTTCCAAGAATAGATTCCCATTTCTTAAAATCTACAGGTATTTCTCTATCTTTTAGTGGACCTTCTCTAAATGTCGGGGCATATAAAACAACTTTTTTCCCTTCTGGAATGTTCAATCTCTTTCTTAACTCACTTCTCAAATTATCATCATAATTGGCTAGTAAGTCATTTTTGGGGAAACCAATTATTCCAACTTCCTTTGCATCTTTTCCGAATGTCTTTTTTTCAAACTCACACTGAACACATAAATAATCTTCTTTAGGTTTTGCTTTTAGTGAAAACGTCGCATTTCCATCAGCGTCAATTCCTGATATTTTGGGTATATTAGTATGAGATGTATTAAAGTAATATGTATGCTTACCTTTAAAATCCAGTCCTCTCTCTATATGCACATTCGTAATCCAACATCGAGCCTTTAGTGCTGTAACAAAATATGAAAAAGAATCTATTTTAATTCTATACCTCACATTTACAAATTTTGTAGGGTTACGAAAGGCCCATACCAATCTATATGAGCTGAATCTTGGATCTTTTAACATGGCATCATATAAACATTTAGGACTATCATTGAAATAACGTCCACCATATGACACAAACAAAATCAACCTATCGTCTGGCTTAACAAATAATTTTAAAATGTTAATAACCTTAGAAAATAGATAAAAATACAGACTATATACAAATGGATGATTTTGTACAAAGTCAATTAATTTTTCTTTCATCAACTATAGTATATTAATTATATTCTTTTCTGCATATTTCAAATCATCCTCATCATCTATTTCATACCATCTGACATCCGATGAATTGTGGACATATACAGGGCAAACATTCTGAGACATCCAAAGAAGTTGGTATTCATACCCCAACTTAGGTTTATCAACCACGATCTTCTCATACTCAGCACATAGCTGATGATAAAAAGATGATGATAATTTATGAATACCCACCAGTTCTCCCTTAGCTTCTATCTCAACCTTATTTGTTGAGCATCTTGTGAGTGTTTCTTTCTCATCATATTCCACATAGTACTGGTCCTGGAACTTGGTGACAGGTGTAATCAACATGATGTCAGGATGCTCATTTTCCTGAAGCTCTGTGATAGCGTTTTTACTGTAGATAATATCTGACTCCAGAAGAATGAAATCATCATCACCAATAGCCTCACGACAGTTCCAAAGGGTGTACATACTATTCGTCTCAGCATAGCGGGGACTAAAAATACATTCAATCTGAGGATACTTAGCTTTTAAGGCTTCATAGGCCTCTTTCTTATACCCAGTACCAATAATGATACGCTTAATGCCACAGGCAATCAAGGTCTCAATAGAGCGGATGACCATTGATTGACCACCCACCTCTATAAAACCTTTAGGCATCGTCTCGGTCATCTTGCCAAAACGACTGCCCAAGCCTGCTGCCATAATAACTGCTGTTGTTACCATATCATTTGTATTGAGCAGGTACCTGAATGTTATTTGCTACCAAAGCTTCCTTAAATACTACAAAGAAATCCTCAATATCTTTCACGTCAATGGTACCTAATGCACAAAGACGGAAAGTATTGGTTGTACTAATCTTGCCAGGATAGATGGTATAACCGCGTTCATAACAGTAATCATGAACTTTTTCGAAACTCCAATTCGGATCATCAGGATACTTTACAGAAACGACAAGACCTGATTGTATCTCATCTTTAATTGCTTCCTTCAATCCCAATGCTTCTACACCTTTCTTTATTGCCTCATAAACTCTGCGATGACGAGCAAATTTAGCCTCCTCACCTACCTCAAAATACTCCTTCAATGCCTGAATTGTAGCATAGATAGTCTGTACAGGAGGAGTAAAGTGCATCTCGCCCGTCTTTTCAAAGCACTCATACTGCATATAGAGGTTGCAGTAATATGAACGAGTTGGATAGTTCTTAGAAGCCTCAATAATGTCTCTACGACCAATGATAAAACTTAGACCAGACATAGCCATCAAGCCCTTCTGAGCAGATGCCATACAGAAATCTACGTTATCCTTCACTACATCCAGTGGGATCATACCTAAGGTTGAGGTGGTGTCACTCACGAAGATTGCCCCATGTTGATGTGCCAAAGCACCAATCTCACGAATAGGGTTCAGCACACCGGTACCCGTCTCATGATGGCAGCAATAGACAACAGCCACTTCTGGATTCTCTTTCAATGTCTTCTCAACATCTGCCAAATTGGGCTGCTCATAGACTGAAGACTTCAAGTTAATATGAGGTATATGATACATCTCGCATACTTCCACCGCACGGGTATTGTATGCGCCATTGTTCACGACGAGAATCTTCTTACCCTCTGGAACAAGCGAGTTGATGCAGACATCAATATTTATAGTACCCGAACCACAGAAGAGTACTGAGGTATATTCAGGCTCTGGGGCATGAACAACCTTACACAAATCACTACGCAAGCCTTTCATCAGACCTGCAAATTCCTTCTCCCGGGGACATATATCAGGTACAACCTGAGCATATTTTACAGTATCTGTTGTAGTGGCTGGACCAGGGTTCAGCAGCACGTTTCTTTTAATTGGTTCCATCTTTATTACTTCTTTAAGAATTCCATTAATGCTTCCTTATTTTGAATCGGTGTCGTGGTCGGTCTTCCCAAATCCTTTCTATTGCCCTTCTTGACTTTTACCTCCAAGAATACCGGTCCTTCTCCCAGATTAGGAAGTTGCTGTTGTAGATCTTCCTTGTTATCAACAGATAGAACCTGCTTATAACCAACGGCCTTTGCAATGGCAGGTAGGTCTATCTTTAAACCAACAGTTGGCTGGCCTCCCACAGAGTCATGAGCACCATTGTTGAAAACCACATGTACATAATTCTTAGGTGCCTTATTGGCCACAATGGCCATAGAGCCCATATGCATGATACTGGCGCCATCGCCATCAAAGCACCAAACCTTTCTATTTTGTTTTGCCAAGGCAATGCCAAGAGCAATCTGAGAGGCATGACCCATAGAACCGACTGTCAGGAAATCACGCTCATGGCCTTCGTTCATCGCTGTGCGATACTCGAAGAGTTCGCGAGAAATCATGCCCGTAGTTGATACAATAGCATCTTTCTCACCAAGAGCGGCAGCAACAGTCTGTATTGCCTCTTCACGACTCATTGTAAGGTCGTTTATCTCTACGTTTTGAAGCGTATAAGCATCAAAAGTATCCTTCTCTATCACCAACGCATAGCACTGCTTGGTGGCCTGCATATAAGCAACAGCCTTCTTAATCTGGACCTCAGCCTTATCATCATCCTTACTTAGAACGGTATAGTCAATACCCATGACATTGAGCAGTCCAGTTGTTACCTTACCCTGCTTTACATGCTGAGGTTCATCGTGAACACCAGGTTTTCCACGCCAACCTATCACCATCAACACGGGGATGTTATATACATCAGGATCGGTCAGAGATGCTAACGGGTTGATTATATTACCTTCACCGCTGTTCTGCATATAGACCACTGGAATCTGACCAGTAGCCAGATAATGGCCTGCTGCTAATCCCATAGCGCCACCTTCATTGGCAGCAATAATGTTATGGGCTGCATCAGCATGGTCAGTGATATAAGCACAAAGATTCTTCAAAAGAGAATCAGGTACTCCAGCATAGAAATCAATACCATAGCTGGCTAAGGTATCATAAAAGAATTTCGGAGAAACCATAACTTACTTCTTTTTAGTGCCAGGAATGAGATTAAGAATTTGTTTAATTGGCATGCAATATTCATCTGATGCCTCTAAGCTGCGAGACGTCTCAAGAATACGCTCTGCACACTTCACCATAGCAGGATAAGCACTGCGAAGCATGTGATTAGCATAGATAACCACATTAATACCCCACTCTGCCAATTCCTCTTCTGTGAATTGATTATAGGTAGTAGGCACAGCTATAATAGGTGTATGAGCATCTTTTTCACGGAAGCGCTGGCAGAACTCCTTAATATCATCACCACTCTTATTCTTTGAGTGAATCATCACACCATCAGCACCTGCTGCTACGTAAGCATGACAACGCTCCAAAGCATCATCTACAGGTTTACCGGCAATCAAACTCTCACAACGAGAGATAATCATAAAGTCGCGAGTAATCTGTGCATCCTTACCAGCCTTAATCTTGTTACAGAAGCCCTCGATAGTATCCTGGGTCTGTATAGCATCAGTTCCAAAAAGTGAATTCTGCTTCAAACCAACTTTATCCTCAATAATAACAGCGGAGATACCCAAGCGCTCCAATGTGCGAACAGTAAACACAAAATGCTCCAATTTGCCACCCGTATCACCATCATAGATGACAGGCTTGGTGGTTACTTCCAACGTGTCATTCAGATCATGCAGGCGAGTCGTCAAGTCTACTGCTTCAATATCAGGCTTACCCTTAGATGTTGAGTCTGTCAATGAAGATGCCCACATACCGTCAAACTCACGATGCTGTCCATTAACCTCAACTGAAGTGTGTTCAGCAATCAAACCAGTCAATCCATTGTGTGATTCAAGAATACGAACAATTGGCTTGGCAGATATCAATCTGCGAAGAGATGCCAAACGAGCCTGAGGTGTTACACCTAATGAATCTATCTCTTCCTTCAGTCCTGAGGCAGAGATACCCTTGGTATAAGGAATCTCTATCACCTCTCCACCAAGTTTCTCCATCGTCTTGAATACCTCATCGCGGATATACTTATCAGGACCATATAGCCAGTCATCGCCATGGATGATATAATCAGGCTTATATTTCAACAAGTTTGGAACATAGCTCCATTCATCCTGAGGTACTATAGAAGAGACTCCTTTAATATTCTCTATCACATTCTTGCGCTGCTCATACGTCAGATAAGGTAAACGTTTATGCGTAGCAATAGCCTTATCTGTATACAAACCTATCATCACGTCACCATATTTGGTACCTTCGTTGATGATATTAATCAAACCCGGGTGCATGATGTCACCAATCATGCCCAAATAAACAGTCTTTGCCATATTTATTTTACATTAAATTCAACAACTATTTACTATTTTTTTACAATCACATTCAGTTTATATATATTGGCAGTCTAATCTGCTAATAGTACCTAATTTATTAGTTTAAAATATGCACTTATAGGTGGTTCTTCAAAGAAGAAGTAGTAATCCCATGAAAAACTATCACTAATTCCAATTAAATACAATCCAAACAAAGCGACTACACCGAATTTAAATATGGGAATTTTCATCCTTTGCGAAAAAACAGAAATTGCATTAGCAAATAGTATTACACAAGAGATAGAGAAATACATACTAATTCTAAACATCTCTGCAACAATGCCACTCATCGATTGAAAAAGAACTCCGAAGAGACCTATTGATAAAAGCATCTGGTTAATTTTTTCACCTCTTTTCTCTCCTAACATAAACCATGAACCAAGATATATGCAGGATTGTATTATTAGGCCCGTATTATTAAGTCCTCCATCTGCATTCTCATATGTTTTAAATCTACCTCCATCTTCCATCAGCACCATTACCTCTATCAATGGTTGAAGCATTTTAAAAAGAACGATAAAACCAGCTATATATATGATGACCATTTTTTTATTGAAAGGAAGCAGACTTAAAGGTAAAGCAATAAGAAAAACAACTGCTGTCTTATGGAATAGAGGAGCAATTAGCACACATAATATGAACCATTTCCATTTCTTATCTAACAAAAAATATAGGGCACCCATTGTAAATGACATAGCCAACGTTTGTCTTATGCCTGTTAGTGAGAAAAACATAAAACCCAATATTATAAACACCAAAAGAGATATTTGGTAGTCATAAGAATACTTTTTCAACAATCTATATAATGGATATACATACATAACCGCAAGCAACATGAACCATAAAGTATAGTTGCCAAATGTAAATAATTGTGTAATCTTAGAAAAATAATGAAAACCAACATCTTTCGTCTCGAAATCGCCGACATTCCAAAAACTAACTTTTAGTAAGGCTGTATAATGTTCCACATATCTTATAGTATCCTTATAGCAATACTGATTCCGAAAGCCTATCATCACAAAGTAAATAAGCATGCTGGCTTTTAAGAATACAATTTGCCTGTTTTTTTTAGGCATTAATCCGACCAAAAGTACGAATACAATAAATATCTTAAGCATTGCTTTTCTCTTTATTATTCATAACAAGCATACCCACCTGTTTCTATGTTCAGCCCCTCTTCATTTTATCAACGACATAAGATTTTACAAACCGTCGTTCGGCTTTATTCAGGCCAATAACAAGTACGGTACAAAAAGTCCACAATATATCCAACATTATATATCCTATCGTCTGAATGATATTGCCGTTTTGATTGCCATGTAATATCATTGGTATCACAGAAGCAGTAATAAGGACGAGCGCACAACAAGTTAATACACTTTTCATATAATCAACATAAGCCAAATCGCAATGCTTATGAGCAAAATACAGATAAGAAATAAACATTAAAATATGACTAAATAAGATGTTGACAGACACAATATAAGGAACCGCATGAAGACTCAACGTGATGAAACTTGCAAACAACTGGAGTAAGAACACAATAGACAAAACAATTTGAGAACCTCTGATTTTGCCACTTGCAGATATCGACATCGCCAGTGGAGCACTTAAGGCATCAACTAAATATGCAAGCAGCACAAACACACAAAATTCTTTTGTATATGGCGGAACTTGCTCCAACCAGATACCTAGTAATGATTCCATATTGAAAAGAACAGGCATCATTATTATTAACAACAAGAAAAAAGACAATTTCGAAGACCTATAAAGTAAAATGATATGGTTCTCATGCTCATTCGCTACAAAAGTCTTCATAACTTGAGGTTGGAAAGCCGTTTGGTAATTAACAAGAAAGGTATTTACAGCATTATAAACTTGAGAAGCGACTCCCCGGGCTGCATTAACAGAAACAGAGTGATAGTGATTTAATAAAAAATTTTCTGCTTGGAGCACTCCAAGTTGCACCCCATTACCCATTAGTGTCCAACCGGAAAAGCCACCTAGTTCCTTCAGAAGTCTCATGTCCCAATATAATTGATAACGACAAGCATTAAACTTCCACGAACAATAAAATTTGTATATTATATTAATCAAAAAGGTTGTCAATAAATATAATACTGTATAAACTATCAATTTGTCACCCCCTACGATTACCAGAGCAAAAACGATTAAAAGTTTCAAAAAAACTTCCACTATTCCCAATATTGCAAAAAATTGCATTTCTTCATGAGCAATTATCGAAGCATTATCTGAAGACCTAAATAACTGAACAATCAGTGTCAATACAGAAATTTGATATACCCACCATGCCGCATTTTCCCTATCAGCAGGAATATTCAACTTTGAAGATACAAACCATAGTCCTATTGTTTCTGCGAGGACCAAGAATACCAATGACAACAATATAAGGATATTGATGGACATGGAGTATATATGATTGTAATACTGGTCATCTTTAATACCCAATGCAACGTTAAAATATCGTTGTATAGCAGATACGAGTGAATTGCTAATAATAGAAAAAAGCGAAATAAAGCCTCCAATCAACGTATATATACCATAATCGTCAATTCCCAATATTTTGAGAATTACACGAGTAGTATACAAAGACACTCCCATTACTAAAAGCATCCTTATATACAATAATACCGTATTTTTGGCTATTTTTTTATTATCAACAAAAGACATATTCCTAATTGTTATTCATGGAATAATTGCTCCTCAGGTATAGGCGTACCCTCTTTGTAATTACTTATAATGGCCTTAAAATTATCAACCAGTCTTGGCATGTTTTGAGCAGATTCCAAATCCCGGATTCTTATATACTCATGCGCATTAGCTATTAGCTTATTCGCTAATTGATCATCATCCATAAGCATTAGCATCTTTTCAGCCAAGTCGTCAATATTGTTCTTTTCTGCTATCAAAACACTTTCACCATACTTATTGAGCGTTGGAGTTCCTTCTGTCTCGTAACATACAACAGGTAAACCATATTGCATACTTTGTAATTGTGTTCCCGAAAAATAATCCACTTTACATGGAAGAACTGCAAATCTTGACTTCTGCAGATGTTGTAACATATCGTTCATTTCCGGGAAAAACGGAGTAAAACTAACATTTTCGTTCAAATTCAACGATGAAATCAGTTGGTACAACTCAGTTCTCACAGTACTAGGTCCACCATCTATAAGATTCAGTCGCACACCGGGATATTTCTTCTTCACAATTGCCAAAGCCTTTATGCAATCATGAAAGCCCTTGTCTTCTGATAGTTGCATTGCAAAATTAATAAAATCATACTCTTTATCACAGGGCTTTGGCTGAAAAATTTCTTTGTTAGGTATTGGGAATTGAAAATCAAAAATAAATTTATCATAGCCCAAACCCTTTAATAGATTATAGTGCTTTCTACTATATACTCCTACATATTTTTCTTTTTTTAAAATTTCCAACTCAGTTGAAGCTCTTTTACTTGACAACTCCCCAAACTGAGGGTTATTATAAACAGTCTGGCATAAGACATATATCGGATAATTATAAATGTTAAGAACACTGCTAGAATAGTATGCGTTCTCTGTACCCATGAGAACAACTATATCTGGGTTTGCATTATCTATTAATCTTTTAATTACTGGAGTCATCGGATTAATTTTCCTCCACAAACTATCACTTTTGACAATATTCATTAAAAAAGTGGAATAATCACACCTGACAAAGTTATAATGAATACCTTCCAATTCGAAAGAAACCAGTCTTTTTTTTAACCCAGAATGCGCAGAGATTACTGTCAGTTCAATATCGTCCCTTTCTAAAACACTTTGTATAAAATAAGTATCCCATATTGCGATATCTGCATACATAGATAATTTGGCCGGAAGCCTCATTAGTTTACGAGCAAACGAGTAAAGTTTTCTATCATCTAATGGCAGATGCTCTCGAACTTCTTTGTTAGAGAAGTGGCAAATCATTGCCACCTTTATTTTCTTATTTTCTTGCATTATAATACTTTTATCATCTTTAAATACTCTTGCCACTCGCCCATGTCCTTCCAGCTTTGTTCGCTAACTGGGAAACACCCAACGCGGCCACCTCGAGCCTTTACCTTCTCCATTAAATGGGTGATGTGAAAGAACTCTCCATGAGGAATCTCATCTATCAGATCTGGATTCAGAATATAAACGCCGGTGTTCACCTGATAGGTCTGCTCGGGCTTTTCTTTCAACGCAGTCATCAATCCATCTTCGCCAGTTTCTATTACGCCATAAGGTATCTTAAAGCTTTTTACCATCGTTACAATGGTCATATCGTTGTGATTGTTCACATGATAGTCCCACACATCACGATAATCCTGCTCATTGATACTATCACAGTTACTTACAAAGAATGGAGTAGTAATCTTACCTTTCAACAATGAAACACTGCCAATCGTCCCAAGGGGTTTATCCTCCATAAAGAATTCAACGTCGTACTTATGGTCGAGCTGGCTTAGATAATATTTCATCATATCTGCCTTGTAGTTGACAGACATATAGAACTTATGGCAGCCTATGCTCTCAAACTGATCCATAATGACTTCAAGGATGGTCTTGTCTCCAACCGGCACCAAGGGTTTAGGTATTACATTAGTAATAGGTTTTAGACGAGTACCTTTACCACCGGCCATGATAACAACAGGCAGGTCTATCTTTGGTCGGTTTACAGTCATTTCCCCCTCGAAAAGGTCTTTCCAGAAGATGATGTCAGCCACGTTGCCCTCGTCATCGATAACCGGCATGAACTCTATCATTCTCTCGCGCATCACTTCTTTGATGGCATCAATATCATCATGAGCAGATGCTACGGTAGCATTCGGCCTAAGGATTGGTTCCACTGGGCTATCAAGGGCAACTCCTTTAATGATTGCTCTTTGTATATCACCAATGCTTACCAGTCCCTTATAATGACCATCTTTGGTCACAATAAGCAAGCGGTGCTCGGTTGCATCCATTTTATGGATGACTGTCAGTAAAGTAGAATTGCTATCAACAGAAAGCGAAGTAATATCTTTTATCATGTATTACACTCCCTCCATAATCAATAATCTGTAATCTTTCATTATTCCAGCTTCCCCATGTCCAGGATATACTATTGTATCCTCAGGAAAGGTATTTATCAGCTTCTTAATACTCTCCTGAAACTGCTCTACCGAACCTCCATTACGTTTCTTGATGAAAGGTTTGAAGGGCATCAGGGTATCTCCACCAAAAACCACATCGTCAATGGCTATGCAAACAGAGCCAGGGCTATGACCAGGTGCGATAATGAACTTAATACTATGCCCTACCCACTCCAAATGCCACTTCAATTCCTCGGTTGTATAATCTACGCGCTCAACATTATAAGAATAATTTGGGTCATCATAATAGAACTGGAAGTAGGCTTTAGCTTCTCTTGGTAAAGCTTCCTTGCATAGTTCTGAACAAATAACCTTTGCTGAAGGATATTTATCAATCAATGAATTTACACCCCATGTGTGGTCTGTATGTTCATGGGTCAAAAGAATATAGTCAAGTATGAGACCGTTCTCCTCAATAAAATTGATTTCGCGCTCTGACTTCTCTGATGCAGGATCGATGCAAACACAACGTTTTGCCTCGTCGTCTATAACAACAAAGCAATTGGATACCATCAACTGGTTTACAAAACGCTCAACCTTAATCATTTTACCTTAATAATACAACTGCCCCAAGAGAAGCCTACACCAAACCCAGCCAACAAGATATTACCACGAAGTTTACCCTCCTTTTGAGCCTCACATAGTGCAATAGGTATTGTTGAAGAAACAGTATTTCCTACTTTCTCCAAGTAAACATAAAACTTTTCCTTGTCAATCATTATTAGCTTTCGAAGGAAATTAATCATGTATTTATTAGCCTGATGGAAAACATACATGTCAACTCCATCTTTGGATAAACCGTTTTTTGACAACACCTCATTTATCATCGGAGGTACGGCCTTTACTGTAAAATCGAATATTGCTTTGCCATCCATAAAAAGATGGTCGCTTGAGTGCGGATTCCCATTCTCATCATACTCAACATCGTTCAGTGGCTCTTTATTCCTTGATGCACCCGATTTTACAATCAACCCCTCTGCGCCACTTCCATCTGTTCCTAAAACGAACTCGCCAATTTCAGCGAAGCCATCAGTTGATACTAATGTAGCGGAAGCGCCATCACCAAAGATAGTTTTATTTCCTTTATCACGAGGATGAATATATTTATTGTAAGTTTCAGCAGTAAGTAAAAGAATGTTCTTAGCAATACCACCTGAAACAAGCCCCTTTGCCATAGCAAGGCCATACTCATAACCAGAGCAACCGAGATTAAAATCAAAAGCACCACATGAAGTAGGAAGCCCTAATTTGTTTTGTATCAAACAAGCCGTACTTGGTAAATAATAGTCAGAACTTTGTGTACATAACAGCACAAAATCTATTGAATCACGAGATACATTATGCTCTTCAAATAATTTCTCTGCCGCATGTATTGCCATATCACCTGCAGTTTCATTCTCTGCAGAAATATGCCGTTCTGTCACACCAACTTTACCTGCAACTTTCTCAACAGTCCATTCAGGGAAATCCTTTACTAACTCTTCATTTGTCACTATCTTTTCAGGAAGATAATATGAAATTGCCTTAATAAATGACATTATTCTTTATAATTTTAAATGACAAACTAGTCCCCGCCACCTGTTATATCCACATTGGAGCCAGTCATCCAAGAAGAAGCTTCTGACAACATATATATTGCCAGATTTGCTATATCCTCTGGCATTCCATAACGCTTTAACGGGTACTTACTTTCATCTTCTTTCAATTGCTCTTCACTCACACCGCTTTCTTTAATCAAATCTGTCCAAACCATTGCAGGACTGATGCAATTCACTCTTATTTTGCGGGGAGCCAACTCCAGAGCTAAACATTTCGAATATGAAACAACAGCTCCTTTTGATGCACTATAAATGGAGTGTCCTATACTTGGCGACCATGAGGCTACTGAAGCAATGAATATGATGGAGGCGCCTTTTGCCACCTTCCTCAGCTGGAGTAAACAACTTTGCAGCAGAACTGGTGCTTTGAAATTAACATTCATCAAATTATCTACATCCTGCTCCAATAATTGCTTTGCGGGAATGCGCTGGTCTATTCCAGCACAATGCACAATACCATCTAACGAGGGTAGTTTGGCTACCATCTCCATAACAGATTCAGAATTATTAATATCACAAATAAATTGCTGGTGGGAATCTCCGTTCATCATACTCATGGTCTCTGAAAGACGTTTTTCGTTTCTTCCAGTAATTATGACCTTAGCCCCCATTTGAGAGCATGCAACAGCTACGCCCCGTCCTATACCGGACGAGGCCCCCGTTACAAATATAGTCTTACCCTCCAGTGAAAAAGGATTTGCAATGTTCATCCTTATGAATGTGCAAAATTATACAATTCCTGAATAGTATTCATGGCCTTCATCTGTTCTGCTGGAACCTTTTTGCCATAAAACTGTTCTATCATATTCATTGTTGCTAATGCGTGTAATGAAGACCATTCTTCAAGATCTCTAAACCTTGTTTCTGGTTTCAGTTCTTCAATATCAGTCTCGTCGAACACATCGTAGAAATTCTTAATAAATTCTTCCATAATTTTAAACATTTATTGGTTTATAGATATTTGTTTCTGATAAATCACAAGCAATGGTACCCCATGAAAGGCCAACGCCATAAGCACTCATTATAACCTTCTTAAATTTAGATGTATCAACACCACTACCTTGATAGCATAAGTCAGAAAGCACTAATGGTACTGTAGTTGGGCCCGTATTACCATAATTCATAATATTAATAGGAGCCTTATTTGGGCTGATTTTAAGGCGCTTCCTCATATAGCTAAGCGTGAACTTGGTTGCCTGATGCAACGCATAGAAATCGACCTCATCTTTATCCCATTTCTTGTATTCAAGCATTTTCTTGATACTATCCTGACCGCAGTGTACAATAAAGTTAAAGACCTTGTCACCATCCATATTGAGGTTCTCGAGCGTACGGATGTTACCTGACTCATCCGAGAATTCTTTCCTAGTTTCTTCATTCGAAGGCATTCTAAATCCTCCAGCAGGTACTATCACCGTTTTATACTCTTCACCATTGGAACAGATATGTGCACTTATCTGCTTACCTTCACATCTTGTGAGTAAGGTAGCTGAGCCGCAGTCACCAAACACCATTCTATGTGTACGATCACGCTTGTTCACCATTTTGGTTGTAGTATCACCAGCCAACAATAGCACATTTTTACATGCACCAGAACTAATCATTGTAGCAGCTTGAAAAACGCCATTAATGTAACCAGAACATCCAAAAGATGTATCAAAGCACACTGTATCTTGAGACAAACCTAAACGTCCTTGAAGTATTATAGATGTGGCAGGAGCGATATGGTCAAATGTTTGAGATACGAACACCAGCCCGTCAATTGTTGATTTATCGATGTTTTCTTTCTCAAAGAGCAATTTGGCTGCCTCATAACATTCGTCACTTGCGGTCTCATTTTCAGCTGCCACATGGACGCGATCAACTCCCGTAGCATTCTTAATCACTTTCACCTTGTCCTCACCAAACAAATCGTTCAGTGAGTCCATTTCAAGTATACCCCTTGGAACATAAGTAGCTATCGCCTTAATAGCCACATTATCTAATGTACAAATCATATCTTATAATTCAGTTAATGGAAGTATCTTACAATCAGCGATATTTAATAAAACTGTACCGTAAGTAAAGCCTGCCCCAATAGCATTCATTAGAAAAGACTCATTTTCATTGATTAATTCTCTATTCTCTACTAAACACAATGGAATTGACGTGCCTGCGGTATTTCCATATTTCTGAATGGAATGCAGTATCTTCTCGGGATTGGCTTTTGACTTCTTGGCAATATAGTTCGTCATAAAGTTATTTGCCTGATGGAAAGCATACTTATCTACATCATCAATAGTCTTACCTGCATATTGCAAGAGGCGCTTAATGTCTTTGGGGAGTTCACTGATAGCAAAACTAAATACGTCGGATCCGTTCATAATAACCTGCTCCAGACTTCTTATGCTACCATCCTCATATTCTTTCATCTCCAATGTTTCATAACTGCTTGGAACTCTACTTCCACCTGCAATAATCATGACCGACTCATAGTTGGCACCATCAGTCTGCATGGAAATAAAACTCTCACCAAATTGCGCGCCTTTAGTAAAGACAGATGCAATTCCTGCATCTCCAAGCAACATGCCCGTAGATTTATCTTTAGGTGAAGTCCACTTAGACAACGTATCACCTACAAGTACCATCACATTATTAATGGTTGGCATTTGCAAGAATGAATATGACATCAACATGCCATGAATAAAACCTGAACATGACATATTGACATCGTAAACTATTGTATCTTTTTTAAGACCAAGCTTGTCTTGAAGGATTATTGATGTGCCAGGACTCTTATAATCAGGTGTCTGACAAACAAATATTAGAACATCGATATCCTCTGGGGTTATATCTGTTTCTGAAAAGATTTGTCGGGCAGCTTGTTCACACAAGTCTGATGCACATTCATTTGCCTTGACGACACGTCTTTCCTCTATTCCGGTTGCATCTATAAACTTTTCAATCGCATCTGCAGAGTAATACTCTGTCATTGATCTTGTCTTTACCACATTCTGAGGTACACAGGCACTCACTGCCCTTAGTCCAACATTTTCAAATTTTAAAATTGCCATATTTAAATTATTGTGTAGCCACCATCAATGACTAAATTTATACCTGTAACCCAACTTGAAGCATCAGAAAGAAGATATATCGCGCCATTGGCAACATCTTCAGGAGTGCCATACCTCTTTAAAGGATAGCGCCCCTTTGTCGTTTCTTCAAGTTGTTCTCTCGAAAACACATCATTCGACAATTCCAGTATTCTTGTAGGTACCAAACCGGGATTTATGCTATTTACTCTTGTCCCTTGTGCTGCCAGCTCATAAGCGGCCGATTTCATATAACCAGACAATGCACCTTTAGAAGTAGAATACGTAGCTTCTCCAACATTACCAACACAAACTCCAGATATCGACGAAATGAAAACAATCGACGAGCCTTTCTTCAATATTCGTTTTTTCAACAATATCGAATTGAGAAGTATTGGAGTTATTGTATTGATATTGATTATTTCCTCTATAGTTTTTCTGTCTAAATGCTTAACGGAGCACATTTGCGGGATACCAGCACTATGCACTACACCATTAAGGTTAGGACACTGCGCAACAAGATTATCTATACCTTCCTGTTTGGACAAATCAGCAACAATGGAGACATGACCTTCTCCTTCCATCATTGAAAAAGTCTCGTTCAGGCGCTCAACATTACGACCGCTGATTACGACCTTAGCCCCCATTTTGGAGCACTCGACGGCGATGCCTCGTCCGATGCCGGACGAGGCTCCCGTTACGAGAATGGTCTTTCCTTCTAATGAAAAGGGATTGTAAGCCATTATTTACTCTGAATAAGGTTATAAAGTTCTTCGATTGTACTTACTGAGCGCAGGTCTGCACCAGTAATACGCTTGTCAAACTCCTCATCTACCATAGCAATGATAGAAAGAGCGGTCAGTGAACTCCATTCATCAAGTCCCTTAAACACAGTGTCAGCTTTAAACTGTTCAGCGGGAGTTTCGTCGAACTCCTCAGCGAATCTTGCTACGAATTCATTTAATTCCATAATTCGATGTTTTAAATTGTTAAATAAAAAAACTATTCTTTTACTATAGAGAAATCTTGAACTTTGCCATCGTATGTTGGGCAGTGCAGTATACTGGTCACCAAAGACTCTGGTGTCATGCGCTTCACTATCTTCTGTAGTGTATCGTCTGTACCACACTCATAGAATTCAGTCACACCATTTTTCACCATATTAAAGGTGATATTCGTCCATTGTACAGGATAGGTCATCAGCTTGATCTGATTCTCCAAAATCTCCTTGGGGTCAGTGTGTGGCAGGCCATCGGCATCCTGATAGATGGGAACCTTAGCTTCATGCCACGTTAGCTTCTTCAGCTCTTCACCAAGTATGGCACCTTCTTCAGCTGAATTGGGTGAATGGCCTACGCCCTTCTGGGGAAGAACCAATGCACGCTTTGCACCCATCTCTTTTAATACCTTGCAGGCCTTCTTTACTGAGCCACGAGCTCCAGTAATGACCAACTGACCGGGGCCGTTGTAATTGGCGATATAGAGACTCTCACCATCCTCATCACCAACTCTTTTAATGACATCAAGCACTTGCTCTTCAGGGATACCAATGATAGCGCCCATTGCACTGGGATGCTTCTGGAATGCCTCGTAGAACACCTCTCCACGCTTCTTGATGAAGGGTACTGCTTCCTCAAAACTCAGAACACCTGCCACTACCAATGCAGCATATTCACCTAATGAATGTCCTGCGGTGCAATCAGGCTTAATATCATCCTGACTTAATGCAGCAGCCACTTCATAGATGAAAATACCCATTTGGGTATTACGCGTGTCCATCAAAACATCCTCTGTTGCAGAGAACAGAAAATCAGAAAAGCGCACACCTAAAATGTCATTTGCTTGTTCGAAAATTGCTTTCGCTTTGGGGAAGTTCTCATAAAGGTCCTTTCCCATTCCTTCTTTCTGGCTACCTTGGCCAGGAAATAGAAATGCTTTACTCATAATTTAATAATCTAATCGTTTTGCAGGGTTCCCTATAACAGTTGTCCCTGCTTTTACTTTCTTAATTACAAAACTCATGGCCGCAACGGTGGAATCATTCTCTAGTACAACTTTATGACTGATAACGGCATTCGTATGCACAGTTACATTATTACCCACCACAACACCACCGACAAGAAGAGAACGAACATCTATCCGTGAATAATCACCTATAACGCAATCATGAGCTACACATGAAAAAGCCTGAATAAGGCAATTCTCACCAATAATCGCATCTGAGCCTATATGCGCGTAACTATCTATGACACATCCCTCGCCTATCTTCACATTTTCTCTTATCTGTACATTGTCAAAGATGAGCGTCTGGAATTTTGCGCCACGAGCCTTCATCTTCTCACACACTTTACGCTTCAGATGAACATCACCAATAGAGCATGTGAACACATCATCAGGCTGGATTTCATAGTCATCTTCAATTCCAAGAATTGGTGGGTATATAGATGTATCCCAATCAGGGTTAGGGAAGTCGAGGAATCCTTTCACGACAAACTCGGTACCGTAACCAATTGAGTGCTTGGCTGTATAGTATATTTCTTTACCCATACCACCAGCACCTAATATCAATAGTTGCTTCATACCGTTAGGGTTTATAATCTAAATTAGCAAAGTTCTGAATTGTGTTAGCAATCCTCCTTATATCATCAATATTGTTTCGGTAATAATATAGTTCATCAGGAAGAAGAAATGCAGAAAATTTATCGTCAACGTTGTGAAATAGCACAACATGACCATTCTCAACTTGAATAAATATATACCCCAATGAACTGGTTGGCTGAATAAAATTTTTATATTCAGCATTTGCGTCTAAGGCTGCCCTCACAGCATCATCATTATCTGTAAATCGTATCATATTGAATTATTTTTTATCAAGATTGCGCCACCTTGATCTTCTATCAACATCAGTAATTAAATCATCTCTTTTTTTGTTTTCCTTGTTGTCGAGAAACCAAATTACGACAGGAAGACACGTAGCTACGAATGTCAGAATGCCAATCATCGGCTTTTCGGAATAATAGCCACAAACAGCAGCAACTATTATGGCCGCTACCATGACACATACCTTAAAGCATTTCATACTAATCTAACGCTACTTGGAATGTTCACTACACGATCGGCAAAATAGATGGTGTTCTTCAATCCGTCATTCTCACATTTCTCAAACATGGGCAGGCGGTTCATCAGTTCCCAGATAGGACGTGTCATAACGCCATTGTCGTTGGTCTGAGTCAGGAAGTTTATCTGTTCTTCCTTGCTAGGTAGAATGACAACATTCAACCAATAGTTAGAGAATGTATCAGGTGAGTCAACAAAGAACTCAATGTCTGGCACATTCTCGAAGAACGCCTCATACTCAGCAGCAACCTTGCGCTTGCTGGCAACATATTCATCTATATGTTCCAACTGGGCGCAACCAAGAGCTGCATTGATATTTGGCATACGGTAGTTGAAACCAATATGGTCGTGACGGAACTCCCAACGATGAGGTATCTTAGCCTGAGTTGTGATATGCTTAGCGTATGCGCCCAGTTCCTCATCATTGAAAAGCAACATACCGCCACCACCGGTGGTGATGGTTTTGTTGCCATTGAATGATAATGCACCTATCTTACCAAAGAGGCCTGTATGTATGCCCTTGTACTTTGAGCCAATACTTTCAGCAGCATCCTCTACTAGCTCAATATGCCACTCCTTACAGATGGCTGCAATCTCCTCAATGCGTACAGGATGGCCAAAGGTATGCATAGGTACACAAGCCTTGATTCTGCGACCTGTATTTTTGTTGTAGCATGCCAGTTCATCCTCGTCGTAAGCGAAGTCATAGCTCTTATCAAGTTCACCAATGCGTGTGTTCTTACGAACCTCTGCATTCTTGTGGAGCCACTCCTTCAGCGCATCTGGCGATAGGCCCATTGTTGAACGGTCAACATCAAGGAATACAGGATATGCACCAATATAACTCAATGCATTTTCAGTGGCAATAAAAGTCAAAGCCTGTGTCAATACTTCATCATCACGCTTCACTCCCACGAGTAACAAGGCCATGTGGAGTGCATTGGTTCCGCTCACACATACTACAGCACGTTTGGCGCCAGTATATGCCGCCATATCATTTTCAAAGCGGTCAACAAACTTACCAACGGAACTAACGAATGTAGTGTCAATACACTCGTTCAGATACTTTTTTTCATTGCCCGCAAAAACGGGGACTGCCAGAGGAGTAAACTCTTGGTTGCCATATACAGACTTAATAAAGTCTATGGTTTTTTTATAATCAGCCATGATTATTATTTTGTTTTATCAAATTACATTTTGACTTTGTCGAGATGTATTCGCGACTCGGCAATATCCAAGCAAGCTTGGTATTGCTCTCGCTGCTCTACATCTTTTGATCAAGGTTCTTACCTTTCTCCTCATGCTCAAAGTTGGGAATGAACTCTTTGATGGCCTCCACGACCTGTGCCTTGGTGAAGTCATCTTTCTGGAAGATGCCTTCCAACTTGTCAAAGAACCCGTTAACCTCATTCATTTGATGACGAGTGGTCTGGCAGACAACACCCAAAGCTTTGAAGCGTTGCATGTCTATCTTCTCACCAGGAACGTAGAACTCTTCGTATGCCTTCTCGCCAGTTGTGTCTGAACCAAAGTAAACAGTAGGATACTTTGTGTCATCCCAACCAAGAGCAGCAGCTTTGCGCTTGGCTTCGTCATCGCTACTGCAAGGATCTTTCACTAGGCCGTTGGCGGTCACGAATTTATCACAGATAGAAGAGAATGTCAACATCTGGTTTTCACCCAGTTTCGGGAAGAACACCTCTCCCCCATTACCAAGGATACAAGCCAGCATACAAATCTGACCAGACTCCTCAGGAGAAACAAAGTAACGCTTCACGTCACTCGGTGCTGCCAGCGGCTGCTTCTTCTGCAAACGATGAATCCAGCCGTCAGGCAATGAACCATTAGAGAAAGCAACGTTTGCGAAACGGGCGGTTGTCACCTTAAAATACTTGTTGTACGCCATCACCAAGTCCTCCATAATGCGCTTTGATGCCCCCATGATATTCACTGGGTTAGCGGCTTTGTCCGTAGAGACACAGAAGAAATGCTTGGGAGGATAAACGGTCAGCAGATCCATCAATTTCTTTGCCTTGATGTCATTGTTCTCTATCAGCGCCTGAACGCTATAGCGGTCTTTCTCTGAACGCACGTGCTTGTGTGCAGAGAAGTTAGCCACAATGTCAAAACCCTTCTCCTCACGGAAGATGCGCTCAAAGATAGGGTCTGCAAAGTTGAGTGTGTAGCAGCGGAATTCATCCGGAACATAGAGGCAATTGGTACTACGAACATCACGAACCAGCTCTGCCAAACCATTCTCATTCAGATCAACAACTACTACACTTTTAGGCTCAAAACGTAGGACAGCCTTGATGAAGCTGGAACCAATAGAGCCAGCTCCACCTATCACACAAACTTTCTTATCTTTGATTTCTGCTGTCAGTTTCTCTTTATTTGCTTCAATATCTGGAGCAAACATACTGACGGACCTAAAAGTCACGCTGTCAGCAATAAACTTGTCTAAATTGAACATCATTTTATATTATTTGGAAAGGAGGAGAGAGTTACCATTATTGAACCTTAATTTATGAGAGAAGTGAACACCTCCCCTCCATACATAACGATTTTTTATGTACTGCTTCACAGTAGGAGGTTATTCTTATATATCGGGTTCCCACTTCTCTGGCCATATTCTTTCCACTACCATCACTATTCCTACAAGGATGCAAACGCCTGCAGGGATTGGCTGCTCCAAAAACAGGAACAATAATATGCCTAACAGTATTAATAGATACGGAAATACTTTTTTCATATTTTATATCATTTATTTAATTTCTCACGAGCTTGAACATAGCGGCTCATGTTACTAAAGAGATCATTTACTCTTTGACTTTCTGATACTCCATCCTTAAAATGGATCGAAAGATCTACTTGTTTCATATCTTCAATAGTCTTATCTGGAGATACCTTCAAAAGAATGGAAATCTCATTGCTTTTCTTTGAAGCACTCAAGAACTTCATCTTCTTGATGTCGAAATAAGCCTGTTTCAATTCCTCCACCTGCTCTCCCAACATCCGTGTCAACAGCCTATCATAAGTACCTTGAGTATAGTTCTCAAGCAGATACTCCAATATCCCCGCCAAACGTGTTCCCATCACCTTCGCATCAATCTTCTTCGTCGAGAGTAAGCGTCCGAATCTTGGGCCCAAGATCTCTACATCCTCAGTGTGAATGAGGATTTCAAGAGATTGTAAAGAAGTTGGAAAATCTTTGTTTTTAACTTAATTTATGCAGCCTTGGTATGCTTATGCCACTGGCTGTGAACAAAACTGTTCAGGTCAATACCCTCACAACCTATAAAATCTATTAAATCTGACCA
>Ga0310697_10000194_pt1 | contig 86804 bp, 83 predicted proteins | sample 172DNAGHGlowgp2_FD_203883 | JGI IMG/M metagenome (GOLD analysis project Ga0310697, IMG submission 203883) | Sheep rumen microbial communities from Palmerston North, Manawatu-Wanganui, New Zealand - 1728 DNA GHGlow gp2 (v2) (version 2) | ecosystem: Host-associated > Mammals > Digestive system >...
CAAAAAAGCCTCTTCCACAAAAGCAGAAGAGGCACCAACATGTATGAATAAAACTTCCAATTATGCCAATTTGTTCGTGAACTTCGTCAGCTTCGACTTCAGGTTGGCGGCTTTGTTCTTGTGGATGATGCCACGCTTGGCCACCTTGTCGATGATGGAGTACAGCTTCGGGAGCTGGCTTTCAGCCGTTGACTTGTCGGTCAAAGCTCTGAATTTCTTCATCTCATTACGCATGTTCTTGGCGTAATAGCGGTTGTGCAAACGTCTCTTTTCAGTCTGACGAACTCTCTTGATAGCGTCTTTGTGATTTGCCATATCTTTTATTCCTTATTGCTTTTATATTCTATCTTTTTCGGGCTGCAAAATTACGACTTTTCCGTGAATTGACAATCGCTTTGCGTAAATTTTTTCTTCATTTAATATAATTTGTTGATTCAAAGTGTCTTAAAAGCCATTTTATCTTCGTTTTCGGGGTGGATGATTTCGCCAAGCCTTATATTAATAAAGGTGTTGCGCTCCAAATCTTTTCCTTCGGCGACGATGGGGAGGTAGTTCTCACCGTAGCCTCTTGCAATTCCGCGACTGTCGATGCGCTCGACGAGCATCCTTTGGCTGCGGCCTTGCATCATCTCGAAGTACTTGGTCTTGTTTTCCAGCGAGATTTGCCGCATCACCTCGCTGCGTTCGGTTTTCACTTTTTCTGGCACTTGGTCGGGCATCGAAGCGGCTTTTGTGCCGGTGCGCACCGAGTATTTGAAGGTGTGGATGTGACTGAAGCCGATTTCGCGGGCGAAGTCGCAGCTTTCATTGAAGGTCTGGTCAGTCTCGCCAGGGAAGCCCACGATGATGTCGGTGGTGAGGTTGAAGTCGGGACGGAAGGCCTTGATGCGATCGCACATGTCGCGGAATTGGGCCACGGTGTAGAACCGGTGCATCCGCTTCAGGGTGTCATCGGAGCCGCTTTGCAGGCAGATGTGCATGTGCGGGGCCAGCTTTTCGTGCTGGAACAATGTCAAGAAACGGTCGCTGAACTGGTCGGGCTCGATGGAGGAGACGCGCACGCGGAAGTCGCCTTCGATTTCCAAAATGTTTTCCACAAGTTGCTCAAAGTTCGTGTTTTCGTATTGGTATCGCCCCATGTTGACGCCTGTCAGCACGACTTCCTTGAAGCCATGGGCCACCACCTCGCGCACATTATTATAGATGTCTTCGGCGGGACGGCTCGTCGATCGTCCTCTCACCATCGGGATGATGCAGTAGGAGCAGAAGTTGTTACAGCCGTCGTGTATTTTGATGAGGCTGCGGGTGTGGAAGGTGTCGAAGGCGGGCTGGTAGCTGAAGAGGTCGCGGTCGTAGCCTTCGGGGTCGCTGTGGCCGGTGCGGAAATGCTCGTCGATGATGTCGAACAGAGCCGATTTGCGTTCGTTGTCAATCACATAGTCGGCGATGCCCGATTGCAGCAGCTCTTCCTTCCTGTGGTTCACCATGCAGCCGGTGACGGCAATCAAGGCTTCGGGGTGCTTCCTCCGGATTTGGTGGATGGCTTGGCGGCATTTCTGGTCGCTGGTGTTGGTGACGGTGCAGGTGTTCACAACGTAGGCGTCGGCGTCGCCATCGTTTTCGGCGATGTCGTAGCCAGCTGCCTTGAAGCGCGAGGCCAAGGCATCGGTTTCGTAAAGGTTCACTCGGCAACCGAGGGTTTTGAAGGCGATGGTTTTCATTCTGCTAATTCTCCCTCAATCGAAAGCGGCGAAGCCGAAGTCACTTTCACGTTGACGATTTGCCCGATGAGGCTCTTGTCCTTTGAGGCGAAGCGGATGACGATCTTGCCTTCGGTGTGGCCGGTGAGGTAGCCGTTCTTGCGGTCCTCGGTCTCCACGAGCATCTTCACAGTCTTGCCGATGAGGTTCTGGTTGTAGACGAGGCTGTGTTTCATCAGTTCATCGGTGAGGATGTGGTAGCGTTGGCGTTTCACCTCTTTCGGCACGTCGTCTTCCCATTGCGAGGCCACCGCGCCCGGACGCACGCTGTATTGCGCGATGAACGCCATGTTGTATTTGAACTCTTCCATGGCCTTGCGCGTGTTCTCAAATTCTTCCTCGGTCTCATGGGTGAAGCCCACGATGATGTCGGTGAAGATGGTGGCGGTGGGCAGTTTTTCGCGGATGGTCTCGATGATGTGGCGGTAGGTGGCCAGGTCGTGGTGGCGATTCATGCGTTGCAGCATGTTCTCGTCGCCGCTCTGGATGGGGATGTGGATTTGCTTGCCGAGGCAGTCGTATTGCGCCATCACCTCGATGACGTCGTCTTTCATGTCGCGGGGATGTGGCGCGGTGTAGTAAACCCAAAACTCCTTGCCCGAGGCCTTGCCGAACTCGCCTACGCGGCGCAGAAGTTGCGCAAAGTCAATCTCTTCGCCTTTCTTGTCGAGGCCGTAGGAATTGACGTTTTGGCCCAAAAGCGTGATGCTTTTGTAGCCTTTTTCGACCAATTCCTTCAATTCGGACAAAATCTCTTCCGAGGGGCGCGACACCTCGCGGCCACGGGTGTAGGGCACGGCGCAATAGGTGCAGAACTTGTTGCAGCCGTTCTGTATCGGGATGAAGGCTTCGAAATCGGAGGTCTGCGTTGGCTTGATGGCCCAAAACTGACCCATGTTGGCCGACGGGTTGATTTTGTCATTCTTGTGGAACAGCGGTGCCAATGGCTTGACAACGGGCTGTACCTCAATCTCTTCTCCATAGCGCAACGAGGCGGGCGTGACGATGCCGTACTGCCGAATCATGTCGGGGAAGTTGGGCAGTTCGTTCATGGGGAAGACCAGGTCGAAGAGCTTGAGGAAGCGCACGCGGTCGGCGGGCAGCACGCAGCCCGACACGAAGGTGATGACGTTGGCGCGGTGTTTCATGGCATTCCATTTCTCGATGCGGCCATACACCTTGTCGATGCCTTTTTGGCGCACCGAGCAGGCGATGATGCCGAGGATGGTGGCCTCTTCTTCGTTTTGGGTCTCGACGAAGCCCATGCCTTGCAGCACCGTGCGTACGCGCTCGGTGTCGCTCAGGTTCATCTGGCAGCCTAAGGGGAGAAGGTAGTATTTCATTCAGTTGATAGTTGACAGTTGATGGTTTGCAGTTGTAGGGCTGTCACATTGTGGCAGCCTTTTCATTTTTGGCAGGGACTGACGTCACCTGCTTATTGGTGTGTCGCCCTTACGGGGCTTTGCAAAAGCGGCCTGCAAAAATACGAATAATTGTTCAGTCGTAGACCAAATGGATGATGTCGTTGATGATTTCGTTGCTGGAATCACATGTGGGGACGACTTTGGTGCTGACACCGGTAAGCATTTTTTCAGCTTGGTCGATGGTCTCCGGCTCAAGGCAATCGGAGGCGATTTGTGCCTCGGTGATGATGGATTGCGCTTCGTCGATTTTGAGCGAAATCTCAACGCCGCCCCATGGGAAACGTGCTTTCTTGGTCGTCTTGAACTGCTCCCAGCGACCGAAAAGGAAGTCGTGGCTCGAAATGTGCTCGCGGATGGCTTGCACTTCGGCGTTATTAATAAAGGTGTCGAAATCCAGTGTCTCGGCTTTGCCGCCATAGACTTTCTCGAAGGAGGCAATCAAAGGTTGCTTGATGTTTTCGGAGGTCAGGTCGGGGACGGCTTCGCTGAGGTTGATGACGCGGCTGGCCACGCTTTTCACGCCGTTTTTCAGTAGCTTGGCCTTGTCGACGATGAGGTAGCGTTGCATCATCGCGCCGTCGGTCTTGATGAGGATGGTGCCGTGGTGCAGGTTGTTACGCTGTCCTTTGGCAAAGGCGTTGCCGCTGAACTTGCGCCCTTGGAAAGTAAGGTCGTTGCGGCCTGAAATCTCGGTCTGCAAGCCGTAAGAGAGGAGCGCATCCTGAATCACTGAGAGTTGCTTCGTTACATCGTATAGAGACTTGTCGGCGATGAACGAGAAATTGATGTTGCCGAGGTCGTGGTAGACAGCGCCGCCGCCAGTGCCGCGTCGCATGAGGTGGCCGCCTTCGTCCAAGAGTAGCTTGACGTTGCACTCGGAGTAGGGGTTCTGGTTGTATCCGATGACCACGGTCTGTTGGTTTTTCCAGAGATACATTGTGACGATGCCTTCCTCTTGACGGTCAGTGAGATAACTCTCAACGGCGCGGTTGAGAAAGGGGTCGTATTGGTTGCTGATGACGACTTGTAGTTTGTTCATGGTAGTAACAATTGGGCATGAAAAAAGCCCTAACTCTGACTCCATTGAGTTAAGGCTGAAAGTTGTAGTCTCTCCGGGATTTGAACCCGAGTTACCAGGATGAAAACCTGACGTCCTGACCAGACTAGACGAAGAGACCACTTCGTGTCGTTTTTGACACTGCAAAAGTACACATAATTTCGTTACCTACAACATTTCTCGAAAGAAATTTGTCTACTTTTTTATAAAGTATTGGTTTACAATGTGATAAAAATGACGATTTATTCAAACAAAAGTGAGAACTGGAACAATTTGTTGCGCAATTGGTCGATGGGGGCAGTGTAAAGGAAGGCTTCGTTCTTCACAATGTCGAGCACTCCGTAGCTCATCTTGAGCTCCACACCCATCTTGAACCACTGGTTGTAGATGTCTATCCCGACACCGAGCTCGCCCGCTAGGTCGAAGCGTTTGGTGACGAGGTTGTTGATGAATTCGTTGCCTTGCCCGTCGGTCTCCTTGTTGTCCTTCTGGGAGGCAAGGTCGAGTTTGGGGTTGATGCCACCAAAGACATAGGCCCCGATGTTGTTGTAGCGTTTCGAGCGGTATTTGATGTTGAGCGGAAACTCCACAAAAGTGGTGCCGATCGACTTGGTGATGTTCCTCGTGTCCATGCTGCCGTCGTTCCCTTCGATGACGATGCTGTAGTTCAGCCTGCGCTCGCTGAAACTCAACGAGGGGATGAAACGCAGGTCGAAATAGCGGCCAAGGCGTTTGCTGCCGATGATGCCCACGGTGAAGCCGGGCGTTTGTTCGGTTTCAATGTTGTAGACATAGAGATGCTTGGTGTTCGGAACGCTATAGTTGCCCTTGGGCCAGGAGTTGGCGGGCAGGGCCATATTCTGGTAATTCTCCACGGTTTTTATGGTGTAGCTCATTTGGTTGTAGCCCAAAAGGAACCCGAAATGGTAAGGCTCTTGGTCGTATTTGGGCAGATACATGATGGTCCGTCGTTGGGCGATGGCAGGCATACATAAGGCCATGACAAACAGCATGATGGCCGATATTTTCAGTGCTTTTTTCAATGCAATTCAATTTTGATTACGAATGGTAACGCGACATTTCGGGTTTTATTGCGCGAAAACGGCGGCAAAATTAGGAAAAAATGGGTGAGCGTGCCGCGTTCCACGCTTTTTTTGTTTTTGCGTTTCATACTGTCAATTGAACCTTTCTCGTGCAGTATAGGGTGGCAATGCCGAAGGCCAAACGGAGAATCCGACCGTTCTCTAGTCCGTGTTGTGCCATGTCGCGGAGGAAGTCATTGGGTCGGGGAAACCGTTCCACCGACTCGGGAAGATAGGTGTAGGCATTTGCGTCTTTCGAGACCATTCGTCCGATTTTTGGAAGTATCTGCTTGAAATAGAGTCGATAAAGCTGTTTTACAGGAAATTGTTCGGGCATGGAAAACTCCAAGATGAATACCTGTCCGCAGGGCTTCAGCACGCGATGGATTTCGGACAGTCCCTTGCCCAAATCCTCGAAATTGCGCACCCCGAAGGCCACCGTGACGGCGTCGAAACTGTTGTCTTCAAAAGGAAGTGAAGCGGCATCACCGAATTGCAAATTGATTTGGCTTTCAAGTTTTTGAGCCTTGACTTTTGCCTTGCCAATTTCCAGCATTTTCTCGGAAATATCCATCCCGACGATGTGTGCCTGTGGATTGTGTTCGGCAAGGGCAATGGCTAAGTCGGCGGTGCCGGTGGCTAGGTCCAAAATGGTTTTGGGCTGGCTTTTTGCAACGGCTTTGGCGGTCTTGCGTCGCCACACCTTGTCAATGTTGAGGGAAAGCCCGTGGTTGAGGGCGTCATAATGGGGCGAGATGCGGTCGAACATGGCCGCGATGGGGGAGGCGCTCATTGCAGGTAACGATTCAGTTTCGAGATGATTTGTTCGGGCGCGATGTCATTTAGGCACGCGTAATCGCCTCTGTAACAAGGTTTATTGCCGTATACCGAGCAGGGACGGCAGGGCATATCAAGTTGGATGCAGTCGTCTTCTTTTTGGTTCCAGCCCAAGAATCCGGCGTAAGGATGTGTGCCGCCCCAAATAGAGACGACCCTTGTGCCGACCAACGATGCCAAGTGCATGTTGGCGGAGTCCATCGTGAGCATCACGTCAAGCTGGCCCATCAGGGCGAGTTCACCCGCTAAACCATGCTGGCATTTGGCGGCTTGCACATTCGGGTATTTGGCGCAAAGCTCCGCGATTTGTCGTTTTTCTTCCTCGCCACCACCGAAAAGGAAAATGGTAGTGTTTTCTCTCTCGCTCAAGGCCTTGATGACGGTTTCCATCTTTTTTAAGGGATAAACTTTGGTGGGATGTTTGGCAAAAGGCGCAATGCCAATCCAAATCTCACTAGTCGCTTTTTGCGTCTCGCAAAAAGAAGAATAATCGAGTTTTACGAATTGTGGCTTCACAGGAAATCCCAACTGTTCCAATACTTTGGCATAGCGTTCGAAACTGGTCTTTTGTTGCACAAACACCTTGTTTTTCTGTCGCGTCAAAGCTTTCTTGCCCGTGCGTCCTTTGTTGATTTTGGCGACTTTCTTCCCGAACAAATGGCAGATGAAACGCAGCCATTGTGTTCGCAAAACGTCATGGAAATCAGCAATATAATCAAAATCCTTGAAATGGATGTCTTTCAAAAGTCGGTTCAAGCCGAACAACCCTTTATGACGGCCTTTCAGGTCTGCACCAAAGAAATGCACGTTTTTGGGCAACTTCTCGAATAACGGCCTCGCCATTTCGCGACTGAGCATGGTAATCTCCAAATCAGGATATTGCACGGCCAAGTCGTAGATTACGGGCACGGTCATGGCAATGTCGCCTAAAGCGGAAAACCTTATAACGAGAAGTTTTTTCATTTTTGCCCGTAAAGCACGGGGTTGAGGTTCGGGTCGTTGTACATCTTCATCTGCTTGTAGACCTTCATGACCTTCTCGCCCGTCTTGTAGCACTCCATCAGTTGGTCGATGGCGGTGCAGAGGTCCGTGTTTTGCTCCAGCAGCACCTTCAGCTTTTCCTCGCATTTCGCTTTGTGTTCCTCGCTGACGTCCGTGCGCTCCACTTCGGCTTTCATGTGGTAAATCTTCAATTGCAGGATGGAAAGGCGGTCGATGGCCCAAGCGGGACTCTCAGTGTTGAGCGTTGCATTGGGTTGTGGTTCAACCTTTTGGAAAAGCAGCTGATAATAACCGTCAATCATCTCCACAATGTCCGTCCGGTCTTGGTTCGACTTGTCGATGCGGCGTTTCAAGGCCAAAGCCTCCACGGGGTCGATGTTCGGGTCGCGGATGAGGTCTTCCAGATGCCACTGTATCGTGTCGATCCACACCTTATTATATAGGTACCATTCGATGGTAAGTTTCTCGTAAGGGTTTTCGCACGGATGGTCCACGTCGTCGTGCTTGTGGTAGTCGGCGATGGCTTGGTTGAAGATGGGGAGGATGGGGGCGGTGGAGAGGATGATCATGGTGATTGTGTTTTTTTTGACACGGGACGCGGGACTTTTTTAATGCTGTTAGCAATTAGCTATTAGCAGTTAGCTTGATTGCTCGTTTGCTAATGGCTAAAAGCTAACTGCTAAAAGCCAACAGCCTAAAAGTCTCGCGTCTCGTAGTCTCGCGTCTTAATGCAGTTTCGTCAAAGCGGCCTTGATGCGTTTGACGGCTTCGATGAGTTTGTCTTCGCTGGTGGCATACGACAGGCGGATGCAGTCGTCGTTGCCGAAAGCGTTGCCGGCCACGCAGGCCACATGGGCGTTGTAGAGCAACCACATGCAGAGGTCGTCGCTACCCTTGATGGTGGTCTCGCCGTCGGTTTTGCCGTAGTACGACTTCACTTCGGGGAACACATAGAAGGCGCCAGCTGGGGTGTTGCACTTCAAGCCGGGGATTTCGTTCAGCAGCTTCACGAACGTGTCGCGGCGGTGACGGAAGGCCTTCAGCATGTCTTGGATCTCGGTCGAGTTCTCGGGGCTGAGTTCCATGGCCTTTGCAGCAGCGGCTTGGGCGATGGAACAGATGCCAGAGGTGAGTTGTCCCTGAATCTTGTTGGTGGCCTTGATGATGGCTTGCGGAGCAGCAATGTAGCCGATGCGCCAACCAGTCATGGCATAGCCTTTGGCCACGCCGTTGACGAGGACAAGACGGTCCTTCAAGAAGTCGAACTGGCCCATGCTCTCGTGCTTCTGTTCGTATTGGATGAACTCGTAGATTTCATCGGAGATGACGATGATGTTGGGGTGTTTCTTCAGCACCTCGGCGATGGCTGTCAGTTCGGCCTTGGTGAACACGCTGCCACTGGGGTTGCAAGGCGTGTTGATAAGGAAAGCCTTGGTCTTGGGTGTGATGGCCTTTTCGAGTTGCTCGGCTGTGATCTTGAAGTCGTGGGCAATGTCGCTCTTCACGATGACGGGCACACCGCCGGCCAGCTTCACCATTTCGGGGTAGGAGACCCAGAACGGGGCGGGGATGATGACTTCGTCGCCGTCGTTGATGATGGCCAAGAGTGCGTTATTGATGGCTTGCTTGGCACCGTTCGAGACGAGGATGTCGGTCTCTTTGTAGTCGAGGCCATTGTCGCGTTTCAGCTTGTTGGCGATGGCTTTGCGCAGTGCGGGTGTGCCAGGCACGGGCGGATAGTGCGTGTCGTTGGCGTTGATGGCGTTGATGCCGGCTTGCTTGGCCTGCTCGGGCGTGTTGAAGTCGGGTTCGCCGATGCTCAGGCTGATGACGTCGATGCCTTGGGCTTTCAGCTCACGGCTCTTGTTGGTCATGGCGAGCGTTGCCGACTCGGCCATGTTCAAAACTCTGTTGGAAAGGATGATTTCGCTCATATTGATGTTTAGTTGTTGATTGTTTAAATGTTGAATTGTTGGTAGAGACGCAAAATGTGGCGTCTCTACAATGAATTGGCAAAGGTAGGTGTTTTTTCGATAGGACGCATCGAAAACTTGAAGATTGAACGAAAAACCGTACCTTTGCGCCAAAATTTCAGAATAATGAATGCGATAATTGTTTATTCTTTGATGGCCGCTGGCCTTTTGATTATGGTGGCTACCGTAATTTTGCTTTATAGGTTGATTCGGATGAAAGACGCCGAGCTCCGCAACGGCAGCAAGTACGAATTGAAGGTGCAAGCCTTAAAGATCATCATGCCGCTGAAGGTGCAGGCTTACGAACGGTTTTTGCTTTACCTCGAACGCGTGCAGTTGCCTCAGTTGGTGAAGCGCGTCTATGTGCCAGGCATCGAAAAAGGGCAGTTCCATCTGCAGCTGTTACAAAATGTGCGTGAGGAGTTTGAACACAACCTTGCACAACAGCTCTATGTGTCCAATTCCACTTGGAACGCCGTGTTCAATGCAAAAGAAGAGCTTGTCAATCAAATCAATACTACTTTTGAGCAACTGAAGGATGAAGAGGATGTCTCTATCATAGCCCAGAGTCTGGTGGCCTTGCCCAATCCAGTAGTGGAGCAAGCTATCTCTGTCTTAAAGCACGATTTTGAGCGGCTGCTGTAATAAAATAAGTTTTTAGTCGTTCTGTTCTAAACTTCTAATGGAATGAAATTCACTGCTACACAAATCGCCGAGCTGCTCGGAGGTCGGGTGGAAGGCAACCCCAACGCTGAGGTCTGGAATGTTGCCAAAATCGAAGAAGGCGCACCTGGCATGATCAGTTTCTTGGCCAACCCTAAATACACACACTATATCTACGAAACAAAGTCGTCCATCGTTATCGTGAACGATGATTTTGAGCCGACTGCTCCCGTCACGACCACTTTGATCCGGGTGGCGGATGCATACGGCTGTTTTGCAAAACTGTTGGCGTTTTACGATCAAATGATGCAAAACAAGCAGGGAGTTTCGTCACTGGCTTTCGTTTCGTCAACGGCTCAAATGGGCGAGAACCTTTATCTCGGTGAGTTCGCCTTTGTGGGCGAACATGCCAAAATTGGGAATAACGTGAAGCTCTATCCGCAGGTGTATGTGGGCGAAGGATGTGTTATTGGCGACAATACGGTGCTCTATCCAGGCGTGAAACTTTATCGCAACACGGTCATTGGCAAGAACTGTATCCTCCATGCGGGGGCAGTATTGGGTGCCGACGGCTTTGGCTTTGCCCCTCAGCCCGATGGTCATTACGAGAAAATCCCGCAGGTGGGTAATGTGGTCGTCGACGACAACGTGGAAATCGGGGCCAATACCACCATCGACCGCTCCACGATGGGCTCGACGCATGTCCATAAAGGCGTGAAACTCGACAACTTGATTCATTTGGCGCACAATACCGAGGTGGGCGAAAACTCCGCTTTGGCAGCTCAGGTGGGCGTGAGTGGATCGACGCATCTCGGCAAGAATTGCGTGGTGGGCGGACAGTCGGGGTTCGTGGGTCACATCACTATTGCCGACGGATCGCAGTTTGGCGGACAAAGTGGCATCATGGGCAGCATCAAGGAGGGAAACCAGAAGTTCATGGGCACGCCGATACAGCCGCTGCGCCAATATTTGGTCTCCAACGCGCGTTTCCGCCATATCGACGAGATGGCTCGCAAGCTTGAAGAACTCGAGAAAGAACTACGGGAACTGAAAGATAAAAGTGCTACAAAATAGCCCTCGTGAAATATTTTTTTTGTAGTTGATAGAATATTTCCTATTTTTGCGCGTTTTTTGTGGGTAATAGATGCTCACATACGAAGTTTGATTTTATGGAGAAACAACGTACGCTCAAAAATAGAGTCAGTGTCAAGGGAGCAGGTCTCCACACACGTCAGTGCGGCACCCTCACCTTCAACCCGGCTCCGATAAATTCTGGAATTCGTTTTCGTAGAATTGACCTTGAGAATCAACCTATTATAGAGGCCGATGTCGATAATGTCATTGATACCGCCCGTGGAACCACCCTTGGAAAAGGCGGAGTGAAGATTTACACTGTCGAGCATGTTCTGGCTTCCTTGCGTGGCATGGGCATCGACAACGTATTGATTGACATCGACGTGGAAGAGACCCCCATCATGGACGGAAGCGGCAAGTTTTTCGTCGAAGCCATCCATCAGGCGGGCATCGTCGAGCAAAACGCTCCTCGTAATTACCTCGTCATCGAAGAGCCTATTTCCTACAAGAATGAAGTCTTGGGCATCGAGCTGACCATCGAGCCATGCGACCATTTCGAGATCGACGTGAAGGTGAAATACAACACCAAGGTCCTCGATGAGCAACATGCCTCGTTGTACGACTTGAACGATTTCGAAAGCGAGATTGCCCCTTGCCGGACATTCGTTTTCCTGCACGAGCTTGAGACACTCATTAGCCGTAACCTCATCAAAGGTGGCGACCTTACCAATGCCATCGTGTTCGTCAACAGAAACGTCTCAGCCGAGGAACTCGACCACATTGCGGCATTCTTCAAGAAGCCGAAAGTCACAGTCAAGGAATGCGGCATCCTCAACAATGTGGAGCTTTATTTCGACAATGAGCCTGCCCGTCACAAGCTTCTGGATGTCATTGGCGACCTTACGTTGGTTGGACGTCCCATCAAGGGCAAGGTGACTGCGGTGAAGCCGGGTCACTTCTCCAACACTTCTTTCGCGAGAAAAATCAAGCACACCTTATTGTATTAGGCATGAACCAACCATTAGCTTATATTCATCCGAATGCACGCATCGCGGATGACGTGAAGATTGAGGCCTTTGCCTGGATTGGCGAGGATGTTGAAATCGGAAGTGGCACTTGGATTGGTCCAAATGCTGTCGTCATGGATGGTGCCCGCATCGGAAAGAACTGCAAGATTTTTCCAGGAGCAGTCGTTTCGGCCATTCCCCAAGACTTGAAATACAAAGGTGAGACCACTTATTGCTATATCGGCGACGGCACCACGGTGCGCGAGTCGGCGACGGTCAACAAAGGCACGGCGGCTTCGGGGAAGACTGTGGTGGGCAAGGATTGCCTGCTGATGGCTTTTACCCATGTGGCGCACGACTGCTATCTTGGCGATCATGTCATCATGGCCAATGCGGCCACTTTGGCGGGTCATATCACCGTCGACGACTGGGCTATTTTTGGCGGCTTGGCTGCTGTTAGTCAGTTCAGCCGCATCGGCGCTCATGTGATGATTTGCGGTGGGGCTTTGGTCAACAAGGATATTCCTCCGTTTGTGAAGACGGGGCCGGGCTATCCGGTGTGCTATGCCGGCGTCAATTCCATCGGTTTGATGCGTCGAGGTTTTTCGCGAGAACGCATCAATGCCATCCAGGATGTGTATCGCGTGATCTATAGCGTTGGGATGAATGTCACCCAGTCTGTGCAATACATCCGCGAGCATCTGCCCCAATCAGAAGACCGCGATTTCATTCTCAGTTTTGTGGAAAGCTCCAAGATCGGCATCATGAAGAATGCCGTGGGGAATGAAGATTGAACTTAAGATATAGGGAATCATGGAAAAGACGTTCTTCGGAGCGTCTTTTTTATTTCAAAAGCACTTCGGCGGCTTTCAAGGCTTCGGGGGTGATCTTGTCGTTGCTGAGCATCTTGGCGATTTCAGTGATGCGCTCATCGTGGCTCAGCACGCGGATGTGCGACTGGGTGCGTTCGCCTGCGTTGTCCTTGTAAATGAAATAATGGTGCTCGGCTTGGCTGGCCACTTGGGGCAGGTGGGTGATGGAGATGAGCTGAAGCGATTGGCCCATCTGCCGCATGATGCCACCGATTTTGGCGGCCACCTCGCCCGAAACGCCCGTGTCGATTTCGTCGAAGATGAGGGTAGGGATGTAGTTGTAGCTTGACACCGCGCTCTTGATGGAGAGCATCAGGCGCGACAGCTCGCCGCCCGAAGCCACGCGGCTGATGTCGTCGGGGGCGATGCCTTTGTTGGCCGAAAACAGGAAACGGATAACATCGCTTCCTTTGTTGCCGAATTGCGACTGACTTTCCACCTCCACTTGGAACACGGCAAAGGGCATAGCCAATTGACGAACCAATTCGCTGACCTTGAGGCTGAAGGCTTCGGCGGCCTGGCATCGTTTGTTGTGCAAGACTTTGGACTGCTTCAAAAGCTGTTTTTCGCTGTCTTTTAGTTGGTTCTCTGTCTTGGCAATTTCCTCATCAATGTTTTCGAAAGCGTTCACTTTTTCGACCAAGCTGTCGCGCAAGGCAATGAGTTCCTCAAAGTCGTTGAGGCGGTGCTTCATCATCAGGCGGTTGATGAGATCGTAGCGTTCCTGCAAGGTCTGTAGCTGTTCTTCGTCGAATTGGGTGTCGTCTTCGCGGCGGCGCAGGTCGTAGGCGATGTCCTTCAGTTCCACCTTAAGGTTTTCGATGCGTTCGCCGAGGCTTTCGGTGTCGGGCAGGAGGTGGCTCAATCGCGATAGGGTGGAGCCGAGGTCGTTGATTTGGCCTAGGATGGCGTTTTCCGAGTCTTCCAGCAGCCCATTGGCGGTCACTAAAAGGGTCTTGATTTCCTCCGAGTTTTCCATCATGCTGAGGGTTTGCTCGATTTCGGCGTATTCACCGTCTTTCAGTCCGGCTTTGTCGAGTTCGTCAAGCTGGAACTTCAGGTAGTCGTTTTCGGCAGCGTTCTTGGTCGCCATCTCCTTCAACTCGTTCAGTTTCCGTTTGAGGCTGTTATAGTGTCCGTATTCGGTTTGATATTGGACCAAAATCTCGCCGTTTTGCGAAATCTCGTCCAATAGTTTCAGCTGGAAATCTGTATCGGTGAGTAGGATGGAGTCGTGTTGCGAATGGATGTCAACCAATTGGCTGCCAATTTCTTTCATCGTTTGCAGCGCGACGGGCGTGTCGTTGATGAAAGCACGGCTTTTTTTCTGCGGACTCAGTTCGCGGCGAAAGATGCAATCGAGCTCGAAATCGAGGTCGTTCTGTTCAAAAAGGGTCGCTAAATCGTTGTCGTTTAGTTCAAAATGGGCCTCTACGACACATTTTTTCTCCTTGTCGTAAAGCACAGCCGTGTCGGCACGGTCGCCCAAGGCAAAACCCAACGCACCGAGCAAGATCGACTTGCCTGCGCCGGTCTCACCCGTGATGACGTTGAAACCTTGATTGAAACCGACATCCAGTTCGTCAATCAAGGCGTAATTGCTGATGTGCAATTGCTTAAGCATGATAAGGATTAGTTTCCCTTGTTTTGAAGCATTTCATCGTAGCGCGACGACTGCGACGGGTCAATGGCCTTCATGATGTTGGAGGCCTCTGTGCGGATTTTCATTTCGCCTTGCGAGAAGATTTGGATGATTTCGTCGCGTTTGCACTCGATGATGAGCTGTAGGAAATAGCACATGGAATTGCGCTCGTAGACGCTTTGCAGGTTGACGAGTGCGTTGAGTATCGCTTCACGGCCTTGATCGGGGTGCTCGGCCATCACGTCGAGGCCGCTGCGGTGGTAGTCGTAAAGGAACTGGCGCAGGGGTTGGTACGACGAGTTGTTGATGTCGCTGATGATGGCGTAGCGGTTTTGTCGTCCCGTGCTGCTCCAGCCGCCGTTGTCGCTTCCCACTTCTTGGGGCACCGACTGGGCGATGGTCTCCGCGATGGCGAAGAACGGGTCGCCGCCGTTGGGCGAGAACGAGTCGAAATCGAGGCCAAGCATAAGGTAGACGTAAAACCCGATAGTGCTCGTGAGGTTCGAGACGTAGCTGTTGGGGTTGAAGTCGAGGGGCTGTCCGTCCATGTATTCGAAGATGAACTTGCGGTCGATGTAGTTGAACATCGGTGTGCTGTAGTTCGACTTGAAGACGGGACGGCGCAGCGCGATGCTGATCTCGGCGGTGAAGTAGTTGCCTTCGCGGCTGCTCACGTCGATGAGCATCGAGCATTCGATCTTCTCGGCCTGCCTGAAGTTGATTTCGGTGAATTTCGTGTTGTTGATGAATTCATACAGGGAGGACTGCAGGTTCTGGTAGATGGTCTTGTCGCTACCAGCCACCTTGTTGGAATTGACGCGCACGTCGCATTGTAGTTCTTGGGCCTGCATGGGAACCGTTCCCAAAAGGCAGGCGAAGACGATGAGTAGTGTGGCAATGGCTCGTTTCATAGTTTCTCCCTCTTTCGCGTGAATCAATCAGAAAGCGTCTTGGGTCTCCTTGGCGGGATTGCGGAAATAGATCTGGTCGTGCAAGAACTCGTGGATGGCGATCAGTGTGGGCTTGGGCAGGCGTTCGTAGAACTTGGCGATTTCGATTTGTTCCTTGTTCTCGAACACTTCCTCCAAGCTGTCGTTGGTGGCTGCGGCAAACGACTCGATCTTCTCGTTGAGTTCGGCCTTCATCTCAGAGGCAATTTGGTTGGCCCTGATGGAAAGGATGGCCACGGTCTCGTAGATGTTGCCGGTGCCTTTGTAGAACTGGTCTTTCTGACGGGTGACAACCGTCGTCTCGGTCTTGATTTTCTTGAAATCCATGGTTATTTGATGTTTTCTAATTTCTTTCTTGCTTTGGTTGCGATGTTGTTGGCATCGGTCAGGTACTTGCTCCCTGGATAGAGGTAGGAGAGGGTGTTGCACTGCTCGACGCACGATTCGTAGCGTTCCCTTTGCTTGTCGGCGACGCTGTTTTCGGCAAAGTCATAGTAGGTCTTGGCCATGTCGAAGAGGATTTCCTCGCGGTGCGTCGTGTTGGGGTATTTCTTCAGCATGTTCTCAAACGAGGTGATGGCCGCGCTGTAGTTTTCCATGCGGTAGAAGAGGCGGCACACGTTGTAGTCTTTCTCTTCCAGCTTCTCGTTGAGGTCGGTCAACAGCTCGCGCACCCGCGTGAGGCTGTCGCTCTTGGGATAGCGTTCCTCGAATGCCTTCAGTTGCTTGATGGCGTCAAAGGTGTTGGTTTGGTCAAGCCCCGACTCGGGCGAGAGCAGGTAGCTGCAATAGGCCTGCATGAAGGCGGCTTTCTCGGCATTGCGCGAGAAGGGATAGGACTGCGTGAATCTGTTGAAGTAATAGGATGCTATTTCGTAGTCGTCTTGATAATAGTAGCACAATGCGGTCTTGTAGGTGATGTCTTCTCCACGGGGCGTGTTGCGGAACGAGGCCTGCAAAAGGTCGAACAGCTGCAAGGCATGGTTGTAGTCGCCGCGCTCGTAATAGTCGACGGCCACCTCGTATTTCGCTTCGTTGTCGGTGCTTTTCACCAAACGGCTGAAGTCGTTGCACGAAGCGAAGCCTGCAAGTGCCAAAAGTGCCAATATCAAAAACCTGTTTTTCATCGGGCTGCAAAATTACTCATTTTTCGGTTATAAACGCTCGTTTTTCTGTTTTTATTATCCAAAAAAAAGACGCAGGACATGTTTTTGTTGCCCTGCGTCTTTGGCTCGTCGGTTTGGGATTATTCGATGACGATTTTTTCAACCATGCTTCCGCGCTCTCCGTTAAGGTGGAGGAAGTAAACGCCTTGGTTGAGACCTTGTGCGTCGATTTGAGTCTTGCCGTTGCCTTTGCCCGACATGACTTGCTGGCCAAGGCTGTTGAATATGACATATTGGAATTCTCCTTGGGCCGTGATAGTGAAGCTACCTTGGTTAGGGTTGGGATAAACTGTCCAAGAACCGCCATTTTCGTCGACCGACCAATTGCGGATGGTGACGGTAACTTCGTCATCAATGGTGTTGCCATCGGCATCGGTCACCACCACTTTGTATGTGGTTTCTTGATCGACGGGAGTGGCAATGGGGCAGCAGCTCGTCGGGTCGTCGAGAGTCTCGGCAGGTTCCCAGAGGTAGGTGTAGTTGCCTGCGCCGCCCATCACGATGGCTTCAAGTTGCGAGCTTTCGCCTTCGTTGATTTCTGTCGGGTTGGCAGTGACGCCAATGATCATCGGCTCGTAACTGCCCACGCAGCTGATGGTGGCTGCCCAGCCTGAAGATGTGGTGTTTTGGTCAGAAACGAAATGGAATGTCAAGGCGCCCTCTTCGTTGGTGGCGGTGATGGTGCCGGGTGAGTCGCTTCCACTGTATCTTCCAATCTGAGTGTCGGGTTGCACCGATGTGCCGTCATAAACGTAAAGGAAGTCCCAGCCGCTCTCCGTGCTGAATTCGGTGAAGTCGACTTGAATCATGCTTCCTTCCGTGGCGGGCCTGAAGGTCATGGTGTAGTCTTTGTTGTTGGTGTAGTTGCTGTTGGCGCCGCCATCGTCATAGAACAAGGCGTTGCAGGTCTCCACGGTGCCGTTCTGCATGTTGTAGGCTTCGCGCACATGGATGTAGTTCTCACGGGTCAAGGTCTCGCTGTCGCCGTTGGCATTGGTGATGGTAAGCGTCACGCTGAAGTCGCCGACTTCGTTGTAGGTGACGGTGGGATTCTGTTGGTTGGAAGTGGCAGGTGTGCCGCCTTCGAAAGTCCAGTTCCAGCCAACGATGTCGCCAAACGAACCGTCGGTGAAGTTAACGCTGCCACCAAGGGCGACTTGCGTGGCCGATGCATTGAATGAAGGTACCATGCAGCTACCAGGAACGAGTTGAATGTCAAAATGTTGCGTTTCTCCGTCGGCAATGGTCACGTCAAAGATTTTCGGGCAATAGCCGTCCTTGCTGATAATGAAGGTGTAGTTGCCGCCTTTGATGGGTCGGTAGAAGTCACCGGCAGCGTGAGAACTCACTTCCGAACCGTGATGGTCGTGGCCGCTGACAGTCACCAAGGCACCGCTGATAGGCTCACCGGTGATGCTGTCGGTGACGGTTCCTTGCACTCCGTTAAGGACTTGCTCGATGTAGGCCAACATGCTGTTGTGGTTGATGTTCCAGAAATTGGGCAGTTGCGAGGCGTTAGGAGTCTTGTCGTTGGAGCATTCGATGGTCACTTCGCGGCATTGTGCGTAATAATTCATGTAGTCCTGACGGCTTCCGTTGATGGTGTACCACGAATAGCCATTGATGATGCCGTTGTTGTATTGGTTCATGTAGTTCGTACTGACTTCATGCGTGAGGTCGGCATATTCGTGGCAAACCAGTTGCCACCAGGCATCGTCGGCATGGAGGGGCTGGTAAGTGTCCCAGGGATAGTTCATCACCTCGGAGCCGCCATGGTAGTTGGCACTCATCGTGAAGAGGTGTTCCTGTGCAATGTCCATCATCCATTGGCACTCGTCTTGGTAATAGGATTGTCCGTCGGGGTGCGGGCCATCGTCAAAGTCGGGGAAGTGGCGGTTGAGGTCGATGTTGTGGGCATTGTAGCGCGTGGCACCATAAACGCTGTTGTTGCCGCCATGATAGGTGCCGTCGGGGTTGGTGCAAGGGAAGATGAAGAGGTCGACATAGTCCAAAATGTCGGTGATGCGCTTCTCATCGCTGGTGCAGAACTCGTCGATGAGGCGCAGCATGAGGATCATGCCGGTCACTTCGTCGCCGTGCATGGTCGAGGTGTAGAGGAACTTGGGCTTGCCGTCGGTCTCACCGCGACCAAGGCGCACGCCCATCATCTTGCGGCCACTGGCCAGCGTGCCGAGCTCAAGGTAGGTGCAGCGGTCGGGATGGTCGGTGGCGAATTGTTGCATCATGGTTTCGTATTCACCATAGGTGAGGTACGAGTCCCAGTCGTATGTGGCGCGAGAGGCATCGTGCATCAAAGGTTGTTCGCGCATCGAAGGCGGCGTCATCAATGTGGGTTGGTAGCCCTTTCTGAGCAGGTTGTCGAACTCGCTTTGGTTGGCATAGGCAACGACAGTCTTGCCATCGGTGCCGTCAACGGAGCAAAGGTCGCTGATGGCCTGGATTTCAGTGGATTTCTGAACGGTGAGGCTAAAATAATACTCCCCACGGTTCTTCATCAGTTGCTCAAGGTCTTTTTGGCTTTCTTGGGCAAACAGGCTGCCGCAAGCGATGACGGCGAGCGAAAGGATAAAATTGCGTAAAGTCTTCATTATTATTTGTCTTTTAGATTTTTCCATTCTTCAATGATGTCGTTTTCGACTTTTTCGTTGGCCGTGACCAAAGGCAAACGCAACACGTTCTCGCACAGCCCCATGTGGCTCATCAGGCACTTGATGCCGGCGGGATTGCCGTCGGCGAAGATGAGTTGGTTCATGCGGAGCATGGCGTAGTGCAGGCGCAAGGCTTCGTCGATCTTGCCTTCCTTCTGCGCCTTCATCATTCGGCTGAACTGGCTCGTGTAGGCATTGGCGGCCACGGAAATCACACCCGTGGCTCCGAGGGCCATCAGGGGCTGGGTGATGCCGTCGTCGCCCGAAAGCACGTCGAAGTCAGCGGGCTTGTCGCGCAGTATCTCCATGATTTGCTGCAAGTTGCCCGATGCCTCTTTCACGGCGACGATGTTGGGGTGCTTGGCCAATTCCACACAGGTGGCGGCTTGCAGGTTGACGCCCACGCGACCTGGCACGTTGTAGACCACCACAGGCACGGGACTGGCATCGGCGATGGCCTCGAAGTGGGCCTTCATGCCGCGTTGGTTGGGCTTGTTATAATAAGGTACGACGCTCAAGATGCCATCAATGCCTGCGAAGTCTTGTGCTTTAACGGCTTCAACGATGGCTTGTGTGTTGTTGCCGCCCATGCCGAGTAGAATGGGCAAACGGCCTGCGTTGGCCTTTAATATAGTGCTGATAACCAGATTTTTCTCTTCATTGGTGAGGGTAGGGGCCTCTGACGTGGTGCCGAGGACAACCAAGAAGTCGGCTCCGTTGTCGATGACGTGGTTGACGATGCGGATCAAAGCCTCGACGTCGACAGAAAAGTCAGTTTTGAAAGGCGTCACCAATGCGACGCCTGTACCTTTAAATGGATTTTGCTTCATTTCAATAGGGATTTGTGGGTGGTGGTCCTACCAATGCCTTCAGGTAATTGTGAAGCACATGGATGTTTGAAACGGGGTCGGTGGCACGCGGGTTCTCAATAATCAAGTCGTAGATGGACTGGTTCTTGCTCTGGTGGAAACAGATTCGGAAATCCGTTTTCGGTAGCGTACAAAGATAGTCGCTGATTTCGGCGTTCTTGCCTGCCATGTTGATGAGCATTGCGCTGAAAGGCAGCTTCTTGATGAACTCGTGCTTGTCGGGTTTCAAGACGCTCATGAAGCCGAAGTCCTTGGGCGTAATCTCAGTGTAGAGGTCGCTTTGAAGGATGGTGTCCGACATCTGACTGCAGAGGATGACGAAGCCGCAACGGTTGGCACCAAACAAGCCTTTCACGCTGCTCTCAATGTTTTTGACGATGCCCTTGTCGGGCTCGTCCAAGATAATCAATATGGAGTTAATCCGCTGGAGATTAGGCATTTTTACCATCGGTTTCTCCGCGAGGAATTGCTCCAAAGCGCGATTTAAGGCCCTATTTCTGAGGTAGGATGAAAAATTCATGCCGCAAATGTAGGTATTTTCCATGAGATAGCACGAAAATTTATCCAAAATCGCTAATTTTGCAGTTGAAATTAAAGGAGGCATCGTGAAGATGCTTGAAGGATATAAAAATATGATTGTCACTATATTAGGAAGCGGAACCTCGCAAGGTGTGCCAGTCATCGGATGCACTTGCCCCGTGTGTCGGTCGACCGACCCGCGCGACAAAAGATTGCGAACTTCCATACTCATACAGACTGACGAAGTCACCTTGACGGTTGACGCTGGTCCCGACTTCCGTCAGCAGATGTTGCGCGAGAATGTCACCAAGCTCGATGCCGTGCTGATTTCGCACGAACACAAGGACCACATTGGCGGCCTCGACGATTTGCGCCCGTATATTTTCATGCAAAAAAAGCCCATGACGATCTATGTGGCCGATACGGCGCTTCCCGAAATCAAGCGCGAGTATTCTTACGCTTTTGATGAACATCCCTATCCTGGGGCACCCACTTACGACATCCGCCGCCTCGACGAAACGCCTTTCGACCTTGGCGACCTGCATATCGAGCCTATAAAACTGAAGCATTTCACGCTGACGTGTTACGCTTTCCGCATCGGCAATTTCGCTTACGTTACCGATTTGAGCGAGATTTCGGAGGAGGCAATTGAAAAACTGCAAGGTGTTGAATACCTGATTATTGAGGCGCTGCAAAAGAAAAAGCACTATTCGCATCTCACCTTGGACGAGGCGATTGAAATATCAAGAAAGGTGGGGGCGAAGAAGACATGGTTCACGCATTGCAGCCACAGCATGGGCCTCGCCGCCGATGTCAACCGCGAGCTTCCCGAAGGCATGATGCTCGCTTATGATGGGATGAAAATAAAAGTAGAATGATATGAACACGCTTTGCGTCATTGCGAGGAACGAAGCAATCCAGAAACAAAACTCTTTCTCTGGATTGCTTCGTCGTGCCTCCTCGCAATGACGCGAAGCGACAACTGAAAACTAAACAACTGAACAACTGAATAACTAAACAACTGATATGAAAGCAACCTATTCCCAAAGACTGATCAAACTCGCCGACCTCAACCACCACCAGACTTTTTTCGCAGGTCGTTGCTCTGAGTATTTCTTGGAGAGTTCCTATTTCGCTGTGGCGCAGTATGTTGATACGAAAGACACTGTCCTTCTCGTTCTCCACGGCATCGATTTCAAGTTCCCGATTTTCGCAGGTGATATCGTCACTTTTGAAAGTAAAGTCGTCAATGTTGGCCGCAGCACTTTGACGGTCTACACCAAAATGTACCGCAGCCGCGAGCCTGAAAAGATTGCCGCCGACGGCTTCGCCACCTTCTCTTATTTGGACGAAAACCACCATTCCCGTCCGCACGGCATCACGCTTGAGCCTGAAACGGAGGAAGAACGTTTCTTGCAGCAGCAAGCTATTGAGGTGATGGAGGACTCGAAACGGCGGGCCAAGGCGATGAATGCGCGTTAATGCAGCTCCTTCGGATAGCAAATGAAATGCTTCACTACGGGCTGCGAAAGCACTGAAATGTTCAGTTGGTCGGAGGCTTCGCTGATGTCCTTCAATGTGCCGTCCTTGTACAGAATGTTGATGGCTGGCTTCTTGGGATGATAGGCATGGTTCGACGAAACGCCTTGCAAAAGCATGAAATCAGCCTCCTCTCGCGACCAACCGTAGAGTCGTGCAATCTTTTGGCGGAGGTCGTCGATGTAGTTCGGGTCAAAAGCGTCTTCTTGCATTTCGATTCTGAACAAATGTCTGTCAGTCAGTCTTCTGCAAAGCTCTGAAAGCACACGGTCTTGGTCGTAGCGCCAAGCTTTCACGGCGGTCATCACATCGTAGTCGTCCAGTTGGCAGAACTGATCGAGGACGAAATCGGGGTCGTGGCCGTCGTCGAAAGGGTGCTGGTTCTTGAGGAAGAACGATAGGGCAGGGGTGGCAAACAAGTCGCGCTCCTGACTGAGCATCTTGGCGCGTTTCAGGATATTACGCAGCATATACTCGGCGCTCAAAACGGCCTTGTGCATATACACCTGCCAATACATGATGCGGCGCGCCACGATGAAACTCTCCACCGAATAGATGCCCTTGGCCTCAATAGCGAGTTCATTGCCAACCACTTCCATCATCTCCAAGAGACGCTCCGCATTCACGCTGCCTTCGGCCACGCCAGTGAAGAAACTGTCGCGCTTCAGATAGTCGATGCGGTCGACGTCCAACTGGCTGGAAATCAATTTTGTGAGAAAACCTTTTTCGTATTCTCCCTTGAACATTTGGATAGCCATTTCGAGCCGTCCGCCGTGGATCTCGTTGAACTTCTGCATCACTTTCAGTGAGAGTTCCTCGTGCGTGATGCCATGGACGATGCTGTTTTCCAAGGTGTGCGAGAAGGGTCCGTGGCCGCTGTCGTGAAGCAGGATGGCGATGGAGGCGGCCTCAAGTTCCTCATCCGTAATCACATAGCCCTTGCCGCGCAGCAGGTGGATGGCGCGTCGCATCAGGTGCATCGTGCCGAGGCTGTGGGCAAAGCGCGTGTGGTTGGCGCCAGGATACACCAAATTGGTCATGCTGACTTGCTTGATTCGCCTAAGCCTTTGGAAATAAGTGTGTTCGATGATGTCGAAATGCAGCTCATCGGGGATGCTGACGAAGCCGTAGATGGGGTCGTTGAAGATTTTCTTTTTGTTTGGGATTGTTGCCATTTGCCGCAAAATTTGCTGCAAAAGTAATGTTTTTAATAAGAAAATGCTTTTTTTCGCGTTACATATCCATAAACATTTAATCTATGGACAAAACCACCATCCTCTGGGCCGACGACGAGATTGACCTCCTGAAGCCCCATATCATGTTTCTCGAACAAAAAGGCTATGAGGTAGTTACGGCCAACAATGGCTCCGATGCCATTGACCTCGTGCGCCAACGCCATTTCGACATCGTTTTCCTTGATGAGCAGATGCCGGGCATCTCGGGCATCGAAGCACTCGAAGTCATCAAGCGCGAATACCCCAACCTTCCCGTGGTGATGATCACCAAGAGCGAGGAAGAGCGTATCATGGAAGATGCAATCGGTTCTAACATAGCGGATTACCTTATCAAACCCGTGAACCCAAACCAGATTCTGCTTTCGCTGAAACGCAACCTCGAAAACCGCACCTTGCGCGACGAGAAGTCGTCGATGAAATACCAGCAGGAGTTCCGTAAAATCAGCATGGACCTCAACAATAACCTCGACTACAACGAGTGGGCCGACCTCTATAAGAATTTGGTACGCTGGGAGTTGGAATTGCAGAAGTCGACCGACGAAGGCATCAAGGGCATCCTCGCCGACCAAAAACAGGAAGCCAACAAGCAGTTCACGCGCTACGTCGAACGGAATTATGTCGACTGGATCCAGGGCAAAACGGAAAAGCCCGTGATGTCGCATACCGTCGTGCGCGACAAGGTGCTTCCACGCTTGGACGGAACCGACAAACCGTTGTTTTTCATCGTCATCGACAACCTGCGCTATGACCAATGGAAGGCCATCCAGCCGCTGATTGAGAACTATTTCCGCGTGGAGGCTGACGATGTGTATTATGCCATTCTGCCGACCACAACGCAATATGCCCGCAATGCGCTTTTCGCTGGCTTGATGCCATTGGAAATCCGTCGCCGCTACCGCCAATGGTGGGTCGACGAGGACGAGGAAGGCACCAAAAACCAATACGAGGGTGAACTTCTTGGCGAGCAGCTGAAGCGCTTCGGCAAGAACATCAAGTATTCTTATAATAAGGTGCTCAATCTGGACGCAGGCAAGAAACTCTACGAGCAGATGGCCAACCTGATGCAGAACAAGTTGAACGTCATTGTCTACAATTTCGTCGACATGCTCTCGCACGCCCGCACCGAGATGGAAATCATCCGCGAGCTGGCCTCCGACGAGGAAGCCTATCGTTCGCTCATGCTTTCGTGGTTCGAGCACTCCAGCCTGTTCGACATGATGCGCTTCATCGCCGAAAAGGGTTGCGACATGGTCATCACCACCGACCACGGCTCCACCTACGTCGAAAAACCTGTGAAGATTTTGGGCGACCGCGAGGTGAACACCAACCTGCGTTACAAGTACGGCAAGAACCTGAAATACAACCCAAAAGAAGTCTTTGAAGTGAAGGATCCTGAGAAGATTTTCCTTCCCAAGGCCAACCTCAGCACGACCTTCGTCTTTGCCGGCGAGAGTGACTTCTTTGCCTACCCGAACAACTACAACTATTACGTCAGTTACTACCGCAACACCTTCCAGCACGGCGGCATCTCCATGAATGAAATGCTGATTCCGGTGGCGCATCTCACGGCGAAACGGTGATGGCTCTGACACAAAACCAACAAAACTGTCAAAACTGTTTGTGTATGTTGGAAAGCCATGCCAACCGGCTGGCTTTCGGGCGGCAAGCGGTTGCATGTCGCCGTGACTATGAGTGGTTTTGTGGGTTTTGAAGGTTTTGTGATGAAAAAAAGGTTATCTTTGCGGCGAAAATCGTTTGCAATGAAGGATAAACAATTCAAAATAAGCAGCGTGGATGCGCTTTCCAAGGTGTCGGATTACCTGATTTCCTTGCGTGACGAGGCCGATGTCATCGCCTTCTATGGCTCGATGGGCGCGGGCAAGACGACCCTGATCAAGAACTTGTGCCACAAAATGGGTGTCACCGATGAGGTGAACAGCCCCACTTTCGCCATCGTCAATGAGTATGTGACGGAGGAAGGCGAGTCGGTCTATCATTTTGATTTCTACCGTATTAAGAAGTTGGAAGAGGCTTACGACATCGGCTATGAGAACTATTTCGACAGCGGCAACCTCTGCCTTATCGAATGGCCCGAAATGATTGAACCGTTGCTCCCGGAAAAATACATTCGCGTTGACATCAAGCACGGCGCAACTGATGATGAACGATTGATTTGTTGTGAAATCGTAAACGAATGATTAAGAAAAGATTGGTTTTGTTTTGTGCGGCAATATTGGCATTGGGATGGGTCTCGTGTAAATCCACGGGAGACCACAACCCTATGACATACGACCGGCAAAAGGTTGCTGAGGTGATAGCTGCTCACGACACGACCATTCTCTATTTCATGACTTCGTGGTGCCAGGCTGGGCAGCATGATTTCGAGAATAACCTGAAGCCTCGTCTCGAAAAAGCCTCTGATTCTAAGGCGATTGCTGTCGTTTGCATTGGCGAACTGGAAGAGATAATGAGGCTGAACGGGCTTAACGACAACGTGTTTTTGTACAGCAAAGCATCGCGGCAAGGCTTCTTTGATAGACTGTTCATCAATAACGAATGTAAGAAGTTGCTAAAGGATTATAAAATAGTGAATTATGTTCCTTTGGGGATAGTTTGCAATCGCGAGGGCGAAATTCTGAATTGGAACACCAACGAGGAATTGGATAGAGCATATGGATCCGTTTATCTGTTTTTGTAATTGTGATTCATCTTGTTGATAATGAGTGATAAACTAAAGAATCTGATTGGCAACGCTTCAAAAATTTTCATCCTGACCGATGAGAATGTCGCTCCGTTTTGGCTGCCTGAAACCGAATATTGGCTTGGTTGCGAAAACGCGGTCGAAATCGTGATAAAACCTGGCGAGAAGCACAAAACCCTGCAAACCGTACAACGTATTTGGAAAACCTTGATGCGGCATCATGCCGACCGCAACGCCTTGCTAATCAACCTTGGAGGCGGTGTGATTACCGACTTGGGCGGCTTCGCGGCCTCCACCTACAAGCGTGGTATCAAATTCATCAATGTGCCAACGACCTTGCTCGGCATGGTCGATGCGGCGATAGGAGGGAAGACGGGCATCGACTTCGGCGGCGCGAAGAACCAAATCGGCACTTTCGCAGAGCCAATGGTTGTCATCACCGACCCTGTTTATTTGGAGACTTTGGACGATCGTGAAGTCAGGTCAGGCCTTGCCGAAATGCTGAAGTACGGTTTCATCGCCGACCCTGAATTGTTGCACGCAGATGCAGAGAATTACGTCCCTTATATAAAGAGGTGTGGAGAAATCAAGCGCGAAATCGTGGCGAAAGACCCGACGGAGAAAGGCTTGCGCAAAATTCTCAATTTTGGTCATACCCTTGGCCATGCCATCGAAAGCCATTGCTTGACTACGGATTATCCCCTGCTTCACGGCGAGGCGGTGGCCTTGGGAATGGCTGCGGCTCTTTGGATTTCGTTGAAACAGTGTGACTTGGATGCTTCAGTTTTGAAAAACTTTGAAATCCAGTTGCCAATGCTGCTTTCTGAATGCCCAATCCGACTTTCGGAGGCTGATATTGAACCGATTATGGATTATTTGGCGTTTGATAAGAAAAACTGTGGCGACCAACCGCGATTCGTCCTGCTTGAGGCTGTTGGAAAGCCGGTTTGGGATGTTGAAGTGGAATCAGGTATGGTGGTTGAGGCTCTTTCTTATATCATGGAAAAGATTCATGCTTAGGAAAACCGTCATATTGCCCGCCAGCAAAAGCGAATCGAACCGCGCCTTGATGATTGCGGCCTACGGTGGATTTCCCCTTGAGGTTGCGAATCTTTCTGATTCCCAAGACACAAAGGTGTTGCGGGATGCGCTGATGTTTTGCCGCGATCGGAAAATCATCAATATCGCCGACTGCGGCACGGCGGCACGTTTCATGACCACCTATTTGGCCTGCCATGACGGCGATTGGCTCCTCACGGGCACCGACCGCATGAAACAGCGTCCAATCAAGCCGTTGGTGGATGCGTTGCGACAACTTGGTGCCAATATTCAATATGCTGAAAACGAGGGTTTTTTGCCGTTGATAATCCACGGAAGATTCATTCAAGGCGGTAAAGTATCGTTGGATGTGTCGCAAAGCAGTCAGTTTGCCTCATCTTTGTTGCTCGCTGCCCCGATGTGGCCCGATGGCCTCCAACTTGAACTTCGAGGCAACCTTAATTCGGTGCCTTACTTGGACATGACCATCGCCATGATGCGCCATTTTTCGGCGCAAGTCGAGCGAAAGGGAAATGCCGTTGCAGTGAGGCCAAAGCCTTACCAGCCCAATGGTTTTACGGTTGAGCCTGACTGGAGTGCGGCCTCCTATTGGTACGAGATGGCGGCGTTCAGCGAGGAATGTGAGATTAGGTTAAGGTCGCTGAGTATGTCGAAGAGCCGTTCTTGTTTTCAGGGCGACTCTATCATCGCGGAATGGATGAAACCGTTGGGCGTGGGCACGTTTTGCGAAGGCGACGTTATTGTTTTGCGTAAAATATCTCGCGAGTATCGCCCCTTGAATTACGATTTCTTCGACCATCCAGACCTTTACCCAACCATGGCGGCCACTTGTTCCGGATTGAATGTCGAAGCCACTTTTACGGGCCTCGACAACTTGTCCATCAAGGAGTCGGATAGGGTGGCGGCCATGCAAATGGAGTTGGCAAAGCTGGACAGTCGCCCCATTCGTTTCTGCTCTCACAATGACCACCGTATCGTCATGGCATTGGCACCACTCGCCATGCTTGTCGGCCCTATCGTCTTCGACCACCCCGAGGTGGTGGCCAAATCCTACCCTAATTTTTGGAATGATGCCGCTTTTTTGACGTTTTAAGCGCAAAATCTTCTCTATTTTAAGAAAAACCCTCTTGTATTTTCAAGAAAATCCGTACTTTTGCCGCGATTTTGTACGAATTGTCATGAAAGTTGAGTTGTTTGTCCCTTGCATTATTGACCAGTTTTTCCCCGAGGTGGCAGCCCATACGATGAAGGTGTTGGCTCGCACTGGGGTGGAAGTGGAATATAATCCCGAGCAGACTTGTTGTGGGCGCTTTGCCTATAACGCTGGATTCGTTGAGGATGCCAAGGAGTTGGGCGACAAGTTCCTCAATGATTTTTCGTATGACGGCCCTGTGGTTGCTCCTTCAGCTGCCTGTGTGCATTACATCAAGAAACGTTATCCCGAGTTGTTTTTCAATACCGCCAATCATTTGAATTTCAAGAGAATGGTTGCCAATGTCTATGAATTGACCGATTTTCTGGTCAACAAGGTGCGGTTCGACGATTTCGGTGCGGAGTTTCCTTATAAGGTGACGTTCCACGACAGTTGCAGCGCCTTGCGAGGCTTGGGTCTTGGCAAGGAAGCGCGTCAGTTGCTTTCGAAGGTCAGGGGATTGGAACTGGTGGAAATGAAGCAGGCCGACATGTGCTGTGGCGCCGATTTCTCTTTGGAGGTCAACCACGAGACCCTTGCCATGGGCATGGCGGGACATAAGGTGCGCAACGCATTGAACACCGGTGCGGAATACATCGTTTCGACCGACATGACCTGTCTGATGCACCAACGGGCTTACATTGAGAAGGAGGGCCTGCCCATCAAGGTGATCCATATCGCCGATGTGTTGGCCTCGGGCTGGGAATAAATTATTGGAAAGATGAAAGATTATTACATACATGAAAGCAGTTATGTCGATGACAATGTCTGCATCGGCAAGGGCACGAAAATCTGGCATTTTTGTCATATCCAAAAAGGTGCTATGATTGGCGAAAACTGCTCTTTCGGACAAAATGTCAACGTGGGCAATAATGTGCATATTGGAAACAATGTGCGCGTGCAAAACAATGTGTCGATTTACGAAGGTGTTGAGATAGAGGATAATGTGTTTTGTGGCCCGAGTTGTGTGTTCACCAACGTAACCACACCGCGTGCGCATTTCCCTGTGCATGGTGTTTATGCCAAGACCAAGATTTGCGAAGGAGCCTCGCTCGGTGCCAACTGCACCGTAGTCTGCGGTCACACCGTTGGCAAGAGTGCCCTCATTGCTGCTGGAGCCGTGGTGACCAAAGATGTGAAGCCATACGCGCTGATGGCAGGCGTGCCTGCCCGCCAAATAGGTTGGGTGTGCGAATGCGGCAAACGCCTCGATGCCTCGCTGCAATGCGACTGTGGCCGAAACTACAAAGAAACACACGGAGAACTGGAACCGATAAAGCCCTGAAGGGGCGCCCCTATTTCAACGGAAATCTCAATCCCCGATAACTAACAACTGCAAACTGAAGAAAATGCAATTCAGAGACCTGAAAACCCAATACACCGTCCTGAAGGACGAAATGGACAAAGCCATCCTCGATGTGGTCGCTTCAAGCGCCTACGTGATGGGTCCGAAAATCAAAGAGATGGAAACCGCTTTCGCCGATTATGTCGGCGTGAAGCACTGTATCGCTTGCAACAGCGGCACCGATGCCCTGTTGTTGGCACTGAAGGCATGGGACGTGAAACCCGGCGATGCCGTGTTCGTACCCAGTTTCACCTTCTTCGCCTCAGCCGAAGTCATTGCCATGCAAGGCGCAACACCAGTGTTCGTCGATGTCGACAAGGACACGTTCAACATTGATGTGGCCGACCTTGAGCGTAAGGTAGAGCAAACGCTGAAAGCTGGCAAATTCACACCTCGTGTCGTCATCGCTGTCGACCTCTTTGGACTGCCTGCTGACTTCGCTGCAATCCGCAAAGTGGCCGATAAATATGGCCTTTATGTCCTCGAAGACGGAGCCCAAGGCTTTGGCGGACGCATCGGCGACCGCAAAGCCTGCACCTTTGGCGACATTTCCACCACTTCGTTTTTCCCCGCCAAGCCCGTGGGTTGCTATGGCGACGGTGGCGCTGTGTTCACCGACAACGACGAATGGGCGGCTTTGGTCGAATCGTATCACATCCATGGCAAGGGCAGCGACCGCTACGACAACGTTCGCATCGGCATGAACTCGCGCATGGACAGCATCCAGGCTGCCATTTTGCTCGTCAAGCTGAAAGCCTTCAGTGACTATGAGTTGGTGGACGTCAACAAGGTGGCCGAGCGTTACAACGAATTGCTGAATGGTGTGGCCAAGACCCCCATCGTGCCCGAAGGCTTTTATTCCAGCTGTGCGCAATACACGCTTCAACTTGAGAACAAGGAACAACGGGCCGGACTGCAAGCCGCTTTGAAGGCTTTGGACATTCCCACGGCCATCTATTACCCCATCCCGATGCACAGACAGACCGCGTTCAACTACTTGAACCTCGATGAGAACCGCTGCCCCGTTTCGGATCAACTGGCCGATACCGTGGTCTCGTTGCCCATCCACCCCTATCTCTCCAACGCGGATCAGGACATGATATGCGATGCCGTCCGTGATTTCTTGAAGAAATAAAGCATCGATCGAGATGGGCGTTAGGAGTTTTTTCAACGATATGATTGCTCGCGACAATTACGACGAGGTGATGGAATACCTTGCCGTGACGGAGACTCAGCATGCCCCGATGTTTGAGTTTGCCGAGGCTCCCGACCAGCTGCGCGAGTTGATTGAGGTGGCCCAAACGCCCCGAGGCCCCGAACGCTCGCAGTGGCTCAACGACTACGCCGAAAAGACGTGGTCAGTGCCCGATGGCGAGGCGGAAGTGCTCTTTGCACAAGACCATCTCAACGCCATCCGTTACCTCAACCGTTACTTGCGTAGCGCCAATGCCAAGCTCCGGCAAGACGGTTATTTTGTTTGCGCTTTTGACACTTCGCAGAAACGCCGTGCCCAAATCTTCAGCAAATATCCCAAGTTCCTTGCCTATATTATCTATTTCTTTGATTTCCTTTGGCATAGGGTGTGCCCTAAGTTAGGTTTGACGCGCCGTTTCTACTATTGGTGTACACGAAAGGTGCGTAAGGTGTTCCCGCGCCCCGAAGTGCTTGGCAGGCTCTATTATTGCGGTTTCGACGTGGTCAGCGAGCAGTATATCCACGACCGTTATTGCGTCATTGCCCAGAAGAAACGTCAGCCGAGCAAGGATCCGCACACTTATGGAGCTTTTATTCGCCTGCACCGCGTGGGCAAGGACGGCAAGCTCTTCAACGTGTTCAAGTTTCGCACGATGTATGCCTATTCCGAATACCTTCAGACCTATATTTACGAGAATAACAACTTGGACGTGGGCGGCAAGTTCAGCGACGATTATCGCATCACCGAATGGGGCCGCTTCCTCCGCAAGACCTGGCTCGACGAGCTTCCCATGTTCATCAACATGCTGAAAGGGCAAATCAAGTTAGTGGGCGTGCGACCGTTGAGCTTGCAGTATTTCAACCTGTATACCAAAGAGTTGCAGGAACTGAGGACCAAGACCAAGCCGGGATTGTTGCCACCCTATTATGTCGACATGCCCGAGACTTTGGACGAGATCCAGGAGAGCGAACGCAAGTATCTGGAAGCCTATCTCAAGCACCCGTTCCGCACCGATTGGAAGTACTTCTGGGAAATCGTAGGCAACATCATTTTCAAGGGAAAACGCTCGAAATAATTTTTTTCGGAAATGTAGGTCAGGATTGAATAAAATTACTATCTTTGCAAATTGAAAGTGCGCGAGGCGCACGATATTGATTCGATTGGGAATACAGATGATTTGCTGACTCTGGTAAGTGGCTTGAAATTAGGGTTTTAAGGCTGCTTTATGGGAGTGAGAAAAGCGAAGCTGTATAATTTCATAACAATAGCAAATGGCACGGAAGGAACAGGAAAACGAGAAATGGACCACTGTCATCAAGCCGAGAAACGGGCTTTTTGAGGTGAACCTGAAGGAAATATGGGACTATCGCGACCTCTACACGATGTTTGTGAAGCGCGACATCACGGTGGCCTACAAGCAAACCATCCTTGGCCCGTTGTGGTGGCTCATCCAACCCGCCTTGACGGTCATCATGTACATGGTGGTGTTTGGCGGCATCGCGGGCATCCCCACCGACGGCATCCCGCAACCCTTGTTCTACCTCGGCGGTGTGTGCATGTGGCAGTATTTCGCCGACTGCCTGAACCGCACGGCCAACACGTTCGTCAGCCATGCGGGCATCTTCGGCAAGGTGTATTTCCCGAGGCTCATCATGCCGCTGTCGAGTGTCACGAGCAACTTGGTGCGCTTCGGCATCCAGTTCGGCTTGTTCGTCATCGTTTATACTTATTACGCCATCATCGGGCAGGCACCGAGTCCCAACTGGTATTTCCTGCTCTTCCCCCTGCTGGTGGTGATGATGGCAGGACTGGCCTTGGGCTTCGGCATCATCATCTCTTCGATGACGACCAAATACCGCGACTTGCAGATCCTGTTTTCGTTCATTGTCCAGCTTTGGATGTACGGTACGCCTATCGTCTATCCTTTGAGCCAGGTGGCCGGCAAGCAGGTGATGGGCATGGATTTGACCACCATCATGTGCCTCAACCCCGTGACGCCGGTAATCGAGACCTTCAAGCATGGTGCCTTGGGTGCTGGCGAGTTCGTCGGCTGGGGCTGGTTGGCCTATAGCTTCGGATTTATGCTCGTCGTCCTTGCCCTCGGCATCCTGATTTTCAACAAGGTCCAGAAGAGCTTTATGGATACGGTTTGAGTTAGTTGGGAGTTGACAGTTGATAGTTGGGAGTGTTGAGTAATGAGTATTTTGCGACTCGAGAGGATGCTGGAGGCGAGCGCAAAAGATGTTTTGTTGTCTAATTGATAATTTACATCTTCGATTTTAAGTTGGATGGGACGGTGGAATAAGCCTTGATGTAGATAGAAGATAAACAATACGCCAAATCCTATTTGACGGATTCGCGCCCTTTGACAAAAATCGGTGTCTCTTTTGGTCGCAAAAGTGGCACGATTGACGAGTAGAGGGTTGGATAGGCAGACTAAGACGCATAGTTGTAGGATTGAAAAATATAGAAATGATAATTGAATTTCTTGAAAAAGAAACGCTGCGTTGATGATTGGCGGGTGGAGTGAATTAATATTGTGATGGAAACGATTAATATCCTTTGCGCTACAGATAATAATTATGCCCCATATTGTGGCATTATGCTGACGTCCTTGTTTGAGAGCAACAAGGATTATCATTTTGTTGTGTATATCTTTGAAGATGGAAGTGTGACCGAAGAGAACGTCAGGAAGTATCAACGCTTGACAAAAAAATACAGGAACGAGATTGTTTTGAAGACAGTTGATGAATCATTGGTTGAAGGTTTCCCATTAAAAGAAAACTTTCATATTACTCTTCCAACTTATTTTCGTTTGTTGGCAGATAAAGTGTTAGCAAAAGAAATACAAAAGATTATTTATCTGGATTGTGATGTTATAATCGTTGGCGATATTCTACCTTTATGGCAAATGAATGTGGGCGATTTTGCGATGGCCGGAGTGATAGATTGTACCAGTTGTAGACTCTTGCATTGTGAAAGACTAGGCTATGATTCTAGTTATGGTTATGTAAATGCTGGTGTGCTATTTCTTAATTTGGACTATTGGAGAGCTTTTTCTGTTAGAGAAAGATTATTGGAATATGTTCGCTCGAATCAAAATGACAAGATCAAATTGGAATTTATGGATCAAGATGCCTTGAACGCATTATTATATAAAAACAAAATGGTTTTGCAGGAGAGATTTAATTTTCAAGTGAATATGCATGAAAACCAGTTTTTTTGGAGTTATTCTAAAGACTTTCAGCACCATCTTATCGAGGAGGGGAAGAACGCATTAATCATTCATTATGCTGGTGGATTAAAACCATGGAATTACAGAAGTTATGGAGGACCTTTTTTCTCTAAATGGGAGAAGTACCGTAGGAAATCATTGTGGAGAGATTGCAGAGACATTAAACCGTTAAAAAAACATGTTAAACACATGGTGAAGCGGTATTTGTTTCCAGGTCTGTTCAGAAAGCAGCATCCTGAATGGGTGGTGACGAGTGAAAACAAGAAGTTTTTTAGAGATTGTGTTTTATAGTTTTTGAAAATGAATAGTGTCGAGGCCGTTCTTTTCGTTTTGTCATTGACTTATGCAAATTGTTCAAGATTGGGTAAATTTTTCCAAAGAAATACGATGCATTGATGACTGGCGAGGGGGCAGATGAATTGTAGAGATACATTGAATTGAAGAGATGTAATGAGGGAATGCTCGTTATGCTGATAGCCAAGTCATGTAAAACAATCTTGCAAAAAGCATCAGATTCTAAAATGAAAATTACACAATGGATTAAACGTGGTATTAAATACGTAGTGTCAGGTCAACCTGTCATTGTAAATAGAGTGTCCCCTACAATAGTAACATTATCTCCTAATCACTTGCTGCAGGGAAGGACTGCATTAATAACAGGAGGGACAAGTGGTATTGGATTTTCTATTGCAAAGGCTTTTCTTGATGCGGGTGCTAATGTGGTAATAACCAGTCGTTCGGCACAACGAGCTGAACAAACCGCCAATCAATTAGGATCAAACTATCACAATCAGATTTGCCTTGGAGTTGCAATGAATAACAAGAGTGCTGCCCAAATTATAGAAAGTTTTGAACATGTCCTTGTAATTCTTAAAGGAGGTAAAGTTGATATTCTTGTTAATAATGCAGGTATTGGGGGGGGGGGTATTTCTTCAGCGACTGAAGAAGAGTATAACAATGTCATGGACACAAATTTAAAAGGTAATTTTTTCTTGTCTAGAGAAGTCGCAAAGTATATGATTCGTCATTCTATACAAGGGAACATTCTTAATATTGCATCATCGAGTAGTCTGCGCCCTGCAAATTCTGCGTATATTTTGTCGAAATGGGGCGTTCGAGGTTTGACGGAAGGCCTTGGACGAGCATTGGCACCTAAAGGAATAGTTGTGAATGGAATTGCACCCGGTCCAACAGCTACCCCTATGTTAGGAAAAATGAATGACGATGACATTTTTCGTTCTGATAGCCTAATTGGTAGATATATTACAACCACAGAAATCGCTCAAATGGCCGTAATAATGGTAAGCGAAATGAGTAGGAGTGTTATCGGAGACATAGTTTATATGACAGGAGGGGCTGGCAATATTAACAACGGAGACTTTAATTATACATTTGATTGTTAAATTTAGAAACGGTTATGTATTATACCATTCTAGAAAATGCACGAATAGTAATTGCCTTGTTAAAGGCTCATAATATTCGGCATATTGTATTGAGTCCTGGAGGTTCTAATATTCCTATCGTATCAGGTGTACAGGATGATCCTTTTTTTTCATGTTATTCCGTTGTTGATGAGCGAAGTGCAATGTATATGGCTATAGGGTTGTTTTTGGAAACAGGAGAAAGAATTGCTACGGTTTGTACCAGCGCTCAAGCTACACGAAATTACATCCCTGGCTTGACAGAAGCTTATTATAAACGAGTTCCGATTTTGGCAATTACCATGTCAAAGCATCCTAGATTTTTAGGACAGGAGTATATGCAATGTCCGATACAGACTTCGCTGCCAGTAGATGCTGTAAAGAAGAGTTTTTCTCTTCCTAAGATTCAATCTGTTGAAGACCGGGATTTATGTGTGCGAGTGGTTAATGAGGCAATTCTTGAATTAACTCATAACTCTTTTGGGCCTGTTCAGCTTAATATAGAAGCACTTGATAGCGAAACATGGGTGCTTGATAAGGTTTTAGAGCTTCCTATAGTTAGGACTATAAAAAGATATCAAATACACGATGTTTTAGATGAGGGCGAATTGACTGGGAAACGTATAATGCTGCTAATAGGAGAGCATTGTAGATTTACCATTAAAGAAAAAGAAGCAATTGAAGTTTTTTGTGAGTCCCATAATTTAATGGTATATACTAATCATTTGTCAAATTATTGCGGAAAGTATTCGTTGAATGCTTTACCTGTATTGGTTGGAGCTTCATATGATCATTTTGTTAAGGATTTGTGCCCCGATATTGTCATTGTGATTGGGGGAATAACGGGGGATTATGATATTTTAAATAGATTGTTAAAACTTCCAGAAACCTCTCTTGAAGTGTGGCGTGTTAATGAAGACGGCTCAGTCATAGATACATATTCGAAATTAACTAGAGTGTATCAAATGGGGATTGCCGATTTTTGTGCGAGATATTCAAATGTTAAGGAAAACACACATGAGTATTATAATTTGTGGTACGATTCTTATCAGCAATTAGAAGTGGATTCTGTGCAACTTCCATTCTCTAATGTTTATGCAGCACAACAATTACACTGTATAATCCCCCAACATAGTCGTATGCATTTTGCTATTTTAAATAGTTTGCGTAGCTGGATGTTTTTTGATATAGATGAATCGATAGAGGCATTTAGTAATGTGGGCGCATTTGGGATAGATGGAGGGATGTCTACCATGTTAGGGCAAAGTTATGCTACTGATGAATTATGTTTTTTGGTTATTGGTGATTTGGCTTTTTATTATGATATGAATTCCTTAGGCAATCGTCATATAAAAAACAATGTTCGAATATTGTTGGTCAACAATAATGGAGGAGTGGAGTTTAAAATTAATACTATACATGAAGAAATCGATGTCTCGCGTTATATATCTGCTGACAACCATTTTAAAACAGCTAAGTCTTGGGCAGAGGAGAACGGCTTTTTGTATTTAAGTGCTAAAACTAAGGATGAATTTTCTGAAATATCTAGTCAATTTGTCTCATTGTCAAATAGACCTATATTGTTCGAGGTTTTCACATTGCCTAATGATGAAAGAGAAGCGCTAAGAATAATAAGAAATAGCTGTAGAAATAGGAGTCAGGAAGAATTGAAAACAAAACAAAGTAATGAAAGAAAAAAGGCGTTTTTGTCAAAGATTTTAGGCGAAACAGGGGTGGAGATTGTAAAAAAACTCATGCGATGAAAAAGTACTTTATTTTATCCGGACTAGAACTGAATGACAATAATAGGGGAACAGCTGCATTGGGGTATGGAGCATTCTCTTTCTTGAAGGTAAAAGGGCATTTGCAAGATGGACAGGAACTGTTGATAATAAAATATGTGCGTAATCCTTTTAAGATTAGATCGGAAGTAGAAGAATTAAATATACAGGGTGCAATATGGAAAAAACGTACTGTCTACATTTTCTCCCTTCATAAGAGGTTATTGCGTAAGTATAACATTGTTTTGCCTTTCTTGTCTCTGTGGAGACTGATTCGGCAGATTGGCTTTGTGGCTGCTTTAAATGGTGGTGATGGTTTTTCGGATATTTACAATACGGCAACATTCATTGCTCGATTGCCAGAAACATTGTTTGCTATGAAGACAGGAATCCCTGTTATTCAATTGCCACAAACTATGGGGCCTTTTTCTGATAAAAGCAATTATGATTTAGCTGCAAAAATCCTCAGATATTCAAAAGCAGTGTATGTTCGTGACAAAAAGTTTATTGATGAATTGGACAAATTGGGAATTAACTACGAACTTTCGAAAGACCTATCGGCATATATGCGACCAGAACCATGGGATATAGATATAAGACCAAATAGTATAGGTATTAATGTTAGTGGTCTATGCTATAGCAATACATTTAGGTCTTTGAGCGGCCAATTTGATGAATATCCTAATTTGATTAATAGATTGATTGAACATTTTCAGGAGAAGGGTGTGCATGTGTATTTAATTCCTCATTCATATCATTATGGAGAACCCGAGGAATCAAATGATGATTTGGTCGCTTGTGAGGCAGCATACAATAGGCTAGCTTGTAAAGAAAAAGTAATAATTGTAAATCAAGATCTGATTTCTCCTAGAGTGAAATATGTAATTAGTAAGATGTCATTCTTTATAGGTTCGCGAATGCATGCTAACTTTGCTGCAATATATACCGGTATTCCAGTATTTGGACTGGCTTATAGTTATAAATTCGAAGGAGCTTTTAATGCCAATGGCTTGAATGCGGAAAAACAAGTCGTTATGATTAATAATATTAAGCCCAGAGATATTGATGAAATTATTAAAAAGATAGATGGGTTTTATACTGAAATATGTAATAAAACAATAAACAAACAAACATCGGTATAATATGGCAACTAAGCAAATACTTCCCCAAGCTCGTGTATTGGCATATTACCTTCCTCAATTCCATCCCATTCCCGAAAACGATGAATGGTGGGGTAAAGGCTTCACGGAATGGACTAATGTTGGGAAGGCGAAGCCGCTTTTCCCTGGACATTATCAGCCTCATGTACCTGCTGATTTGGGGTATTACGACCTGCGCGTACCCGAGACCCGCGAAGCACAAGCCGAAATGGCTCGTGAAGCCGGGATAGAGGGCTTTGTGTATTGGCATTATTGGTTTGGTAATGGCAAACGTCTCTTGGAGCGCCCGTTTAACGAAGTCCTTGCTTCCGGCAAACCCGATTTCCCCTTCGCTCTCGCCTGGGCGAATGAGAGTTGGAGTGGGACTTTTCATGGGAAAGTTAAAGGAGGAACTCTTATAGAGCAATGTTACGGAGGAGATAAAGATTACTACGACCATTTTATGACGGTTCTTCCTGCGTTTAAGGACAAAAGATATATAACTATTGATGGTAAACCGATATTTGTTGTTTACAAACCTAAACTTATACCAAATGCGGAGCATTTTATAAAATATTGGCGTCAACTTGCTACAGAAAATGGCTTGCCGGGCATATATTTCATAGGAATAGCCAATGTTAGATATGATAAATTAGATTCAGTAGAGACTCTAAAGCAATATATGCAAATGGGTTTTGACGGCATGACTACGATAAATATGTTTAATCAAGGTGAAGGCTTTTGGTACAAAGTAAAGAAGCATATATGGATGAAATGGCTTCACAAACCGGATATCAGGAAATATGATTTTGAACTAATGAAGGATAAAACGGATGCAATAGAAAATGTATTTCCTACTGTATATCCCAATTGGGATCATACTCCTCGTTCCGGTTATAAAGGTATATGTGTAGCGGATACATCGCCAACAAAATGGAAGAGAGCATTAGAGATGATGTTAGACAGGATTGAGAATAAACCGGCTGATAAAAGGATTCTTTTTGTCAAATCGTGGAACGAATGGGCAGAAGGGAATTATTTGGAGCCTGATATTAAATATGGGCATGCTTATTTGGACAATTTACAAGAAGCACTTTTCGAAAAATAACTATGGTCATTTCATTTATCATACCGGCTTATAACGCTTCATCGACCATAGTACGCACGCTGGACAGCATATTTTCTCTTTCGCTTAAAACGGAGGAGTTTGAGGTGATAGTTGTTGATGATTGTTCAAGGGATAACACACTTGCTATATTACAGGACTATGCGACTAAACAGCCGAATCTGCGTGTTCTCCATCAAGAACAGAACCACCGTCAAGGAGCAGCACGTAATCGCGGATTGCGAGAGGCAAAAGGGCAATATGTAATGTTTGTGGATGCCGATGATAGGGTGGAGAAGGCTGTTCCGATTGCATTAAAGCAAGCGGTAAGTCTCAATGTTGATATTCTTGCATGTAATTATGACTTTGCAATTATAGAAAATGCTATAGGTCATCGCAAATTACCAATTGCGTGGGAAGGAAAAGTTTTGTCTGGGAAACACTTTATGGAAGATGTTTACGATGTTATTTTTAATACTTGTCCTATAAATTATCTATGGCGAAGAATCTTTTTAATAAAAACAAATATTCCATTTGTAGAGGATAGAAGAATGGAAGATATTGACTGGATAGAAAAAAATATGTTCAATTCAAAGCGAGTGAGTTATTTGAATAAATGTATTTATACGGTTATAGGTCAGCCTTATTCTACCACGCGCACTACTAATGTGGGTACAATTGCAGATTGGATTCATTTTTCTCATAGACGTTTATCATTTGCAGAACAACACAGAGAAGAATTACCTTCTTTCTATCAGAAAGTGTTAGATGATACACCTAGATTCGTGTACAATAATACAAGAATTCGTCTGTTAAGCAATTATTCGCCGCGAGAGGTAAATATGATTTACAAACTTATAGGTAACGATGCTTTACAAACATTGAGACACTATAGATGGAATATGCCGACCAAGATGTTTATTAATTTCCCTTTAGCAGAACGAATATTATTAGCGATTGTGTACCCAATAGCCCAAATAAGTAGAATAGTAATTAGAAAAATTAGATCGCTATGAATAAATTACTTTCAGTCATTGTTCCTACATACAATATGCAGGATTATCTGCAGCGTTGTTTGGATTCGCTTATTTTAAACGATGAGGCATTGATGGAGCAATTAGAAGTGCTGGTCATCAATGACGGAAGCAAAGACAATTCATCCGCCATTGCGCACGAATATCAAGACAAATACCCTGATACCTTTCGAGTGATTGACAAGGAAAACGGTAATTACGGCTCATGTATTAACCGAGGGCTGGCTGAAGCACAAGGCAAATATATCAAGGTGTTGGATGCGGATGATTGGTTTGAAAACAGTGAATTGGAGGCATTCCAAAAAGAATTGATGAATGTTAATGTCGATTTGGTATTAACGGATTATCAAATTGTTTCTTTTGAGGGGCATACGATTCAAAGTATGTGTTATGCGATGCCGATAAGAGAGGCTTTTGATTTTCAGGGTTTTACGGATCCTGGAGTGTATTTTGCCATGCATTCGCTGACCTATCGGACAGAGATGCTTCATAGGATTGATTACAAACAGACGGAGGGTATATCATATACGGATACTGAATGGGTTTATTATCCACAGCATGGTGTTCAAACATGTATCTATCTTCCATTCAATATATATCGTTATGTTGTTGGCCGAGAAGGGCAGACCATGGATCCGAAAGTAATTGCCAAGAGCATCGGACAATATGATAAACTATTGAGAGCAATGATTGAGTATGCTGATAATCTGTCAGAAGCAGACAAACAATTATATTCCTATCAAAGATTGAATGATCAGATAAAACACTTGTCTTTTGGGGTTTATCGCAATGCATTGATAAAACAAGACAATGTATCTTTTGACAATGAATTACTCCAATCATTTGATGAAATGCTTCGTATAGCTCGTCCTGATGTTTGGAAAGCAGCTGGCAAATTAACCATAAAAAAGAATCTGCCTTTTCACTTTGTCCGATATTGGCGCAAGCATGGTAAACGTATGGCGATAGCTACATTTAGAGATTTCTATAGAAGGATGAGATATTGTAAACAATGAGAGAGTCATGGACGGTTTCCTTGTTTCTTTTATTATTCCAAGCTATAACGCTGAAACTACAATTCTGCGTAGTCTGAATAGCATCTATCAGTTGCGTATAAATGAAAGTGACTTTGAAGTGATTGTCGTTGACGATTGTTCAACCGATGATTCTGTAGAAATTGTGAACAAATTTGGCAAAGAACATCCCAACTTGGTTTTGCTTTGCCAGCCAGAGAACCATCGTCAGGGTGCTGCGAGAAATAGGGGAATTGCATGTGCAAAAGGAGAATATATCGTTTTTGTTGACAGCGATGATGAAACATGTTTCGGTGTATTGCAAGCTCTTGCAATGGCAAAAGAAAGCAGCTTGGACATGGTAGTGATGCGGACTGCCAAAGTACAGGAGAATAGTAGCGTAGATGAAGGAGCTAATCTACCATACGGTAATAACGAATTATTCACGGGAATTGAATTGCAGACAGCGCATCCTTTTTGGTTTACAGGGCCAGTGGCGTATGTTTATAGCAAACTTTTTTTGGATGAAGTGAACTATCCATTTGCTGAGGATGTGCTTTTTGAGGACAGCGATTTTGTGAATGTGCATCTCTATTATGCCAAAAGAATGGCATATTGCGATGAGTGTGGGTACAAAGTCCATTTCAACCCAAATTCAACAACGCATACTATGTCGTATAAGCACTTGAGCGACTATGCTTTGTTAGGGACGCGGATGCTGGATTTTTATCAAGGCATCGAGGATAAAACGACGAAATATGCAGAATCAATATTGGAAGGCGGTAGCTTCAATGTTATGAAATCGTTTCGTCGGCTATATCGTTTGGGTAATGCAAAGGAAGTCCGTGCTTTTTATGAAAGGTTGGATTTGTATTGCGACAGAACATCCTTGTTGGACTATCGGAAGCCGTCTTATTGCTGGACAAGATGGACTCGTTTTTGTTTGAAACATTCCAATATAGTTGTTGTAATTATGGCAATTTTCATTTTTGGAACGAAATTATTAGGAAGAATCAAATGAACTCCTACCACTACCTTATCGTCGGTTCCGGCCTCTATGGAGCCACTTTCGCCTATTTCGCCAAACAAAAAGGCAAGAAATGCCTCGTCATCGACAAACGCGCTCATTTGGGAGGCAATGTGTATTGCGAAAATGTTGAAGGCATCAACGTGCACAAGTATGGTGCGCACATTTTCCATACTTCCAACAAGGAGGTTTGGGACTTCGTGAACGGCATCGTGCCTTTCAACCGATACACGAATTGTCCCGTGGCTAACTACAAAGGCAAGCTCTACAACTTGCCTTTCAATATGAACACGTTCTATCAGATGTGGGGAACGACCACGCCTGATGAGGCCAAAGCCAAAATTGAGGAGCAACGTGCCGAGGCGATGGCAGCCCTGAAAGGTCGCGAGCCAGCCAACCTTGAGGAACAGGCACTAAGCCTTGTGGGAAAAGACATCTACGAAGCACTTATTAAAGGATATACCGAGAAGCAGTGGGGAAGGCCGTGCACCGAGTTGCCATCCTTCATTATCAAGCGATTGCCGGTAAGGTTGGTGTTCGACAACAACTATTTCAACGACACCTATCAAGGCATTCCCATTGGTGGTTACAACAAGTTGATTGAGGGCCTGCTTGATGGGATTGAGACCCGCACGAACTGCGACTTCTTCGCCAATCGTGCCGAATTGTCTGCATTGGCCGAAAAGATTGTGTATACAGGACAAATCGATGAATTCTACAACTTTCGTTTCGGTCATCTGGATTTCCGCACGGTTTCGTTCGAACAGGAAACCAAAGATGTGGCCAATTGGCAGGGCAATGCGGTAGTGAATTATACGGAATGTGAAGTGCCATACACCCGTATCATCGAACACAAGCATTTCGAGATGTTCGGTCAGGCGGTGTACGATTGCCCCCGGACAGTGATTTCGCACGAATACAGCACCGAATGGAAGTCTGGGATGGAACCTTATTACCCCGTGAATGATGCTCAAAACAGCGAACTTTATTTGAAATATAAGGCCTTGGCCGACCAAGAGAAGAATGTCATCTTTGGCGGACGCTTGGCCGAATACAAGTATTACGACATGGCACCTGTGATTGAACAGGTGATGAGAATAAAGGATAGAATATAAAAGAAATATGCCAACAGCAATAGAATTCAACAATATCAGCAAGCAATACCGCTTGGGTTTGGTATCGACCAAAACCCTTAGCCACGACCTCAACCGTTGGTGGCAGACGGCTGTCTTGCACAAAGAAGACCCTTATTTGAAAATCGGCTCGGTGAACGACCGCTCCAAGGCCGCCGACAGCGAATATGTATGGGCCTTGAAGGACATCGATTTCAAGGTGGAGCAAGGCGACGTGGTGGGCATCATCGGGAAGAACGGTGCTGGAAAGAGTACGCTGCTTAAGCTTCTTTCTCGTGTTACGGGACCAACTACTGGAACCATCAAAGCCAAAGGTCGCATCGGCTCCTTGCTTGAGGTGGGCACGGGCTTCCATCCGGAGATGACAGGGCGCGAGAACATCTATATGAATGGCGCCATCTTAGGCATGACCAAGGCTGAAATCACCCGTAAGTTGGATGAGATCGTTGATTTCTCCGGTTGTGAGCGTTATATTGACACGCCAGTGAAGCGCTATAGCAGCGGTATGATGGTGCGCCTTGGCTTTGCCGTGGCAGCCCATCTCGACCCTGAGATCCTTGTGGTTGACGAGGTCCTCGCTGTTGGCGATGCCGAGTTCCAGAAGAAAGCTATCGGCAAGATGCAGGATGTGAGCCAAGGGGAGGGAAGGACGGTTTTGTTTGTGAGCCATAATATGGCGAGTATAAGGGCGCTTTGCAAGACGGGGGTGCTGTTGGAGTATGGTGGTGTAAAATATTTGGGAGAGATCAATGATGTGGTGAACTTTTATATAAAGGATAATGATTTTCAGCCGAATAAAATTCTTTCAGACGCAAAAATGTATACAAGTGAGCTCGGCATTGAAACAATTCGAATTAATGGAAGTGAACATAATTCGGTGAATGTGGATTCTGAAAGCAATGCCATCAATATTGAAATCACTGGGAGCAGTCAATCAAATCAAGTGGTTGAATTAGAAGCACAGTTGTATGATGAAGGCCATATTCTGTTAGCTTCATATTGCCCTTGTCATCAAAAAGGTAGAGCGACACGTGTGGAAAAAGGTAGATTTACAATGAATGAAGTGTTCCACTTGCCCCAAAATATGACACATGGTGTGTTTTATTTGGACTTTCAATTGAGCCATCCCAATGTTGCATATCATTTGACTATGAAACAACCTATTAAGGTGGTTTCAGAAGGGGTTATAAGTGCATCGGGAAGCCGTTTGGATTACAAAAAAGCGGGTTTTTTGATTTTAGAATAGCTATGAAGTTTTCTGTTATAACCATTAATTACAACAATTGCGTCGGTCTGCGTAAGACCATCGAAAGCGTCGTTGCGCAAACATTCAAGGATTTCGAGTGGATTGTGATTGACGGTGGCTCGACAGATGGCAGCCTGAAGGTGATTGAACAATTTGCTAGTTACATGGCTTATTGGGTGAGTGAACCTGATAAGGGTATTTATAATGCTATGAACAAGGGGATAAAGGTGGCTACGGGCGAGTATTTATTGTTTTTGAATAGTGGTGATTGGTTGGCAAGTAATGCTGTCCTTCAAGAAGTTTCTGATGCAAGCCCAACGGCGGATTTCGTATACGGCAATCATATTGAAAGGGATGGCTCTGTAGAGGACGGCCCATATCCATTGACTTTTCTGAGAATGTATCGTTCTACTATTTGCCACCAAGATATTTTTCACAGTAAACGGCTTTTTGTTCAGAGACAGTACGATGAGAGTTATAAGATTGTATCAGACTGGAAGTTTCTATTTGAGGAAATTGTTAGAAAAGGAGCTTCTGTTCAAAAAATTAATGTTGTAGTTAGTGCTCTTGAAGATGGGAATAGTTATAATGTTAAGTTACTTCCGAAGGAGAGAAGTGTAGTTCTGGAGAACTTGTATTCCGAAATGGAGAGGGAAGCGATAGAGGAATACCTTAAAATGAAAGAAAGCGGTTGGTATCAAGACTTGTTGTTTATGGAGAAGCACAAGTTATTCTTTCGCTTAATAAAGCGAATTGTAAGATGTTATAAAAAGTTTTGTAAGTGATTATTATCAATATAACAGGCCAGTTTGGCAACCAGATGTTCCAATATGCTTTGGGGCGACATCTACAGTTAAGGGGACGTAAAGTCTTATACTATACTGGTTATTTTAAAGAACACCCAGAACATGATTTTGCTTTGCCAAGGATATTCGGCTTGGATTTGCCTGAAGCCACAAGAAACCAAGTGTTGGCTTGTCGCGAAGACCGTCATCGTCTCATTGACCGTGTGCGCAGAAAGGTTTTTGGAAGGCATGAGCGTGTTTTTACCGAAATTGATACTGGCTCGTTGGCTTATAAGCATGGAGTATTTGATTTTAATAAAGGACTTATTGATGGCTATTGGCAATCTGAAAAATATTTCCTTCCTATAGCAGATGTTATTCGTAATGATTTTACCTTTCCAGAAGCTTCTAGCCGAAACGTGGAATTGGCAAAAGAAATGTCAGAAAACATATCTGTAAGCATCCATGTGCGTCGAGGCGATTATTTAGGAGGTTTCCCTGTTTTGGATGAGTCCTATTATAATCCAGCGATGGCGTTTTTTAACGAAAGGTATGGTGAGGTGCACTTTTATGTTTTCTCAAATGATATTGAATGGTGTCGTGGGCATTTGAAAACGGAAATAATCACTTTTGTAGACTGGAACACGGGCAAGGATAGCCCGTACGATATGTGGCTGATGACGCAATGCAAGCATAATATCATTGCCAATAGTTCTTTCAGTTGGTGGGGCGCGTGGTTGAACCAAAACGAAAGTAAGGAGGTCATTGCGCCCAAGACATGGTTCTATCATGTCGAAACACCTGATGTGTACTGCAAGGATTGGATCGTTCTGTAGAAGATGACTTTTAGATTGTCTTTCATATTACCCTGCTACAACGTTGAGCGTTACATCGCCGACTGCTTGAATAGCATCTATGCCCAAGGCTTGCTCGAAAGCGAATTTGAGGTGATCTGTGTGAACGATTGCTCGACGGACGGGACAAGAAATATCATATTAGAGTATTCAAAGGTACATGATAATCTGTTTTTGATAGATCATACACGGAATCTTACCGCTGGCGGGGCTCGAAACACAGGAATTGATAATGCAAAGGGTGAGTACATTTGGTTTGTTGATCCTGATGATATGGTAAAAGCAAATATGGCAGAACCCTTATACGAGAAAGCGAGTACCAACAATTTGGACATTTTGTTTTTTAATAATGACATTGTTGACGAACATCTTTCTTATTTGAAGACGGAAAATGTCTTTGTTGATACAGAAACGTTGTCTGGTCAGGACTATATGGTAAGGTATTTCAGAAACCAGATATCGAAACTGTGTATTGTGTGGCGTTGCATGATCAGGACGACATTCCTTAAAAATAATGTCCTCAGCTTTCCGCATATGCGGAAAGCTGAGGACGTCGCTTTCCTTTGGAAGGCGACGTCCTTAGCGTCGAGTGTAGCTTCTGTCAAAGATGTTGGCTATGTATATCGAAGTAATCCGTATTCGGTAGCAAACAAGACACCGTCGGCTTCAGTATTGTTTTCTGAAAGGGCTCTTTTTGCCAATGAGATTTTGGATTTGCTGAACGATACGGAAATAGAGATTCAGCAGCCAATAAGGGATGAAATGCAAAGGGCTTTGGTTTGGTGTGTGAATTCTTGCATAGACAGATTGTCGAAGATGCCTTTAGATAAGCAAGCGCGGTTTTATGACGAGATTGTGTCTCATAAAATTATTGTGAATCGTCTGAAACCATTTATGAATCGAAAGTACAAGCTGTTTTTTTCAACATTCGGAGGTAAGTGGTTTTGGATGAGAAAAACTCAATGGCTGTGTCGTTAGGTTAATACGTTAAGGAAAATACAAACTGAAATTGATTAGCAAAAAATTGATTGAAATTGTTTTTGTTCATATTTAACTGAACTAAATGGAAGAAAAGCCTGAAGAAATATTGCTGACCATCGTAGTCCCTTGCTACAACGTGGAACGTTATGTGCAGAGTTGCCTCGACAGCATTTATGCATGTGATCTGTCCGAGGAGCAATTCGAGGTTTTGTGCATCAATGATGCATCGCCCGACGATACGCAAACGGTACTTGAGTCTTGCTTGGACGAACATCCCAACTTGAGAATTGTCGTACATGAGCAAAACAAGGGACTGGGCGGGGCGCGGAATACTGGCATTCGCGAAGCCAGAGGCAAATACCTGTGGTTTGTGGATTCCGACGATTCGGTCGAGGTCACGGATTTTCGTCGCATTGCGGAGAACGCCGAATCGCAGGCTTTGGATGTGCTGTGCTTCAATTATCGCCGCGTTGATGATTCTGGTAAAGAGCTTTCCGTCCATCAGGTGTTCCAACCGAAGGAAGCACGAGACGGTTATGCCTTTGTCAATTCAACGTTTGGCAATACTGTTGTCTTTCATATGGGTTATGTGTGGCGGTTTTTATATAGGAGGGAATATCTTCTTGAGAGACATCTGTTTTTTCCAGAGCATGTTTGTTGGGAAGACACGGTTTTCATGCCTAAGGCGTTGCTTGAGGCCGAGCGCGTGGCAGCGGTCTCCGATGTGTTGTATTCCTATCGGGTCAATGCCGAATCCATATCAGGTGTGTTTGACCGCGTTTATCCCGCAAGACTGATTTTTGAGTTCGCGTTTTGTGCGGGCGCCGACCTGTTGCGTTTCTCCAATGAGGTGAAGGACGAATCGCTGAAAACCGCATTCCGCGATATGGCAATCCAAAAATACATCAATGGCTTTCCGATCCATCTTTTTAGAACCAGCTTTGAGGAGCGAAAGGCGTTCTATATGTTGTTGGCTGGAAGGAAGGCTGAAGTTGAGGAGCTGAAAATATACATGGAATTTGTCTCTAAAGCCTTGTTGTGGCCAGTTGCCGGCCCAGCCCTGGCTTCCTTGGGTTCTATTGTGTATGGACTAAAACACCAAAAGAAATGACAATCCCCATTCTCCTCATTACCTTCAACCGCCCTGAGCATACGCGGCTGACAATTGAGGCGCTACGAATCCAGCAACCTCCTTTAGTCTATGTGTTCCAGGATGGACCACGTCTGAATAATGAAACCGATTTGGGAAGGTGTAAGCAGGTTCGGGAAATGATTGAAAAAGGTTTTGATTGGCCTTGCGAATTGCATACCTCGTTTTCTGAAGTGAATAGAGGCTGTCGTGATGCTATCATTTATGCCATTACCGAAGTGCTAAATCATCATGAATCGGTTATTGTAGTCGAAGACGACATCATCACTTCGCCCGCATTTTATTCTTATATGTGTAAGGCCTTGGAGTATTATAAGGACAGAAAAACGGTATTTTCCATCAGTGGACATAGCCATTCACCAAGTAAGTTCCAGATCCCAGACGACTATCCGTATGATGTATTTGCATCACCTCGTCTGTTCAATTGGGGGTGGGGCACGTGGCGCGACCGATGGGAACAGGCGGACTGGTCGATGTCATATTATGAGGAATTTATGAAACATCCCTATGAAAGAAAAGCTTTTAATAGGGGAGGAGACGACATGGTCACGATGTTGGTGGACGAGAAAGAGGGACGAAGCAGCGCATGGGATGTTCAGTTTGCTTTCGCCCATTTTAGGAATCATGCGGTGTCAATAGTCCCTTGTGTTAGTTATACACATAATATTGGCATGGATGGATCAGGTACGCATTGCCAATCAACAGAAACTGCAACTTTTGACTATACGCTTTTGAATCAGAAGGAGAGCCCAAGGTTTCTTGATAATTTGTATTTTGATAACAGAATTATCAATCTGCTTTGTTCGGCATTTGCCAGAAAGAAACGTCCTAAATGGCAGAAATTGGTCAATTACATTGCCCGAAAATTGGGTAAAAATCCTCCGTTTGTAATAAAAAAGAGGGTGTATGCAGCAGATTAAAGTCCTTTCTGTTTGCACCTCACTTGGCGGTGGGGCTGGACGTGCGGCCTATCGCATCCATCAGGGGATGCGGGGGCTTGGTGTCGACAGCCGCATGTTACTGAGAGAGGGCAGGAGCAGTGATCCTAACATCCTCACTTTGGAAGGATTTGCCCCTAAAAACCCGCTCTATAAGGCTTTTGACTGGACGCGTAACAAGTGCAAAAACAAAATACAGCATTACCGTTGGAACCACTATCCGGAGCGAGAGCAGGTTTTCATGTCTGACTTGCGTGGGACGGACTTGCATGGTGCCTTGCGCAAATTGGATTACGATGTCCTGCACCTTCATTGGGTCAACTCACGGTTCGTGCATCTGAAAGACCTGCCTAAGGACAAGCCCATCGTCTGGACATTGCACGACAGCTGGCCTTTCTGTGGTGTGTGCCATTATTTCTTTGAATGCGAACACTATAAGCAGGGGTGTGGTTGTTGTCCTTTTCTGCATTCCGACAGGACCGATGACTTGAGCCACAAGGTGTGGCAGGAGAAGTCGGAAATCTTTAGGGATTTGGATTTGCACATTGTCAGTCCGAGCCAATGGTTAGCCGATTGCGCAAAACAAAGCAGTTTGATGGGACGGTTTCCCGTGAAAGTCATCCCGAATTGCTTGGATGTGAATGCGTTTCGCCCGCTCAATGAAAAGGAAATTTCGCCTAAGTGGCGAAAACTTTGTGAAATTGGGGAAAAGAGACCTTTACTTTTATTTGGTGCCAATAATGCTACACGAGACAAGATCAAAGGCTTCAGTTATTTGATTTCATCTTTGAAACAATTACGATTGCAGGGCCATGGGGATGATTTCGAGTTGGTTGTATTTGGTGCGGAAGCGTCGGAACTTGGCATGGACGTGAATATTCCTATACATTACGTGGGCTATGTGCGCAACACACAGGAATTGGTGTCATTGTATAGTTTGGCAGACGTGATGGTGGTGCCTTCGTTGACCGAAAACCTCTCTTGTGCCATCATGGAAAGCCTTTCGTGTGGCACGCCAGTCGTGGCCTTCGACATTGGAGGCAATGGCGATATGATTGAGCACCAACGCAATGGTTATCTTGCCAAAGAAAAGGATGACGCCGATTTGGCTCAAGGCATCCTCTGGTGCCTTGAGCATAATCAGGATAACCGTTTGGGTCTCTCCGCCCGCGAGAAGGTGCTGAGGGAATACACATTTGAGGCGGTTTGTGGGAAGTATAAGGATTTGTATGAAAGAATGATATAAGTGTAATATGAAGAAAAGGTTATTCATAATAGTGGCAATCATATTGATGGTTGGTGGATGGTATGTTTATAGATTCTATCCTCAGCAGCAAATGTCGGTAGGCGTTCCAATTGGAATCGTCACTCCTCAACCAGAAAAATACTATAACGATTGTCTTCATCCTTGTGTGCGTGAGATGAAAAGTGGCGGATATGTCATGGTTCAGTCTCCTTATTACGCATGGAACAACAAGGTTGAGAATCCAATGATTTACCACTCTAATTCCTTAACGGCTTTTGGGGAAGGCGAATTGCTTGATGATACTCCTGAAACAGGATTCAATTCTGACCCGAATGTGTATGTTGATGATACTTCGGTTTATGTTTTTTGGAGAGCTTGTGGAACTCCAAAATGCAAGGAAAACAATATGGATGAATTGGTCGTTGGAGGCAGGGTGGATATTGGGAGTGTTATGCAACTTGCTGATAATCATATATATATATATAACAATTGGCCTTTTGGAGACGTAACCCAATGTCCGATTCTTATTAAACACGATGGAAAGTATTTGTTTTATGCCGCATGGTATCAGTACGAACCCGAAAGGATAGGGAAGGGAATAGCTATCTGGGAGGGTACTTCTTTAAAAAATCCCGTTTTTCGCTTGGTTGACACTTTGCCATTTGATAATCCGTTGGTTTGCGACAAGCTCTTTCAAAAAAAGATAGGAAAGAGAATCTATTATCTTCCGTTCCCCAAGCGTTATGATTTATGGCATTTCGATTTGTTTGAATATGACAGCAAGTTGTTTATGGTATCATGTGCTGAAAAAGATGATAATGTTATGCTTTCGGTTTCAACAGATTGGAAGCATTTCAAGACTAGTTGGAAGCCATTGATAAACAATCACTGCTCCGAGAATTATATAGGATATAGGCAGTATTACTATAAGCCTACGGCAATTGTTCAAAATGACAGTTTGTATTTGTACTATACTGCCAATGCCCAAGATGACCCAAATAGGAATCAATTGTTTTTGAGCAAAAAGGCAATGAAGGAGTTGAAGTATTGATGCGGATTTGGATAAAATTTTCAATTGTGTTGTTATGATAATGATTCATATCTCAATTGTCTCCCCCGTCTATCGTGGCGAAAAGATGGTGGCCGAATTAGTGCGGCGTAATGTGGAGAGCGTCAGCACCATAACGGATGACTATGAAATCATCTTGGTGAATGATGCTTCTCCAGATAACTCATGGGACGAAATAGTGAAGCAATGTGCCTTGAATCCCAAAGTGAAAGGCATCAACCTATCGCGCAACTTCGGGCAACATTATGCCATCACAGCTGGTTTACATTACGCCAAAGGCGACTGGGTCGTGGTGATGGACTGCGACCTTCAGGACCGACCGGAAGAGATACCTAACTTGTATCGAAAGGCCTTGGATGGGTTTGATATTGTGTACGCACGGCGCGCCGCTCGCAAGGACGGCTTTTTGAAAAGGCAATCCTCGCTATGGTTTCATAGGGTGTTCAAGTGGCTAAGCGGTTTGAAGTCGGATAGCACTATTGCCAATTTTGGTATCTATAAGCGCTGCGTCATCGAAGAATTCAATAAGATGCCCGAAAAAGCACGTTCCTTCCCGTCGTTGGTGCAGTATTTGGGCTTCAAGGATACGGCTATCGATGTGGAACATGCCTCTCGAGCTGAAGGCAAAAGCTCTTATAGTCTCCATAAACTGCTCAAACTTAGTTTTGATGTCATTGTGTCGAATAGCAACAAGCCTCTGCGCATGGCGGTGGGATTGGGGTTCGGAATGGCGGCGGTTTCGTTTCTAATGGCGGTCTACAATGTCATTGCAAAATGGGCCGGTATCATCCGAGTTCCTGGATATACGACCACGTTGTTTTCCATTTGGTTTGTTGGTGGCCTCTTGCTCTTTGTGATGGGTATCCTCGGTCTATACATCGGGAAGACTTTTGATCAAGTTAAGGGACGGCAGTTGTTCGTGGTAATGGATAAAGTGAATTTGGAATGAAGGTTGAAAGATTGGATTGGGACAGCGAGTTTTTCGGTTTGCGCATAGGCAGGGCCGAAGTGCCGTCAGCCGAAGACGTTGAGGTCTTGGCAAGCAAAAAGGGGACTTTGGAATCCGTGTTTGATTTGGTCTATGTTTTTTCCAAACACGGGCTTCGCTTCCCAGATGTCAAAGCGAAAATGATGGATGAGAAAGTGATGTATGTCTTGTCGAAAGATGTCCCGTCAGAGACGAATCCCAATGTTGTTTCATGGGAGCCTAAGAATGGTACGACGGATGATTTACTCCATCTGGCTTTGGTGAGCGGAAAGTATTCGAGGTTCAAACTCGATGAAACGTTTCCGAAAGGAAGCTATGAGCGGCTCTATGCTCGATGGATTGAACAGTCGGTCTGCCACACAATGGCTACCGAGGTGTTTTGTTACATGCTTGACAATGTTCCAAGAGGTTTGGTCACGCTTGATTTAAGATGTGGCAAAGGGAGCATTGGCTTGGTCGCCATCCATGAGGATTACCAGCATAGGGGCATCGGGACCGCAATGATGCGTCATGTGGTGCATTATGCGCGGCAAAGCGATTGCAAAAGGCTTTCTGTCGCCACTCAATTGAACAATGCGCCAGCGTGTAAGTTATATGAAAAGAACGGCTTTGAAATCGAATCTGTCACCGATGTTAGGCATTGGTGGCTGTGAAATCGAAGTGTTTTAGCTTTATTTGTTATGATTATCGGCATAGCCTTGGTAAAGTTGTAGAAGTGAAGATTCCCTCACAAGAATCACATCGTATGGATTTTTCAATTGTGTCGGAAAGTGGTTTAAAAAGTGAGTTTCCGACAAAATCAAAGTTGGTTCAATTGTGTCGGAAAGTAGGTAAAAATATGTGTTTCCGACACAAATGATTTTGTGGTCTTAGAAACTTTTCGTATCTTTGCATCCTAAAATATAGCAAGTTATGAATGGTATCGTTGGTAGGAAATCGGTGCAAGACAACTTGGAAAAGTTGTATAAGTCAGGCAAGCCTGAGTTGCTCATTGTATATGGTCGCAGACGTGTGGGGAAAACATACCTCGACTTAAGGTGTGAAAGCCAATGTACATAGCGGCATCGTGCAGGCGGAAGTTACGATGGATGGTTTGTACAAGGAAATTGGGAATTGAAGGATTAGGCATGGCCTTGGCGAAGCTGGAGAATTGACGTTTTTTATCATTTTATGGTTATCGTTGTATGACAAAATCAATCCCGATATATTTTGCCCTCGTCGGCGTGAATCTCATCTACGCCTGCACGAGCATCTTCACAAAGATGGCTTCGCGGCAGGAAATGCTTTCGTGGCCTTACCTGTTTTGGATTGCGGGTGCTGTTGGGATGATGGGTATTTATGCTTTGCTTTGGCAGCAGGTCATAGTAAGGATGCCGATTTCAACGGCCTATATGTTTAAAGGAATGAGTTTGATTTTTGTGCTGTTGTTTTCTGCATTGTTGTTTGGCGAGGCCATCACCTTGAACAATGTCATTGGGGCGATGGTTATTATTGCTGGAATTATACTTTTCGCAAAGGCGTAATGTATTATCTACTTGTTATATTGTCTGTATTGTCCGCTGCTGGTGCTCAGATGTTGCTTAAGCAAGGGGCAAGGAAAGAATATTCGTCGTTCTTACGACAGTATCTAAATCCTTGGGTGATAAGTGGCTATGGTATTATGGGGGCATCGTTGTTGCTTAACATTTTTTGCCTGAGTCGTGGCGTTCAGGTGAAAGAAATCAGCATCATAGAATCGTTGAGCTATCTATTTGTTCCGGTGCTTTCTTGGTTTTTCTTCAAGGAAAGCATCACTTGGCGCAAGGCTGGTGCCATCGCCGTGATTATGGCGGGAGTGGTGGTGTTTTTTTGTTAAGCTATCTAGATGGAAAATTTGAATAGATGGTCGCTGTCGAAGCAAGACACATTGGTATTGAAAGGCTTGGCTATTATTGCGTTGCTTTTCCATCATTTGTATTGTGGCATTCCAGCTTGGATTGAACCGTACGATGGTGCACTTGCTTGGCTGGGTGATTTAGGCAAAGTTTGTGTTGCCATATTCCTTTTTTGCAGTGGGTACGGTCTTTCTGTCCAGTATGACAAAATTAAAGGAATAAAGGACTCTTGCAGGTACATGCTAAAACGATTCGTTTCGTTTTATTTTAATTATTGGGTTGTTTTTATTGTTTTTGTACCAATTACGGTATTTTTGTTTCATCGGCCATTGTCGGCTGCCTATGGAGAAAACGTTAATTTGGTACTCGGAATAGGACGTGATTTGTTGGGCCTGCAAGGCTTTGCATCATATAACATAACATGGTGGTTTAATAAATTGCTTTTGTTATTGTATCTGTTGTTTCCACTGTTTTATTTTGGAATTAATAAAAACGGTTTTTGGGCCCTGTTGGTAAGCCTGTTGGTATGTAGGTATTGGATGACTATTGTAGGATACGATCTCTATGGTGCACTATGTGTTTATCAACTTTCGTTTGTTTGTGGTATTCTATGGAATAAATGGGGGAACAATAATACGAACAAATGTTTTAGAATGAGATATCACAATGTTAATTCAAATCGAGAATGGGGGCGAGGAAGGTCATGTCTCATATTGTTTGGTGCAGCATTGTTTTTATTGGCAATGGTTTTGTGTCGAATGTATCCGATAATACCTCATTGGTCAAAGGTCAGAATGGATGCTTTTGTGGCGGTAGGTGTCGCATTGTTTGTCGTGTCCTTGCACCGTTTAGGGATGAATATGAGAATAATGGCGTTTTTGGGCAAACATTCGGCGAATATTTATTTAATTCATACTTTTATAAATGTTTATTGGCATTTTTCATGGTTGCATAATGGAACTTTGATGCGAAGTGGAATGAATTTCATTGTATTGTTATCGCTTTCCTTGTTGTCTAGCATTGTTTTGGAGTGGGTAAAAGAACGTCTTGGAGTTTATAAATTGATGAATTATGTAAAGATAAAGTTGTCATGAATATTCCGTTTAACAAACCTCATCTTACAGGAAAAGAAACCCATTACATCTATCAGGCTGTGAATAATGGCAAACTGAGTGGTAATGGCGAATTCACCAAACGTTGTCAGTCTTTCTTTGAAGAGAATTACGGCTTTAAGAAATGTTTGCTCACTACAAGTTGTACCGATGCACTTGAAATGGCGGCAATCTTGTGCAATATAAAGCCTGGTGACGAAGTCATTGTGCCAAGCTATACCTTTGTGTCGTCGGCGTTGGCCTTCGTACGACAAGGGGCCAAGATTGTATTTGCTGACAGCATGAAGCGCAATCCCAATATTGATGCGGAACAAATTGAAGCTCTGATTACCCCCAAGACTAAAGTCATCGTGCCCGTGCACTATGCAGGTGTGGCTTGCGACATGGACCGCATCATGGAAATCGCCGAGCGTCACAACCTGTTGGTTGTAGAGGATGCTGCCCAAGCCATTGATTCTTACTATAAGGGTAGGCCTTTAGGTACAATTGGTCATCTTTCGGCCTTCTCGTTCCACGAGACCAAGAACATCATCTCGGGCGAAGGAGGTATGTTGGGCATCAATGATGAGCGTTTCATCCGCCGTGCCGAAATCATCTGGGAGAAAGGCACCAACCGTGCCGAGTTCTTCCGTGGCGAGGTGAACAAATACGGCTGGTGCGACATTGGGTCGTCTTTTCTGCCAAGTGAAGTAGTGGCCGCTTTTCTTTGGGCTCAGCTTGAGGATATGGATGGCATTCAAAACAAACGTAAGCAATTGTGGGACAAGTACTACGAGTTGTTGTGGCCTTTTGCTGAAAAAGGCCGTTTCATATTGCCCGATATTCCAGAGTATGCCACAAACAATGCTCACATGTTTTATTTGGTCTGCAATAATCTTGAAGACAGAGCGAAATTGATTAAGAAGCTGAAAGACAACAATATTTTGGCTGTGTTTCATTATTTGAGCTTACATGATAGCGATTATTATAAAGACAAACACGATGGTCGCTCATTGCCTGAATGTGATAGATACTCGGACTGCCTTGTGAGATTGCCAATGTATTATGAGTTGAATTGTATTGATGTTGAACGCATTTGTTCACTTGTTTCATGATGAAGAAATCACTATATTATTGGGATTTTGTGCTTCCTGCGGTCGTTGTGCTTCTTTCAATAATTGCGGCCGTACTGTCACTTCCATATCATATTGATTCACTATGTGATGAAGGCTTCCTTTGGCTTTGGGTTCAGAATGCACAAAATGGTAAAGTGGGGGACGGGTCGTTGTGGGCTAATATGTTAGCATCCGTACTAGGGGAAAAGATTTGTTCTTCGATTTTTTCTTTGCGTGTGGTAAATGGCGTGTTGTCTTTTTTAACAGTTTTAGTGTTTTGGCTAATCACAAAGAACAATGTAGCTAAAGGTACTGCCTCAAAAGTGTTGTTTTTAGTTATGCTGTTTTTTGTCTTGAATCCAATTGCCGGTATTGTGGTGTGTTATAATGGGATTTCACGGTTCTTTTTGGTGTTGGCGTGTGCGGCCATGTTCCGATTGTTTTTCGACGACAAGCTGGGAGGCTTGTGGGCTTTGTTGCTTGGCTTTGCTATTACTATTTCGTTTTTTTCAATCCTTCCCTCTGCAGTTCTAATTGGTGGTTGTGCGGTTGTCCTGCTGGTGGTTAGGTTTTGGGGGAAATGGAGGGACATGGGCATTTATGTTGTGATGATGTTTTTAGGATGTGTTCTTGCCTTGTTGTTTGTACATTTTGTTGTTGCTGATTTAAGAGATGTTTATTCAGGTATGGTAAATACAGCGAAAACAATCACGACTGTCAATAGAGGCTACGATCCTCTTTCTATGATTATTAAGGTGTTGCTGTTTTTTAGAGATTATTTTCTGTTTTTGATGGCCTCGTTTGGTATTATTTGCACATCTTATTTGTTGAAAAAGAATTTGCCTCGCTTGATGTGGTTGGGCTCTGTATTTTATGTATTGTCTTTTCTCGTGTATTGGTATTATCAAAAGGAGCCAGGGTGGAGCATCAGCATGTTTCTGTCGTTATTATGGATTCAGCAATTGATTGGAAGATGGGAAGATGGCATCCCCAAAATAAAATCCTTATTTGGCTTTGATTCTTTATTCAATTGTTTTTTGTGCTTTTTCCCATTGCTGGCCACTATTGGAACAAATGTGCCAATTGGGTCGAAGATGATGTGGTTTGTTTTGCCATGGGGTTTACTGCTTTGGCGTCTTGGATTTGATGGAAAGAATGCCTTCTTTCGTGGCGAGTTGCTGTTGGTTTTGTCGCTGCTGCTATCGATTGGCTGCTATCGACAATTCAAATCAATAGATATTTCTCTAACAAAGGTTGCCAACGGACCTTTGGCTGGAATGCGGCTAGAACCATCACAAGAAAGCCATTTTGAAGAGGTTGGAGAAATTTTGCAGGCCTATCATTATCAAAGAGGAAAATCTGTCGTGTTTTCAACTCAATTGTCCATGATGACCATTTGTTATTATGAAGCGGTGCCATGTGGGCTGTTTTTCCAACCGATGGATTTTGTTGCTCATTCCTCAGATGATTTGCAAGTTCCCGATTTTCTGTTTTTATGTAGATTTGACGAGACGGTAGCTGGGGAGAAGTTGAAAGATATGCCATGGGGGTGGCCCGAGCAGTTTGATAGGTATTTTGTTGGAACTCCTGAGGACGTTCAAGTGGGTTATCCAACTGACCGATGGCTATATTGTCGCAAAAATTTGAAAGAATAAGAACTATGAAACTCTCCATCATCACCATCAATCGCAACAACGCTGCGGGACTCGATAAGACCCTGCAAAGCGTGGCTGCCCAAACTTATAATGAGTTTGAATACATCATTATTGACGGTGCCTCAACCGATGGCAGCGTTGAAATGATTAAAAAATACGAATCTCAATTCGCCCATCTGCGTTGGCTGTCGGAACCCGATGCTGGCATTTATAATGCCATGAACAAAGGCATCCGCATGGCTTCGGGCGACTACATCCAGATTCTTAATTCTGCCGATGCCTTGGCCTCGGATGTGGTGACGGAAAAGATGTTGGCGGCTTTGGAGGAAAAGGGAAAGCCTTCCATTTTGTATGGCAATATGATAAAATGCTTCCCCGATGGGCGCAGGATGGTTGACAAATGCTTTGCGGGACAGGAAATCACAATGTTAGGCATGTATATTGGCACCTTGAATCACGACCCCGCCTATATTCGCCGCGACTTGTTTGAGAGATACGGCTATTATGACGAGTCGTTGAAAATTGTTTCAGACTGGAAATGGTATCTGCAAGCCATCATCCTTGGTGGTGAGAAACCGCAATATATCGATATGGACGTGACCTTATTTGATATGACAGGCATCAGCGAGACCAACAAGGCGTTGGACAAAGCTGAACGCCAGCAGGTTCTGACGCAGCTGTTTCCTAAAGCTGTTCTTGCCGATTATGAACGCTATGCGTTTCCTATCGATCAAATCAAACGGCTGAAAAGGCATCCTTGGGCCTACAAGTTGGTCTGGTTTTTGGAACGTTGCCTGTTCAAGGTGGAAAAGCAGAAACGAAAAAAGACATTGGTTTCAAAGTACGAATGAAATTCTCTGTCATCATACCGCTCTACAACAAAGCGCCTTACGTGGCGAAAGCCGTTGGAAGTGTGCTGGCGCAGACTTTCACAGACTTCGAACTTGTTATCGTTGACGATGGCAGCAAGGACAACTCTGCCCAGATCGCCGAAAAAAACATTGAGGGCCACGACAATTGCCGGCTTATCCGGCAAGAAAATGCAGGCGTTTCGGTGGCCAGAAACAACGGCGTTGCCCTTTCGCATGGCGAATACCTCTGCTTCCTCGATGCCGATGACTGGTGGGCTTCAACTTTTTTGGAGGAAATGTCTAAGTTGATTGAAGAGTTCCCTGACGCTGGCATTTATGGGACTGGCTATACCATTGTGAACGAAACCAAACGCAAGACGCGGGTCTCGCCTATTGGAGTGGAGCCGGGTTTCGAGAAAGGCTACATCAACTATTGCCAGGTGTATGCCAAGACCTTAGCCATGCCTTTAACTTCTATTTCAGTGGCCGTTCCACGACTGGTTTTCGACAAAATGAAAGGCTTCCCGAAAGGCATCAAGCTGGGCGAGGATTTCTTGCTTTGGATTCGCATTGCACTGAAATACAAGACGTCATTTCTGAACAAGCCTTTGGCGTATTATAACCAAGATGTGGATGTTGCCAACAGGGGAGTGGGGCGGCTACATAAACCAGCTGAGCACATGCTTTGGAATGTGGACTTTCTTGCAGAAGAGGAGAAAACCAACCTCGATTATAAACTGTTGATTGACAATTTGCGAACCTATGGGTTGCTTCCGTATTATCTTTCCAAGGAATATCATGAGGAGGCAAAGCAGGAGCTGGAGAAGGTGGATTGGAGTAGGCAACTTGAAAAAACGAGGAAACAGTATTCGAAGCCTGTTGCTGTGTTGAGGTTGGAGTATCGGCTGTTGAAAACAGCCGCATGGATGAAAGGTGTTTTGCGTTCTGTGATGAGAAATTGAGTGTAATTATGAAAAAAAGGTTATTACTTGTTTTTGGCACACGTCCCGAAGCCATCAAGATGGCTCCTTTGGTTCATGAATTCAAAAGATATTCTGACTGTTTTGAGACCGTTGTGTGTGTGACAGGCCAGCATCGTGAAATGTTGGATCAAGTGCTTGATTTGTTTCAAATCGTACCCGATTATGATTTGAACATTATGAAGCCCAATCAAGATTTGTATGACGTGACAAGCAAGGTCCTTATTGGGATGAGAGATGTACTGAAAGAAACAAAGCCTGATGTAGTGCTGGTGCATGGTGATACGACGACTTCCATGGCAGCTGCTTTGGCCGCATTCTATCAGCAGATTCCGGTTGCTCATGTGGAGGCGGGCTTGCGTACCGGGAGCATCTATAGCCCTTGGCCTGAAGAGATGAATCGCTGCATCACGGGACGTATAGCGACTTACAATTTCGCCCCCACATTGTGCTCCAAAAACAACTTGCTGAAGGAAAACGTGGCGGAGAGTTCAATCCTTGTGACAGGTAATACGGTAATTGATGCCCTTCATTGGGTGGTGAAGAAATTGGAGTCGGATCTCCATTTAAGAGATACGGTTAGTCAAGAATTACTTGGGATGGGGTATGACGTTAACCGTTTGGGCAACGGTAGGAGATTGGTGTTGATTACAGGACACCGTAGGGAAAATTTTGGTGAAGGTTTTTTTAATATTTGCCATGCTATCAATAAGTTAGCCGAAACATATCCGAGAGTCGATTTTGTGTATCCCATGCATTTGAACCCTAGTGTCCGGAAGCCTGTTATGGAGATTATTGGTAACGACAGGCCAAACGTATTTTTAATCGAGCCACTTCAATATCTTCAATTTGTTTATCTGATGGAAAAATCATATTTGGTACTTACAGATAGTGGCGGTGTGCAGGAGGAAGCGCCAGGGCTTGGAAAGCCAGTCTTGGTGATGCGTGATACGACAGAGAGGCCAGAGGCAGTCGAGGCTGGAACGGTGATGCTTGTAGGGGCGGATAGACAAAAAATAGAGTTGGGCGTGGCATCTTTGTTGGACGACATGGCCTTCTATGAGAGAATGAGCCAAGCCATTAATCCATATGGGGATGGTAAGGCTTGTATGAGAATTGTGCAACATATTATGCAATTATGATACCGAAGGTTATACATTACTGTTGGTTTGGTCGAGGCGAGATGCCAGATTTGGCAAAGAATTGCATTGCCTCTTGGCACAAGTTCATGCCTGATTGGGAATATAAACTGTGGAACGAGGACAATTTCGATGTGCAATCAGTTCCCTATGTAAAAGAGGCCTACGAGTCAAGGAAGTTTGCGTTTGTGACTGATTATGTGCGGCTTTGGGCACTTTATACAGAAGGTGGGGTGTATATGGATACGGATGTTGAGATTTTGAAGCCTTTGGATGATTTGTTGCATCTATCAGCATTTACTGGATATGAGGGCAGTAAGACCCATCCGCCGGTGACAGGCTTGATGGCCAGTGTGGCACATGGAGAGTGGGTGAAAGAACAGTTGGATTCGTATAGTGGTTCCCATTTCATCAAGGAAGATGGAACTTTAGATGTAACGACAAATACCACTCGTATTTCGAAAATAATGCGCGACAATGGTTTTGTCCAAGACGGCAAGTATCATGTGTATAAAGACTTACATGTATTTCCAACGGATTATTTCTGTCCACGACAAACAACGGGAGAGATTCTTATGACAGAAAATACATATTGCGACCATCATTTCATGGGGTCGTGGAGTGATAAGGGCCGTAATAATTTATTATCAAGTCTCATAGGGCAAAAAAACATGACCCGATTAATCAAACTGAAACGCAAGTTGTTCGGATAATTGAAAAAATGCCTATTTTTGCAGGCGTAAAAACCACATATTTGATGTTAACCTATTTCCCCAGATATTTCTCCACAAGAGCCATAGTTTGCTATTTGGTCACTTTGGCTTTGGTGAGCGTGTTTTTCATGAGCTACGCGATGCCGTTCCAATTTGTCCTATTTGGCTTGGTGACCGTGCTCGTTTTTTTCGTCTATTCCAACAAGCTGACGATGGAGTGGTACAGGTTTCCCGAAAGGACCTTCACCAAGAAGCTGTTCGTCACCGCCTTGATTATCAGGTTGGTATATGTGATATTCATCTACTTCTATTACATCGAGATGACGGGCGAGCCTCATGCTTATCATCCAGGGGATGAGCTTTTATATAATTATGTTGGAACTTTGCTAAGAGAAGAAGGTGTAGTTAGATTTCAGGAATTGTTGGATGAATATCATATTGGTTTCTCCGACTCGGGCTATTGCTGGTGGTTGGCCATCGAATACCTGATTTTGGGCCCCCATGTGCTCCCAGCGCGTTTGGTGAAATGTGTCATCGATGCGTTCTCGTGCGTGCTGATGTACAACTTGGCCAAGCGCAATTTTGGTGAGTCCACGGGGCGTATGACAGCTATTTTCTGTATGCTGATGCCCAACATGTGGTATTATTGCGGCGTGACGCTGAAAGAGACCGAGATGGCCTTTATGACCATCCTGTTCACGGAGCGTGCCGATTTGGCCTTGCGAGCCAAGAAGATTACCTTCCAAAACATCTTGTTGCCGGGTTTGATTATCCTTGCCATGTTCACCTTCAGGACGGCTTTGGCGGCGGTATTGGCAGCAGCTTTGGTGGGTGCTTTAATCTTGAGCTCTGGCAAGCAGTTGCAGACATGGAAGAAAATCTTGTATAGTGCAATTTTTGCCGTTTGGATGTTCTTGACCGTAGGCGTTGAGATGGTACAAGAAACCCAACAACTCTGGGAAGGTAGGGAAACCAATCAAACTGTAGGTTACGAATGGCGTGCCGAACGAGCAGGAGGCAATACCTTTGCAAAATATGCGTCTGCCTCAGTGTTTGCACCTTTTATTTTCACCATACCTTTCTCCTCAATGGTCGAAATTGCCAACCAAGAGAACCAAATGATGATGAACGGTGCGAATTTCATCAAGAATGTGATGTCAGGTTTCACGATTTTCGCCTTGGTGACGTTGCTGTTGCGAGGGGATTGGCGAAAACATGTTTTGCCCATTGCGGTGACTGCAGGCTATTTGGTTGTGCTGGTGTTCAGTAATTTTGCCCATTCAGAACGCTTCCATTTCCCCGTGCTGGCTTTCGAGTTGATGTTTGCGGCCTATGGAGTGTCGCTTATGACCAACAAGCACAAGCGTTGGTATACGATATGGTTGGTGGTCGTTTGCGTCATCATCAATGCTTGGGCATGGGTCAAATTGGCAGGCAGAGGCTTTTCGATATGAGGATTCTTGTCGTCGCATCACACAACAAAGGGCGTTTTGCGCCGTTCATCACCGAGCAGGCCAGAGCCTTGGAAAAGCAAGGCTGCGAAGTGCGCTTTTTCGGCTTGCAGGGCAAAGGCATTATGGGCTATTTGAAAAACCTCTCGGCCTTGAAAAAGGAAATCAAGGTATTCAGGCCTGATGTGATACATGCTCACTACGGGCTTTCGGGACTGTTGGCTAACTTGCAACGCCAAGTGCCTGTGGTTACCACTTATCACGGCTCCGACATTAATGAGCCTAAAGTGCTGCGTTTTTCCAAGATGGCTATGCGCCTTTCGGCATGGAACATTTTTGTTTCCACAAAAACAATGGAGATTGCCAAACCAAAGAAAAAATACTCACTTATTCCCTGTGGCATCGACCTTTACGACTTGCAACTGACCGAGAAAAGCACGGCAAGGCAAAAGATGCACCTGTTTACCGAAAAAAAATACATCCTTTTTGCAGGCGCTTTCGACAACAAAGTGAAAAACGCGCTGTTGGCAAAGGAAGCGGTGGCTCAGTTGAACGATGAAAATGTTGAGCTATTAGAACTGAAAGGGTATTCACGTGACGAAGTGACCCTTTTGATGTGTGCCGCCGATGTTTTTTTGATGACCTCGTTCACAGAAGGTTCGCCGCAGGTGATTAAAGAAGCATTGGCCTGTGGATGTCCCATTGTAAGTGTCGATGTGGGCGATGTGAAAGAACGTGTAGAGGGTTTGGGAGTATGCTTTGTAGCTAATAGCCGAGAGCCGAAAGAGTTGGCTGATTTGCTTACCAAAGCCATGTCTTTTGAAGGTAAAACCCAAGGAAGAGAAAAAGTGATTGCCTGCGGTTTGGATAATAAATTGGTAGCAAGAGAGCTAATGGGGATTTACCATAAAATCATTGATGGACCATGCAGAAATGTGTAATTGAATATTTGAAACGTACAGCTGCCCGATTCCCTGATAAGGTAGCGGTCGCGGATGCCGAAGGTCAGATGACTTTTGAAGAATTGTGGAAATCGGCTCGGAAATTGGCTCGATTCATAGGCATTGGAGACGCGAAGAATTGTCCAGTGGCTGTGTTTCTTCCCAAAGGCGGAAAAATGGTTGTGTCTTTTGCTGGTATCAACATGAGCGGGAACTTCTATGTGCCTATGGATGTGAAAATGCCAGAAGCAAGAGCACTCTCTATATTGGATGTGCTTGAGGCTGAAATCTTGGTAACTGACCGACTTCATTACGAGCAGTTGTCCGCATTCTGTGGCGATAGGAGAATTGTGGTATACGAGGATGCCATTGCGGAAGAGGTCACAACAGATTTTGATTTGTCGAAACAAATTGATACGGATCCTGTTTATGCGATTTTCACTTCTGGCTCAACGGGAACCCCTAAGGGCGTCGTGATTTCCCATCGTGGCGTGATTGATTATATTGATTGGGCCGTTTCAAGATTCCATATTGACGAGAATGCGGTTATCGGAAATCAAGCACCATTCTATTTTGACAACTCGACGCTGGACATTTATTTGATGTATGCCACAGGTGCTACATTGAATGTGATCCCGGAAACATGCTTTGCTTTTCCTGCAAAACTGATAGATTATCTGAACGAGAACAAGATTTCTTTCGTATTCTGGGTACCGTTTGTTCTTGTAAACGTAGCCAATCTCAATATTTTGGAACACAGCAAACCCCAGTATTTGAGGGATGTGTTTTTTGCAGGGGAGGTCATGCCCAACAAGCACCTGAACTATTGGAGAAAGCATTTGCCCGATTGCAGGTATGTCAATTTATACGGTCCAACGGAAATTACTGTAGATTGTACCTATTATGAAGTGGACAGGACTTTTACTGACGATGATCCCTTGCCAATAGGAGTCCCGTGCAGAAATAGCGATGTTTTGGTTTTGGTAGATAGAGAAAGAGTGGCTGAAGTAGGTGAGGAGGGTGAACTTTGTGTGAGAGGGTCTTCGTTGGCGTTGGGCTATTATAACGACAGGGAAAGGACGCAGACTTCGTTTATCCAAAACCCATTGAATAAGCATTATCCCGAGTTGATTTATTGTACAGGTGATGTGGTTTATAGAAACAAATTCGGTGAGCTGATGTATGTGGGGCGTATCGACTCCCAAATCAAGCACAACGGCTATCGTATCGAATTGGGTGAGATTGAAACGGCCGTATTGGGCTGCCAGTTGGTGGACAATTGTTGTGCAGCGTATGATTATGGGCACAAGAGAATCATACTTTTCTTCCAATCGGAAAAAATGACTGATGTGAAGGAACTCCGCTCGGTTTTGGCATCAAAATTGCCGCGTTATATGATTCCGTCTGAATTTCGGAAAGAGACTGTCATGAAACAGAATGCCAGTGGCAAGATTGACCGCAAATATTACAAAGATATAGTTAATGGACAGAATTAAATCCGTAGTTCAGATTCAACAATTGGTGGCTGAGGTTAGGGCGAAGCGTAGAGGCTTTCTCACCAATTTCTATCTTGATGTCGAAAAGCATTCCGTGTGGATTGACAAAGGCGTGTTGTTCTTTTTATGGGAAGGGGATACGTGTTTTTTGATTCGTAAGAAGGAAAAATTTTGGAATGTGTATTTTGTTTCCACGGGATTTGAGGATTTGGAGAAAGGAATTCGAATGTTGGAAATCAACTCAGAAGGAGCTCCCTTGATGGTCGATGTTGTTGGTAGAAAAGATCAATGTGGCGCATTGGTGGGATTGTTTTTGAAATGTGGCTATAGATTTTCAACAACATTCGTGCGGATGACAAGAATTCCATCAGTGGGTGAGAAATGGTTGGCTTCAGAAAAGGTAAAGTTGGTTTCGTTGGAGAAGGTTAAAGAAATAGAGGAGTTGTTGTATCAGTTTTTTGAGGATAAGAACGAGCAAATCCCATATTATGAGGAGTTGGCATTCTATGCCAAATTGGGGCATGTTTTGGCTTGCGTTGAAAATGACAAAATGATGGGCTTTTTGATTTATGAGAAGAGTCCTTCAACCTTGTATTTGAGGTATTGGTTTGTTCATCCTGATTTTCGGGACAAAAAAGTGGGATCAGATTTGATGAATAGGTTTCTGGAACAAGGGAAGGATACAAAACGCCAATTATTTTGGGTGAGACAAGACAATGAAAATGCGTTGAATCGTTATAGGCATTATGGATTCAAGGAAGATGACATGTTTGATTATATTATGACCAACAAACTATAATTATGAGAGAGCAAATACTAAAGATTCTTGGCGAGCTGCGTCCAGAGTTTGACTTCAACCAGGAGGTTGATTTCATCGAGGAAGGCATATTGGACTCGTTCGATATTGTGAGTCTCGTTTCGGAATTGGATGCCATGTACGGCATCTCCATTGATGGCATGGATATTTTGCCTGAGAATTTTGCGTCGGTCGAGTCGATTGAGCAGTTGCTGATTAAAAATGGGGCGAAGTAATGGATTTTGCATTTAAAAACAAACGGGTTTCTGGTATCCTTACCATTTTACCCAAGAAACGGGTAAAGTTTGAGGAGGAAATGGCGAATTACAGTTTTTCGCCAGCCAAGTGCATGAAACTCAAACTGGCCATGGGCTATAACGAGCATCGTGTGGCCGAAAAAGGACAATGCTCGTCTGATTTCTGCGTTTTTGGATTGCAGTACTTGTTTGACCATGGTTTGCTGAAGCCAGAAGAAATCGATGCCCTCTTGTTTGTGTCGCAGTCGCCTGATTATTTCATGCCACCTACGAGTAATCTAATTCAAGGCCATTTCGGCTTGAAGCACGATTGCTTGTGTTTGGATATTAACCAGGGTTGCGCAGGTTTCGAAATAGGTTTGATAGAGGCTTTTATGTTGCTGGAACAAGAGTCTGTCAACAAGGTGGTACTAATGAATGCTGATGTGTTAAGCCCCAAGGTTTCGGATCGCGACCGCAACAGCAAACCTTTGATTGGTGATGCAGCGGCCATTACCATGGTCGAAAAATGCAATGATGATTCTAAGATATTTGCCAATGTGAAGATGGATGGAACGGGAGCGTTGGCGTTGAATATTCCCGCAGGTGGTTTCCGCCAACCTTCGACTCCTGAAACGGCTGTGATGGAAGAGGATGCCTCGGGCAATTTCAGATCGAAAGACAATTTGGTCATGCAGGGCGATTTTGTCTTCAACTTTGTCCAGCGCGAGGTGCCACCCATGATTGAGCATTTGATGGAACAGGCCAATGTCAGCAAGGACGAGGTTGATGGTTTTTTGTTTCATCAACCGAATAAGTTCATGTTGCACAAATTGGCAGACAAACTTGGTATACCCTACGAAAAAATGCCTGCTAACATTGTTGAAAACTTCGGTAATGCCAGTGGAGTGACAGTCCCTACAAACATATCCTATAATTTGGGCAAAGAAATTGTGGAAGGTAGCAAGAAGGTTTGTCTTGCCGGATTTGGTGTAGGACTGACCTGGGCATCGATTTTTATGGAATTGGGAAAATTGAAGTTTAATCAAATAATTGAATATTAAATGGAAGAATTGTTGAAACAAATCGCCGACCTATTGGAAGAGGATTCGGTAGATACGGAAAAAAGATTTGCCGACTATGATGGTTGGGATTCCTTTACACGGCTTTCGGTGTTGGCATTGTTGGACTCGACGTATCATACGGCCATGACTTATCAGGACTTGGAGAACTTCAAGTCCATAGGTGAGTTCTGTAAAGAGGTGATGTCGCGACAATGAGCATGGAGAAGACATACACCTTAATAACTGGGGCCTCTTCTGGAATGGGCGCTTGCTGCGCCAAACATTTTTCCCAGACGCAGAATCTTGTTTTGGCCAGCGAGAATCTGGAGATGCTTGAACAGGTCAGGAGTGAATGTGCTCGGCCAGAGGATCATATCCTATGGCATTGTGACTTTGTCAATCAACGTGACCAAATACTTCCTTCATTGACTGCTTTGTTGGATGAAAAAGGCGTGACAATTGACAAATATGTGCATTTTGCGGGGATTACCCAGGTGTTGCCCATAAAGGATTTCGCCATCCCTTATGTAGATAGGGTTTTCAATGTGAATTTCTTTTCCATCGTTGAGATTCTTCGCGCTTTGTTGAAAAAGCATAACAAAAAAGCATTGGAAAGTGTGGTGCTTATCTCGGCACTTGTCAGCCAGCGTGGCGATGCGGGCAATTCCATTTACGCAGCCTCAAAAGGTGCTATCAATGCGCTTGTTTATTCGCTGGCAAAAGAGTTGGCGCCGAAAATCCGTATCAACGCGGTCATGCCAGGTATGGTTGACACGCCTATGGCACAAAGGGTTGAAGCGTCGTTCAGGAACCAGATATGGGACAAGAATCCGTTAGGGAAAGGAGAGCCTATGGATGTCATCAACTTTGTCGAGTTTCTTCTGAGCGATAAAGCCAAGTGGATTACTGGTCAGACGGCTTTTGTCGATGGAGGTCAAAGCTTGTAAAAAAGGGAAACAAAATGAAAGTGTCATGTGAAGATTGGGTTATTCCTGAGCCAATGAAGATCCAATATGGCCACCAAAAACGGACAATAAGACAGAAGGCTCGTAAAGTCTTGAATACCTTGTTGTCCAAATGGGCTTATGTATGTCCCGTCAATGCGTTGCGAGTCCAGTTGCATCGTTGGCGTGGCGTGCATATTGGAAAGAATGTCTATATCGGAATGTATTGCATTTTAGATAATCTTTCGCCTTCATTCATTTATATTATGGACGATGTGAGCATCAATGCCAACTCGATGGTGCTGACGCATTTTAATGCGCCAGAACGTTACAAGTCTGTGTTTGAAGCTAGTGTAAAACCAGTGGTGTTCAAGAAAGGCTCGATGGTGGCGGTGAGATGCACTGTTATGCCGGGTGTGACCATAGGGAATTACGCTATTGTTTCTGCTGGCATGGTGGTTGACAGGGATGTTGAGGACTATGCTTTGGTTAGGGAAAAGCGAGTGAGAGAGGATGTGAATCTGAAATTCCTTTATAAAGACAATGAAAAATAAAAATATCTTGATACAATTAAGCCATCCAGCCCATTTTCATCTTTATAAGAATTTGGCTGCCAATTTAATGAAGGATGGCTATAAGGTTTTTATCATAATCAAAACAAAAGATATCTTAGAGGATTTACTCAAAGAGTCGGGTTTGCCATATTACAATATCCTAAAAGTACCGCATCGCCGTTCGAAATTGGGTGTGTTAATGGATACTTTTATTAGGGATTGGCGGATGATGCGGTTCGTGATGCAAAACGATATTGGATTGCTTACAGGCTCAACGGTTGAGGTGGCTCATGTGGGTTGGCTGATGCGAAAGGATTCCATCAACACGGGTGAGGATGATTTGGCGGTGGTTCCTCAGTTTGGGTATATTGCAGGTCCTTTTGTGAAATGCCATTTGGCTCCTGTGAGTTGCGATGTGGGCTTCTTGACAAAAAAATGCTATAAATATGCAGGTTACCATGAATTAGCTTATCTGCATCCCAACCATTTTACACCTGACAGAGCGGTTATTGAGAAATATTTTCCGATAAACTCGCCTTATTTTTTGATTCGTTTTTCCAATCTGAAGGCTTTCCATGATGGTGGCATCAAAGGTATCAACCCGGAAATCGCTCAGTATTTGATTGACATCTTGAAGCCATACGGACGCATCTATATTACCTCAGAACGCGAATTGGAACCCCAATTTGAACCGTATCGCATAAAAATCAACACTTTGGATATGCACCATGTGATGGCATTTGCAGAATTGTATATCGGCGATAGCCAGACGATGGCGGCAGAGTCTGGAGTTTTGGGTGTGCCTTTTGTTAGATATAATGATTTTGTGGGGCGTATTGGTTATCTGAACGAGTTGGAAAATGAGTATCATTTGGGATTCGGCATCAAGGCATCGGAACAAGGCTCTGCGGAGAAGATGTACCACACTGTGCAAGAGATTCTTGATATGCCCAATCGTAAGGAAGAATGGCAGAGGCGTCGCCAAAAGATGCTCTCCGAGAAAATCGATTACGCCCAATTTCTGACTTGGTTCATTGAGAATTACCCGGAAAGCCAAAAGATTATGCGTGAGAATCCGGATTATCAATTTAGATTTAAATAAATAAGATGCATCATATCACTCTTATAGCGGGCGCACGCCCCAACTTCATGAAGATTGCCCCTTTGATTCACGCCATCCAGAAGGCAGAACAAGCGGGGAAGGATATCCATTATCGTCTTGTGCATACGGGTCAGCACTACGACCATCAAATGAGCGAGACCTTTTTTGAAGAACTCAATATTCCGAAACCTGATGTGAATTTGGGCTGCGGAGGTGGAACCCAAGCCGAGCAGACCGCCGCCATCATGGTGGCCTTCGAGAAAGACCTGATGGCACATCCCACCGATCTGGTGTTGGTGGTGGGTGATGTTACCAGCACGATGGCCTGTTCCATTGTGGCCAAGAAGTTGTGCGCAAAAGTTGCCCATGTGGAGGCAGGAATCCGCTCGTGGGACCTAACTATGCCTGAGGAAATCAACCGCATGGTGACTGACAGCTTGGCGGATTACTATTTCACCACTTCGGAGGTGGCCAATGCCAATCTTCGTCGTTTCGTGGTGGAGGAGAAAAACCTGTTTTTTGTCGGCAATGTGATGATTGACACGCTGTTGGCGAACCGCTCTCGTTTTGTAAAACCTTCCATTTATGACGAGTTGGAGCTTCAACCTCAACAATATATTGCGTTGACCATGCATCGTCCTGCCAACGTGGATGAAGCGGAAAAATTGAAACGGTTGATGAATGAGATTGTCACCAATGTACACGATTTGCCTATAGTTTTCCCAATACATCCACGCACAGCTAAGATTTTCAAGGATTTGGGAATTGAAGCACCTAATTTGCACATTGTGGAACCAATGGGCTATTTGGAATTCAATTATTTGGTGGAACGCTCCAAGGCCGTTATTACTGACAGTGGTGGCATCACCGAGGAAACCACCGTAATGGGTGTGCCTTGCATTACCTTGCGCGATAATACTGAAAGACCCGAGACTTGTACAATTGGCACGAATGAGCTGATTGGGACAAATCCTGATGCCATCAAGCCTGCATTGGATAAACTTTTTGCAGGACAATGGAAGAAGGGTGGAATTCCGCCTTTGTGGGATGGGCATGCGGCAGATCGCATCGTAGATGTTTTGACAACGCTATAAGTTATGCCAAAAGATAGGATTTGTTTGATTACAAACGATGTGGAGACCACATCGATTCTGAATCACAAGCTACGCGACAAGACAGGCGAATATGTCCTTAATCAAGGCATGCCTCGATTGTTGGATTTGTATGACAAGTATGGTGTGAAGGCCACTTTTTTTTATACGGGGCATATCGCCAAACTTTATCCGGATGTGGTGAAAATGGCCTATGAACGAGGCCACGAAGTGGGTTCGCATGGTCTGACGCATGAGGTAAGCAAGGCTTTTGACGTACTTTCGCCCGAAGAACAGCTGTCGCATCTTAAACAGTCGAAGCGAATTCTGGAAGATATCGTTGGCGAGGAAGTGGTTTCGTTTCGGGCCCCTGCCGCTCGTGTCGACAAGAAGTTTCCGCAGATCATGAAAGAGGCGGGCTTTAAGGTCGACAGCTCGGTTTCTTCCCAACGTCTTGATATGATGTTCTCTTTCGGAGCATTGAAGAAATTGAATTGGCTCACGGCGCCACGCCATGCCTATTTTGCGCAGGACGAAAACATTTTCAGAAAAGGGAAGTCCGAGGTGCTCGAAGTTCCCATTTCTGCAATGGGTTTTCCTTACATCGGCACTTTCATGCGCATTGCCCCAGGCCTCAACCGTTTTACTAGACAAATGCTGTATTGGGAGACCTTGTGCAACGGGCGGCAATTCGTTTTTTTGACACATCCAAACGAGTTCATAGATGAAGATAGGGAAACAACGGAAATCGAACGACGGGCAAAAAACTACATTTCTTACCTGTTGGGAGACGTGATTCGGCACAAGCTGAAAGTGAAAAACCTGGGTGAGAAGGCATTGCCTATCTATGAGCGAGAGTTGGCATTTTTCCAAGATAATGATTTTGAGTTTGTCACGTGTAAAGAATACTACAAAAGGAACAGGAAATGAAGGATTTTTGGCCATTAGAGAAACGCCCCTTGCCAAACCATAAGGAAAGGGGATTCTTTCAGGCATGTAAATTGTCAGCCAAAGAGCATGGCTATACGGGATTCATGGCAAGCGCAAGGTTCTTGTATAGGCGCTATATGGACTATTTTTGGCAAGTGCTGGCTTTCAGGGTGATACCCTATAGTAAGATGAGGGTGAAGCTACACAAATGGAGAGGCGTGAAAATCGGTAAAAATGTGATGATAGGCCCCCAAGTTGTCATCGACGACGTGTATCCCAATTTTGTGGTTATCGAGGATGGCGTTTCTTTGGCAGCCAATGACTATATTCTGACGCATAGCAAACCGCTTGAATATCACCAGTTCTTGACCGAGTCGTATGTGGCTCCTGTTATTATCAAAAAAAATGCGTGGATTGCCATCAGCGTGACAATCCTGCCTGGAGTGACCGTGGGAGAAGGCTCTATCGTGGCGGCAGGTTCGGTGGTGACCAAAGACGTGCCACCTTTCTGTATGGTGGCGGGAGCTCCTGCCAAGGTGATTCGTGAGTTTGAAATGAAAGACGGTGTGCCCGTTGGATTTAAACCGAAACAACATTAATGAAAATTGACGATTTTTATATTGGACAAACAGCCTCGCTCAGAAAAGTCTTTCTTACGGAAGAAGTGGAGGCTTTTGCCGAAATGTCTTTAGACCGTAATCCTATTCATATTGACGCTGATTATGCCGAACACTCCGTTTTTGGCACACGTATCGTTCATGGCTTCTTGGTGGGCTCGTTGATTAGTGCCGTTTTTGGGACGCAATTGCCTGGCGAGGGGGCAATCTATCTGCACCAAGAGATGAACTTCAGGAAACCCGTGTATCATGGTGAGGAAATTAAGGCTACGGTGACGGTTACCAATATTCGAAAAGAGAAATCCATTCTCTATTTCGATACGAAATGTGAAAATGCCAAAGGAGAGGTCGTCATTGAAGGGATGGCGGTTTTGAAAGTTTGATGAATGATGCGCGACTTTACCCTTAAATCGTACCAAACCTTAATAGAGGCATTCCTTCGGGAAGGCCGTTTGTTCCAAACTTTTGAAGAGTTTGTCACCACTCCCAAAGAAGGGAAAACGGTCGTGATGCGCCATGATGTGGACGAGTTGGCTTGGAATGCCCTAAAAATGGCCCAGCTCGAAAACAAGCTTGGCATCCGATCTACTTATTTCTTTCGTATAGTCAAGCAAAGCAACGTGCCCGAAGTGATTGAAAGCATCGTTGCACTGGGGCATGAAGTGGGTTATCATTATGAGGATTTGGCTTTGGCCGAAGGGGATGAGGTAAAGGCGATCAAGACATTCAAGGAGAACTTGGATTATTTTCGAAGGTATTATCCGGTGCGATCGGTATGCATGCATGGCAGCTCGACGTCAAAATACGACAATCGATTGCTGTGGAAGAAGTTTTCGCTTTCCGAATTTGGATTGGTGGGCGAGCCCTACCTCTCCGCCGACTTTGACAAGGTGTTCTATATGACCGATACGGGATATGCTTGGGACGGTGGCAAATATGCAGTGCGCGACATCGTGGAAAGCCCATTTGGCTTGAAGTTCCATACCACAAAGCAAGTGGTTGACTGCATCAACGGAGGGACTTTCCCGGAGAAAGCGTTGATATTGGCCCACACGCTATGGACAGGAAGCCGATTGCAATGGGATTGGCTACATTTGCGGGAGTTTCTCAGAAATCACGTGAAATTGCTGGCCAAAAACAACAAGGGAGTGGCGAGACTTTACAAATCCATGGTTGACGCTTATTGGCATAAATGATAATTTGCAGAAAGGTTATAGCCGATTCCGAAATTATTCGTATTTTTGCACGCTTTTACAACCTAGAAATAGATAGTACATCAATGAAAAAGAGTAAGTTATTTTTGTTTTTCGCCTTCGCAGCGTTGGCCGTGATGGCGAGTTCGTGCGTCACATCCAAGAAAGTCCGCTACTTGCAGGACATGCCCGTGGAAGGCATGCCGCTCAACGAGTCGCTGGAGGCCACCGTCAGTCCCTTCGACGAGATGAGGATTTACGTGCTGAGCAATGCTGGAAAAGAAGATGAGTTGCTGAAACCCTTCAACGCCTTGGGCGGTAACATGAGCCAAGCCGGTAGCACCAACCAGGGTTTGGGTTATCTTGTCGACGTCAACGGCAACATCCAGTTCCCCGTCTTGGGCGAGCTTCATGTGGGCGGACTGACACGCCTGCAACTGCAAGACACCATCGCGACCCACTTGAAACGCAACGGCTACATCAAGGACCCTCTTGTGGTGGCCCGTTTCATGAACTTCAAGGTGTTCTTCCTGAGCAGCTCGGGCGGCAAGGTGCTCAACATCACCAACGAGCGTTGCACCTTCCTTGAGGCTTTGGCCATGGCCGGCGGCTTGGACTTCTATACCCGCCGCGACCGCATCGGCGTGATGCGCGAGGTGGACGGCAAGCGCGTGGTCCATTACCTCGACCCGCGCTCCACTTCGGTATTCAACGATGAGTTTTATTTGCTCCAACAAAACGACATCATCTTCACCGAGGACTATGCCCACCGTTTCATCAGGGAGACCTATTCCAACTGGACCATCCTCTTCACCGGAATCACCACGTTGGCCTCGATGGTCATGCTCTACCTCAGCCTGTCCAAACAATTCCAGCGTTAGCCTCAATGGTGATGCTTAAGTCAAGTCTTTTTTAACAAATTGAAACAAAACGATTTATGTCAACGAATAATATCGAAAACCAAAACAAGAGCCAGAATCCCAACGACATCAACGCGTTCTTCGATGAGGATGCCAACAGTGGCTTCAAGTTCAAGGACATGGTGTATCTAATCCTGCGCAACCTGCATTGGTTCGTGCTGTTTGCCACCGCAGGCGGCATCATCGCCTATTATATGGTGCACAAGCAGGAGAGGATCTATTCCAGCACGGCATCCATTCTGATTAAAACGGCGGCCAGCGGCGGCTCCGAGTCGTACCGTGGCTCATCGACCTTGACGTCCATTGCGGGTCCAGGCCTTTTTATCAGTACGGTCAACAACGAGATCATGGTGATGAAGTCACAGGTCAACATGGAGAACATGGTGCGCCAGCTGAACCTGAATGTCGGGTATTCGTATAAGACCAAGATGTCGCGGCGCAACAGGGACCTTTACAAGGAGTCGCCTGTAGAGGTCGTGTTCCCCGAATTGGACGAGCAGGCCTATGCCTCGTTCTCGGTGAAACCCATCGACGAAGAGCATGTGGTGCTCGACGACTTTGGCGGCGACATCCCGTCGATGGAAGTCCGGCTCAACGACACGGTGATTTCGCCTGTGGGCAAGATCATCGTGAAGCCCACTTGGCGATATGCCGACTTCACCAACACCTCCATTATGGTCGTGCATCGTTCGGTTTCGTCGGTGGCCGCGTCCTACCGCTCGCGCATCGGTGTCAGACGCGACAACGACAAAAACGCCATCTTACGGCTCTCGGTGAGCGATACATCTCCTACGCGCGCCGCCGACGTGCTGAATGCCTTGATGGATGTCTACAACAGGGAATCCATTGAAGACCAACAGCGTGTGCTCGACTATACGGAAAAATTCATCAACGACCGTATCGATTTCCTGATGTCTGACATCAAGGAATACGAAGAGGTTTCGGTCGACTTCAAGCAGAGCCACAACATCATCGACACGAAGAGCTTCGGACAGGCATATGTGGCCACCAGCACCGCTTTGACGGAAGAAGCCAAAAAACTTGACCAACAAGCCGAGATGGTGCGGTATCTGCTCAATTTCGCGAAAAACAACATCGACCAGATGATTCCGGTTGGCGTGGTGAATGTTTCGGCAGAAGCCTCATCCATCATTAAGAAGTATAACGACAACCTCGTTAAGATTGAGAAATACAAGGCAGATGGTACCATCAACAACCCTGTGGCACAAGAGCTCTTGGCTGAACAGGCCAATATCCACGCAAGTATCATCACGATTCTTCAGACCAATTTGGATGGCTTGGAAGACCGTATCGAAGCCGCCGATCGTGAGCGCAACATCGCCAACTCGCAAATCAAGAGCGTACCCGTTGCGCAGCTGCAACTGAACGCGGTGGAACGTAATCAAGGCGTCAAGGAGAGACTTTATCTCCAGCTGCTTACCAAGCGTGAAGAACTGCTGATGACCAGCCCCCAGTTGGAAGCCACGGGTAAGGTGATCGACTATGCCTATCCCAACAACAAGCCCGTTGCACCTAACGAGAAACGTTCGACGCTTATCGGTATCTTGATTGGCCTTGCCATCCCCATCGTTTTCCTTGTGCTGAAGAACATGTTGGACACCACAATTCACGACCGCGTCGATGTGCAGAAATCGTCGAATGTACCGTTCTTGGGCGATATCCCGTTCCAAGGTGGCACCCCAGACCATGCCATCATGGTGAAGGAGAATGGCCGCGACTCGCTTTCGGAGTCGTTCCGCCTGATCAGGTCGAGCTTGGAATACATGAAGGACCGCAAAGAAGGTGCCCATGTCATCATGTTCACTTCGTTCATGGTGTCGTCGGGTAAAACCTTCGTCTCCACCAACTTGGCCACGAGTTTCGCCTTGGCAGCCCGTAAGACGGTTATCGTCGACTTGGATATCCGTAAGGGTACCTTGTTCAAGGTGTTTGGCGTTGGCACGCGGGCGGGTATCTCCAACTACCTATCGGGAAAGACCGATTCGATTGACGACATCATCCACTCCGATCCCAATACACCCAATTTGGATGTTATCTTCTCAGGCCCTGTGCCGCCCAACCCCGCTGAGTTGCTGATGAGCACCCGATTGGACGACCTCATCGCCGAGTTGCGCAAGCGTTACGAGTATATCTTCTTGGACAACGTACCTGTTGGCATGGTGGCCGACTCCGACATCGTGAAGCGTGTGGCCGACACGACCATTATGGTGCTGCGTGCCGGAACTACCGACAAGCGTCTGCTCTTCGACGTCGACAAGTTCTACAAGGACAACAAGTTCCCGAACCTTTGCGTCGTGCTCAACTCGGTCAACAAGAAGAAACGCGGCTATGGCTATTATGGATATGGTTACGGCTATGGATATGGTTACGGCTATGGATATGGTTACGGCTATGGTTATGGCTATGGTTACGGTTATGGCAATGAAGAGGAGGGCAAGAAGAAAAAGAAGAAATGGTATCAACGCATTTTCCCCAAACACCATCGCCACCATCATCACCATCATTCGGGAGGCCACAAACTGACCAAGATGCCCGATGACGGCAAGGAATAAACACTGAAAGCGATGTTCGGATTACATAAAAAACTGCCCGAAGACCTGTTCCAAGACGCGACGGATGTGCATTGCCATCTGTTGCCAGGCGTCGACGATGGTTTTCCCACCTTGGAGAAGTCGCTCCATGCCTTGAAGAAACTCGAAGAGCACGGAGTGAAGCGCATGGTGCTCACACCACATTTCATGAAGGACTATCCGCTGAACGACAGGGCCTCGATTTCGGAGAAGTTTGCCGCTTATCAGGCCGAGGCCGCCAAGGTATGTGGTATCGAGTTGCATTTGGGTGCCGAATACATGCTTGACGCGCGTTTCATGACTCATTTCGAACAGGGATTCCTAACCTTGGACAAGGCAGGCAAGCATGTGCTTTGCGAGACCTCCTATTTGATGTATGAGCCCAACATTTCGCAGATGCTATATGACGTCATGTGTAGCGAATTCCAACCCGTGGTCGCCCATCCCGAAAGGTATGAGTATGCGGTGAAGGACAACTATTTCAGATGGAAGGACAAACAATACGAGTTCCAACTCAACCTCTTGTCGTTGGGCGGTGCCTATGGTCGGCCTGCTTTCATCAAATCCCATTATCTGCTGAAAGAGGGGATGTATGATTATGTGGGTTCCGATATGCACGGCTTGGACAACTTCCGTCATTTTCTTCCCAACATCCATTTGAACAAAAAGGAGTTGGCCAACTTGGAGCAACTGATTGAGAACAATAGGAAAATGTTCGGTTGAGCGAGGCCGAATGGCAAAAAGGAAAAATCCCGATGGGCGATGCCTGTCGGGATTTTTTTGTTAGAATTGGTATCCGATTGAAAGGTAGGCTGATAGACGCTTGGTGCGGTCTGACCACTGCGCCGATAGCGAAAGGGGACCAATGAGGCTGTCGTAGGAATAACACAATCCGATGCCAGAGTAGAACACGTTGTTGGCGTTCCCGTGTGAGGTCCCGAAAGGATAGGTGCCGAAAAGGAAGTTGTAGGTGGCAGTGAGATAGTGTTTGCCGTAGAAGTTGTATCGAAAGTCCATTCTTGCCAATGTGGCTAAATCGGGCAAGTTGATCACGTCGGCCACGCCTACGAATGGCATTTGGTATTCGGTGTGACGTTGGACTACATAGCCGCCAGCGATGTTCCAGAGGTTGGCATATTGAGGGACACCAAACACACATCTGCCATAGAGTTGAGGAATGAGGGAGAAGCGTCCGTTTTTGGGATTGATGTAGCCTTGGAAGGCGATGCTGATGTCTTGTGTGGTGCTCGCCGCGCCCCTTAGGTCGAAGTTGATGTGCGCCGAAAGCGAAGCCTTGATGCCACGGGTGGCGAAATAGGCATCGTTGAGGTTGTCGTAGCTGATCTTGATGTAAGGGCTGAGCAGGTGGTTGGCCTGGTAATGGGTCGAACCCGCAATCTCGTGGTTGACCGAGTCGTTGGTGTAGTGCAGTAACCCGTCTTGGTCGAAGGAGTTGAAGGTGTAGGCCCCTCCGATGTCGGAGTTGAAGTCGAGAAGGTGGAACTGGGATACGTACAGGCTGACTTTGTTTTGGACATAACTGAGGCTGGAGTAGTTGTTGTCGAAGCCTAAGGTCTTGTAGTGCTGGTTGCGGTACTCATAACTGAAGTTGAAATTGGCCAAATTGAGGCTCGAATAAGTACCCGTGATGCTGATTCTGGGGTTGTAGCTTAGCCTGCCGATGAAGTTCAGCTTGTAGCCTGTCAGCCGTTTGGCGTTGAGGCCGATGTTGAAGAGCATGGCAGCCCCTTCTTCGGAGTCGTATCTCACGCCAATGCCAATGGTATGGGGTTGTGTGGGCTTGAAGTTCATCGATAGGGTGTAGGAGTCGATGGTGTCGTTCTCGTTTTCGGTGAGGTTGTAGGTGATGTTGTCGAAGGCGCCAGTGCCTCGGTAGACATCGACGGCGCGGTTGATTTCTTTTTCCGAAATGTGTTTTTCGACACTGAGCTTGCCTTTGCGATAGAGCCATTCGGCCTGCATAGGGTCGCCGCTTTGGTTGAGGACGATGGAGCTGATGTAGAGGGGCTCGTTGGCGAGGTTCTTGGCCTTCGTGGCATGGAGCCGTTTCTCCAAGGGTTTGCCGTTGACGGCTTCGAGATGGCGCTTGATCTTCATCAGCGGCTCGTCGTATTCCTTGGCCTTTTGGTAGCCACGGTTGACGAGCGTGTCGATGGCATCATGGGTGAAGCTCAGGGTGCCATAGCCTGTGATGTCAGGCGTCAGATAAACATCGCAAAGTTTCTGGTTCTCTGTTTTCTTTGAGCTTACGGCGTTGTCGACCAAGCCGTTGAGGACTTCCAACACCGATACGCCTGATTCGGGTGAGATGCTGTCGCGGTCGCTGACGTCGACACCGATGATGATGTCGGCTCCCATTTGTTTCAGCACGTCGGCGGGAAAGTTGTTGACCAAGCCGCCGTCGACGAGGAGGTGGCCGTCCATCCTGACAGGGGCGAACACGCCTGGAATGGCCATGCTGGCACGCATGGCGGTGGGAACGCTGCCATGGCGGATGTCGATTTCATCGCCCGTGCGGATGTCGGTGGCTACGCAAGCGAACGGGATGGGCAAGTCGTTGAAATCCATCTCTTTCTGGTAGCCAACACAAAGGTTGTTGAACAGGTTGATGAGCGAGGTGTTGTTGACATAGGCGCTGGGCATGAAGCTCACCAAATTGTTGTCCTTCTTGCCCAACAGGCCTTTGAAGCTGAAGGGGATGTTGACCAAGAGGGTGCTGTTGCGTTGCCTGACCTCTTCCGACATGGCGCTGCGGTCGAGGCTGTTGCCGACATATTGGCCCCAGTCCATGTCGGCGATGAGTTGAGCCAACTCGTCGGGCGAGTAGCCCATGGCATAGAGGCCGCCGATGATGGAGCCCATGCTGGTGCCTGCCACATAGTCGACGGGGATGCCGACTTCTTCGAGATATTTCAACACGCCGATGTGGGCTGCGCCTTTGGCACCGCCACCACCAAGCACCACGCCGACTTTCGGCCGTGGTGCCTTGATGTTGATGGTCTTCTTGTTGTCTTGGGCTTGTGCGCTTAAAACGAACGCTGTAATGATCAATAATGCTAATAAACGCTTCATTTTCTTGTGTCTTTGGTATTATCGGCAGGGGGATACACCGCCTGCCATTTTTTTTGTCGGCAGGGGTTTACACCGCCTGCCTATTGAGCTGTCGTCCCTTCGGGACTTTATTTCAGGCCACGGGCTTTTAGATAAGGCTCGTAGTCAGGATCTTGGCCACGGAACTTGCGGTATTGCACCATGCCTTCGTCGTTGCCACATTCCTGCAGGCAGTTCTTGCGGAACGAGGCGGCCAGTTCGGGGTTGAACAAATCGCCAGAACTCTTGAAGTAGTTAAAGGCATCTTTGTCCAACACCTCGGCCCAGGTGTAGGCATAATAGCCCGCACTATAGCCACCATTGAAGATATGGCTGAAGTTAGTTGAACGGTAACGTGGCAGAATCTCAGGCATCAGGCCGATGGCATCCATCTGTTCTTTCTCGAAGGCGTCCACGTCTAAGTCTTTCACTTCGGTCAGCTCGTGGAACTTCATGTCGAGGATGGAGGCGGCGATGAGTTCGGTGGTCATGAAGCCTTGGTTGAACAAGGCGCTGTTCTCGATCTTCGTGATGAGGCTGTCGGGCATAGGCTCGCCGGTCTTGTAATGCTTGGCATACATGCGGATGACTTCAGGCTCGGCCACCCAGTTTTCCATGATTTGCGAAGGCATCTCCACGTAGTCGTGGGGAACGTTGCCGCAGGTGCGCGAGTAGAGGCCGTCGCTGAAGAAAGCGTGTAGCGAGTGGCCAAATTCGTGCCACATGGTCTCGGTCTCGTCCCAAGTGAGCAGGGCAGGGGTGTCGCCCGAAGCAGGTGTGAAGTTCATCACGAGGGAGACGACGGGATAGATCTTCTTGCCGTTGATGTCGTGACCGCTCTCGCGGAAGCTCGTGCACCAGGCACCGCCGCTCTTCGACTCGCGCGGGTAGTAGTCCATATAAAGGATGCCGAGGAAGTCGCCATTGGCTTCTTTCACTTCGTAGGTTTCCACGCCGGGATAATAGACGGGCAAATTGGTGTTTTGCGTAAAGGTGACGCCATACAACTTGTTGGCTGCCATGAACATACCGTTGCGCACGTTGTCGACGGTGAGGTAAGGCTTGATTTGGTTCTCGTCGAAGGCGTATTTGGCTTTGCGGAGTTTTTCGGCGTAGTACCACCAGTCCCAGCCTTCCAACTTGATGTTGGCGCCTTCGGCATCGGCGATGGCTTGCATCTCGGCCAACTCCTTTTTGGCGAGTTGCTGTGCGGGATTGAAGATGTCGATCAAGAACTTGTCGACAGTTTTGGAATCCTTTGCCATGTTGACGGCCAAAACGTAGTCGGCATAGTTGTCATAGCCAAAGAGTTTTGCTTTCTGCACGCGCAGTTTCACCATTTCGTTGATGAGCTGTTTGTTGTCGTTCGCGTTGTTGTTGTCGCCACGGTTGTAGTAGGCCTTGTACATCTGTTCGCGCAAATCACGTCTCTCGGAGAATTGCAGGAAGGGGATGAGGCTGGGCTTGCTCAGGGTGAACACCCATTTGCCTTCCATACCGTCGGCCTTAGCTTGTTCGGCAGCAGCGTCGATGCTGGTTTGGGGCAGACCTGCGAGGTCTTCCTTGTTCTCGATGACGAGCTTATAGCCAGCGTTTTCCTTCAAAAGATTGTTGCCGAATTGCAGGCTCAGGGTCGAGAGTTGTTCGTTGATTTTGCTCAGTTCCTCTTGCTTGTCGGCGGGCAGGGCGGCGCCGTTGCGCACGAAGTCTTGCTCGTACTTCTCGACCACGCGGATTTGCTGGTCGTCGAGGCCCATTTCGTTACGGTGCTGATAGACATAGTCGATGCGCTCAAAGAGTTTCGGGTTCATCATGATGCTGTCGCTGTGTTTGGAAAGCATGGGCAGCACCTGCTCGGCGATGGCGATCATCTCGTCGTTGGTGAGGCATTCGTTGAGGTTGAAGAACACGTTGCTGACGCGGTCCAAGGTCTCGCCCGACTTGTCGAAGGGCAGGATGGTGTTTTGGAAAGTGGGCGTATCGGCATTGCCGACGATGGCTTCCACATCGGCCAATTGTTCCTTCATACCCGCCTCAAAAGCAGGCAGATAGTGCTCGTTCTTGATTTGGTCGAACGGCGGCACTTGGAAGGGTGTGGTGTATTCCGTGAGGAAAGGATTTTTAGGTTCGGCCTCGGTCTTAGGCTCGTTTTTCGTGCTGCACGAGGCCAGTGTGATTACGCTTAATGCGATCATGTTGATGAGTTTTTTTGCCATGGTTTGCAATTTTAATGTCATTTTGAGCTGGCAAAGATAAAAAAAGTGTGTTTTTTGGTTGCAATTAATAAAAACATTATTTTTGTAGTCGATTAATGGACGCGAGACTTCGAGACTCGTGACGCGAGACGGCCCTTCGACAGGCTTAGGGACCTTTGTCCCGTGTCTCGTGTCCCGCAGTCCCGAGTCAAAAAATGAAATAATAGAAAGCTACATATACTATGAGTTACATCTCTTGGGACAAAAAGAAACTGGTCAATCTTGAGTTTACGCTCAACCGCGAGGTGTTGCGCTCCAACGCGAAAGGGGCGTTCCTGGCCACCACGGTGATTGGCTGCAACACTCGAAAATACCACGGTTTATTAGTGGTTCCGCAACCGCAATTGGACAACAACAACCACGTCTTGCTGTCGAGCCTTGATGAGACCATCATCGAGAACAAGGAGGAGTTCCACCTTGGCGTACACATGTACCCCGACGGCATCTTCGCCCCGCGTGGTCACAAATACCTCCGAGACTTCACCGCCGACCCCATGCCGAAGCTCACCTACCGCATCGGCAACGTGGTCTTGGACAAGGAACTGATTTTCTCCTCCACCGAAGCCCGACTCTTCGTGCGCTACACCTTGCGCGAAGCCGTGGCACCCATCACTTTGCGTGTGCAGCCGTTTTTGGCCTTCCGCAACGTCCACATGCTCACGCACGAGAACTACGATGCCAGCCGAAAGGTGGAAATGGTGAAAAACGGTGCGTCGTGGCAGCTTTACAAGGACTATTCGCGGCTGTTTCTGCAATTCAGCAGGTCGGCGGAATACACGCACATCCCGCATTGGTACTACAACATGTTCTACATCCGTGAACAAGAACGCGGCTATGAGGCTACCGAGGATCAGTTTGTCCCCGGTTTCTTTGAACTCACGATGAAACAAGGCGACTCGGTGATTCTCTCGGTGAGCCTGCAAGAAGAAAACCCTGCGGCCATCAAACGGCAATGCGAGGCCGAGGTGAAACGTTTGCTGCCTCAAACAAGTTATGAAGATTGCCTGCTGAAGGCTGCCGACCAATTCATCATCCGCGATGCGAACGGGACGAAGCTCTGGGCTGGTTTCCCGTGGTTCGGCTCGTGCAGTCGCGACACGTTCCTCGCCTTGCCAGGCATCACGTTGGCGCAAGGCGACGAAAAGACCTTCATCGCGGCTTTGGACAACCTCGTTTCAAGGATGCAAGGCCCGTTCTTCCCGCACCGCTATTACCAGAAAAGCCTGTATTTCACGGCAGTAGATTCTCCGCTGTGGTTCTTCTATGTGTTGCAACTCTACGAGAAGATGCTCGGCAAGGATAAGAAGGACATCTGGAAGAAATACAAGAAGCCGATGACGACCATCTTGGAGAGTTTCATCGCAGGCACGGATTTCAACGTGCATACCTTGGACAACGGTTTGCTCTATGCTGGCAACCGCGACTTGGCCTTGACTTGGATGAACGTCTTCGCCCAAGGCAAACCTTGGACACCGAGGACAGGTCTTGCAATTGAGGTCAATGCGTTGTGGTATAACGCTTTGCGCTATGCGGTTGATTTGTTGGAGGCAGCCGAACCAAAGAGTGCGTTGCTGAAGAAATGGAAAGATTTGGCCGACAAGGTGAAAGCCTCGTTTGCCGACACCTTTATTAATAAGGCGAACAATGGCTTCTATGACTACGTGAATAGTAACGAGAAAAACGCACAGGTTCGCCCCAACATGATGCTCGCAGCGGCCTTGCCTTACACGCCAATGACGGAAACGATGCAAAAACGCGCCTTCGACATTGCCCATTCCGAGTTGCTGACGCCAAGAGGCATACGCTCGTTGTCGCCCAACGACGAAAACTATAAGGGCGTGAGCATTGGCAACCACTCGGAGCGCGAAAGGGCTTATCATAACGGAACGGCTTTCCCCTGGCTGATAGCGTTTTATGCCGATTTGTCGGTGAAGCTGTTTGGGAAGACCTCGTTGCCTTACCTTGAGGACCTTTACGAGGGCTTTGAAGTGGCCATCAAGGAGAACGGCATCGGGACGGTTTCGGAGATCTACGACGGCAACCCGCCCTTCGAGGCACGTGGCTGCATCTCGCAGTCGACGAGCGTGGGCGCTTTGCTTTACCTCAAGTATTTGATTGACGAATTAAACAAGAAAGGAGGCTCAAAATGAGAGTCTTGATGTTTGGGTGGGAGTTTCCCCCGCATATCACTGGCGGCCTCGGAACGGCTTGCTACGGCATGACCAAAGGCTTAGCCAAGAATGGTGTTGAGGTGCTGTTTGTGGTGCCTCGTGCCTACGGCGACGAGGACGAAAGCAACGTCCGTCTGCTCAATGCCAGCGACGTGACCATCGACATCGACCATGAGGCCGACAGAAGTTATTGGGAGCGTGTGCAATACATGGAAATCGGGTCCAACATCATCCCGTATGTCGGGCCGGAGGAGTTCGCCAACGTGCTGGAATACGACCGTCATGTGGTGGAGAACTTCAACCGCAGCGGGTCGGTGTTTGCACGCAACTACCAGTTTTCGGGCAAATACGGCATGAACCTGATGGAAGAAGTGGCGCGTTATGCCTTGATTGGCTCGTCGTTGGCCACGAAATACGACTTCGACGTCATCCACGCCCACGACTGGCTGACCTATTCAGCGGGCATCGCCGCCAAGGAGACCACGGGCAAACCTTTGGTAGTACACATGCACGCCACGGAGTTCGACCGCTCAGGCGAGAACATCAACACGGATGTTTACGCCATCGAAAAACGTGGCATGGAAGCCGCCGACCGCGTCATCACGGTGAGCAACCTGACGCGCAACATCGTCATTGAGAAATACGGCATCGACCCGAACAAGGTCGTCACGGTGCACAACGCCGTCGAGCCTAACGACAAGCCCAAGTCGGAGTACGAGCGCAGTGGCTTGGATGCCAAGGTGGTGACCTTCCTCGGCAGAATCACCTACCAGAAAGGACCGGAATATTTCATCGAGGCGGCCTACAAGATCCATCAAGTCGACCCGAGCATCCACTTCGTGATGGCGGGCACGGGCGATATGCTGGAGAAGATGATCCGTCGCGTGGCGCAGTTGGGCATGGGCAGCCATTTCCACTTCACGGGCTTCCTGAAGGGCGAGGCCGT
>Ga0310697_10000195_pt1 | contig 86748 bp, 74 predicted proteins | sample 172DNAGHGlowgp2_FD_203883 | JGI IMG/M metagenome (GOLD analysis project Ga0310697, IMG submission 203883) | Sheep rumen microbial communities from Palmerston North, Manawatu-Wanganui, New Zealand - 1728 DNA GHGlow gp2 (v2) (version 2) | ecosystem: Host-associated > Mammals > Digestive system >...
GGCAGCACCGCGCCGTTCATGGTCATGGACACGGACATCTGGTCCAGGGGGATGCCCCTGAAGAGGATCTCCATATCCAGGATGGAGTCCACGGCCACGCCGGCCTTGCCCACGTCGCCCACCACCCGGGGATGATCGGAGTCGTAGCCCCGGTGGGTAGCGAGGTCGAAGGCGATGGACAGGCCCTTCTGGCCCGCGGCCAGGTTCCGGCGGTAGAAGGCGTTGGATTCCTCGGCGGTGGAGAAGCCGGCGTACTGCCGGACGGTCCAGGGCCGGGTCACATACATGGTCGGGTACGGCCCGCGAAGATAGGGGGGCACGCCCGCCATGAAGTGCAGGTGGTTCATGTCCTTATAGTCGTCCTCGGTGTACAGGGGCCGGATGTCGATCTGCTCCATGGTGTGGTTGTACAGATCCTCGGGGGTCTTGCCGGTCTCCTTCTTCAGCTTCTCGAGCCATTCTTCATAGGTCATCCCCTTGACCGCCTCCTGGCGGAATGGGATGTTGCTGAAATCTACTTTGCCCATTAGATGATCCCCTTTCCTTTCTGGATGTTGGTCAGGATGGCGAGGCAGTTGGCCCGGACGTGGATGTACTCGTCCACACCGGCCTCGTCATAGGACGGCTTGAACTCGGGCGCCGGGGCGCCGGCCAGGAACACCTTCATATTGGGCGCCTTGGCCTTGATGCCGCGGGCGACCGGAGGCACCAGCTCGGGATAGGTATCATCGGTAGAGCAGATGATGGCCACGTCCGCGCCGGAAGCGACCGCCGCGTCCACCGCCTCGTCCACGGTGGCGAAGCCGTTGTTGCGCAGGACGTCGAAGTGGGCCACCTCCATGAAGGAAGCGGAGAAGTCCGCCCGGGCCTTGTGCTGGGGGATGGGCCCCATGTTGCACAGGAACACCTTCACGTTGTCGCCGGTTTTGGCGATATAGTCCTCGGTGGCCTTGCGGAGCGCTTCATACTGCTCGGTCCAGCGGTGGGGCAGGATGGCGGTGATGGCCTCGCCCTTGCCGTCGGCGAAGGAAGCGGCCACGTCGGCCAGGGTCGCGCCCTCCTCGAGGGCGTCGCCGGAGCACTTGACGCAGGACTTCAATCCCTCTATGGGCTTGCCCGCGGCCTTGGGGGCCTTGGCGCTCTTCTCGCCCTCCAGGGGCTTCTCGGACATGTTGGGGTACATGTTGCTGCCCACGGCCCGATCCTGCCGGGTAGCCAGCCGCTTGAACCGATCGGCCAGGGTAGCCGCGATCTCGCTCTGAACGGTGCCGGCGCGGAGGGCTTCCAGCATGCCGCCGGCGGCCTGGATCTTCTGGATCTGCTTCCAGATAGCCTCGCCCAGCTGGCCGGTGAGGGTCTCCACGTACCAGGAGCCGCCCGCCGGATCAACGGGGGACAGGAGGTTGAACTCCTCCTGCATCATCACCTGGATGTTCCGGGCGATGCGGCGGGAGAAGGCGTCGCTGTCGCGCACGGCCGCGTCGAAGGGCAGGATCTTCATGCCGCTGACGCCGCCCACCACGCCGGAGAAGGCCTGGGTGGTGGCACGAAGCACGTTCACGTAGGGATCGTAGAGGGTGGTGGTGAACTCACTGGTCTCGGCGAAGACGTCGATGCACTGGGCCTTCTCGCCCGCGCCGTAGGCCTGCATGAGCTGGGCCCAGACCACGCGGACCGCCCTGAGCTTGGCGATCTCCATGAAGAAATTGGGACCGAGGCAGAAGTTGAAGCGGATGTGCTCGGCCGTCTCATCCACGGTGTAGCCGCGAGCCACCATCTCGTCGATGTACTGAAGGCCGGTGGCCAGGGCCGCCGCGGCCTCCTGGATGGCGTTGGCGCCGCCGTTGTGGTAGACGGAGCTCTGCACGTAGATGACCTTCAGCTCGGGAGCGTGCTTGAGGGCGCACTTCAAGGTGGTGGCCATCTGGTCCATGTAGCTACTGAAGCTGCTGTCGAAGCCGCCCTTCCTGACGGCCTCGCCCATGGGGTCGGCGCCCACGCAGCCGGTGAGGGGCGCGTCGTCGCCCACCTTCTTCTGGCGGCGCAGGATGGCGGCCAGCAGGGGCAGGGCGGTCTCTCCGGCGTACACGGACAAGGGCGCGTAGCGGAGCTGGACCTCGTTCAAAAGGGTCTCCACGTCTTGGAGGGTATTCAGCTCCACGGCCTCGGCGTCGAAGTTCACGGCGTTGGTGCCCTTGTTGAGCTCCTCCAGCAGGACCTTGTTGGCCTCGGCGGGGTCATGGGCCTCCACCTCCTGGGCGATCTTCCAGGGCTCCTCGGCATAGCCGGCGGTCTTGGTGCCCCGCAGGAAGTCAGCGGCGCCGGGGAAGCCCAGGCGCTCTTTGTAAGGCGCGGCTTCCGCCTCGGTGTAGATGGGCGAGAGCACAATGCCTTCCGGCGTCTTGGTGAACAGCTTCTTCTCGAAGATGCCGCCCTTCAGGCTTTCGATGGCCGCGGCCTTCCATGTCTCGTAGGAAGTCGGTTCGAACTCATCGAAGGTCACCGGAGCCAACGGTTCGGTGTTAGATTTGGTATCCATCACAACATCCTTTCTTCCATAATATATCACTATCGCCGGGGGAGTGCCGTTTTCTGTTCCCGCCGATACTGCCGCAACGAGGGCGTTGCCGAAAGAAACGCCCAAAAGGACTCACTGGGAGGTCCTCGCCTGCGCTTTGACCCCCGGGTCCTTTCTCCCTGACGATCGCCATCCCTCCTCGGGGCGGACCGCCGTCGTTTTACGGCAAGTATTCTGGCTCATGGCTTTCTCCTCGGGCACGCCTTCCCACGAAATTCGCAGTGGCCTCTGTACCCTCGCAGCCATTGACAGCAGCGGGACTGCTCCGGATTCTCACCGGATTCCTTGCAGCCTAAAACGGTGTTCATTTGTATTTATTATGCTACTGTATCCCAGGGAAAAAGTCAACTGTTTTATGACGGCATCCCATGCAAAATCGGGGGGTAAAGCACAATTGACGCGGGCCGGAAAACCACGTATAATTTACCTATATAAAAGGGTGAAGGGGCGAGGGCATGAACTTTCAGAATCTCGAATACTTTCTGGCCGTGGCCGAGGAGATGAACGTCACCCAGGCCGCCAAGCGCCTCCACATCTCCGAGCAGGCCCTGTCCCGGCAGATCGGCAAGCTGGAGCAGGAGCTGGGGGCCAGGCTCTTCGAGCGCAATCCTCGCTTCACCCTGTCCCCCGCGGGCAAGCGGCTGAAGGCCGCCGCCGAGCAGATCGGGAACATCCATCGGCAGCTCCATCTGGAGCTGGACGACCTCAATAACAACAACACCGGCGAGCTCCGCATCGGCGTCAGCTACACCCGGGGCCAGGCTCTGCTCCCGCGGCTGCTGCCCCCCTTCCACGCCCGGCACCCGGGCATCACCATCACCATCCAGGAGGGCTCCTCGGCGGAGCTGCAGGACAATCTGTCGAAGGGCCGCATCGACCTGCTCATCGGCTACGTGCCCCGGGATCTGGACGCCTTCGAGGCCGCCGAGCTGAGCCGGGAACGGCTGTTTTTGGTGGTGCCCAAGACCTTCATGGCGGACCTGTTCGGCGAGAAAGCCGACGAAAAGCGCAAAGAATTCGCCGAAGGCGTGGACATTTTGGCCTTCCGGGACCTGCCCTTCATCCTCCTCGATCGGGACGATCGGGTCCGGCGCATGGCGGATCGGCTCTTCTCCCGCTACGACATCACGCCTCGGGTACTGCTGGAGACCCGGAATATCCAGACCGCCTTCGCCCTGGCCATGGAAGGAATGGGCATGACCATCTATCCGGAGCTGTTCCTCTCCAGCCAGTCCCTGCTCCCCTCGGCCCAGGCCGCCCGGGACGCGGTGGACTGGTTCCCTCTGGACAGCGATCTTGCCCAGACCATCGTGGTGGCCTACCATCCGGAAAAATACCTCTCCAACGCCGCCCGGGACTTCATCGAGGAAGCGCAGACCATTCTGAATTCGTGAGATTTTGCAGGGTATCCTGCAAAATCTTATTTATTTGCAGGATGCCCTGCAAAATGGTTTCAATTATCCCATTTTTAACAACCAAAAGGTTGTTCCTTGCCCGCCCATAAAACTGCTTTCCCATCCCCTCCCGTCATGGTATCATACTACCAGGATGTTTTTATACTTCCGTTATATATCATGGAAAGGGGAAACACATGGTTAACAAACGGCTGATCATCAACGAAAAGTGGTGCAAGGGCTGCGGCATTTGCGTGGCTTTCTGCCCCAAGCAGGTGCTCGTGCTGAAGAAGGGAAAGGTCACCAAGGCCAATCCCGACGCTTGCATCAAGTGCGGGCAGTGCGAACAGAGGTGTCCCGACTATGCCATTTATCTGGAAAAAGTTGAGGAGGGTGCAAACTAATGGGTAAGAAAGTTTTAATGCAGGGCAACGAAGCCTGCGTCATGGGCGCCATTGCCGCCGGTATGCGGTTCTTCGCCGGATACCCCATCACGCCCTCCACCGAGATCGCTGAGATCTCCGCTCAGGAGCTGCCCAAGGTGGGCGGCCGCTTCCTCCAGATGGAGGACGAGATCTCCGGCGCCGCCGCCGCCATCGGCGCTTCCGTGGCCGGCGTCAAGGCCATGACCGCCACCTCCGGCCCGGGCTTCTCCCTCAAGCAGGAGCACATCGGCTACGCCGCCGAGGCTGAGATCCCCGTAGTGGTCGTGGACGTCCAGCGTGTGGGCCCCTCCACGGGCCTTCCCACCAGCCCCGCCCAGGGCGACCTCATGCAGGCTCGCTGGGGCACTCACGGCGACCATCCCGCCATCGTCATCTCCCCCGCCACGGTAAAGGAGACCTACCTCGAGGTCATTCGCTGCTTCAACCTGGCCGAGAAGTATCGCACCCCCGTCATTTTCCTCATGGACGAGATGGTGGGCCACCTTCGCGAGGGCATCGAGATCCCCGAGGCCGACGAGATCGAGGTCTTCGACCGCATCGTCAACAAGAACCTGACCGACGAACAGGCCTATTCCATCCCCGAGGGCAAATACGCCCCCGAGATGGCGCCCTTCGGCGAAGGCATGCACTACAACATCTCCGGCCTCTTCCACGACGAGACCGGCTTCCCCCGCGGCACCGCCCAGAGCTATGAGAAGTTCATGAACCGGCTGCTGGACAAGGTGGAGAAGAACCGGGCCGACATCGAAAAGTGGGAAGAGAAGTACCTGGACGACGCCGAGATCGCCGTGGTCAGCTTCGGCGGCGCCGCCCGTTCCGCTGAGGAAGCGGTCATCGAGGCCCGCAAGCAGGGCATCAAGGCGGGTCTGTTCCGTCCCATCACCGTGTGGCCCTTCCCCGAGAAGGCCGTGGAAGAGCTGGCCAAAAAGGTCAAGCGGTTCCTGGTGGTGGAGAACAACGCCGGTCAGATGGTCATCGAAGTGAAGGCCCACGCCGGCAACGTGCCCGTGGACTTCCTGGGCCGGTTCAACGGCTCCGTGGTGGACCCCGATGAAGTGCTCGCGAAACTCAAGGAGGAGGCATAAGCTATGGCAAGCGAATTGATCAACAACACCATGCGGCTTCGGAACCTGCCGCACATCTGGTGCCCCGGCTGCGGCAACGGCATCCTCATGCGGGACGTGGCCCAGGCCATCACCAATCTGGGGCTTGACCGCGACAAGGTGGTCATCGTCTCCGGTATCGGCTGCTCCTCCCGGGCCGCCGGCTATATGAACTACAACACCCTGCACACCACCCACGGCCGCGCCATCGCGTTCGCCACCGGCATCAAGATGGCCAAGCCCGAGCTCACCGTCATCGTCATCACCGGCGACGGCGACAGCTCCGCCATCGGCGGCAACCACCTGATCCACGCCGCCCGCCGGAACATCGACCTCACCGTGGTCGTGTTCAACAACAACATCTACGGCATGACCGGCGGTCAGTTCTCGCCCACCACGCCCACCGGCTCCTTCGCCACCACGGCCCCCTACGGCAGCATCGACCGTACCTTCGACCTGCCCACCCTGGCCATGGGCGCCGGCGCCACCTACGCCGCCCGCGGCTCCGCCTATCACGTACCCCAGACCACCAAGCTCATTCAGGACGGTATCGCCCACAAGGGCTTCGCCCTCATCGACTGCATGGCTGTCTGCCCCACCTATTACGGCCGCAAGAACAAGAAGGGCGACGCCGTGAAGATGATGACCTGGCAGAAGGAGAACGTGGTTCTCAAGGCCAAGGCCGACACCATGACCCCCGAAGAGCTGGAAGGCAAAGCCGTGATCGGCTGCTTCCGCAACGAGCAGAACGTGCCCGAGTACACCGCGGAGTACACCAAGCTCATCGAACGACTGAAGAAGGCATAAAGGAGAGAAAAACGTATGCGTAATAGAGAAGAACTTCGGCTCGTCGGCAGCGGCGGCCAGGGCGTCATCCTTGCTTCCGTCATTCTCGCCGAGGCGGCGATCCTCGCCGGCAAAAACGCGGCCCAGAGCCAGAGCTACGGCCCCGAGGCCCGCGGCGGCGCCTGCATGGCCCAGGCCGTCATCAGCAACGGTGAATTGGGCTTCCCCAAGGTCCGCATCCCCAGCTTCCTCATGGCTCTCACCGAGCAGTCCCTGGAAAAGTACGGCAAGAACCTGCCGGAAGACTGCGTGATCCTGGTGGACAGCTCCCTGGAGATCCCGGAATGGCTGGCCGGCCGCAAGGTCTACCAGGCCCCCATCCTCCAGGCCGCCATCGAGCAGGTCGGCAAGCCCCAGACCGCCAACATCGTGGCCGTGGCCGTCATCAACAAGCTGTTGGATCTGGTTCCCCCGGAGGTGCTGAAGGAAGCCGTTTCCGCTCGTATCCCCAAGGGCACCGAGGCCGCCAACTTCAAGGCCCTGGAAGTGGGCATGAACCTGCTGTAAAACAAACCGCCGCCGGACCGGGATACCGAGGAGGAGCACGCTATGGAACGACAACTGAAAATGCGTGTCCTGATCGCTAAGCCCGGCCTGGGCGGCCATGACCGGCGCGCCAAGCAGATCGCCCAGGGCCTGAAGGAACAGGGCTTCGAGGTGGTCTTCACCGGCCTTCGCCAGACCCCCGGCCAGATCGCCGACGCCGCCCTCTCCCACGAGGTGGACGCCGTGGGCCTGAGCCTGCCCGACAGCGCCCAGGCGGATCTGGCCGCCCAGGTGAAAGCTCTCCTCCATAGCCAGGGGGCCACGGACGTGGTCCTGCTGGGCTTCGGCAGCATCCGGGAGGAGGACGTGCCCGCGCTCCTCGGCGCGGGGCTGGAGGCCGTGTTCCCCGCGGGGGCGTCCGTCAACGACATGGCGGACTTTCTGCGGCGGCAGTATGCGCTGACCGGCACCTATTGAACGAAGAAGGCGCGCGCCCATTCGACGCGCGCCTTCCCGATTTTTGAAATTTGAAAACAAACAGGAGGACAGACTATGGAACTCAAACGCGTGGATCATATCGGCATCGCCGTGAAGAACCTGGAAGAGGCTGTGAACTTCTATGAGACCGCCATCGGCCTCAAGGCCGTGGGCTACGAGACCGTGGAGGAGCAGAAGGTGAAGGTCGCCTTTATGCCCTGCGGCGACAGCGAGCTGGAGCTTCTGGAGAGCACCGAGCCCGACGGCCCCATCGCCCGCTTCATCGAGAAGAACGGCCCCGGCATCCAGCACATCGCCATCCGGGTGGACGACATCGACAAGGCCCTCGAGGAGCTGAAGGAGAAGGGCGTCCGTCTCATCGACCAGACCCCCCGCTACGGCGCAGGCGGCGCGCGCATCGCTTTCGTCCATCCCAAGGCCACCGGCGGCGTGCTGCTGGAGCTCACCCAGCGGATGTAATGAGGTGAAAGCATGACGACTCAGGAAAAACTCTACGATTTTCAGGAACGCTGTGAGAAGATCCTCGCCATGGGCGGGGAAAAGGCCGTAGACAAGCAGCACAGCCGGGGCAAGTTCACCGCTCGGGAGCGCCTCGACATGCTGTTCGACGAGGGCACCTTCAAGGAGGTGGACCGGTTCGTCAACCATCGCTGCAACAACTTCGGCATGGAGAAGAAGGTCGTGGCGGCGGACGGCGTGGTCACGGGCTACGGTCTCGTGGACGGTCGGAAGGTCTTCGCCTACGCCCAGGACTTCACCAGCGTGGGCGGCGCCCTGGGTGAGATGCACGCGGCCAAGATCTGCAAGGTCATGGATATGGCCCTCGAAGCCGGCTGCCCCTGCATCGGTCTCAACGACTCCGGCGGCGCCCGTATCCAGGAGGCGGTGGACGCCCTCTCCGGCTACGGACAGATCTTCCGCCGCAACTCCCTCGCTTCCGGCCTGATCCCTCAGATCTCCGTGATCATGGGACCCTGCGCCGGCGGCGCGGTCTACAGCCCCGCGTTGACCGACCTCATCATCATGGTGGATCAGAAGAGCCAGATGTTCATCACCGGCCCCCGGGTCATCGAAGCCACCACGGGCGAGAAGGTCTCCGAAGAGGAGCTGGGCGGCGCCAACACCCAGACCTCCGTCTCCGGCGTGGCCCACCTGATGGCCGCCGACGAGGAGGAGGCCATCTGGTTCATCCGCATGATCCTCTCCTACCTGCCCAGCAGCGCCCGGGACAAGGCCCCCGTCTATGAGTTCGAGCGCGGCGACGAATACCGCCCCGCCCTCAACGACATCGTGCCCGACAGCTCCCGCCGCGCCTACGACGTGCGCACCGTCATCGGCGAGATCGCCGATCCCGACAGCTTCTTCGAGCTGCAGCCCAACTACGCCACCAACATCGTCACCGGTTTCGGCCGGATCGGCGGCCGCAGCGTGGGCTTCATCTGCAACCAGCCCATGATCATGGGCGGCTGCCTCGATATCAACGCCTCCGACAAGGCCTCCCGGTTCATCCAGATGTGCGACGCCTTTGGTCTCCCCCTCATCAACCTGGTGGACGTGCCCGGGTTCCTCCCCGGCACCAACCAGGAGTACGGCGGCATCATCCGTCACGGCGCCAAGCTCCTCTACGTCTACTCCGTGGCCGAGAGCCCCAAGATCACCGTGATCATGCGCAAGGCCTACGGCGGCAGCTATCTGGCCATGTGCTCCAAGGACCTGGGCGCCGACATGGTGCTGGCCTGGCCCACCTCTGAGATCGCCGTCATGGGCGCCGAGGGCGCTGCCAACATCATCTTCGCCAAGGACATCAAGGCCGCCAAGGACAACGCCATCGCCGCCGGCAGCGACGAGGCCGCCGCCAAGGCCGCCGCCGAAGCCGTCCGTCAGGAGAAGATCGCCGAGTACACCGCCCAGTTCGCCACGCCCTATGTGGCCGCTTCCCACGGCTACGTGGACTGCGTCATCGAGCCCGCCGAGACCCGGGACTACATCCTGGACGCCCTGGAGCTCTTCGAGAACAAGAAGCGGGAAGGCCGCGTCCGCGGCAATATGCCCCTCTAATCCGACGCAAACGAAAAAACCCGCCGCGAGGCGGGTTTTTTGTGTGATTCGTTATTCTTCGCTTTCCTCCTGCTTCGCCGGCAGGGCCACGGGCGCGTTCAGGATGTCCATGAACTCCTGGCCCGTGATGGTCTCCCGGGCGATGAGGACCTTGGCGATCTCGTCCAGCTTGGACCGGTTGTCGCGGAGGATGGTCTTCGCCTGGTCGTAGGCTTTGTCGATGAGGGCGACGATCTCCCGGTCGATCCGGGCGGCGGTCTCCTGGGAACAGTTCATGGTGGTGTCGTTGCCCAGATACGGGTTCACCACCTGCTCGAAGGCGGTCATGCCGAAGGTTTCGCTCATGCCGTAGCGGGTGATCATGGCCCGGGCGATGCCAGTGGCCTGCTCGATGTCGTTGCTTGCGCCGGTGGTCACGGAATCGAAGCACAGCTCCTCCGCCGCCCGACCGCCGGTGAGGGTCACGATCTTGGCGAAGGCCTCCTGCTTGTCCATGAGGAAGCGCTCGTCCTCGTCGGCCTGCATGGTGAAGCCCAGGGCGCCGGAGGTCCGGGGGATGATGGTGATCTTGTGGACCGGGGACGCCCCTTTCTGTTTGGCGGCCACCAGGGCGTGGCCCACCTCGTGGTAGGCGATGATCTCCTTCTCGTGCTGGGAGATGACCATGCTCTTGCGCTGTTTGCCGGCCAAAGCCACGTCCACGCTGTCCTCCAGGTCCTTCTGGGTGACCGCGTGACGGCCGGACCGGACAGCACACAGGGCCGCTTCGTTGATCACGTTAGCAAGGTCCGCCCCGCTGGCTCCCGGCGTGATCCGGGCGATGGCGGCGAGGTCGATCTCACCCTCGGTCTTGATCCGGTTGCAGTGGATGCGCAGGATCGCCTCCCGGCCGCCCTGGTCGGGCAGCTCCACCGGCACCCGCCTGTCGAACCGGCCGGGCCGCAGCAGCGCCTTATCCAGGGACTCGGGCCGGTTGGTGGCCGCCAGGACCACCACGCCGGAGTTGCCCTCGAAGCCGTCCATTTCGGAAAGCAGCTGGTTCAGGGTCTGCTCCCGCTCGTCGTTGCCGCCGAAGCCATCCCGCTTCTTGCCGATGGCGTCGATCTCGTCGATGAACACGATGCAGGGCGCCTTCTCCCGAGCCTCCTTAAAGAGGTCCCTGACCTTGGATGCGCCCATGCCCACGAACAGCTCCACGAACTCAGGTCCGGAGATGGACAGGAAGGGCACGCCCGCTTCCCCGGCCACGGCCCGGGCCATGAGGGTCTTGCCAGTGCCCGGCGGGCCGATGAGCAGGGCGCCCCGGGGCATCCGGGCGCCGATCTCCGTGTATTCCTGGGGATTGTGGAGGTAGCTTACGATCTCCTGCAGGCTCTCCTTGGCTTCGTCCTGACCGGCCACGTCGGCAAAGGTGGTCTTCACCTCGCCCCCATCTATGGACCGGGCGTTGGACTTGCCCAGGCCGCCCATGAGGCCGCCGCCGGCGCCCAGCTTCCCCATCCGCCGGAACAGGAAGCTGAAGATCAGCACGTAAAAGAGGATGGGCACCGCATACTGGATCAGGATCAGCAGGAGCATGTTCCCCGTGCCGGGGTTCTCCGAGAAGGTGACCCCCGCCTCATGGAGCCGGTTCACCAGATCCGGGTCGTCCATGGCGGTGACGGAGTAGACCGTGGTCTTCTTGCTGCTCCCGGACAGGGTGCGGAAGCCGAAGTTCAGCTGAGGCGCCGCCGTAGGGGCGGGCTGGGCCGCCTCCGTGAGGGTATAGTACAGAGTGCCGCTTTTAAGCTCCACCTCCTTGACCTTTCCCTCCTCCAGGGCGGCGAGGAACACGTCGTAGGTGACCGGTTCCTCGTTGGTAGAGCTCAGAGCCCGGGGCGCGCCCAGGCCAAAGAGGAGAATGACCACGCCCAGACCGATGAACAGCCAGAACCACAGGGGGCGGCGGGGCTTCGCTTGCTTTTCGTCCATAGGGTATTCCTTCTTGCGCCGGAGCCGGCGCATTTTTCGTTAGGCTTATTGTACCAACAAAATGTGATGGAATCCACTTCTTTTTCCCGAAAAGGGAGTGGCAATGTAAAAATGTTGTGAAAAAGAGGGCCGATGCGAGCAGCGGTCCCCGCCGTCCTTCCCTTTTTCCCGAAACATGGTATACTGAACCTGTATCTTTCGAGGGAGGCAACCATGCTGTATCTCTATCTTGCTCTGAGCCTGGCGGCCGCCGCCGTCTTCGCCCATTCAATCCTTCAGGGCTTGCTCGTTTTCGTAGGGGCCCTTTTGGGGCTGCTGCTGCTGCACGTGCTGGTGCTGGCCGCCGCGTCCCTGTTCGTGGACAAAAAGAACCCGAATCCCCGGTTTTTCCCCTTCTACCGCAAGCTCATCATCCTCAGCGTCGGTCCCCTGCTGCAGGCGGGCCGCGTCCGTGTGGATCTGATCGGTGCGGAGAAGCTCCCGGAGGGCGGTTTTTTGCTGGTGGGGAACCACCGGTCCGACTTCGACCCCATCACCGCCATGTACGCCCTTCGCAAGCGGGGCCTGACCTTCGTCACAAAAAAGGAGAACGGGGACATCCCCGTGGGCGGCCGGATCATCATCGGCTCCGGGTGCCTGTCCCTGGACAGGAGCGACGACAAGCAGGGGCTTCTGGTCATCCGCCAGGCGGTCCACCGCATCCGGGACGGGGAGGCCATCGGCATCTACCCCGAGGGTACGCGGTCGAAGACCGGAGAGCTGCTACCCTTCCGCATGGGCTGCTTCAAGGCCGCCCAGTGGGCCAAATGTCCCCTGGTCGTCCTCAAAACCGAGAACTCCGAGCTGGTGGAAAAAAACTTCCTCCGCCGCAAAACCAACGTCCGACTCACGGTGAAGGCCGTCCTTCCCTATGACGAGATCGCGGACATGAGCACCGTCCAGATCGGTGAGAAAGTGCGCAATATCCTGTTGGAGGCTTGACCCATGCCTTATAAGAACGTACTGTTCGACCTGGACGGCACGCTGACCGACCCCGCCGAGGGGATCACCAATTCCCTGATGCACGCCCAACGGCGGCTGGGCATGGCGGTGAGCCCCCGGGAGAAGCTGTTCATATTCATCGGCCCGCCGCTCATCGAAACGTTCATGAGTGAGTGGGGCCTTACCCGGGCGGAAGCGGACCGGGCGTTGGTCTACTATCGGGAGCACTTCGGCACCAAGGGCCTCTTTGAGAACGTGCCCTATCCGGGCATCGGAGCCTGTCTTGCAGAGCTCAAGACCGCTGGCCTTCGGCTGTTCGTGGCCACGTCCAAGCCCGAGCCCCTGTCCCTCAGGATACTGGATCACTTCGACCTCCTGCACTATTTCGAGGCCGTGGCGGGCTCTACCATGGACGAGCAGCGCACGAAAAAGGGCGAGGTCATCGCCTACGCCCTCAGTACGTTCCATTTGGACCCGTCCGAAACGGTGATGGTGGGGGACCGGAAGCACGACGTGATCGGCGCCCGGGAAAACGGCCTTGCCTGTATCGGCGTCCTCTACGGTTACGGCTCCCGGGCGGAGCTGACGGACGCCGGCGCGGCGGCCCTGGCGGCGGACTTGCCCGAACTCTCGGCCTTGCTCAAGTCGTAGATGCCGGTGGAGAAATCTCCCCGCGCCAGATCGTACTTGTGTTTATATGCGTCAAAATAGCGCTTGAAGCTGTCGGAGTGAGCGTCCTGCAGGCTGTTTAGGTATTCGTGGGTATCGAAAGCCCCCGCCTCCAGCTCGATCATGGCCACGGCGATGTTGGAGCAGTGGTCGGCCACCCGCTCCAGGTCCGTGATCAGATCGTTGAACACGAATCCCTGATCCAGGGTGCATTCTCCCGCCTGGACCCGGTTCACGTGGTGGAGCTTCAGCTCGTCGCACAGCATGTCGATCATCTCTTCCAGAGGCTCCACCCGGTAGGCCTCCTTCACGTTTTCCGCCTCGAAAGCCCCCATAGCCAAGCCCACGATCTCCTCCACGGCGGCGATGAGCGCGTTCAGCTCCCGCTTGGCCTCCACGGAGAAGGTCACCTTCTTTTCGGCGATCTCCCGCGCCACCTCGCCTACGTTCATGGCGTGGTCGCTGATGCGCTCGATATCGCTGATACAGTGGAGAAACTTGCTGATCTCCTTGTTCTGCTCCGGGTTCAGCTCCTGCCGGTTCACCTGCACAAGATAGGTGCCCAGCTTGTCCTCATAGGTGTCCACCTGCTGTTCCAGCCGTTCCACCGCTTCGAACTCCCCGTCGGACCAGCGGTTGAGCAGCTTCAGCGCCCGAACCAGGTTCTCCTGGGCCGTGTCCGCCATCTTGGCTAGGACGATCTTGCTCTGCTCGATGGCCAAAGAGGGGTGAACCACGAACCGCTCCTCCAGCCGGTCGATCATGGCCTGCTGGGCAAGGTCCTCGGGCCGGTCCTTCACCAGCCGGTGGGCCAGACGGCGAAGGCCGTTGATGAAGGGCAGCAGCGCCACGGTGGACAGGATGCGGAAGCCGGAGTTGATGGCCGCCAGCTCCACGGGGCCCACCGCTCCGTGGCGGATGTGCTCGGGAAGCAGGGCGGTGGCGATGAAGTAGGGGATAAGGCAGATGAGGGTGCCCAGCACGTTGATGAACAGGTACACCAGCGACGTGCGCCGGCCCGTGGGGCCCGCGCCGATGGCGCCCAGCAGCACCGGCACCGAGGCGCCGATGGCGATACCCATGATGATGGGGATGGCGGCTTCCGCCGTGATGGCCCCGGTCATGGACAGGGCCTGCAGAATACCGACGGCCGCGGAAGCGCTTTGCAGCACCGCCGTAAAGGCCACGCCCACCAGAATGCCCAGCAGGGGGTTGTCGAACAGGAGCAGCAGCTCCCGGAACCGGGCGCTCTCCTTCAGGGGCAGCACCGCGTCGGACATGACGGACATGCCGAACATCAGCACGGCGAACCCCAGCAGGATGTCCCCGACGTGCTTCTTGACGGAGGATTTGGACACCATGCGCAGGATCGTGCCCGCGATGGCCACCGCCGCCGTGATGGTGGCCGTGGAGAACAGGGACACCCAGCCGCCGCCCTCGCCCAGAAGCGAAAGGCACAGCAGCCAGCCCGTGACGCTGGTGCCCACGTTGGCGCCCAGGATGATGGGGATGGACTGGACCCCCTTCATCATGCCGGAGTTCACGAAGCCGATGACCATGATGGTGGTGGCCGACGAACTCTGAATGGCCGCCGTGACGCCCAACCCCAGCAATACCCCCTTCAGCGGCGTGCTGCTCAGCCGCCAGAGGATCACTTCCAGCTTGTTCCCGGCGACGCGCTTGAGCCCGTCCCCCATGACCGACATGCCGTAGAGGAACAATGCCACCCCGCACAGCAGGGAAAGTACGTTGGATATGCCCATAGGACCTCCTAATGCCCTCAAATTCACCCAATATACAGTTTACCGTAAAACACGGCCTAATGCAACGTTTTTTCTTGCGCTGGGGAGGACGGCAGTATATAGTAGAGGGGAACAAAGCAGGAGGTCTTCACCATGGCGGAGGATGAACGGGCATATCAGCGGCAGCGGCGGGCGTACAAAGCGCTGTACCGGCCGGCGAAGCTGCTCATGAAGGGGCTGTTGAACTATACCTACGAGCTGGGGCCGCGGACGGAGGGGCCCTGTCTCATTTTGAGCAACCACGTGACGGACTTCGATCCCATCCTGGTGGGGCTGAGCTTCCCCGAGCACATGTACTATGTGGCTGGGGAGAACGTGATGCGCATGGGCTTCCTCTCCAAGGTGGTCACCCGCTACGCCTCCGTCATCCAGCGGATCAAGGGCACCACCGACGCCGAAGCGGCGCTGCAGATTTTGCGGACCCTGCGCAAGGGGCGGAACGTGTGCATGTTCGCCGAGGGCAACCGCACCTTCACCGGAGAGACCTTGCCCATCGCCCCCGCCACGGCCAAGCTGGTGAAGATGTCCCGGAGCACCCTGGTCACCTACCGGCTCACGGGCGGGTACCTTTCCACCCCCCGCTGGAGCACCCATCGCCGCAAGGGCCGTATGTACGGCGCGCCTGTGGGCGTCTATCCCCCGGAGGAAATCAAAAAGATGTCTGAGGCGGAGATCTCGGCCCTTCTGGCCCGGGACCTCTATGAGAACGCCTACGATACCCAGGCGAAGGCGCCTGTGGCCTTCCGGGGCAAGGCCCTGGCCGAGACCCTGGAGACGGCTCTGTACCTGTGCCCCAAATGCCGTCGGATCGACACCCTTCACAGCCAAGGGGATCGGTTCTTCTGCGACTGCGGCCTCTCCATGACCCTGGACGAGTTCGGCTTCTTCCGGGGCGACGGGCTGCCCTTCAAAACGCCCCTCGACTGGGACAAGTGGCAGACCGGGGAGATGGAACGGCTGGCGGAGACCATGGGGGAAGAGGCCGCCTTCTCGGACGAGGGCCAGACCCTGAACCGGAAGGAGGACGACCACAGCCTGACGCCCCTGGTCACCGGGACCATGGCCCTCTATCGGGACAGGCTCACCGTGGGCGACCTGGCTTTTCCCCTCCGCGACCTTCGGGGCATCGGCCTCATCCAGCGCCAGGGCATGGTCTTCTCCACCGCTGACGGGGACTACGCCGTCACGGCGACCCGCCTGCGCTGCGTGCGGAAGTATCAGACCCTGTTTGAGTTTTTGAAAGGTAAAAATTAATTCTTCACACCTTTTCTTGTAAGAAAAGGTGCCCAAAAGAACTTTAAGAAGATAAGATGGTATATGGAGAAGCCCAAGAAATCCTCTTGAGCTTTTCTTTTTGCGCCGCTTTTTCTTTTCACTGAAAAGAAAAAGCGGCAACAAAATAACCCTAATTGATCCGTAACCCCTTGGGCAGATGGTTCTTCAGCACACCGTCGGCGCCCTTGCCGAGGCCCAGCGCCAATCCCTGACAGGTCACGGCGCACCAGCCGGATATGTCCGAGGGCAGGGTCTCGCCGTGAACGTACCGTAGGCCTTCAGACGCCGACACTGTCACTCGCCTGACGAGCGGCATCCCCGCCGCCATGGCGAGAGCGTGGGCGGGCACGAACCGGTTTTTGACCGTTTCGCCCAGCAGCAGCCCCGCCCGCAAAAGCCGCATGCCTTCCAGGGCGCAGGGGAGCGGCGGCAGCAGCAGGGCCCGTCCGTCAGGCAGCAGGCGCAGGGAACCAGAAAGTCCCTCCGTTTCCTCCCGCAAAAAGGCCTCCACAAGAGGCGCTTTGTCGCTCCGCCGGGGGAGATAGGTCGTGTCCGAAGGCGCGCCTTTGCGCCGGAATTTCGCCGCGTACTGTCCCTCGCCCAGGGAGGTGTGGGGGTAGAGGCGGCGCTCGTCCTCCCATTCAAAATCAGCAAATTCCGACAAAAACCACGCCGCGTTCTCCTCGTTCTCCGCGGGGGAAAAGGAGCAGGTGGAATAGACCAACTGTCCGCCGGGTTTCACCGCCCTTTGAGCCGAGGTCAGGATGGCCCGCTGCCGCCTGGCGCAGGCGGCCACGTGCTCCTCTGACCAGGCCGCCACGGCCTCCGCTTCCTTGCGGAACATGCCCTCCCCGGCGCAGGGAGCGTCCACCAGCACCGCGTCGAAGACCGGCCCGGTGAGGGAAACCAGCTTCTCCGGGTCCATGGCCGTCACCACGGCGTTCTTCGCGCCCATGCGCTCCAGGTTGCCCAGGAGCACATTGGCCCGGTTGGGCACGATCTCGTTGGAAAACAACACGCCCTCGGGCACCCGGGCCGCCAGCTGGGCGGACTTGCCCCCCGGCGCGGCGCACAGATCCAGCACCGCCATGGACGGTCTCAGGTCAAAGAGGCTGACGGGCATCTGGGCGCTGAGCTCCTGGACGTAGTAGGCCCCCGCTCCATGGAGAAGGTCCTTCCCCGGGGCGAACCCCTCGGGCAGCAGGAACCCCTCGCCCCCCGCCGGTACAAACGCCGGCCGAAGGTCATGCAGCGCCGCCGCCGTCAGCTTCAGCCCGTTCGCCCGGGCGGCCCGCTTCTCCGGCTGATCCATGGCCCTGAGGTAGGCGTCAAACGCTTCGCCCAGCTGACCCTTCATTCGATCCAAATACGCTTGCGGCAGGTTCATAGCTTCACACAGGCCCTCCCGTTCAGCAGCACCACATATTTCTCCCGCACCGGCCGCCTGGTCAGGGTCTCCAGAGCCCGGGCGTACAGCTCCACCTGCCGCCGGTGGCGCTCCGCCCACTGGGCCGGATCGCCCTCCACCCGGTCAGTCTTATAGTCGAGGAGCACGAAGCCGTCCTCCTCCCTAAAGCAGGCGTCGATGACGCCCTGCAGGAGCACCCGTTCCTCCGAAGGCACGCCCAGGAGGTCCCGGGTGTCCATGGCCAGGGTAAAGGGCAGCTCCCGATAGACCCGGGGGCTGCGGCACATGCGGCGAAACAGGTCCGTGCCCACGAAGTAAGCGAGGCCCGCCCGATACCGCGCCCCGTCCCGGGCGGAGAGATATTCGTCCAGCTCCGCCGCCGTGAGGGGCTTGAGGGGCAGCCGCCGCAACAGCTCGTGAACGTCCGTGCCCCGGCGCAGAGCCCCCGCCGCTTCGACGAAGGCAGGCTCGGCGAAGGTCAGGGTATGGTGCTCGGACAAAGCGGTGACGGAGGTCTTGTTGGGCACCCCCGCCGCCCCCGCGAAGGGGTATTCATAGGCGTACCGCCTGGCGACGTTCGCCACCAGCACCGGATCGGCCGGCGGCAGGTCGGGCCGCGCCGCCGCCGTGGGCAGCACGAACTCCTCCCGGGCGTGGACGAAGGCGGGTACGTCCCGCTTCACCGTCATCAGCAGCCAGGAAAGGAAGGATTTCGCCCGCAGCACGGCGTAGGGCGTCCGGATCTCGGGCCGGTCCAGGGCCTCCCGGGCGTCGTTCACCGTGCCCACCATGACGAGGCGGCGCTTGGGCCGGGTCATAGCCACGTACAGCACCCGCATCTCCTCCTCCATCTGCTGCCGCCGGTTGACGAGCAGCACGGCCCGGCGGGTCAGCGGTTCCCGCTTGACGCCGTCGCCGCCCACGAAGGAAAGGCCCATGCCCCGCTTTCGGTGGAGGAGCAGCGCCGTCTTCTCGCCCTCCCGGCTGAACTGGCGGTTGAGCTCGCAGAGGAACACCACCGGGAATTCCAGCCCCTTGGACTTGTGGACGGACAGGATGCGGACCACGTCGCTTTGGACCGTCTGGGCGGACCCCAGCTTGGCGGAATCCCGGGCGTCGTCCATATATTTCAAAAAGCCGTGAAGGCCGAAGCTGCCGGTCTCGTCGTAGCTGCGGGCCTTGCTGACGAGGGCGTCCAGATTGGCCTGCCGCTGGGCGCCGCCGGGCATGGCCCCCATCTCCACGTAGAGCTCCGTTTCGTCCAGGAGCTTGGAAAGGAGCTCCTCCAGATTGCAGATCATGCTCTCCCGCCGCCAGCCCTCGAGCTTGTTCAGGAACCGGGCGGCCTTGCTTTGGGGATCCGCCGCCGCAGCCAGCAGGCAGTCCAGCAGCTCGCCCCTGGGACAGCGGCAGCGCAGGTCGATCAGCTCCTCGTGGGAGAACCCGCCCACGGTGGAGCGCAGCACGGACAGCAGGGGGATGTCCTGCCGCCGGTTGTCGATGATCCTCAAAAGGTTCAGCAGCACCATGACCTCTACGGATTCGAAGTAGCCGCCGGTGAGCTGGGCGAAGCAGGGGATGTTGCTCAGCGCCAGGGTCCGCGCGAAGGCCCGGGCGTTGTTCATGCTCCGAAGGAGGATGGCGAAGTCCCCGTACCGATAGGGCCGGGGCGTCCCGCCCGCCTTCTCCTGATAGAGTTCGCCGTCCATGAGCTCCCGGATGCGCCGGGCGCAGAGACGGGCCTCCGCCTCAGCGTTCTCCAAATCCTCCACGGTCTCGGCGTCCTCGTTTTTTTCCTCCTCCTCGTCCTCCGCTGCCGCCGCTGTCTCGGTCAGCCTGCGCTCGATGAGATGGAGCTCCACGCCCCCCTTCGGCTGGTCCATGCCGGGCTGCAGGGCCGCCTTGTCATCGTAGACGATGGGGCTTTGGCCGGGCTGCATAAGCTTTTCGAAGACCCGGTTCACGGCGTCCAGGATCTCCGGGCTGCTGCGGAAGTTGTGGCTCAAATTGATCCGGCTGCCGATCTCGCCGGTGAAGGTTTTTAGCTTCTCCAGGAACAGCCCCGGCTCCGCCATGCGGAAACCGTAGATGCTTTGCTTCACGTCACCCACGAAGAACAGGTTGTCGGGGCGACGGATGCGGTTCAGGATGGCCTCCTGGACCTCGTTGCTGTCCTGATACTCGTCCACGATGATGGCCGTGAACCGGTCCCGATACTCTTTGGCGGCCTCCTCGTTCCTTAAAATCTGTGCGCAGAAGTGTTCGAGATCGTTGAAGTCGATCCGATCCCGCTCCCGCTTCATGCCGTCGTAGATCCCCTGCTGCCGCCGCCACAGGTCCGTGAGGGCCAGCAGCACCCGGGCGCTCTCCAGCTGGATCTGCCAGAGCTTGTCCCCGTCCTGGCCGTAGATGCGCTGCTGCCGCTGGACCTCCTTTTTCACCCGGTCCCGCGCGTCCTCCAGCGCCTCCCGATCCCGAGGATCCATGTCCTTGGGCCAGCTGATCCGGCCGAAAGTCACCGCTGACAACGCCTGGGCATACCCTTCCGGCGTACGCTGCAGCAGCGCCCCCCGGCCGTGGGCGATGGCTTCGTCCAGATACGCGATCAGCTTCCCCCGTTCGGGGGAATAGCTGTCCCGGATCCGAATAAGATCGGCGAGCGCCGCCTCGAAGGCGGCCTTGTCCTCCTGGAGGCAGATGTCCGCCGCCCGGTCATAGGCCGCCCGGCTGGTCAGATCCTCCTCCGCCTGCCGAAGCCACCCCGTCGGGTCCGGCTGGGCCATCAAAAACCCGTTCAAAGCGTCCAGGGCCCGCTTCAGGTTGTCCTCCTGCTCGAATGCGCGCAGAAGGAGCCGATAGGCCGGGGCGTCCTCGGTGGCCAGAGCCGTCAGCGCCAGGTCCACCGCCTGGTCCCGCAGCACCACGCTCTCGGTCTCGTCCAGCGTGGAGGCCGAAGGGGAGAGGCCCACCAGATGGAAATAGCGGTTCACCACCCGGGCACAGAAGGCGTGGATGGTGGAGATGCTGGCGTTGGGGCAGCGGGCGCTCTGCCGGTAGAGCCGGGCTTTCAGCGCTTCGTCCTGTACTTCGCCGGCCCGCTGCTGCAGGGTGTTCTGGATGCGCTCCTTCATCTGCGCGGCGGCGGCCCGGGTGAAGGTGAGGATCAGCAGCCGGTCGATGTCCATGCCCTCCTCCACCAGGCGGACCACCCGCTCCGTGAGCACGGCGGTCTTGCCCGCGCCGGCGGCGGCGGACACGATCAGATTTCCCTGTTCCTCTATGGCGCGCTGCTGTTCTTTGGTCCAGTTCATTTTTGCGCCTCCGACAGCCGAAGCAGTTCTTCGATGGTCATCTTTCCCGTGTTCCTTTCATAGCAGCCTTTCTGCTGCCTGTCGAACCGGCACACGGACTGGTAGGGACACCAGTCGCAGGCCCCCTTGTAGGGGCTCACCTGGGCCTCGCCCCGGCGCATATGATCGATAGTCCGCTCCGCCACGGCCACCGCCTCCCGGGTAATGACGCCCATATCCTCCTGGCGGCACACGTTGCCGCTGATCTTTCCGTCCTTGTTCCGGCGCAGCTTCTGGACGATCTGAGACTTTCCTTCCAGATTGCGTTCCAGGGCGTTTACCGCCTCTTCGCTCCCGGCGGTGACGCCCCGAAGCTCATGGCGCTGCTCCTCCCCTTCCTTGGGGGCGGGCAGGGACAGAGGCATGTAGTACATGCCGCCCATCTGACCGTCCAGGCCCTCCACCGCAGCCAGATACAGGGGCAGCTGCAGGCTCAGCCCCGCCTCGATCTTGGCGGGGTCGAATTTCCGGTTCCCCATCTTATAGTCGATGACCCGGTAGAAGCCGTCCTTGCTGCGGTCCACCCGGTCGATGCGGCCGTAGAGCTTCACGGTCCGCCCATCGTCCGTCTTCAGCAGCAGCGGCGGGAAGGGGCAGTCGGGACCGAACCCGAGCTCCGTTTCGTAGGGCAGATAGGACCCGGCCTGCATCTGCTTCACGATGGATCGGGCGCATTTCTTCACGGCCTCCTGCCGGAGGAACAGCGCTTCCCTGAGCCGCACGTCCCTAACGAAGATGCCGTCGTTGTGGGCGGCGATAAGATCGGGCATGACCTCGTCCACCAAAGCGTCCGCGTCCTCGTCGGTGAGAGTGGCCCAATTGAGATCGCGCGCCTTCACCAGCTTCAAAAAGCCGTCCAGGGCGTCGTGGAGGAAGGTGCCCGCGTCGGCCGCCTCCTCCTTGCTCTCGGGGCGCTCCTTGGCCCCGAGGCCGTATTTCACATAGTGGGAGAAGGGGCAGCGGTTGAACTGCTCCAGCCGGCTGGCGCTCATGGTGGGCAGGGAGCCGTACATCCTGTCCGCCAGCGCCTTGCCGAAGGGGGCGGGGGAGATGCCCCCCGCGATGGCGGTTTCAGCTCGCTTCAGCCGAGGCCCGTAGACCTGGTCCGCGGCGAAATAGGCCCGCTGGGCGGGCAGGTATTCGCTTGTCAGCCCCTCCCGTTCGTACACGGCCAGCTCCCGGACCAACCGCCGAAAGCCTCCCTCCCTGTCCGAGGGATAGGCGGTGTCGCTGCGGCTGTCCTGCTCCTTGATTGCAGGGAAGAGGCGCTTGAGCCGCCCCAGCAGGGGCGCGGGGGACTGCTCCTCGCCGTCGGCGGAAGCGCTGTAGCTGAACACGATCCGTTCCTGGGCCTTGTTGAAGGCGGTGTAGAGCTCCAGCCGTTCCAGCTCGCTCATGGCCTCCACGCCGTTCCACAGCTCCAATCCCTGCTCCTTCAGCAGCGCCAGCTCCCCGTCGGAGATGAGCTCGTCGTCCGTCCGCACCGGGGGCAGGAGCCCCTCGTTGCAGCCCAGCACCAACAGGATCGGTACCGCCGGGGTCCTGGTCCGAAGGGCGTCGCCCAGGATGACCTGGTCCGCCGTGCCGGGGAGCACGCCCATGGCGGAGGACATGGCCCCCTCCTCCAGCAGCCCCAAAAACTCCTTCTGGCTCAGTTCGTCCTGGCCCCAGATGGCGGCGATGTCCGACAAAAGCCCGCTGAGGATGGTATAGACCTGGCTGAACAGCTCCCCTTCGTTGGGCCGGGAGGCGGCGATGAGGCTTTCGCCCTCGGCGCGAAGCCGGTCCCGCAGCCCCGTTTCCTCCATATAGGCGTAGACCGCCCGGGCCTTCTCCTCGCCGGTGGTGCCCCGGCCGCAGCCCTCCTTCAGGCGCTCCAGGGGCGGATAGAGGGCCCCGCGGACCCGTTCCGCCGCCGCGGGCACCTCCCCGAAGGTGAAGGGCTTGCTGAGGCTGCTGCCGAAGACGCCGTAGCGCAGGACGTAGTTTTCAAAAATCTCCCCCTCGTCCACGGTGCAGGGGGCGTAGCCGCTTTTCAGGATGTGCAGGGCGTCCTCCATGCTCCCCGATTGGACGAAGCGCACGGCGGAAAGGATCATGTCCATGGCGCTGTGGCCCGTGACGGGCCGGGTGGCGTCGTAAAAGAGGGGGATGCCCTTGCGAGCGAAAGCCCGGCGGACCCGGGACACGTACCCGCCCTGGTCCGTAACGATCACCGCCACGTCCCGATACCGATAGCCCTGTCGGACCAGCCGCAGCACCGCCTCGGCGCAGCGCTCCGCCTCCTCCTCCCGATCCGCCGAAGCCCACAGCCGGATGCCGGGGGCCGGGTCAGGGAAGGGGGTCTCGTCCTGGGCAAAGAGGTGCCGTTCGAGATGCTTCAGCTCCGGCGGCCGCCCGTCCTCCTTCCGGCAGCCCTCCAGGAAGAAGGGGCTGCCCGCGTTCTGGGCCGCCTGCTGAAGCTTTTCGTAGACGCGAATGTCCGGCGCGAAAAGGTCGGCGTCCCGGCCGTCCGGGTCCATACGCAGGGCCACGGTCACGGACTTGCACACCCGAAGCAGCTGTTCGACGAGCCGGATGGGCTGGCGGCTCAGCACGTCGATGCCGTCGATATACAGGTCCGTCCCCGTCAAAAAGGAGCCGGGCAGAGCCGCCCCGGCCCGATCCCAAAGATCGCTCTCCGTGAGATACCGATCCTGCAGAAAGGCTTCGCTTTCCCCGTAGAGGAGGGCGATGTCCTCCATCTTCCCGCGCAGCTGGCTCCCCTCCGGCAGGGTCGCGGCCGCGCGCCGCAGGTCCTCGGGCCCGGCGCCGCTCTGCTTGCAGCGGGTGACGATGTCGTCTATCCGCTCCACGAAGCCCCGGCTTTCGGCCACCCGGCCGAATAGCTTCAGCTCGTTCCTGTGATTCAGGGCGGCCTTCTTCAGAATCATCCGTCGCCCGGGCCCGCCGATGACGGGCAGCAGGTTCCCCTGCTCCCGCAGGACCTGTTCGCAGAGCCGGGAGAAGGAGAGGACCTGGACCCCCAGGAGCCCCCCGAGCCGGCTGCACAGGGCCTTCTCCGCCTCGAAGGTGTACTGCTCCGCCACGATCAGCGTGGCCCGCTCTCCCTTTTGCGCATGCTGAACGAGCCGGTCGTAGAGGCGGGAGGTCTTCCCGCTGCTAGCCCGGCCGATCCAAATGGCGAGAGGCGCGCCCATCAGAACCGGGCGGTGTGCACCGGCGTGTACACCATCCTGCCTTTCTCGTTGGCGCTCTCATACAACACGATGGAATTGACCCGGAAGCTGGCGTTCTCCGGGGGCGCCAGATGGGAGATGTCCCCGTGCTCCACAGCCCGGCCCAAGGTCACATGGGGGACGAGCCGCCCCTTGCCCTTGCAGAAGCCCCGCTCCCACAGGTTCGTTTCCAGCATCTCGTGGATGCGGAAGAGCTCGTCCAATTCCCCCTCCGCCTTCAAAAAACTGGTCCGGGCGCCGCCGTGATCAAACCAGCCGTAGCCCCCCAGCCGCAGCGTGAAGGGCCGGGCGTCCGCCACCGCCTGATCCATGGCGAAGGCGATGTCCGCCAAATTGTTGCTCTCCCCGATGAATCGAAGGGTGATATGGTGGTTCCCCTGGGGCACGAACCGGCCCCCGGCGGAGACCTCCCGGAGCGATTGCTCGAAAGCGAATACCTTCTTCTGCACGTCCCTGGGCAGCGGCACGGCGATAAACAGTCTCATATCCCTATTCCCCCATTGTATTCTTGCTGTCATTTTACTTGATTTTGGCGGGGTTGTACAGGACTTTTGCGCACGGTACAATAAACAGGGAACTTTTTGGGACGTTCGTGCGTCTTATGGGTAGAACGATCGTTCGAGACGAACAAAGAGAGGAAAGAACATGATCTCAAGAGATGCCTTTGCCCAGGAGGTGCGTGCCCTGACCGACACGGCCTATGCGGTGACGTACCTGATCCTGGGGAACAGCGCCGACTGCGAGGACGCCATGAGCGCCGCCATCCTCCGTGCCTTCGAGAACCGGGGGAAGCTGAGAAAGCGGGAGAGCTTCCGGGCCTGGTTTTTGCAGATTCTGCGGCACGAAGCCTATACTCTGCTTCGAACGCGCCGACGGCTGATGCCCGTGGAGGAGATGCCCGAGGCGGCGGCTCCGGACCGGGACGACGCCGGGCGGCTGGATCTGCAGGAAGCGCTGGCGGAGCTTACCGAAGCCCAGCGAACGGCCCTGCTCCTGCAGCAGGAGGGCTACGATCTTAGCGAGATCGGCCAGATCCTGGACGTGCCCGTGGGGACGGTGAAATCCCGCATCTCCCGGGCCAAACAGACATTGAGGACCCTATTGGAGGTAAACTGATATGGAAAACAAGAAATACAACGTGCGGGACGCCCTTCCCGACACCCCCGACGCCTTCTACGACGCGGTGGAGCGAAGCCTCGCCGCCTGCCGCAGCGAAAAAAGAGAAAGGACCTGGGGCCTGGGCCATCTGCCCCGCAAGCTCCTGATCCCCCTGGTGGCGGCCCTGGTGCTGCTGGTGGCCGGAACGGCCGTTGCCGCCGGGGTATGGCTCCGGGACAACTACTCCCCCACCAGCTACATGGAGACCGCCAAGGAGAAGCGGGAGGAGCAGGGAAAGACCATCCCCGACGTGGAGCAGGCCATCGCCTCCGCCGCGCCGAAGACGGGGGACTACACCTTCGTCATGCTGCCGGAGTTCGAGGACGCCCAGGTGCTGGACGATTTTCGGGTACAGCAGGGCCAGCCCAGGTACAATGAGGCGGACTGGGCCTGGATCAAGGACATCGTGCCCCAGGTGGAGGAGGTGCTCATCGACGGCCGGACGTTGGCTTTCAACATCCGCCTCAATACGGACCACGCCCAGGCCTTCCGTTGGCCGGACGTGGAGGGCCAGTGGGTGGACGCCCTGGTGGACAACATGAGCTTCCGCAAGGAGGGGGACAGCATGACCTATCCCCTCTGGTCAAGCGGCGGGGGCGTCAACCCCGAGATGGGCACCGACAGCTGGGCCACCCTGTACACCGACGCGATCCTGGACCAGCAGGACGTGAACTTCCCCACAGAGGGCCGGGTGGAGCTGACGGTGGAGATCGGCTTGCGGGACGCCCGAGTGGAAGACCTTGCCCCCATCGGGAACGTGGCGAAGCTCTTTTACACCTTCTCCTTCGACGCGGCGGCGGGCACGGAGGTGGCCCCGGCGCAGGTCACGGAGCGGAAGCTTTCCGGCAGCTATGTGCTGACCGTGGACGATTGGACCGATCCCGACAAGCCCCGCATGTACAACCGGCGGGTGAGCCTGGACGGGGTGGTCCTCAAAGAGGAGATTCGCTATCGGCAGACCGGCGTGTATGTGACCTACACCGTGAAGGAAGCCCCCACGGATTGGGCCGAGGCTATGAAAAGCTCCCTGCTCTATCCCAACCGGGAGAGCAAGTGGCACGGCCTGTTCATCGAGTATCGCATCGGTCCGGAGGGGGAGTGGCTCCCGGTGGGCCATGAGAACTGGGGCAAATTCGGCGAGAACACCGTGATCCTGCCCATCTTCCCCTCGGAGTATGAGAAGGCCAGGGCCGAGGGCGTCACGCTCCGGCTGACGGAGTACTGCGGCACCGCCCTCAACGGCACGCCCATCGGCGAGGACTGGGCCATGGACATCCCCGCCGGGTCCATGACCTGGAACTTCGATCTGGCGGCCCAGGAACTGGGCGTCTTCGAAATACCCCTGCCGTAAAGCGGCGCAATATCCATCGCCCGGAGGATGTTCATCCTCCGGGCGATGCTTTTTACAGATCTTTGAACCATTCGGGATAGACGGCCCGGTAGGGGTTTTCCTCGTCCGGGTCCGTGGGGTCCCAGCCCAGGGTGTGATCGGCGTTCATGTAGGGCTCCTCATAGATGAGGGGCGGGGCGGACGGCGCGGCGGGGCCCACGCTGTCCAGGACCATGACCCGGGTGCCCCGGGGGCAGTTCTTGTAGATCCAGTAGGCGTCCCCCACCAGCAGCCGCACGCAGCCGTGGGAGGCGGGGCTGCCCAGCTTCTCATATTCGTCGATCAGCATCTGCTTCTTGCCGTACTTGTGGAACTTCCGGTATTCCCCGCCGATGGGCACGGTGTGGAAGAGGTAGTGGCCCCGAAAGCGACAGGCGTATTGGGCGTAGACCATGATCCCGTCCATGACGGTCATGGCCTTGTAGGCGTACTTGCTGTAGATGGAATGGGTCCCCGGCGGCGTCTGGTGGACGGTGTCCGCGCAGGAGCAGATCATGATCCGCTCCACGGTCCATTCCCCCTCGGCGGCGATGAAGCAGACCACGCTCTGACTCCCCTGAAAGACCGTGAGCCACCGCTCCCCGTCCTTTTTGGGCGGGGTCTCGGGGGCGTAGGGGGAGATCAGAAAGCCGTCCAGCGGGAGCTGTTCCGCGCCGAAGCTGGGCTCGCCTTCCTCATCCGCCGGGTAGAAGCCCAGGGGCCCCCGGCCGAAGCTGCCGAACCGGTAGTATCGGCCGGTGAGCTTGTCCAGATACCGCCCGTCCTCCGCCGGGACGACGGACTTCCGAAGGGGCAGGAAGGGGGCCGGGCTGGCGGGGCAGAAGGCGGGCGCCGGGGTGGGCGTGGGCTCCGCCGTGGGTTCCGGGGTCGGCGCCTCGGTGGGCGCCGGCGTAGGCTCCGGCGTGGCCGTAGGCGTGGGCGTGGCCGTGACCGCAGCTGTGGGCTCCGGGGTCGCCGGGACAGCCGCCTCCCGGGCAGGGGTCGGCGCCTCCGCCGTCCTGGCATGTCCACAAACCAGGCACAGCAGAAGCAGCAACAGCCACAATACGGTTTTGCGCAAAAGGGTCATAGAGCAGCGTCAGAACAAAAAGCGCTTGCTTACGATAAGCAAGCGCTTTCGCGGTCAAAGGGATTTACTCTGCCTTGGGGGCTCCCACGGGGCAGACATTGGCGCAGTTGCCGCACTCGATGCAGGCGTCGGCATCGATGACGAAGATGCCGTCACCCTCGGTGATAGCTTCCACGGGGCACTCACTGGCGCAGGTGCCGCAGGCGATGCATTCATCGGTGATCTTGTATGCCATGCTGATTACCTCCTTACAGATTTTCAATTCATTATAACATACGCATCATAAATTGCAAGAATCAGTTTTCCGACGAAACTGTAAACAAGTCGAAAAATCGACCATAGGTTCGACCTTTGGCGGGGCTCTTTTTTTCGACAGGGGCGGGGTGACAGAATGGGGAAAAAGGAAGGTGAAAAAGGTGGATCTGCATTCATTTCCCCTGGAGAAAGCCGCCCCGCCCAAGCGGGATTTGGATCGGCGGCTGTTTCTGCTGCCTATAGACAGCATACGCCCCAACCCGGACCAGCCCCGGCGGCAGTTCGGCCGGGAGGAGCTGCAGGAGCTGACGATCAGCATCGCCCAGGTGGGGCTCATCCAGCCCCTGACCGTGCGCCGGGGACCTGAGGGGTACGAGCTGATCTCCGGGGAGCGGCGCTTGCGGGCCTGTGAGCTGCTGGGGCTTCGGGAAGTCCCCTGCATCGTGGTGCAGACGGACCCGGAGAAGAGCGCCCTCATGGCCCTCGTGGAGAACGTGCAGCGCTCAGACCTCTCTTTCTGGGAGGAAGCGGAGGGGTATCGGCGGCTGCTGACGGTCTACGGCCTCACCCGGGAGGAGCTCTGCCGCCGGATCGGCAAGAGCCCCGCGTTCCTCTCCAACAAGCTCCGGCTGCTGAAGCTCAGCGCCCCGGTGCGGACGGCGGCGGAGCGCGGGGGCTTGAGCGAGCGCCACGCCCGGTGTCTGCTGTCCCTCGAAGGGGAGGCGGACCAGCTCAAGCTCATAGAGCGCATCGTCCGGGAGGGCTGGAGCGTGCGGCAGGCGGAGGCGTACGTGGAAAAAAGCGCCCCGCGGCCCAAGCCCCTCCGCGTGCTGCGGCTCACGAAGGACTGCCGCCTGTTCCTCAACGGCCTCGCCACCCTCCTCGATCAGCTCCGCATGGCGGGCATGGCCGCCGAGATGGAGACGGACAGGCGGGAGGACGGTCTGGACGTAGCCGTACACATCCGCACCCGGTGAGGAAAACCAGGATATATTAAGGAAATCGGTTGTTTCCGGGTAAATACCGTGGTATCATGGGAGGGTGAACGAATCCGAATTCTACAAGGCGACCCAGAGCCGCGCCCTGAAGGGGCCATATCTCCTGCACGGCGAGGAGGAGCTGACCAAGGCCGACGCCGTGGCTCGGGTGAAGAAGCTCCTGGACCCGGGGGTACTGGATCTGAACTTCCAAAGCCTCCGGAATCCTGACGCGCCCACGCTCCTTGCCGCCGCGGACCAGCTGCCCTTTTTCGACGAGCTTCGGGTCATCCTGGTGGAGAGCTGGGACGACGCGCTGATCGACGCCCTGGAGGAGAAGAACCGGCTGCTCACCATGGCGGACACCTCTGTGACGCTGTTCGTCCATCGGGGGGAGTGCCGCAAGACCAACAAGCTCTTCAAGGCCCTGGCCCCGGAGAACCGGGTGGTGGTCTTCGAGAAGCTGACCATGGAGCGGGCGGTGAACATGCTCCTCAGGGAATCGGCCCTGCGGAACGTGGATCTGAGCCGCGCCGTGGCCCAGACGCTGGTCGACCGGGTGGGGTTCGACGCCTATCGGCTGAAAAACGAGTTTTCCAAGGCGGCCGGGTACGTGGGCTCCGGCGGGGCCGTGACCGTGGCCGTGCTGGATCTGACGATCACCCCGTCGGCAGAGTACAACACCTTCGAGATGCTGGACGCGCTCTTGGACGGGAAGCGGAAGCAGGGGTACGCCATGCTCCTCAACGCCCTGGACCAGGGGGAGAGCCCTCTGAGCCTTGCCGGGTTCCTGGAGGGGCGGCTGAAGCTGATTTTGACCGCCCGGGAGCATCTCGATCGGGGGCTGGACCCCCGCGCCGCCGCGCGGCAGCTCCAAGGCAGCCCTTACGCCGCCCAGATCGCCGTGAAGAACGCCCAGAAGCGGACCACGGCGGAGCTGCGGCAGGCCGTAGCCGGCTTCGCCGCCGTGGACGGGTTCACTAAGCAGGGGATCTACAGGGACCGGGACGCGCTGCTCCTGGCCGTTTTGAATACTTTTGAAAAGAAAGAGGAGGTCAGAAAATGAAATTTGCCATCGTCGGCTGCAACTCCGAGGACGCCATCACCTTCCCCCACCACACCGAAGTGGTCACCACTCCCTACGGCAACGCCCGGGTCATCCACGCCACGCTCCCCAGCGGCAAGGAGGTGGATTTCCTCACCCGGCACAGCGTGTGCCTTCAGGAGGACGCCTACGAGACCAACTTTAGGGCCAACATCTTCGCCCTGTACCTCTGCGGCGTGACCCACATCATCAGCATCTCCGTCATGGGCACCTGCGACTACTCCTTCCGGCTGGGCAGCTTTTGCCTCATCTCCGATTTCATCGACTTTACGCGGCTGAGGGAGAGCTCCTTCCGCATGGAGCATCGGCTGGTCCGGCACGCGGGCATGGACGACGTGTTCGACGGGCGCATGACCGGGCTTTTGGAGAACATCATCCTGGAGGAGAAGATCCCCTACGAGGGCCGGGTGAATTACGCCTGCGTGGACGGGCCCCGGTACGAGACCGCCGCCGAGGCGCGGATGATGCGGGCGCTGGACGCCCAGGTCATCGGCATCACGCTGGTGCCCGAAGCGCCGCTGTGCCGGGAGGTGTGCATCAAGTACGCGTCCATCGGGATCATCGCCCGCTACGCCACGGGTATGGATCAGGACGTGACCGACGACGACCTTTTGCGCATCTCTGCCCAGCACAAGGGCCGGGCTCTGGACGTGGCGCTGAAGGCGATCGAGCGGTATTCTGAGTGAGCCTTTCTCTTTTGCAGCTTTTTCTTTTCCGGTGAAAAGAAAAAGTCGCCCAAAAAGAAAAGCCTATGGGTGAGCATAGGCTTGGCAACGGTCTGTCTTATCGTATATACAGTTCTTTGGGCTGCACCCTTTCTTCCAAGAAAGGGTGCAATCTTTATTCTGTTCTTCTATTTATAAAAGATATTCCAATACACCGGCCCCCACATGTTGAGCCACATGCACAGCAGTATCAGCGCGACCTTCCAGCTCTTCAGCGGCCGGCGGGTGAGGCCCATGGCGGCCAGTATCCCCACGTAGGGGATGAAGTCCATGGCGTAGCGCATGCCGAACTGGGCGAACCCGTTCCCGTAGTTCATGAGGAAGGGCACCGCGCAGACCGCCGCGGTGGCCAGCAGGAACCAGGTCAGCCTGTCCCGCCGGTACGGCGCCCGGACGGCGAAATACAGGGCAGGGGACAAATGGGTGAGCGACACCCCCGCCAACGTGGGGATCACGTAGGGGTACTCCCGGGTGAACTCCGGCCCCAGCAGGAAGATGGAATAGAGGTTGTATTTCACGTGCTTGAGCTGCAGCGGCCCGCCGACCTCCTGCTCCGCGGCCTTGAGATACGCCAGCTGCTCCTCCTTCGGGAGGGCCTGCATCTGATTGTACCGGTCCCTGAACAGGTCTTTCAGATGGGTCAGGTTGTAGCCCTTGTCCATGATGGTGCCGAAGCGCACGTAGTTGTAGAGCATATAGAGCCCGCCCGGAATGGCCGCCCCCAGGCAGAAGAAGAGGAGGGACCTAAGCCGCTTTTCCCGCGGGTACCGCATCAGGATGTATCCGAAGAAGAACAGGGCTCCCAGCAGGTTCGGCATCCGGCAGGTGACCGCGCAGGCGTAGAACACGCCGGACAGGAACAGATGGACGTCCTTGCGCCGGTCCTCCGGCACCGTGAGGAACGCCATGCCCACCAGCAGGAAGAACCAGCTGGACACGTGCCCCAGGAACCAGCCGTGGCCCAGCGCCGCCAGGAAGCAGTGGACCGTGCCGAAGGTCAGCAGCAACCCACACCAGAGCCGCTCCCGCCGGTCCCGGCCGACGCCCATCCGCGTGAAAACCAGATAGCTGAGCGCCGTGTTGGCCGCGCCCAGGCCCAGGGAGAGCCAGGCGATGTTGAACCCGTTGACGCCGAAGAGCGCCACGAAGGGCAGGCACAGGATGGCCGGGCCCGGGGCGAAATGCATGTACACGTGGCCGCCGAACTCCACCGATTCGAGATACGCCGGCATACCGTCCACGTACAGGCGGCCGTGGAGCAGCGCGTCGGCCAAGTAGCTGTAATTGTTATAGAAGACGAAGCTGTGATCGTTCAGCAGAAACAGGACGAGAAAGCTTGCCAGAAACAGGGCCAGGCAGGTCCCGCCCTCCCGGGGCGGCTCCGCCGGCGCCGCCGGATCGAGCTCCGGCGTTTTGGGCGCCCCGATCCGGCTGCAGACCCGATCCAGGCAGAATAGGGCCGCGAGGAACAGGTACAGCGCGCCCATGGTGCCGAAATATCCGTAGGTAACCGCCATTTTGCCGCTCCTTTCCCCGTGTCCTGCAGGATCGCCTGCTTGTGTCATTGTACCCCAAGGCGCGCCCCCTGTCAACGCGCCTGGGAAGCCCGCGTCAAAAATGCCCATCTGTCGGGATTTCGCTTTGGATCCCATTTGGGTCCATTTATCCACACTTCGACCCGGAAAATTATCCACATTGTCCACACCCTTATCCACAGGACACGCTGATTTCGACATTTTTGCATGTGGATAAGGTCGTGGAAAAGGCGTGCGAAAGGCTGCCGCCGGTCCTATGGGCTCGGGACCGGTGCGGCAGCCTTCCGCAGATCATGAGGTCGGGGCATGTTGCAGGACAGAGGGGGCCGTCCTGCAAGATTGAGGATGATCTTTTTTCTGTGCCGCTTTTTCTCTTTAGACAAAGAGAAAAAGCGGCGGAAAAAGAGAAACTCAACTGGGGTAATGGCAATAGCGGACGAATCGCTTACATTAGGTACAGTTCTTTGGGCCTGCACCCTTTCTTTCAAGAAAGGGTGCGAGCTTCCAATGGATTCCTATATTTATCCCGCCTTTTTCCCCTGCTCCTCCATCAAGAGCTTGTCCGCGACGAGGGCGATGAATTCGCCATTCGTCGGTTTGTCGTTCTTGCCGTAGATGTTGTAGCCGAAGAGGGCGTTCAGGTTCTCTTTGCTTGGGCCACTCCGCGCCCCAAGCGATTTATTGGGTTGTTAGTCGCACTGTTTTTCACAGGTTTGTTGGTCACAGGCTCATAGTAGCAAATCAAAAAATGCCAGTCAAGGGCTAAGGCAACTAACTCTGAAAAATAGTGATTTTTCTTAGATTTTTCTCATCTTTCACTCAACTTTTGAACAGCTTCCTACAACTTTTCCTCAACTTTATATCGCCTTTCTTTGCCGATAGAAATACCTCTGTTTCTTTCCAGCTAAGTTGAACCTACACTTTCAATAATCTACGGATATAGTAACATCAGAGAAAGAATTTTCTGGTATAGTATATTCAGACGATGAGGGAAGCGAAAACCTCACCAAGAGTAAAGAAAGAGTAAAGGGGATTAAGAAAATGAAGCATCGTTATGACTTGTCTGAGGTTATGGATACCTTTGGTTGCTCTGTTCGTGAGGCCACTATGGAAGCCCTCTATGAGGACTACACCTTCGGCGGATTTGATGATAGCTTTGCTGACAGATATGAGTATCAGAGCGATGAAATCATTTACAAGCTCTGTGCGAGAGCATATTAAGCTAAGGGGTTGGAAGCTATGAAACCTATTAAACCTAATAAACACCAAGAGTATCTTGATGAGATACAAGCCCTCCTTAATTGTGATAGAACAGTGGCTCTTTTCCTTGCGATTTGTGGATGGTATCAGAATAAGGGCTACGATGTAAAGCACGATGAAGCCCTGCTGAAAGCCTTGAAAAAGAATGGGGTCTATGGAAACCTGTGGTTGTATGAGGAGCTATATGAAAAGGACCCCAGCCTTTTCCTCTCACTCAGTAAAATCAAAGAAATCAAAAATTAGCGAATATAGTAACATCAGAAAACATATCTCCTGCTATAATATAGACATAAGAGATGAGGAAAACAAAAACCTCTCTCCCAAATAAAAAAGAAAAATAATGGGTTGCGACCTACGCAAGAAAGGAAACTACTATGACTATCAATTACGACCTGCGCTCCCTTGAACTCTCCGCCACTGAATGGAATGAGGCTATGACCTTTGGCACTCCTGCCTACAATGCCCTCCAAACCGCAAAGCGTGACAACCCTGGTTTCCAGGTGGTAAAAGCTAAGGCCAAGAAGTTCTGCGCTGACTTCGCAAAGCTGACCGCCAAGAGCATCCAGCGCTATGTTGAGGCGAATGGCACCGATGAGCAGGTGGAAGCTTACAGGACACTCACGATGCGAACCATTGACGGCTTGGGCTTTATCCACGAACCCGCAAAGTTTATGGAGGTCAAGAGCTGGTTCCTGAAAGAATTCCCGCAGGTCAAAGATGAGCTTGTCGCCCATCGCGAGAAGATTCAGGCCATCCTTGATGAAGCTGAGGCTAAGGCTGAGAAGCGTGAGGCCGAAAAGCTCTTGGCTCAGCAGACCGCCAACACCCTGTCCCTTGTGGCGTAAGAAAGGGGGGCACGATTATGAGTCGCGATTTCACTCTGGACTTTTCCACCAAAACTGTCACCCTTTCCAGTGGCTTTGCGAAGCAAGCCCGCAAGCAGGGGACCCCTGAATATTACAGGTTCTTGGAATACCTCAAAATCTATTCTGGCTACACCTTCAAGGAGCGTCAGATTAAAAGAAATGAGTCTCAGAACCGATACAAGGGAATGGACTATGACTTTATGCGGGAATACATCAAGCGCCACGAAGCAGAAGCCTATGTTGGGCTGATGCTGGATAAGCTGGAAACCCTGCTGAAAGATATGGAGGGTATCTCCAAAGACCATTGCTATCCCAGAATTAAGCATTGGTTTATCCTGAATTATCCTGAGTTGAAGGAGGCAGGGAAGTTTGTGGAAGCCCGCAAGGTCAGTGGAGAGGATAAGGTAGTCTCCATTGACGCCGTCGCCTGAGAGAGAGGCTTCCCCTCTCCTCTCTTTCCAAAGGGTTCCAGTGATAGAGAGCCTTTTGGAGAAAGAGGACAAAATCAAGTCAAATACTTAACACTAATATAAAAGAAAGACAGTGTTAATAGTCCAACTTAAAACTGCTTATGGAGACATCTATGATAGAATTAAGGGAGTATGGCAAGGCTGAGCTTGCGTCTATTCTGGGGACGAACACCAGACAGGGAATAATTCGTAAATTGGATAGCTGGGGCATCCTTCACGATGAGCCAAGAGGCAGGAGTGAGTATATGACTGTCAATATCACAGGCATCACAGACCCTTTCAAGGTGTATGCTCTCACAGAGTTGAGCGTTTCCCCACAGACCGATTTTACCAAGCTACGGAACTTCCTCTATTACTTCCTAAACGACGAGGAGTTTTCAGCTATGCCCGATGAGGTCCAAGAGCATAGAATGAGGGCAGAGGGTAGGGATGTTTCAAGACAGACCATAGCCACCTACAAGGCGCGATTGGAGAAGCTGGGCTACTTCGCCACTGAATCCAAAAACTGTATCTACTACTTCGCCTACAAGCACACACAGAGAATTGTGGAGCGTGGAGAGTATTTGCGGGCGTGGCATCAGTATTGGAGCGATAGAGACAATGGGCTTGATAGCTTTGAGGCTATATATAGAATGCGTGAAACCTATGGAGGGGTGGCGAGAAAACAGTCCATTCCTGAGTTCAATGGCATCTACACATCCCATATCAAGACCTTGAATACCTATATTCAGGAGAGCCTTGAACGCGAAATAGAGGCTTCACAGCAAAACTAAGTTGAACTATTAACACTAATAATTAAATATGACACTGTTAATAGTTTGACTTAAATCTTTTTTGTCAAACTTGGTTAATCAAGCCACTACATTTCTCAAACATAGGTGAGAGGGGGTCCAGAAAAGGACCCTTCTTTTTTGTTTGTTGCGTGCGCTTCGCGCTTTCGTAGCGTGCTGAGTAGTGCGCCCTTACCAGGGCGCATACTCATCACGCCTCGCGCGCATAAATGCGCGCTCGTCGAAATCTATCAAAAAGGAGGTATTACACCGATGAATACCATACCAAACCTTCCACAAGAATAGTGGAAGCCCATAGCAGGGTATAAAGGCAAGTATCTTGTCAGCAACCTTGGGCGTATCAAGTCCCTGAAACACCTGAAACCCCGCATTTTACACACATTCATCAATAACAAGGGGTATGAGCGTGTGGCTCTATCCAAGGATGGCGTATCGCGCCATTTCTTAGTCAGTCGATTGGTGGCTGAGGCATTCTGCCCCAACCCTGACCCTGAGAACGCAACGACGGTGGATCACGCCGACGGCGACACCAGAAATAACAGAGCTGATAATCTACGCTGGATGAGCCAATAGGACAACTACAAAGCCTACTGTGAAAGGAGACAGAAGAAAAATGATGAATCAAACAGTATTCGAGAAAATGAGAAACAAGCAAATCCCTGATTACTACGATGGGATGTATCTGGATGGCTACAAGCCCTATGAGATACTGGAATCCGCCCACAATTCCATCATCAAACAATACACCGAGAGATAGCAGGAGACAGAGGCAGAGCCAACACCTGAACCTATGAATGTGCGCTTTCAAGTGGAGGTGAAGAAAAAGTGAGTAGTCAAGAGGACCGCAAGAAAAAGGAAAAGAAGCAAAAAAGCTGGTTAGAGGCTCAGATAATGGCTATCTTGTAGAAAAGCCTTGAAGTAGCGTTGAAAGAAGCTATGGATGATTTATTGAAGGACTGGAAATGATACATTTGGTCCTGTAAAAGGGACGATATGAAGAGATAAGCAGATTGACGCAGAAACGACAACACTCTATACTTTTAGATGAGGAAAGGAACTATGATTACGCTATTTTTGTCGCTTTGCTACTATCTTATCATCTGGCCCTTTGTGATATTGATAAAGGTTGCCATCTGGCCCTTCAAGCTTATGCTTCAAATCGCGATTATGCCTTTTCGCTTGTTGGATTGGTTAATATCCGCGCCTGGAAGATTGCTCTTTCCAAATAGATACACAAGAGTTGAGCAGGAAGACACGATGGATGACTTCTTGGATTGGGTGGAGGAATATGAGTGCCTGACTGATGATAATTGACGAACGACAAGAGGGACGAAGCTGGATGCTTCGCCCCTCTTTTTTGTTTGTCCGCCGTCAAGCGCCGTCAGCCGAAAACAAAACAGTGTTTCGGGATTTTTGAGGCCACGCCAAATCAGGATAGGGGCATTTGCTTTTGCGTTTCCCATAATCACCGCCCCCGCGCCACCAATGGTTTTTCCCTGACGCTGGGGCAAGGGTCTATCGTCCCTCTCTTTCAGGGGAGGGGCTGGGGCACACAAACACACCCCCATAATTATTTCTGCTACTGGTAGGCACTCAAAGTGAATACCCTTTTCTCAAACAGGCCACCGCAAGTATCAAAAAGCGTTTCCTGTGGAATGGTCGATAAACCGAATATCCAAATCACAGTCCAAGGCGTTTGAAATCTCTTGTAAGTCTTTCATTGTGAAGTTGTTGCGCTTGAACTTGTTGTGGATGTTTTGCGGGCTTGTGTTTATTCTCCTCGCAAGCTCTGTTTCTGTCATATTGCCACGCTTCACTAATATAATCCTGATGTATTCTGTCATATCCATAGTTATCACCTCACCATTATCATACACTTAAAAGTTTAACGTGTCAAGAAAAGATTTAAAAAAGTCAAAAAAAGTTGAAAAAACATATTGACAGATTAAACTTCTGGGTGTATAATTACATCGCAAGGTTGAGAGAACCAAAAAATAATTTAAAGGAGATACAACAACAATGAGTAAGAACGAAATCGAAGCCCGCATCAACGCCCTGAACGAGTGGGAAGCCATCATCGCCGACGCACAGGCTGAGGCTGAGGCCATCCGCGACAGCATCAAACAGGAGATGCTGGACCGCGACACTGAGGAGCTGGTAGCTGGTGCCTACATCGTCCGCTGGACCTCTGTCCTCTCCAACCGCTTCGACACCACAGGCTTCAAGAAGGTGTATGGCGACCTCTACAAAGCCTTCACCAAGCAGGTGAGCAGTAAGAGGTTCAGCATTTCGGCGTAAGAAAAGCCCCTTGCCTGACTACCGACCAAAGCGACAGGCAAGAAGCTTCCACCCCAACCCAACAGGAGAGGGCAAGACACAGTATATCTTGCCCTCTCACAGAAATCAAGAGAGGAGCCAAGAGACAATGAAGGAACTGACAAGCTACAATCGCGTTGCGGGGTATCTCAATAAAATCTTTGACCTACTGAATGCCACCTTTTTTGAAAACACACTTTCAAGGCCGACCATAACCATCCAGAGCACTCCCCGCGCCTATGGGCATTTCTCCCTGCGGGAGGACACTTGGGTGAGCAAGCTGGGCGGGACCCACGAAATCAACATCGGCGCTGGAACACTTGCGCGACCCATTGAGGATGTGGTGGCGACCCTTCTCCACGAAATGGTCCATTACTACAACTATGAGCGTGGCGTTCAAGATTGTAGCAGGGGGAACACCTACCACAATCGCAAGTTTAAGGCTGAGGCTGAGGCAAGGGGCTTGGTGGTGGAGCACTCTGACCGCTATGGCTGGAACCGCACTTCACCCAGCGAAACGCTCTTGGACTTCGTGATAGAGAATGGCTTGACCGATATTCTCTTGAACCGAAACGAGGAAAGCGGGTTTGCCATTACAGGGACAGGCACCCACAATGGCTTCCCCATTGGAACGCCCAAGAAGTCCAGCACCCGCAAATACATCTGCCCCTGCTGTGGTATGAGCATCAGGGCGACCAGAGAGGTCAATATCGCTTGTCTGGACTGTAATGAGCAGATGAAGCTTGCTGTGTGAGAGGGGAGGGGCTGGGGTTCGTAAAATGCTGATTATACGAACCCCGAAACCCAGCTTTTTCTACATTTTTGAGCCCCGCCAGCGCGATTACGAAATCTGACGCCTGAAAATACGAACTTTGGAGGAAAAACCGATGAATTATAAGACTAACGCCCTCACCACAGAGCAATACACCGAAATCATAGAAACGATGAAACAGAGCTTCACAGGCTTTTACCCTAATGAGCGTATCGCCACAGCCCTTGTGCTGGAAGGGAACCTGGGCTTGCGTATCAGCGATATTTTGAGGCTACGCCTTGCCGACATCGTGAGAGACGGCGACAGATACCGTCTTGCCATCGTGGAGCAGAAAACAGGGAAGGAGAGGACCTTCACCGTCCCCCTTGTTATCCAACAGTATTTGGAGAACTACGCTTTGCGTAATGGCATAGCCCGCACCGAGAGACTTTTCCCCATTACAGAAAGGGCTGTCCAGAAACAGCTTGCTCTTGTGTGCGACTATCTGGGCTATGAGGGCATATCCACCCACAGCTTCCGCAAGTGGTATGCCACCGAGATTTATAGGAACAATGGGTATGATGTTGCCTTGGTCCAGCGCCTCCTACAACATAGCTCCTCAGCCATCACGCAACGCTATATCGGCATAGAGCCACAGAGGATAGAACAGGCGATAGAAAGCCACGCAAGGCTGATATAAGACCTAATTCTGAAAAAGTGGTTTGCCTTTTGTTAGTTAACTAAAAATTTGATTCTCAGGCTTTTGTTATTCTGCTATAATTAAATAGTACCCAGAAGAGTTTGCATCATGCTACATATGATTCTCTGCTTTCAAAGCGACAAAGGGAGGAACGAGTTTTGAAAAAGTTTGACGAGCTAAAGATAGAATACGATAAAACGCATATGGCTGATAATACGGTGAAGTGCTTTCTTCCTGTACATATGACGCAAGGCAAAATTGAAACAACTCTAGTAAAAAAGAATGGGGACCCAAACGAGCAATACTATAAATGGCAATTCTTAAACTGTTTTGTCGAAGCTGGATTGTGCTCAAAGGACTACATTGGAACCGAAGTGCATTTTCCGAAAGGGAATAAAAACGCTTCCCCCATTAAACTAGATGGGGCTATCTTCGATGATAAAGAATGGTTTACACATTATTCCGCCTTACATACGAAAAAAGATGAAACAAAATGGGACGAGCTTAACTGGCTAAAATCTCATCTCTTGTGTGCTTTAGAGTTCAAAAAAGAAGGTAGTAAAGATATAAAAGGAGTTTTTTCTAGTCAGCTAAAGCCATATATGAGTGAGTCCTCAAAAGATACCGTCTTTGGGATTTTGTACGATGAAGGAAGGCTATATTTATTCAGGTCTAATGGAAAAGCTTTTTTTAGGTTAAGTGATGAGTTCAACATTGAAAATAAAGATAAAGGGGAGTTTTCTCCAACCTTTGATGTGCCTGATGGTTACGATAATCTTCTCTCGTTTGAAGAAATGATTAACTACGAAACAACAAAAGGCATTATTACTGATTATTCTGGTCGAAAGATTAATGATTTAAGCATTATATCGAAAACAGAGTCAAAGAGATTAAATGATGCTCTTTATCAAATACTGCATACGATGGACAAGTGTGGGCTTGTCAATCAAAAGGGATATAATATCCTAATTCAGTTGCTCGCACTAAAAATCTATGATGAAAAAAACAACGCAAGTAACCTCAAGTATTATATTAACCCTAGTGAAGCTTCATATAGATTAATCTCTGAAGATGGATTGCAAGAGTTTTTGAAGAGAATTGAGCAGATTAGGATAAAAGCAAAGTCGCAGTATAAAAAAATCCTGAACGAAAACTATTTCGATAGTAAAAACGAAAACCAAATTAAAGTTGTTATTGAAATAGTACGTCAGTTTCAAAACTATAGCTTTACACATTCTGAAAGAAATAACTTATATCAGCTTGTGTTCTATAAATTTGCATCACAGTTTAGCAAAGCTGATAATGCTCAGTTTATTACGCCTTTACAAATAATTGATTTTATTGTTGACATGGTAAATCCAAAAAGCAATGAAAGCATTATTGACCCTACAGTTGGAATCGCCGATTTTCTTTCAGTCTCTTATGTGAAATCAAATGGGACATTAGATGATAAAAACTTTTTTGGAATTGATATTGATGAAGATATGGTGAAACTTGCCACTCTAAACATGCTTTTGAATGGGGATGGGAATGCAACCATCGAAGTACAATCTGATGGTCTTGGCTCAATAAAATCAAAGTATGATGAAGATGGGAAATTAATAGAACTGCTTCCTAGAACAGAAAAGCAAGACCATAACTATAATGGAAAATGGGATAATAGAGTTGATGGAAAAATATTAAAAAAGTTTGATATTGTATTAACAAATCCTCCTTTTGGGGAAGCTCGTTCTTGGGTTCCTTCTGCCTCCGATATGGGTGTTGCAGAATGCTATGAATTATGGAATAGATATGGTCAGAACAAAATTGATTTAGGCGTCATCTTTCTTGAAAATGCGGTTAGGGTGCTTTCAGAACATGGAAGGATGGCAATAGTTTTATCAAACTCCATTGCTTCTATTGATTCGCATAAAGAAGCTAGACAGTGGTTATGTGAAAACATGCGAATAGTAGCAATAATTGATTTGCCTCCTAATATTTTTGCGGAAGCTGGCGTTTCACCAAGCATTATAATTGCTTACAAGCCAACCGCTAAAGAGCTAAAAGCTCTGAAAGAACACAATTATCAGGTGTTTTCAAAGCAAATAAAGAAAGTTGGTTATGAAGTTAAAACAAAGAACAAGGTGAAGGTTTTTGAAACGAAGTATAAATTAAACATGAATACTTTTGAAAAAGAAATTAACGATGACGGAACGGCGAAGTTAGATGAAGAGTTTTCGGAAACGATTGTTGCTTTTAAGCAATGGTGTAACAAGCAGGAAGATTTATTAAAAAAACTGTTTCTGTAAAATAAGGATTGCGTTATGGGGTATGATTATATAAGCGTTCCACTTTTTACAACGCTGAATGAAATAATTAAAAAAGGATATACTTTGTCAGCGACTCAGTATAAGTCTTTTAATATTCCAAACAAAAATGCCAAGCCATTATCTCGTTTTCTTGATAGAGAATTGAAACGTAGCGATTTGGGAAATGAAGTAGGAAGTGACTGTTATGTTGAAGAATCTGGTTATTCATTTATAAAAACAAAAGCGCTACAACCAGAGTCGTTCTTGCTTGATGTAACAAAGGAATCTGTGCAATGTGTTACCCCTCAAAGTTATATACCTATGACTTTGAAAAAGGGAGATATTCTTATATCCAAAGACAGCAATGTGGGCGAAATAGTTATTCTCGATAAAGACTATCAGAATCACATGCTATGTGGTGGGTTATATCGCTTGCCTGTTACAAAACTAAAATATTATCTATTAGCCATGATAAAAAGCGATGTGTTCAGACAGCAAATTGATTTTCTTGTGCCAAGAGGGTCAACAATTCGGCATGGGAAAACCAAGTTTTTGGATTGCTTAATACCTCTGCCAAACAAAAACTCAAACGAAACGATTTGTTTCGTTGAGTTGTTAATGAGAGCTATTATAAACAAAGAGATTGCAATCAAACAGCGCCATTCCCAGATTCTTGATGAAATACAAACTGAGTTAGTAGGAAATCAATGCAAGAAAGGGTTTGTCTATGAATTGCCTAAAATATCTGAAATAATGGCTTTAGATAGAATGGATTCTGCTTTATATTCAGAAGAGTTCAAAAAGAAAGAGTTTTTGATAACAAATTATAAAAATGGGTACCAATCGCTTACGGAGAAAGGGTATAGGGGGATAAGAGGAACATCTTTAGAGAATAACTTCATAAAGAATAGAATTGACAGTGATGTATTTGTTGAAGGATTCTATAAGCTGATAATTCCAACAAATATTACAAGGTATGGAACAGTTGCTAAAACTACATTTATAGGAACCTCCACAAAGCTTAAAACGATAAAACAAAAGGATATTATCTTTGGAGGCGAAGGCTATGGAAAAGGCAAATCGTTTGTTGTCATAGAAAAAGAAGATAATATCGCTACAAACTATCATGGAATAAGAATAACCAATAAGAAAGAAGAAACCCTGACTTCTATCATATTTGTAAAGTGCATGTTAACTTATTTGCGAGAGCATGGGTTAATTGATAGTTATGGGGTTGGAGGGAATGGGGGACATTTTGCACCAGCATACTTTTATCTAGCAAAGATTCCCAATTTCCCTAATGAAAAGCAATCGGAGATTGCGAAGCTCTATTATAATCCAATGGCAAAATATGACGCTTCGGCATGTAATCTTGATTCATTTATTGAATATGATAATCTATTTAATGAAACTGCGGGGATATATGATTTAGATAAGTCCATGAAACAATTAAAAGCATTACTAGATGATGCCATACGCAATATAGTTGAAGATAGAGAAGTAGCCATTCAATTCTCTTTGGCAACATCAACCAAGAACGAAGATTGATATTATAAATGTGCTGATAAATAAAGAGGATTATTGAGGTATGCCAAGAAAAGGTGAAACATCAAAGAGGAAAGATAAATCTTCCCCCAATAGTGGTATGAAGGGCAATCAAAAAATGAAGCCCTATCTGATTTTACAGATACTCCAACAGGAGACAGATGAAAACCATCTGCTGACTGTGGAAAAAATCATAGATAAGCTCAATCTTTATGGTGTTAAGGCTGAGCGCCGAAGCGTTGGGGAGGATATAAAGGCTATCAACGCTACCTTGTTTCTTTTGTCGGAAAGAAGCTTGGGGGATGACACCCTCACGATAGAAGATGCTATTGCCCTGCTGGAAGAAGATGAGGATATAGAAAAAGCAATCGTCTATGTGAGCAGGAACAAAAACGAGAGAGGCTACTATTTCAAGGGGCGACAATTTGACTATCAAAAAATCCGTCTCTTATCCGAAAGCATTTATTCACTAAAATATCTGTCACAGTCTGAGGCTGACAATTTGGCAGATGTGCTTCGCGCTTATGTAAGCAACTATCAGGCAGATAGCATTAAAAGCACCGCTTTTGTCACAGACCGAGTTAGGACAAGCAATAGTGATATTGTGTTTAGTCTGGATAAAATCGATGAGGCGATGGCTAAGAAGCTGGAAGGGGAAAAGCACGAACCTGAAAAAATCACTTTCACATATTATAGCTATTCCATCTCCGATTTGAAGCAGGAACCGCGCCGACAGGGAAATAAATACAAAGTGAGCCCTTACAAAGTCATTGTTGCCGATGGGAATTACTATCTTTTGGCGTATGATGACAACAAAAAAGATATAAGGACTTTCCGTATAGACAAAATGAAGGGCGTTAATCGCACAGGAGAGCCAAGAGAGGGCAAGGAAGTATTTGAGGCAATCGACCTGAAAAACTTTACCAAACGGCGTTTTGGGATGTTTGGGGGACGGCAAGCATCTGTCCGCATTCGCTGTATAAATCCTCTGCTGGACGCTATGGTGGAGCGATTTGGCACAAAATACGCAACCTACATTAAGCCACCAGATGACCCAAGCCATTTTATTGTTTCCGCAACGGTGGAGGTAAGCGAGCAATTCTTTGGATGGCTCCTTGGCTTTGGTAAAAAGGTGATACTTACAGGCGATGAGGAAACAGTTACAGAATTCAAGGCTTATCTACAAAAAATGAAAGAAACATATATACCGACCCCCAAGGATTAGCGTAATCCTTGGGGCTTTTTCAGTTTATCAAACCTCATCGGCAACAACGCTTTTGAAAACTCACTTTCAAATTGATGAAAAGTTGTTAGAAGTTGTTAGTAAGCTGTTGAAAAATCTATCAAACCTTTGCCATAGGTGAAAAGCTCTGATACCTCATAGACAAGTCATCATCATCTAAATCCAAATAGGCTTCCTCTGTGACTGTCACGCTGGAATGACCAAGTATCTTGCTGAGGGTGTAAATATCCATCCCATTCATTAGGCATCGCTTGGCGAAATTGTTTCTCAGACAATGGGGCGATACCTTTTCGGGGATATTGAAGCGTTGAAGATACTTTGAAAAGCTTGTCTCAAAGCCATGCACCTCTATATGGGTGACGCTGTTCCTGCTGGATGGAAAAACATAGTCTGTTTCGGTGTATCGGTCCTTGAATTGGAGCCACCGCCTCAATACTCTCTCTGTCTTGGGTGAAAAATAGACCACTCTGTCTTTGCGTCCCTTCGTTTCTTCCTCTCTCAGTAAGATTTTATGACCAAACAGGTCCAAATCCGAAACCAATAGCCGACTACACTCCCCCAGCCTCATCCCTGTATCAAATAGCAACACTATCATTGCTAAATCCCTGTGCTCAGAGAAATAGGACTTGTCCAGAGATGTTATCAGCTTTTTGAAACTCTCATCTGATAGAAATTCTTTCGGCTTGTGCTTGTTCTTAAACTGTTTCACATTCTTCATAGGGTTCTTTTTCAGCACATAGCTCTCATCCAGCCAATTAAAGAACACTTTGAGATTGCGGATGTAGTTGTTTATGGTCCCAATGCTGACTATTTGTCGATAATCACGCCGATGCTCAGGATGGTTTGTCTTTTTCTGCTTGTCATTCACATAGAAGGTGTATTTGCCCCTCTGTTGAACATCTGTTATGTATCGCCTAACATCGTTTTCCTTCACCTCATCCACCTTTTCAATTTGTCGTTCTTCTTTACACCATCGCTCAAAAAGACGCAGAGCTTGCTCGTAGCTCTGCATCGATTTGGGCCTCAACTGTTTGCTTTGGCAATAGACCATAAACTCATCTATCTGCCAGTCGAAGGTCAAATTGGTCATAAAATAGCCCCTTTTCATAGGTATTTTGTGACCCAACTAATCATAAAAGTTAGTTGCTTTCTGTGAAAAAGTTAGTTGCTTTTAGGGGCAAGTTTCAGTGACACTTTCAAGTATTAGTTGCCTTGCCCCTCTCAAAAAACCCAGACTTTATCCCGCCTTTTTCCCCTGCTCCTCCATCAACAGCTTGTCCGCCACCAGGGCGATGAATTCGCCATTGGTGGGCTTGTCGTTCTTGCCGTAGATGTTGTAGCCGAAGAGGGCGTTGAGGTTCTCGATCTTGCCCCGGGTCCAGGCCACCTCGATGGCGTGACGGATGGCCCGCTCCACCTTGCTGGGGGAGGTGTCGAAGCGCTTGGCGATGCCCGGGTACAGCTCCTTGGTGATCCGGTTGATGAGATCCGGGTCGTTGTACACCAGGCGGATGCCCTCCCGCAGGTAATGATAGCCCTTGATGTGGGCCGGGATCCCCGCCACCAGGAAGATGGCCGTCACCTTCTCCTCGAAGGACCGGTGGGTGGGGGCGTAGGGCATGACGCCCCCTTTCGCCGGCTCTCCTTCCAGCGTCTCCAGCAGACGTTTTGAGATGGTGTCCGGGTCCACGGGCTTCACCATATAGTATCGGGCGCCCAGGGCGCAGCAGCGGCGGACCATGGCCTCGTTCTTCAACGCGGAGATCACCACCACCGCCGGCGCGGGGTCCAGGGGCAGCACCGACAGCTGCTCCAGCACCGCCAGCCCGTCCGCGTTGGGCATGATCAAATCCAGCGTCATCACGTCGTAGGTCTTTTCCCGAAGCTTCTTCAGGGCCTCCCGGCCGTCCTGGGCCGTGTCCACCTCCGAAAACCGGTCCTGACTCAGCAGATACCCCTTCACGCTCTCGGTGAACTGGGTGTTGTCGTCGATCAAAAGTGCTTTGTACTTTACCATGTTCCTTCCTCCTTCGCTGTGCTTCGATTGTACCATCCCCTTTTCCAAAGGGTTAGAGTGCAAATTCAGCGACCTCTGGCGAATGGATAGCGAATAAAGGAGGTATATATAGATGTCCCTTTTTGCATGCTAAAACGCCTCCTGTCGTTAGTATCGACGGGAGGCGTTGTCATTTGTTTTTCTTGCGCTTCTCTTTTTTGGGCGATTTTTTCTTCTGCCTGAAGAGAAAAAGCCGCAATAGGAAGCTTTCAATCCTTCCTTCTGAATCGGGGCAGCCAGTAGTCCCTGCCGTACACCAGGGCCTCCGCCAGCAGGCACACGGGCACGGCGGCGAACACGTCCACGGCCGAGTGCTGCTTCACGAAGCAGACGGACAAACATACGCCCAGGACGAAGGCGGTCAGCAGGGCCTTTCCCCACCCGGGCAGGGCTCTGTCCTTGAGGCCCGCGGACAGGATCCCCAGGGAATAGGCCACGTGGAGGCTGGGGCAGACGCCGGTGCTGGTGTCGAAGGAATAGATGAAGGCTATGACCGCCGTGAGGAGGTTCTCCCGGGGGAAGACCTCGGGCCTGAGGTCCTGGCGGGTGGGCCAAAGGATGTAGCAGACCATGGCCACGGCCTGGGTGATCATGATGAAGGTCTGGATCGATCTAAACCGGGGCACGTCGAAGAGGAGCGTGTACAGCAGGCTCCCGAACACCAGCGCGTACCAGCCCACATAGAACAGCACGAACCACTCGTTGAAGGGGATAAGATCGTCCAGCGCGCAGTGTACGGGCGTGCATCTTTCCGCGGGGATCAGGTTCTCCGTGATGAAATACAGGCAGAAATAGACGATCCAGCCCCCCAGCAGCTTTAGATGACTGAATCGGGGCTCGTTCAGCTTCCTCAGGGAAAATCCCCGGTAATCGTAGATCTGTCTCTTCATTTGGAATATACCTTCAGGGGGATATTCTTGGGATACTCGCCCTTGGGGATGTTGGGATAGGGCACCACGGTATGCTCCGGCAGGGCTACGGCCATGGCGGTGACAGCGTCCATCAGGGCGCTCGAGATGCGGGCGCGTTCGGCGTCCGGGGGGTTGGCGGGATCGTAGCGGACGGGCTCGCCGAAGTACAGGGTCCCCAGGGCCGGGGCCACGTACAGGGGTACGAAGGCCAGAGCCTTGCCGGTCTGCCGGTGGTACATGCGGCCCAGGTCCGCGAACCGGTCCCGGAAGGCGTGGACCACGTTGTTGTGCTCGTCGTAGCACTCGGGGAAGATCACCAGCCGATCCCCGTCCCGAAGCTTCTGGGCGCTCTCCCGGAAGGTGGCGAGGGCCCGGGCGTCGTGGTACACGGCCACGGTGTGGGCGTTGTTAAACACGCACACGCTGAGGGGCACGATCAGATGGCTCAACAGCTTATAGAACCAGCGGACGGCCTCGGGCTTGCCCGACCAGAAGTCCCGATAGGCGTAGGCGGCCACGTCCTCCCGGTGCATCATCTCCCCGGCGCACCAGACCCAGTGCCGCCCGGGGGTGTAGAGCTCGGCGGCGATGGGCCCGTACATCTGGGCGTGGTTCCCCACGACGACGCAGGGGCCCTCCGGCAGCTTTTCGGCGCCGGACAGCTTCCATTTGGGGGAAAAGAGCCAGACGCCGAACCGGATCAGTCGATACGCGAAAGAGGTGGGCTTGTCGCCCACCTCCGCTTTTTTCAAAGACGGCGCGCTCATTGTACGCCTACGCCCGCGTAGTTGTCCTCATAGAACACGGCGGCGTTGCGGGCCTCGCTGAGCCAGTCCTCCTGGATGACGCTCCACTCCTCGGCCTGCCGGTCCACCAGGGCGGCGGCGGTATAGGCCTCCGGGTCGTCCTCAAAGGACGCTTCTCCGGCGGGCAGATCGCCGAGGCGCTTGACCAGATAATAGGCGTCCCCCACCTGCAGCAGTTCGGAGACCTCGCCCTCCTGCAGCGCGCAGGCGGCGGTCCACACCTGCTCGGACCAGTCGGCGTCCTGGGCCTTGGTGTAGAAGATCACGTACCCGTCGGCGTAGTTATGATACCCCACCACACCGGTGAGGTCCGCGTATTTGTCGTAGGCGTCCCGCATGTCCATGCCGGCCAGCACGTCGGCCCGGACCTTTTGGGCGTTTTCCAGGATCGCCTGGAACATGCCGGCGTTCTGGGCCTGCAGCTCCTGATACCGGGTCAGGATCTCGGCCTGCCGGTCCTCGTCCAGACCCCGCAGCACCAGTTTCCCGTACTCCGCCTCCAGGTTGGTCATCTCCAGCTCGTTGGCGGCATAGGCGGCGCTGTCATCGTCGTTGACGTTGAAGGAGATCACCTGCATCCGGCTGAATCCCTCGGGCGTATACAGGGCGGGCGTGTCCGATTCACCGGTGCGATAGGCGTCGTACTGGCTCTTGAAATAGGTGTAGTCCTCCTCGAAGCTCTCCTTCTGATTGGCAAGCTCCGTGTCGAACCAGGCCCGGGCCTGCTCCTCGGTGACGGTGACGCCCTTGTTGAAGGCCTCCTGCAGCATCTCGGTCAGGGCGTTCTCCTCATAGGAAGCGGTCAGCTCCTCCAGCCACTGACTGAAGGGATAGCCGAAGTAGTCCGCCACCTCCTGCTCCAGGATCTCCCGGGCCTTCAATGCCAGCTCCGCGGCGCCGGCGTCCTCGCCGAGCTCGCTCTTGGCGTCCTCCAGATAGTCCCCGGCGTACTCGACGATGAGCTCCTCCACCTCCCGGGCCACCTCGACCTTCTTCTCCTCGGAAAGCTCGATGCCCATCTGCTGGGCCTTCCAGGGCAGCACCTTGGCGGTGAGCAGGTCCTCGATGATCATGTCCCGATACTGCTTGATCTCCTCGGCGGTGGTGGGAGCGGCCATGCCGTAGTAGCCCATATACTCCACGATGGTATTGTAGCTGCTGCGGACCTCGCCCACGGTGACGGTGAAGTCGCCCAGCGTAAAAGCGGGCAGGGCGTCCGTTTCGCTGGTATCGGCCGGTTCCCCGGCGTCAGCGGCGGCCGTCGTGACGGCGGCGGGCTGCGTCTCCGCCTTCTCCGCCTTCTCCGCCTTTTCCAGGCACCCCGCCGTGCTCAGGATCATCAGCGCGCACAGCAGCAGCGCAAAAAGTTTGTTCCTCACGTTTCCTGTATCCTTTCTTCTGTATGCTTCGCCCCATTATACCCTCTCGTCCGGCCGGTTGCAATCCGCCAGAATGGAAAGAAATTGTGGCAGTTTTTTTACGAATTCGTCTGCGCTGCGGCCCTTCACGGCGATCTCCACCGCCGCCGGGTCCCCCGCAAGGAGCCGTGCCCCCTGTTCGTTGGACAGGGCCAGTAGGAGCCTACCCCCGTCGGGCCGGGCGCTTTTGTCGTATTTCATGCTGACCTTCCCCGGCTTCACCGTCACGGACAGGAACCCGGCCCGGGCGCCCAGATGCTTGATGAGGCTCAGGCGCATAAGCCGCTCCACGCTGTCGGGGAGGTCGCCGTAGCGGTCGGTGAACTCGTCGTACATATCGTCGAACGTGCCCTGATCCTCGATCTCGGCGATGCGCTTGTACATGGCCATCCGCTGCAGCTCCCCGTTCACGAATCCCTTGGGTACGTAGGCGTCCCCGGGGGCGTCCACAGCCGTGTCGATCAGAGGCGCGGCCTCCCGGCCCGTTTCCTCATCCACCGCCTGGCGGATGAGCTTGCAGTAGTATTCGTACCCCACGTCGGAAAGATGCCCGTGCTGCTCCGCGCCCAGAAGGCTCCCGGCGCCCCGGATCTCCAGATCCCGCATGGCCAGCCGGTAGCCGGCCCCGAACTGGGTGAACTCCCGCACCGCCAACAGCCGCTTTTGAGCCACCTCGGACAGGGACCGGCTTTGGGGCACGGTGAAGTAGGCGTAGGCGATCCGGTTCGACCGTCCCACCCGGCCCCGGAGCTGGTAGAGCTGGGCAAGGCCCAGCTTGTCCGCGTCCAGGACCACCAAGGTGTTGCAGTTGGGGATGTCCACGCCGCTCTCCACGATGGTGGAGCACAGGAGCACGTCCGCCTCCTTATGGATGAACGACAGCATGGCCTGCTCCAGCGCGTGCTCGTTCATCTGCCCGTGGGCCATGAGGAACCGGGCTTCCGGCACCAGCTCCTGGAAGTGGGCGAGGGTGCTCTCCATGCCCAGGACCTTGTTGCTGATCAGGAAGCACTGGCCGCCCCGGCCCAATTCCCGCCGGATGGCGGCGGCGATCTGCGCGTCGGTGTATTCCACCACGTAGGTCTGGACCGGGAACCGGTTCTCCGGCGGCGTCTCGATGACGGACACGTCCCTGACCCCGGTCATGGCCATGTTCAGGGTCCGGGGAATGGGCGTCGCCGTCATGGTCAGCACGTCCACCTGGCTGCGCATGGCCTTGATCTGCTCCTTGTGGTTCACGCCGAAACGGTGCTCCTCGTCGATGATGAGCAGGCCCAAATCTTTAAACTTCACGTCTTTGGCCAGGAGCGCGTGGGTGCCGACGACCACGTCCAGCTCCCCGGCGGCCAGGGCTTTCTTCACGTTTTCCCGCTCCTTGGGGGTCTGGAACCGGGAGAGGCAGCCCACGGTCACGGGGAACGCGGCGAATCGCTCGGCGATGGTGGCGAAGTGCTGCTGAGCCAGTATGGTGGTGGGCGCCAGGAGCGCCGCCTGCTTCCCGTCCTGGACCGCCTTGAAGGCCGCCCGGATGGCCACCTCCGTCTTGCCGTAGCCCACGTCTCCGCAGAGGAGCCGATCCATGGGTCGGCGGCTCTCCATGTCCGCCTTCACCTCCCGGATGCACCGAAGCTGGTCCGGGGTCTCCTCGTAGGGGAAGGTGGATTCCAGCTTCCGCTGCCAGGGGGTGTCGGGGGCATAGGCGAAGCCCTGGATGGAGGCGCGCCTGGCGTACAAGGCCGCCAGGTCCACCGCCAGCTTCTTCGCTGCCGCCCGGGCCTTCTGCACCTTCTGCTGCCACTCGCCGCCCCCCAGCTTGCTGAGGGTGGGCGCCGCGTCCTCCCCGGACGAACCCATGTATTTCTGGATGCGGTCCAGCTGGTCCGTGGGGATATAGAGCTTGTCGCCGCCCTTGTAGAGGAGGAGCAGATAGTCCCGGGTGCTGTTTTCCACGGTGAGCTGCTCCACGCCCACGAACCGGCCCACGCCGTGGGCCTCGTGGACCACGTAATCCCCCACGGTGAGGTCGGAAAACTTGAGCCCGCTTTTCTTTTTGCGGGGCCGGGACAGGCGCTTGCCGAAGAGCTCCGCCCCGGTGAGCACCAGGAGCTTCTGCGCCGGGCACAAAAAGCCCCGGGGCAGGCTTTCCCGCAGGATCAGCACCTCGCCGGGCTCCACGTCCCGGTTCAATTCGTCGCTGACGCCGCAGCGGATCTCGTCCTGCAGGCTGCCGAGGAGGGCGTCGGCGCTTTCGCCGCCGTATAAAAGGGCGCTGCCGCCGGACTGCCGGAACCGCTTCAGCTCCCGAACGAGCTCTCCCATGTCGCCCAGGTACATGGGCGCGCCTTCCAGGGTGAACTTCACCCGCATCCTGTGCTCCAGATCCCGGCTGGTGCGGAACAGGGAATAGACCGCCGCCGTCCGCCGGGTGTTCAGCACACCGTCGAGATACCCGTCCTCCCGCAAGAGCTTCGCCTGCCGGGGGTGGCCCTCGCCTCGCTCCAGCATGGCGGTGACGGACTCCAAAAACAGGGTATGGGCCGTCCGGCCCTCCTCCGTCACCCGATCCGGCTCGATCACCAGCTTGAAGCAGTCCTTGGGCAGATAGTCGTCCAGGGAGGCTTCCTCCTCATACAGAAGGGGCAGCAGCACGTCCGCGCCCAGGGTGGGCCGTTCGTCCGCCCAGTCCTCCCGCTCCCGATCGAAGCCCGCCCGATCGCCCAAAGCCTTCAGCGCCCGGCGGACCCGGGTCCCGGGCTGGGGCGTCTCGAAGGCCGGCGGGAGCAGCACCCGGTCCGTCTGACGGATGGACCGCTGGGTGGCTACGTCGAACCAGCGGAGCTGGTCCACCTCATCGTCGAAAAACTCGATCCGGCAGGGGTCCTCCCCCTGGGGCGGGAACACGTCCAAAATGTCACCTCTGAGGGCCGCCTGGCCGGGGCCCTCCAGCATATCCACCCGCTCGTAGCCCGCCGCCACCAGATCAAAAAGCAGGGCGCGGGGCTGCAAAACGTCCCCCCGCTTCACCACCTTCACCTGGGAGATGAAGGCCTCCGGCGGGGCCAGCCGCTCCATGAGCGCCCCTGCGCAGGAGACGATCAGGGTGGGCACGCCCAGCACCAGCCGGGACAGGACCCCCAGCCGCTGGCTCCGGCGCTCCGGGGCCGCGGCCTGCACGTGGACCAGCGGCAGCTCCCGGGGCAGAAAGGGCAGGGCGTCGGGCCGATAGGCCTTGATTTCATTGTACAGTTCAACGGCCGCCGCCTCGGTGTCCAGGATCACCAGCGCGGTCCTGTCCTCGCCGAGGGCCGCGAACACGGGCGCCCGGGCAGCGTCGGGCAGGGAAAAGACCGCCGCGGGGCCCCTTCCCTCCTTCAATCCCGACAGCAGCTCTGCGACCGCCGGGTCCTTCTTCAGTTGTGCGATCAGCCGATCCGTCATTCTTCCGCCTGACTCTGGCGCGGGTTTTTCTCGTGGCGCTTGTTGAAGCGGCTCTGCGCCCCCTCCACGTCTCCCTTCACGATGAGCGCCGCCGCGTCCGCCGCCTTCTCGTAGGCTTCGGCCAAAACGACCTGCTCCTCCTTGCCGGGCCGCTTGAGCACATAGTCACGGAGCTGCAAGCTCACGTCCTGGCCCGCGCCGATGCGGATGCGGGGAAAATTCTCGGAATTGAGGCAGGCGATGATGTTCCTCAGGCCGTTGTGGGTGCCCGCCGAGCCCTTAGCCCGGATGCGCAGGCTCCCGCAGGGCAGGTCCACGTCGTCGCAGAGGACCAGCAGCTTTTCCGGCGGCAGCTTATAAAAGTGCATGACCTGCTGGATGCAGTCGCCGCTCAGATTCATATAGGTTTGGGGCTTCACCAGGATCACCCGCTCGCCGTTCAGCTCGCCTTCGCCCAGAAGGCCGGAGAACTTCTTATCCTTGATCTTCACGCCGATCCGCTGGGCGATCACGTCCAGGGCCATAAAGCCGATATTGTGCCGGGTCTTCCGGTAGCTTAGGCCCGGATTGCCCAGGCCCGCGATCACAAACATATCTTTTCTCCTTATAAGGGTTTCTTGTTGGGGGTCCCGGCCTTCCGGGGGTATTGCTTCGGCGTGGGCGCGATCTTGTCCGCGAAGATCAGACACCGCTTGCCCAGGGAGGAATCCAGTTCCACGGTCCTGAGCTGCACGTGGAGCAGAAAGGCCGCCGATTTGGCGTTTAGAAGCTCCTCCGCAGCGTCGCCCTTGTAGGCGACGGCCGTGCCATGGACCTTCACGAAGGGAGTGGTCAATTCGAGGAGGACCGGCAGATTGGCCACCGCCCGGGAGAGCGCCATGTCGTACCGCTCCCGATAGAGCCTGTTCTGGCCCAGATCCTCCGCCCGGCCGTGGACCAGTTCCGCCTTCAGACCCAGCTCTTTCAATAGAGCGTCCAAAAAGGTCAGCCGCTTTTGCAGGCTGTCCGCCAACGTCAGCTCCAAACCCGGCTCCATGATGAGCAGGGGCACGCCGGGGAATCCGGCGCCCGTGCCCACGTCGATCACCGCCATGCCCGGTTTCAAATAGGGCAACGCCGCCAGGGAATCGGCAAAGTGCTTCTCGGCGACCTCCACCGGGTCCGTGATGGCGGTCAGGTTCATCCTCTCGTTCCATTCCGCCAGGAGCCGGTGATAGATCTCGAACCGGTCCAAAGCCTCGTCCCCCGCCTGGGGCAGGGCTTTTTTCAGTATGTCCCGCAAATCGCTCACAGCATCCCCCGTTTCTGGGCCACCAGCAGTACGCTCACGTCCGCCGGAGACACCCCCGATATCCGGGAGGCCTGACCGATGTTCGCGGGCTTGACCCCGTTCAGCTTCTGCCGGGCCTCCAAGCGAAGGCCGGACAGACTGTTGTAATCAAAATCGGCGGGCAGCGCCAGCTCTTCCAGGCTTCGCATGCGCTCCACCTCCCGCCGTTCCTTCTCGATATACCCGTCGTACCGGGTCATCACGTCGATCTGCTCCAGGGTCTCCCGATCCAAGGGGTCCAAATCGTCCCCGTAAAGGGACAGCAGGCCCGTATAGCTGACCCCGGGCCGCTTCAACAGCTCGAACAGCCTGGCCCCGTCGTGGGGCACGGTCTCGCCCACGCTCTCCAGGTATGCTCTAAGCTTCTCGTCCGCCGGGACCCGTCGATCCAGCTTCGCCCGGGCGGCCGCCACCTTCTCCCGCTTGCGCAGGAGCTTTTCATATCGCTCGTCCGAGACGAGTCCCGTGCACCGGGCCTTCTCGGTGAGCCGCTCGTCCGCGTTGTCCTGCCTGAGGAGCAGCCGGTATTCGCACCGGGAGGTCATCATCCGATAGGGCTCCGGCGTACCCTTGGTGACCAGATCGTCCACCAACACCCCCAGATACCCCTCGTCCCGGCCGATGCGGAAGGGTTCCTCCCCCTTCACGTACAGGGCGGCGTTGACCCCGGCGTAGAAGCCCTGGGCTGCGGCCTCCTCGTAGCCGGAGCTGCCGTTGATCTGGCCCCCGCAGAAAAGGCCGGGAATATGCTTCACCATCAGGCTCAGATCCAGGGATTGGGGGTCCAAACAGTCGTACTCGATGGCGTAGCCGTAGCGCATGACCCGGGCCCGTTCGAGGCCGGGAATGGTGTGGAGCATGGCCTCCTGCACGTCGGCGGGCAGGCTGGTGGAGAGGCCCTGGACGTACATCTCCTGGGTGGTCCGGCCCTCGGGCTCGATGAAGAGCTGGTGCCGGTCCTTGTCGGCGAACTTCACCACCTTGTCCTCGATAGAGGGGCAGTAGCGGGTGCCCGTGGCGTGGATGCGGCCCGCGTACAGGGGGGACCGGTCCAAATTGTCCAGGATGATCCGGTGTGTGTCCAAATTGGTATAGGTGAGCCAGCACCGATCCTGCTGCAGATGCAGCTCTCCGTGGAGGAAGGAGAAGGCGGGCGTGGGCTCGTCCCCCTCCTGGACCGCCATCTTCGAAAAGTCCAGAGTGTCCCGCTTCACCCGGGGCGGGGTGCCGGTTTTGAACCGTCTCAAGGGGATGCCCAGGCGGCTGAGGTTCCCGGACAGGCCCTCGCTTCGGAGCATGCCCGCGGGGCCGCTTTCCCGGACGAATTCGCCGATCAGAATACGGCTCTTCAGGTACACGCCCGTGCACAGGACCGCCGCCCGGCAGGGATAGCAGAAGCCCTCCGCCGTGACGACGCCCGAGATGCGGCCGCCCTCGGTGGCAAAGTCCACAGCCTCGCTTTGGATGACGGTCAGGTTGTCCTCGTTTTCCAGCGCGGCCTTCATGCGCTCGTGGTAGCGGCGCTTGTCCATCTGCGCCCGGAGGGAATGGACCGCGGGGCCCTTGCCCGTGTTCAGCATGCGCATCTGGATGAGGGTGTCGTCGGCGGCCAGGCCCATCTCCCCGCCCATGGCGTCCAGCTCCCGGACCAGGTGTCCCTTGCCGGTGCCGCCGATGGAGGGATTGCAGGGCATCATGCCGATGCTGTCCAGGTTCAGCGTGAGCAGGGCCGTCTTCAGGCCCATGCGTGCCGATGCCAGGGCCGCCTCGCAGCCCCCGTGGCCCGCGCCGATCACCACGCAGTCGAAACGCTCCCCCAAGAGGGGCTTGATTGTCAATCCGTCTGTCATATGCGCATACTCCTATGTATAGCAGTATAGCATAGCGCACCAAATTCTACAATGTTCCTGTTTGCCAAAACGGAAAAATCTGGTATACTGTATCTATCTATTTGGAGGTTTGAACGATGAGCAGAATGAGCATCCTGAACGCCCCCGGTCAGCAGACGGAGGGCTTCTGCATGGTGAAGAGCGCCGCGCTCCGTACGGACAGCAAGGGCGGGTCCTATATGGATTTGGTGCTGGCGGACGCCGGCGGCGAATGTGTGGCGAAGATCTGGAACTACGGCCCCTCCATGGGCATGTTCGAGCCGGAGGACATCGTGAAGGTCCGGGGCACGGTCACCATCTGGAAGGACAGCGAGCAGCTGAAGATCGAGCGCATCCGCCAGGCCAACGAGTCGGACGAGGTGGACATGTCCAGGATCGTCCCCTGTTCGCCCCAGGACCCGGCCGCGGCCTACGAGATCCTGTGGCGGGAGACGGAAAGCTTCAAAGACGCCGATCTTAAGCGCCTGGTCCAGTATCTCATGAAGGAGCACAAGCGGGAGATGCTGTACTATCCCGCCGCCGTGAAGCTCCACCACGCCACCCGGGGCGGCTTTTTGGAGCACACCCTGAACGTGGTCTCCATGGGCAAGGCCGTGGCCGCCCGGTATCCGGAGCTGGACGGGCAGCTGATCGTGGCCGGAGCCATCCTCCACGACATCGGGAAGCTCACGGAGCTGGACACGGGCAAGCTGGGCGTGGCCTCCGCCTACACCGCCGAAGGGCAGCTGCTGGGGCACATCAACATCGGCATGGCCGAGGTCCGGGCGGCAGCCGAGCTGCTGCAGGTGCCTGGGGAGACGGCCATGCTCCTGGAGCACATGCTCCTCTCCCACCACGGGCAGCCGGAGTTCGGATCGCCGAAGCTCCCCATGTTCCCTGAAGCCGAGGTCCTCTCCACCCTGGACCGGCTGGACGCTCAGCTCTTCGAGATGTTCACGGCCCTGGACGGCGTGGTGAAGGGCGGCTTCTCCGAGCGCCAGTGGGCGTTGGACAACCGCCAGCTCTATCAGCACGGGCGGAAAAGCTGAAAACGAGCAAAAAGCAAGCCCCTTTCCTTCGGGAGAGGGGCTTTCGTTTATTTGCGTTTTTTGCTCTTGGTCAGTTCGAAGCTTTGATGGAGAAGAAACCGAAGCCGGTCGTCGTCCGCGGAGCCGTCCAGAATGACCGTGATCCAGTGGACCTTGCTCATGTGGTACGCGGGAAAGATGCCCGGCTCGCCCCGCAGCATGCCGGAGAGGACCGGATCGCACTTCAGGTTCACCGCGTCCACCTCGCCGGGTTCACCGGGGTAGGCATAGCGGCGCGGAATGGGCATGGAGAGGGCGAACCACTTCCGGTTGTCCCCATGGCGGAACACGGCCCCTTCCGGCGAATCCAGCCAGGGATAGTCCGGCGTCACGCCGTATTCCTTTTCGATGCAGGTGAACAGCTCTTCCTTCGTCATGGTTTCACGTGAAACATTATTCCTCGACGCCCAGGATGGCGTCGCAGATGTTCATCAGATCGTCCCGTGAGAAGTAGGAGATGATGATCTTGCCCTTCTCCTGATCCCCCTCGATGGCCACCTTGGCCCGAAGCTTGCTGCGAATGGCGCTGGCCGTCCGGCGGACCTCCGGGTCCATGCGGCGGCTGACCTTCTTCCGGGGCAGGGCGTCCAGCCGCACCGCCTCCTCCAGCTGCCGCACGCTCCAGCCCTCCCGGACCGCCTTCTGCGCCAGCCTCTCCGCCTTCTCGGGATCGTCCAGGCCCGCCAGCATCTTTCCGTGCCCGGCGGACAGGGCCCCGCTCTTCAGCATCCCCTGGACGCTCTCCGGAAGGTTCAAAAGCCGCAGGGCGTTGGTCACCGCAGGCCGGCTCCGGCCGATGCGGCTGCTGACCTCCTCCTGGGTCAGGTTGTGCTGCACCATCAGAAACCGGATGGCCGCCGCTTCCTCCACAGGGTTCAAGTCCTCCCGCTGGAGGTTCTCGATGAGGGACACCTCCTGGAGTTCGTGCTCCTCCTTGTCCGTGATGACCGCGGGCACGGCCTTCAGACCCGCCAGCCGGGCCGCCCGATACCGCCGCTCCCCGGCCACAATGGTGTACCGGCTCCCCTGCCGATAGAGGATCAGGGGCTGAACGATGCCGTGGGTTTTGATGGACGCGGCCAGCTCGGAGAGCTTCTCCTCGTCGAAGGTCTTTCGGGGCTGATCCGGATTGGTGTCTATATCGTAGACGGAAACCTCCTGCAGACTCGCCGGGCTTTTCCCCGGCTCGAAGCTTTCCAGCAGGGCGTCCAGGCCCCGTCCCAACCCTTTCTTGTTCGCCATACCCATACCTCCTTACGCTTTCTCCACCAGTTCCGCCGCCAACGTCCCGTAAGCCGCCGCCCCGGTGCTCTTGGGGGCGTAGAGACTGATGGGCAGGCCGAAGCTGGGGGCCTCCCCCAGCCGCACGGACCGGGGAATGATGGTGTCGTATACCTTGTTCTTAAAGAACCGCTTGACCTCGCCCACCACCTGCTGGGAAAGGTTGGTCCTTCCGTCGTACATGGTGAGCACCACGCCCTCCACCTCCAGACGGGGGTTCAGGTTCCGGCGGATGAGCTTCACCGTGTTCATGAGCTGGGAGAGGCCCTCCAGGGCGTAGTATTCGCACTGGATGGGCACCAGCAGGGTGTCCGCCATGGTCAGGGCGTTCAGCGTCAACAGGCCCAGGGACGGAGGGCAGTCCACGAAGATGTAGTCGAACCGGTCTCGGACGGGGGCGACGGCGTTCTTCAGCCGCTGCTCCCGGGCCAGCAGGTTCACCAGCTCCACCTCGGCACCGGCCAGCTCCATGCGGGAGGGCAAAAGCTTCAGCGTGTCGATCATGGTGTCCCGGATGGCCTCCGCCGCATCCACGTCGTTGATGAGCACGTCGTAGACGGAGTATTCCAGCCGGTTCTTGTTCACGCCCAGGCCGCTGGTGGTGTTCCCCTGGGGGTCTATGTCGATGAGCAGCACCCGCTTGCCCAGCTGAGCTACGCAGGCGGACAGATTCACGGCGGTGGTTGTCTTGCCCACGCCGCCCTTTTGATTGGCGATGCAGATGATCTTAGCCAAGGATCGTTCTCCTTTTATGTCGATTGTCGGCATCAGTATACCGTACCCCGGTGGAAATTGCAAGGCATTGATCCCCGAGGACCACCTCATCCACTGCAAGCGGTCCCCCTTCCCCTCAAGGGGAAGGCAGCAATGTTTCACGTGAAACATATAAAAAGAGGGCGGCTGCCGCCGCCCTTCGGGTCGATTCGCTTACTGGTCGCCGCCGTCCCCGGGGCCGCCTGCGTCGCCTGCCTCGGCAGGGCCGCTGACTTCGCTCACCGCCTGTGCGGCCCCTGTCAGCTCCGTGGCCTCGGCCACTTCCTCCAGGGGCTCGTCCGACAGGGTGCCGGTCTCCGGCTGGGTCGGCAAAGGCTCGTCCGCCTTCTCCTTCTTCTTGTCCACCTGCTCCATGGGGTCCACGGGCAGGGGCGCCGTCTCGGGCCGATCCGCCGGCTCCGGCTCCGGCGCGGATTCCGGTTCGGGTGCGGGTGCGGCGGCGGGCTCGAAATCGTTGACCGCCCGGCGGCTCCTGATCAGCAGATACACGCCGAAGGCCAGGATGAACAGGGAGATGAACTGGCTGGTGGACAGGGGTCCCACGTTCCCCCGGTAGTCCGCCCGGAAGAATTCGATGACGAACCGCCACACGGCGTAGATCGTCATATACAGGCCCGTCACCACGCCCCGGCGGGGTTTCTTCAAATAGACCGCGATCAGCACGGCGGACAGGATCACCAGGAAGATCGCCTCCATGATCTGGGTGGGCAGCCGGGACACCCCGTCCAGCACCACCGCGCAGGGACCCGTGTATTCCATGCCGTAGCAGCATCCGGCCATGAGGCAGCCCACCCGGCCGCCGGCGTGGGCTAGGCAGAAGCAGGGAGCCATCAGGTCCGTAAAGGTGATCATGTTCTTCTTCGTCTTGCGGCTCACCAGGAACAGCCCCAGCAGCCCGCCCAGGAGCCCGCCGTAGAACACCAGTCCGGCGGAGATGAGGTCCCAGAGCTCCCGCCAGCTGTGGGGCATCTTGGGCGGCTCCACGATGAAGTACAACACTTTGGCGCACAGGAACCCCAGCAGGATGGCCCAGATCAGGGCGTCCAGCAGGTTGTCCTCGGAAAGGGGCGACCCTTTCTTGCGGAGCTTGAACACGGCCAGCAGGGCGAAAACGGTCCCCACCATGGTGCACAGCCCGTACATAGGCAGGGAAAGGCTCCCGATATGAATGAATGGATGCATGGATTTCTCGGCCTCCCGGGGTTTTTTTGCATCTTATCACACTTGGGGTCCCTTGTAAAGTTTGTTGACAAAAGCTCACAAAGGTTATACATTTATAGTTCAGGAATGTATCGTTTATTTGCAGGAGGTTTCTATGGCAAACGTCTACGATCCCAAGGTCATCGAACCGAAGTGGCAGGCCCGCTGGGCGGCGGAAAAGGCCTTCGAGGCCACCGAGGACTACACCAAGCCCAAGTTCTACGGCCTGGTGGAGTTCCCCTATCCTTCCGGCGCGGGCATGCACGTGGGCCACATCAAGGCCTACACCAGCCTGGAGGTCATCTCCCGCAAGCGCCGCATGGAGGGCTACAACGTGCTGTTCCCCATGGGCTTCGATTCCTTCGGTCTGCCCGCGGAGAATTACGCCATCAAGACCAACACCCATCCCCATATCATCACCACCCGGAACGTGGAGCACTTCAAGGATCAGATGAAGCGGGTGGGTTACTCCTTCGATTGGTCCCACGAGATCTCCACCTCCCTGCCCGACTACTACAAGTGGACCCAGTGGATCTTCCTCAAGATGTTTGAGCACGGGCTGGTGTTCCGGGCCAAGACCCAGGTGAACTACTGCCCCCACTGCAAGGTGGTCCTCTCCAACGAGGATTCCCAGGGCGGCAAGTGCGACGTGTGCCACAGCGACGTCATCCAGCTCCCCAAGGACGTGTGGTATCTGAAGATCACCCAGTACGCCGACCGGCTCCTTTCCGGCCTCGACACGGTGGATTATCCCGATTCCATCAAGCAGCAGGAGATCGAGTGGATCGGCAAGTCCACGGGCGCCTTCGTAAACTTCGCCATTCAGGGCATGCCCGAAGCGCTGGAGATCTACACCACTCGCTGCGACACCCTCTACGGCGTCACCTTCATGGTCATGGCCCCCGAGCATCCGCTGCTGGACAAGTATAAGGATCGGATCGAAAACTGGGACGAGGTGGAGGCCTACCGGGCGGAGTGCGCCAAGAAGACCGAGTTCGAGCGGACCCAGCTGGTCAAAGACAAGACCGGCGTGCGGCTGAAGGGCTTCACCGCCGTCAATCCGGTCAACAATAAGGAGATCCCCATCTTCATCGCGGACTACGTGATGATGGGCTACGGCACCGGCGCCATCATGGCCGTCCCTGCCCACGACGAGCGGGACTGGGAATTCGCCCGTAAATTCGGCGTGGACATCATCCCCGTCATCGAAGGCGGCGACATCGAAAAGGCCGCCTATACCGGCAACGGGCCCATGATCAACTCCGACTTTTTGAACGTCTACGACAACAAGAAGGACTCCATCGCGGCCATGCTCGCCTATCTGGAAAAGAAGGGCATCGGCCACAAGGGCGTCCAGTATAAGATGAAGGACTGGGCTTTCAACCGCCAGCGGTACTGGGGCGAGCCCATCCCCCTGATCCACTGCCCCAAGTGCGGCACCGTGGGCGTGCCCTATGATCAGCTTCCGCTGACCTTGCCCGACGTGGAGAACTTCGAGCCCGGCACCGACGGGCAGAGCCCCCTGGCCCGTATCGACAGCTTCGTCAACTGTACCTGCCCCAAGTGCGGCGGCCCCGCCAAACGGGAGACCGACACCATGCCCCAGTGGGCCGGGTCCAGCTGGTACTACCTCCGCTTCATCGATCCTCACAACGATGAGGTGTTCTGCGATAAGGAGAAGATGAAGTACTGGATGCCCGTGGACTGGTACAACGGCGGCATGGAGCACGTGACGCGCCATCTGCTCTATTCCCGGTTCTGGCATCAGTTTCTCTACGATATCAAGGAGGTCAACACCCCCGAGCCCTACGCCAAGCGCACCTATCAGGGCCTTATTCTGGGCCCCGACGGGGACAAGATGAGCAAATCCAAGGGCAATGTGGTGGACCCCATCGACGTCATCGACCGGCTGGGCGCGGACACCCTCCGCACCTACGTCATGTTCATGGGCGACTACATGGCCGCCACCCCCTGGAGCGAGCAGAGCGCCAACGGGTGCAAGCGGTTTCTCGATCGGGTCTGGCGGCTTCAGGACATGGTCCAGGGCGAGGGCGAAACGAAGGATATGCGGTCCAAGGTCCACGGCTGCGTCAAAAAGGTGACCGACGACATCGAGCACATGAAGTTCAACACCGCCATCGCGGCCATGATGAGCCTGGTGAACGACTTCTACGCCAAGGGCAGCATCACCCGGGACGAGCTCCATACGCTGCTCCTGCTTCTCGACCCCTTCGCGCCCCATATCGCCGAGGAGATGAACGAAGCGCTGGGCTTCGAAGCGCCCCTCTATCGGACCCCCTGGCCCGCCTACGAGGAGAGCGCCCTGGTGGCGGATACCGTGGAGTACGGCGTCCAGGTCAACGGCAAGGTCCGGGCCCGGATCGCCCTGCCCGCCGACATGGATAAGGCGGCCGTGGAACAGGCGGCCCTCCGTGCCGACGCGGTGCAGCCCTTCCTCAGCGGCAAGACCGTGCGGAAGGTGATCGTGGTGAAGAACATCGTCAACATCGTGGTTGGCTGATGCTTCGATAATCAAATCCAAGGAGGATAAATCTATGCTGCAAGACAAACTGGACCTGGGTGCGCTGATCGGCGGAAGTTTGGCTGATCTGGCTATGAAGATCGTGGCCGCTTTGCTGATCCTCGTCGTCGGCCTGTGGCTGGTGAAGATGATCGTGAAACTGGTGAAGAAGGGCAAGAAGTTCCAGAAGCTGGCCCCCGAGGTGCAGACCTTCGCCGCCAGCGCCGTCAAGGTGCTGGGCTATGTGCTGGTGATCCTCATGGCGGTCGCCACCGTGGGCGTGCCCACCGCTTCCATCCTGGCGGTGCTGGGCAGCTGCGGCCTGGCCGTGGGCCTGGCTATGCAGGGGTCCCTCTCCAACCTGGCCGGCGGCATCATGCTGCTGATCTTCCGCCCCTTCCATGTGGGCGACTACATCAGCGACGGCGCCCATGAGGGCACGGTGAAGGAGATCACCCTGTTCTACACCACCATCGCCACCGCGGACAACCTGCAGGTGACGCTGCCCAACGGAGCCCTCGCCAATTCCGCCATCAAGAACCTGAACGCCAACAAGACCCGACGTCTCGACATCGATCTGACCCTCAGCCCCGCCGCCGACAAGGAGAAGGTCTGCGAGCTGCTCCTCGACTGTGCCAAAAAGAACGAGCTGGTTCTGGACGACCCCGCCCCCGAAGCCCTGGTCACCGTCACCGAGGGAGGCCTGCCCTCCTTCAAGCTCAGGACCTGGTTCAAGTCCGGCGACTACTGGACCGTGTATTTCGGGCTCAATGAGGCCGTTCAGAAGGCCCTCACCGAGAACCAGCTGCCCCTCGCGCACCAGCAGGTGGATCTGCACACGGACAAATAAAACTTTCACAGTTTTAGAAGCATAAAACGATACCGGGGATAGGCGCAAAAGCCTATCCCCGGCGTTTATAATAAAGAGATCAATTCTGGACCGGTTCCGTCACGGCGCCCAGGAAAAGCACCGTACCGTCACGGCTTTCGATGGCGTAGAGGAAGGGACGATCCAGGTGGAAATCCACCTTCTCCCGTTCCGCGGGGATGGCCGCGCCCTTGGTCATGGCCACCAGGGTATAGGCCGCCGCCGCCACACCGTTCTCGTCCACGTCGATGCGGCTCTCCTGGAGCACCCGGCTGATATACACCGGCGTGTCCGTCATGCCGGAGAAGTCCGCCATGCCGGTGAAGCAGGTTTGAACGCTCAAAGATTGGAGGATCTCCTCCAGGTTCGTCCGATCCTGGAAGCCGAACTTAGGTACCATCAAATCCACGTCCGCCTTCTTGTTTTCTCCGCTGTGGAGCAGCTTTTCCATGCTTTCGGGGCTGCCCAGCAAGCTCTCCAGAGACACGCCCTCGTCCGGCAGCACGAACACCATCCGTCCCACGTCTCGCAGCGGCAAGGCATACCGCAAAAACCCTTCGCCGCGGACGATGGTGCCGTTCAGGTCCGTTCGCCGCATGTAGTCCGCCGTTCCTTCCTTCCCGTTCAAGCCGAAAAAGATCCCCTGCTCCGTCCTGTCCTCATTGAAGGGCTCGCGCCAGCCGTCCTTGAGAAAGACGGTGTTGATCAGAACCGCCAGGGTGTCCGCGTCGAACCGCATGGCGTCCTCCGACACCTTCACCTTTTCCCGGGTCTTCTCCCTGATCCAGGCGGCGATCTCCTCCCCGGCGGCCGGGTCCCCGAAGGGGACGGACCGGGCCTCGGCGTCGTAACTGGTCCGCAGAAGCTCCAGATACGCTTCCCGGAAGGATACGGCGCTGTCCTGTTCTCCCAGCCAGATGGAATCGGCCAGGGCCAGCTCCCCTGTCTCTCCCCGGATATCCAGGTTTTTCAGCAGCTCCCCGGCTGTTTTTCGCATATTCTCCGAATCCTTCGCCCCCAGCAGTTTCAGCAGCTCCGCCTGGGTCTCGCTTTTCGCCCCCTCGGCGGTCATGGCCAAGGCGATATACACGCTGACGGGGGACAGATTCTTGTTCTCGGTCCCGTCGATCACGGCGGCGGACAGCACGGCCATGAACCCCTCGTAGCCGTCGATGACCGGCATATCCGGCAGCGGTGCCGCGGCGGTGGGCTCGCTGTAATAGGTCACGGTCACGGTGGGCCTCGCCTCCTCCCGATCGGTATTCTTGGGGGGCTGAGCGCATCCCGTCAGCAGCAACAGCCCTATGAGCAAAAGGCTAACTGTCTTTTTCATGGTCCTTTCTCCTTCCGTTTCTGCCAACAACACCGCCGAAGGACGCCTTTGGTTGCGCCGGCCGAAAAAAAAGACCCCGCAGGGCCTTACCGGTAAAACTGTAGGGACGGCAGCAGGCGGATGTGCATGACGCCCACGATGTCGCTGACGGGCACGCAGCCTATATCCGCTTCCCGGCTGTCCTCCCCGTACTGGCGGTCGTCGGAGAGCACGAACACGCACCCTTCCGGCACCGTCACGGCGTCGAAGTCAGACGTGCGAAGAGCGCCGTACTCCTCCTCGTTCAGCCGATACTGTTCGTCGATCCACAGCGCCCCGTTCTTCCCGCTGACGGTCTCGCCGGCCGTGGCCACCACCCGCTTGATGAGCAGCTCCCCGGTGCCGGCCCGCCGGTAGGCCACCATGTCCGTGCGCTCGATCTCATAGCAATACTTGTAGATCCGATCCACCAGCACCAAATCCCCCGCATGAAGGGTGGGCGCCATGGAATCGTTTCCCATCTTCACCCAGAAAAAGCAGACGAAGCACACGAAGCACACGAACACCGCCGCCAGGAACGTGCTGAAACTCCACCGCCAAACGTTGTGCTGCCGGTGGAGCTTTTTGAAGGTTTCCTGCCGCAGAGGCGCCGATTCGCTGTTCATACGCCGTAGTCCACGCCGTCAAGGCGCTTGGCCCGGGAAGCGGGCAGCAGTACCCGCCGCACCCGGCCGATGACCCGCTCCCTGGGGATGCTCCCCACCATGCCGTCGGTGCTGTCCCGGGATACCAGCCGATTGTCGCCCATGACGAAGATGCAGCCCGGCTCCACGTCGTAGACCCCGTCGTGCTTGGAGGTCATGCCCGTGGTCACATAATCCTCCGCCAGGGTCACGCCGTTGACGCGGATGACGCCGTTCTCGATGACGATTTGATCCCCCTCAAGACCGATGATCCGCTTGACACAGGTATACTCGTCGTTGTTGGGGTAGTAGCAGATGACCACGTCCCCCCGCTTCATAGGCTTTACGATGTAGCTCAGCTTCTCCACCGCCATATAGTCCCCCTGGAGCAGGGTGTTCTCCATGGACGATCCCTTCACCCGCATGGGCTCGAATATCACCGCTCGGATGGAGAAGGCCAGCACGATCATCAGCAAAAGCGTGATGAGATATTCCAGTATATTCCAAAACCGGCCGCCCTTGAGATGCTCGTTCCGCCGGGCCACCAGCTTGACTATCTCGTTTTTTTCCTTCTTCGTCAGCATTTTTCGTCCTTCCCGGCGGGCACCAGCTTCTTGGCCCGCTTCAGAAACTCCAACCGATCCAGCATGACCACCCGGCCGCAGTTCATGCACTTGAGCTTCACGTCCGCCCCCACCCGCACGATCTGCCACAGGTTCTCCCCGCAGGCGTGGGGCTTCTTCATGATCACCTGATCTCCCAGACTGAAGGCGTCAATCATACCATATCCTCCCCGTAGAGGATGTATTTGTCGATCATGTCCGAGAGCACCTCCGCCTTCTCCTCCTGGAAGAAGTGGCCCGCGTTCCGCACGGAGAAAAATTCGCCCCGCTTCAAAACCGCCTGGGCCTTTTCGATGTTCTCGAAGGGCTGCACCCGATCCTCCTCGCCCCAGAGGACGAACACCGGATGTTCGGAGGTTTTCAGCCCCTCCCATACCAGCTCCTCGTCGAAGTTGCGCAGACAGTACATGAGCGCCTGCCGGGAGGAGTAGCTGTCCAACGTCTCGAAATACTGGTCCAGCACCTCCCGTGTCAGCACGGTGCTGTCGTAATAGCAGAGCTGCAGGACGTTTTTCACGTCCTTCCTGGTGTAGCTCTCCCGCACGAAGGGGCCGATGAAGGGCGTCGCCATCCGCCGGATCTTCCGGGGCATCTGCTTCGTGATTCCGCCGGGGCACAGGACGGTCACCTTGTCGAACATCTCCGGAAACCGGGTCATAGCGCGCAATAGGTACATGCCGCCCAACGACGCGCCTACGGCGTGAACGTGGTCCAGCTTCAGAGCCTTGATAAACTCCGCCAGGGTGTCCGCCATCTCATCCATGGAGTAGTTCATGGACACGGGCCGCCCGGAAAAGCCGAATCCAACGAGATCGAGGGCGATCACGTTGTATTTTTCCGCCAGCAGCGGAATTAGATCCCGCCAGGTATAGAGGCTCTGCCCCAGGGAGTGGACCAGCAGCAGCGGCTCGCCCTCGCCCAGGGTAATATAATGGATAGGGCACTTCTCCGCCTTGCCGCCGGGAAACCCGGGCAGCTGGACGGTGAGCTTCTCCCCGATCAAATCCGAATTCACGATGGGTCGGTACCAATAGGGCATAGCAACGCATTCTCCTTTATCGTACTATACCGCAAATGCACCCTGCCCGCAAGGGCGGAAATTGTAAAGGTATTTTTACAGAAATAAGGCGGTCAAGGAGACCCTTTATAACTATATATTGTGGCTCGAAATATACATATTTCTATATGTTGTCCGGTGTGTTTTTCTCCCTCTTTCCTCCAAAAAATCCTTTGCTTTTTGGGTTTTTCTCTGCTATTATAGTAAAGCTTCACTATACTTAGGGAGAATATGGAATGGAACAGATCAAAGGTATTTGGGCCCTGGCCCGTGAAAATATGCGGCGGGAGATGTCCGCCCTCAGCTTCAATCGCTGGATCGACGTTTTGGAGCCCGTCACCATTCAAAACGGCATCCTGGTCATCCAGTGTCCGGACGCCGCCACCAAGTCCACCATCACCGAATATTACAAGGACACCCTGCGCATCGGGGTCAAGCAGGCCAACACCCAGATCATCGACGTGATGCTGATCCTGCCCGATCAGCGGCGGGACTTCGACCAAAGCGAAGAAACCACCACGCCCAGCATCTATGCCCTGAACCCCCGGTATACCTTCGATACCTTCGTGGTGGGCAGTTCCAACCGATACGCCCACGCCGCTGCCCAGGCGGTGGCCAAGGCCCCCGGCCGGGTGTATAATCCCCTGTTCCTCTATGGGGGCGTGGGCCTGGGCAAGACCCATCTCATGCACGCCATCGGCCACGCGGTGAAGGAAAACTATCCCACCGCCCGGGTCCTGTACGTGACCAGCGAAACCTTCGCCAACGAGCTGGTGGAAGCCATCCGCATGGGCAAGAACGCGGAGTTCCGGAACCGGTTCCGGAACGTGGACGTGCTCATGATCGACGACGTCCAGTTCATCGCCAACCGCCAGTCCGCCCAGGAGGAGTTTTTCAACACCTTCAACACCCTGCACAACGCGGGCAAAGCCATCGTCATCAGTTCCGACCGTCCGCCCAAGGAGATCGCCAATCTGGAGGAGCGCATCCGCTCCCGGCTGGAGGGCGGCCTCATCACCGACGTGCAGGAGCCGGATATCGAAACCCGTATCGCCATTCTGCGGAACAAGGCCCAGCAGGAGGGCAAGGCGGTGGACGATTCCATCATCCAGTTCATCGCCGAGCACGTGCCCAACAACATCCGCCAGCTGGAGGGAAGCCTCACCAAGGTCTTCTTCTATTCCAATTTGAAAGAGGAGCCCATCACCATGGCCCTGGCCAGGGAAGCCCTCAAGGACCTGCTGCCCGAGGACAAGAAGGTGGACGTTACCCCCACCCGGATCAAGGAGATCGTGGCGGATTTTTACCATATCACCCTCCAAAGCCTCATGTCCCAGCGGCGGGACAAGGAGGTGGTGGTGCCCCGACAGATCGCCATGTACCTGTGTCACGACATGCTCTCCCTTCCCTATAAGCGCATCGCTCTGCTGTTCGATCGGACGGACCACACCACCGCCATCTCCGCCTGCGATCGGATTGAAAAGCTCATGGGCGCGGATCAGGAGTTCAAAAAGAGCCTGGAGGACATCCGCAAGAAGATCACCGAGGGGTAAGATCGGCCCGTTTTTCCGGCTGTGGACAAGTGGAAACCCTGTGGACAAAATTGGTGGAAACGATGGACGGCGGGGACAAGGGGAATGACTCCCTCCCTTTTCCACCGGAAGCCCACAGCCCCTTCCACACTCTTTTGGTCCGCGCCGCCTTGCTTTTCGGCCCTTATCCCCACCAAACACAGGGCCTACTAAGACTACAACTGAAAAATAATAAACAATCTCTCCCCTTTCGCAATTTTCAACATCTTGTAAAATCGGAGGGGAAGGGGTTGAGAAAACCCCTGATCCGTGCTATTCTTGCCTAAAAGTGAGGTCAAATAATATGAGATTTTGTGTGGATTCCAACATTTTGAAGGACGGCGTCCTGTCCGTCGTGAAGGCCCTGCCCATCCGTTCCTCCATGCCCGTGCTGGACGGCGTCCAGCTGCTGGCGGACGAACAGGGGGTGCTGCTGCGCTGCTCCGATCTGACGCTCCAAAAGGAGTGCCGTCTGCCCGCCACCGTGGAGGAGGAGGGCGAATGCGTCATCAAGGGGCGCATCTTCTCCGACATCGTGCGCAAGCTCCCCGACGGGAACGCCTTCTTCTCCGTGGACGGTCAGACCCTGACCATCCGCTGCGGCCGGAGCGTGAACCAGCTCCAGTGCATGGAGTACGACGAGTTTCCCCAGATGACCTTCGACGGGGACGATACCTTTACCATCACCTTCGATCGGGATAAGGGCAAGAAGACCATCGAGCATACGGTCTTCGCCGTGGCGCTGGACGACGCCCGCCCGGCGCTGGTGGGCGTGCTCATGGAGACGGAGGGAAAGACCCTTTCCATGGTGGCCACCGACTCCTATCAGTTCGCCAAAAACGCCATGGCCATCGAGGAGGACGCCCCGGCTAAGCGGGTGGTGGTCCCCGGCAAGACCGTCAGCGAGATCGGCCGCATGCTGGAGGAAGAGGATGGCAAGGCGGAGCTCACCTTCTCCCGTACCCACATGAAGGCGGATATGGGCGCCACGATCCTCATCTCCCGCCTCATCGACAGCGATTACATCGACTATAAGCGCATCCTGCCCAAGACCTGCAAGACCCGGGTCCTGGTGGACAAGGAAGTGCTCATGGAGAGCGTGGATCGGGCCCAGCTGGTCTCCCGGGAGGGGAACAACAGCGTCCTCTTTAAGATCGGGCCGGAGAATATGACCGTGAAGGCCGAGAGCGTGGTGGGCAAGATCGAGGACGAGATCACCGCCCAGGTCATGGGCGACGGTCTCAGCATCGCCTTCAACCCCAAGTACGTGCTGAACGTGCTGAAAAACGTGGAGAGCGAGCGGATCTATCTCGAGTGCAACAGCCCCATCAATCCCTGCGTGATCCGGCCGGTGGACGACGAAAGCAGCTTCTATCTGATCGTGCCCATGCGGATTTTCTAAATCATGAAGAAAGCGCTTCGCATCAGCTTCATAGTGTTTCTTGCGGTATTGATCCTGTCGGCCAATACCGTATTTTCTGTGGCCGAGCCGGAGGATGGGGCGGTGGATATGGGCGAGGTGCTGACCGTTTCGGACGAGAAGCACGCCGCCTACGCCAACCGTCTGACGGACAGGGTCTACAACAGCTACGTCTCCTACAATGCGGGCGAAACCGTGAGCGTCCACGGCGGCACCGAGATGGGATGGGCCTTCATCGGCTGGCAGAAGAAGCCCGCCTCCGTCAAAATCACCTGGCTGGATCAGGATAAAAAGGCGATGGAAAGCCAGGATCACGCCCCCGCCCAGCTGGACGAGTATATCCCCGCGCCCCAGGCGGGCGTCTATGGCTTCACCCTGACCTTCAAGCAGGAGGGCGAGGTGTGCGAGCTCTCCGGCTACACCCCGGGCCGGCTGCCGGAGGAGCTGCCCCGATTCGAAGCGCCTCTTGAGAAGCCTGCCGTCATGGTGATCGCGGGCTATCCCGGCGACGAGATCCCCTGCTTCGGCGGGATGCTGCCTGCCCTGATCAACAAAGGCGTGCCCGTGCAGATGGTGTACCTCAACGGCTACAACCGGGGCCGCCAGGAGGAGTGCCTAAGGACCCTGTGGGCCATGGGCATGAAGAACGCGCCCATCTTCGTGAATACGGCGGGCAAGCGATCATTGGACGGGGCCATTCTCAAGAGCACCTGGGAGAACTTCGGCAGCGCGTCCAAGGAGCTGCTGTCCATACTGCAGACCTATACGCCCTCCGTCATCGTGACCCACGGCAAAAATCGTCCCTTCCCTCTGATGGCGGAAAGCGAGGCCGCGTACACCGTGGTCACCGGCGTCTTCGATAAGGTCAAGCGGAGCGCCTGGCTGAAGAAGGTATACGTCGCCGCGGACGCCAATGTGAAGGACACCGTCACGTTCGACTTTTCCGCGGACTATGGGCAGGCGGCGGACCTTTATTTGAAAGAGTACGCCTCCATGCGCACCTTCCACTACGTTCCCCGCACGGAGGACGTCTTCGTCCTCTACCACACCAGCGTGGGCAAGGACAGCGGCGGGGATATGCTGGAGAATATCGTCTATACCCCTTTGACCACGCCGACCCCCGCGCCGACGGCCACCCCGGAACCCACGGCGGAACCCACGGCGGAACCCACCGAAGCGCCCACGGCAGAGCCCACGACCGCGCCTACAGAAGCGCCCACCCCGGAGCCCACAAAGGCGCCGGTGGCGGCCGCTGCGCCCGTGGTCATTGGGACCCCCGTGCCTACGCCCATGCCCCGGCTGGCGGATACGGGGACGGTGCTGACGCCCATCCTGTTGTCGCTCCTGCTGGCGGCTATCCTGTTCGGCGGGATGATCGTCCTCAAGAAAATCCTGCCGAAGAAGATGCCCGTAATCGTGGGCATCTTGGTGCCCGTCTTCGCCGGTCTCGTGATCTTCGTGGGCATGTACCGGGCCGCGTGTGTGAACCAGCGGCAGGCCGCGGCGGCGGAGCACTTCGACGGCGTCATCGCCGAGGAGGCGGCCGCCCATCGGACGGCGGAACCTACGGCCACCCCCGCGCCCACGGCCACGCCCACCGTAGAGCCTACGGCAGAACCTACGGCGGAACCGACCTCTGAGCCCACGCCGGAGCCTACGGCGGAGCCCACCCCCGAACCGACTCCGGAGCCAGACCCTGCCTCCGAATGGTTCACCGACGGGGAGGAGCTGATAGAGCGGGACGAGGAGGCCGGGCGCTGGTCCTATAGGAGCAGCACCCTGTCCATCGAGATCACTCGACACACCGACAAGGTCAACAACATGGAGTTCCCCTACTATGTGGCGGACATCCGCATGAGGGCGGACGAGTTCAGGACCGGCTTCGGCCACGAGAGCCGCAGCGGCATGACCTCGGCGGACGCCATGAGCATCGCGGCTCGGTATAAGGCCGTGCTCATGGTCACCGGCGACAACATCCTGAACATGGACCGGGAGAAGAAGGGCGTCCTCATCCGGGACGGCTGGACCTACAACAACGCCAAGAAGGCGGACCTTTTGGTGTGGCATCCCGATCGCCTGGCCATGGAGCTGGTGTCCAAGGACAAGATCACCTCAGCGCAGAACATCGCCGAGGGCGGCGTAGAGAACGTAATCTCCTTCGGCCCCATCCTCATCCAAGACGGGGTGAAGACCGGAAAAAGGACCCTGGAAAACAACTGGCTCTACAAGGTCAATCCCCGGGTGGGCGTGGGCATGCAGGAGCCGGGCCACTTCATCGTGGTGGTGGGCGGCTATCGGAGCGACAACCCCAGGGCGAATCTGGGCTGGACGCTGACGGAGTTCGCGGACGTCATGGAGGAGCTGGGCTGCCGGCAGGCCTACAATGTGGACGGCGGCGTGTCCGCCTGCATGATCTTCATGGGCGAGCGATTGAACCACGGCGGCAACAAGAAGGACTGGAGCCAGCTGAGAAACCTTCCTGACGGCATCATCTTCGGCTACTCCGCCAACGTGCCGGATTGAAGTAAAACAAAAGCTACAGCAAGGGATTGCGGTTTTGCCCCGATCCCTTTTTCTTTTTAAAAAATAGCAAAACCCGAATTTATAAATTACTCACCTTCTTATCACATTTTTGTACTGACAAACGGGTGGACTTGCGCTATAATACACTCTGTATATATATGTGGACATATGCCCCTACGGAAAAAAAGCGCCCCTGCGTCGGGAGAAAGGAGGTCCGTCATGGAAAATACGACAAAAACAGCGGTTTTTCACCACGTTCCCATCATGGTCCGCGAAGTGACGGAACTGCTTGAGCCCGATCGCGGCGGCGTGTTCGTGGACGGCACGCTGGGCGGCGGCGGCCACAGCGAAGCCATCCTGAAGCTTTTGCCTGAGACGGGCCGCCTCATCGGCATCGACCGGGACGAAACGGCCCTCGCCGCGGCGTCCGCCCGGCTCGCCCCCTTCCGGGATCGGTTCACCGCCATCCATGGAAACTTTTTCCACATGAAGCCGTTGCTGCTGCAAAAGGGCATCGCTGCGGCGGACGGCATCCTGCTGGATCTGGGCGTGTCCTCCTACCAGCTGGACGAGCCCAGCCGGGGCTTTTCCTACAAGGCGGAGGCCCCCCTGGACATGCGCATGGACCAAACCGCGGCCCTGACCGCGGCGGACGTGGTGAACGGCTACCCGGAGAAGGAGCTGGTCCGCATCTTCCGGGACTACGGCGAGGAGCGTTTTTCGCCCCTCATCGCCCGGCGCATCGCGGAGCGACGGGCCCAGGCGCCCATAAAGACCACCACGGAGCTGGCGGACCTTATCGCCGGGGCCATCCCCTCAAAGTTCCGCCACAAGGAGCAGCAGCACCCGGCCCGCCGCTGCTTCCAGGCTATCCGCATCGAGGTCAACGGCGAGCTGCAGGGCCTCAGGGAGGCGATCGACCAGTGCATCGATCTCTTGTCCCCCGGCGGCCGGATCGTGGTCCTCACCTTCCATTCCTTGGAGGATCGGATCGTGAAGACCGCCTTCAAAACGGCGGAAAACCCCTGCGTTTGCCCGCCCCGGAGCCCCCAGTGCGTCTGCGGCCGGACGCCCTACGGGAAGATATTGACCAAACACCCCCTGATTGCCTGCGAGGCGGAGCAGCAGCAGAACAGCCGGTCAGCCTGCTGCAAGCTTCGGGCCCTCCAAAAGGTGGGGCCAGGCATAGGAAAGGCCGGAAACACGTATAGAGAAGGGAGGGCGTGAGCCGAATGGAAGTATCCTTTGACACCGAGAAAAAGAACGGCACCGGCGCGCCCGTGACCCGCATCTACGCTCCCTCCCACCGAAACGGCCCCGAGGTCCGCTTGATCGAGGAAGCGGCGGAGAACCTGCCCGTGTACCCCCAGCCCCGGGAGAAGGATCTGGAAGCGGAACAGGCGGTGGAGGCGGAAAAGCCCAAGGTCCCCCTCTACTCCCAGATTCTCATGATCCTGGCGGTGTTCCTCATCGCGGCCACGGCCATTTTGGCCATCAACGGCAGCGCCCAGATCGCCAAGATCTACACGGAGATCCACAGCCTGGACAGCGAGATATCCTCCTACAAGGAGAAGATCTCCCTGCTTCGCAAGGAACAGAGCACCCTGAACGACTACGCCACCATCAACGAGGCCAATCAGAACGTGGGCCGCGTCATGAGCTGGAACGATAACTGATCGAAGAAAGGACCGTCGTGGAGCAGAAAAAGCGGAAAAAGATCAGGGCCAGGCGGCCCCGCATCTCCCGTCTTCGCCGGAAGCTGTTGGTAGCTTCCGCGCTTGCCGTGGTCCTGTTGCTGGCCCTGCTGGTGAACCTCTACTACGTGTCCATCGTCAAGGGTCCGGAATACGCCAAGATGGCCCAGCGCCAGTGGCAGAGCTCCCTCTCTTTGAAGGCGGAGCGCGGCAAGATCCTGGATCGGAACGGCAACGTGCTGGCCGAGAGCTACACCACCTATCAGGTCTGCGTGAACCCCCAGGCCATCACCGAGGACGCGGACAGGGAGCGTATCGCCAACATCCTTTCCACCCTGCTCAACGTGAACTACGAGACCATCATCAGCAAGATGACCAAGGTCAACCCCAGGGACGGCAAATTCTATCAGCAGGTGAAGATCAAGGACCAGGTGGAGTCCAACGTCATCGCCCAGCTGGTCACCTTCCAGGAGAACCGGGCCATCAGCTACTACGCCGACGTGAAGCGGAACTACCCCGAGGGGAACCTGTTCGGCCAGCTCTTGGGCTTCACCAACGTGGACGGCGACGGCCAGACCGGCGTGGAGCTGTCCTACAACACCATCCTCTCCGGCGTGGACGGCAAGCAGATGGCCGAGACCGACCGGGACGGCAACGAGATCCCCGGCGGCGAAAGCTCCTATATCGCGCCCATCGGCGGCGCGTCGGTCCAGATGACGGTGGACACGGGCATCCAGGGCTTCCTGCAGAGCGCTCTGGAGGAGGCGGCCCGGACCAACCTCGCCAAATACGCCTACGGCGTGGTCATGAACCCCAAGACCGGCGAGATATACGCCATCAGCTCCTATCCCACCATCGATCCCAACCATCCCCCCCGGACCGACGCGGAGACGCTGCTGGATCTGTCCCGGCAGCGGATGGTCACCGAGACCTACGAGCCCGGGTCCGTGTTCAAGATCGTGACGCTGGCGGCGGCCCTGGATTCCGGCACGGTGAACGATGCCACCTCCTTCAACTGCAAGGGGTCGCTGAACGTGCTGGGCCAGAAGATCAAGTGCTGGCGCACCCGGGGCCACGGCAAGGAGACGCTGGCCCAGGCGGTCCAGAACAGCTGCAACCCGGCCTTCATGTCCATGGCTCTGAAGATGGGCACGGACCGGTTCTACGAGTACATCTACGCCTTCGGCATGAACGACAAGACCGGCGTGGGCATCGGCGGCGAGACAACCGGCAAGGTGACCCACCGCAAGTATATCCGGGATACGGACCTGGCCCGCATCGGCTTCGGACAAAGCATCTCCTGCACGGGCTTGCAGATGGCCTCGGCGGTGTGCGCCGCCATCAACGGCGGGGAGCTGCTCAAGCCCTATTACGTCCAGGACGTGGTGGCCTCCGACGGCACCAATCTGGAGCATCACGAGCGGGAGGTGGTGCGGCAGGTCATCCGCCCGGAGACCTCCGCCCAAATCCGCAGATACCTCACCGGCGTGGTGGATTCGGGCAGCGGCAAGAACGCGGCCATCCCCGGCTACAGCGTGGGCGGCAAGACCGGCACCTCCCAGAAGTACGACGAGAACGGGAAGGTGTCCAGCACCCTGCTGGTAGCCTCCTTCGTGGGCTTCGTCCCGGCGAACGACCCCGATTACCTGTGCATGATCATCGTGGACGAACCCCAGGTCCCCGTGGTCTACGGCAGCACCGTGGCCGCGCCTTTCGTCCAGCAGGTGCTCAGGAACGTGCTCACCTACTTCTCCGTGCCCATGGATCGAAACGAAAACGGCGTTTCCGTGCCGGACGTGCGGGGGATGACCGTGGAGCAGGCCATCAAGGCGCTGAAGACCGTGGGCCTCGACGCCACCTATATGGAGACGGAGCAGGCGGCCGCCGTCCAGCGCCAGAGCCCGGCGCCCGGAACGCTGGTGGTGCGGGAGAGCCCCGTGATCCTCTATACCGCCTGGACCACCTTCCAGGGGGAGGAGGAGGAGATCGAGATGACCAGGGTGCCCAAGCTGGAGGGCAAGAACCGGATCAACGCCCTGGACGCCCTCACCAAAGCGGGCCTGGTCATGGACTACGACCGAAGCAAGAGCGCGGGCACCGTCATCGCGGCCCAGTACCCGGAGGGCACCTCCGTGCCCAAGGGGACCACGGTGCACGTGGAATTTAGCGGCAGCGAAAAAGCCGAATGATACACGGAACGAAGGAGTAAATATGCTGTTATCCACCATAGCCGAAGAACTGCACGTAAGCCTTCCCGAACGGGAGGCGGAGATCACCGACGTGGCCTACGATTCCCGGAAGGTGACTCCCGGGGCCCTGTTCTGCTGCCTTCGGGGCGAGAAGACCGACGGTCACCGCTTCGCCGCCCAGGCGGTGGACAAGGGGGCCGCGGCCCTGATCGTGGAGGAGAAGCTGCCTTTGGACGTGCCCCAGCTGGTGGTGACGGACGGGCGGGAGGCCATGGCCCGGTCGGCGGCCTGCTTCTTCGGCCATCCGGAGGGTCAGATGACCATGCTGGCGGTCACCGGCACCAACGGCAAGACCTCCACCACCTATATGGTGAAGGCCGTGGCGGAGGAAGCGGGGCTGAAGGTGGGGCTCATCGGCACCATCCACAATCTCATCGGTGACGAGGTGGTGGAGACCGAGCGCACCACCCCCGAATCCGCGGACCTGTTTCGGCTGCTGAAGCTCATGTGCGACCGGGGCGTCGATCTGGTGGTCATGGAGGTTTCCAGCCACGCTCTGGCCCAGAACCGGGTGGCGGGCATCCGCTTCAAGGCGGCTCTGTTCACCAACCTGACCCAGGACCATTTGGACTATCACAAGACCTTCGAAGCCTATCGGGCGGCCAAGAAGAAGCTGTTCTATCAGACGGACCTGGCCATCGTCAACGAAGACGATCCTGCGGCCGCCTATATGCGCGAAGGGCTCCCGTGCCCCGTCTGGACCACGGGCATCTGCAAGGGCGGCGATTTCTACGCCAAGAGCATCGACATCACCACCGCCGGGGCCTCCTTCCACCTGTTCACCCCCAAGGGGGACGGGCGGGTGAACCTGCACATTTCGGGCCTCTTCTCCGTGTACAACGCCATGGGCACCGCGGCCCTCATGCAGGCGGCGGGCGTTCCCTTCACCAGCATCCGGCGGGGCCTGGAAAAGCTCCAGTGCGTGGTGGGACGGCTCCAGGCGGCCGACACCTTCGGCCGGCCCTTCGCGGTGTACGTGGACTACGCCCACACCCCCGACGCCCTGAAGAACGTGCTCACCACGGCCCGGGGCTTCGCGAAGAACCGGCTGATCTCGGTCTTCGGCTGCGGCGGGGACAGGGACCACGGCAAGCGCCCCATCATGGGCGAGATCTCCGGCCGCTACGCGGACTTCTCCGTGGTGACCAGCGACAACCCCCGGACCGAGGACCCCATGGCCATCATCGACGCCATCGAGGCGGGCATCCGGCGCACCGCCGCCCCCTATGTCGTCATCGAGGACAGGCGTCAGGCCATTCACTACGCCCTGGACATGGCCCAGGCGGGGGACGTGATCGTGGTGGCGGGCAAGGGCCACGAGACCTATCAGGAGATCAACGGCGTGAAGCACCATTTCGACGATCGGGAGATCGTGGAGGAATACTTGAAGGAGAAACGGGATGGCCTCGGTACATAAGCTGCTGCTGCCGCTGCTGCTGGGGTTCCTGTTCACGGCCCTCCCCGGCCCGGCGGTGATCCGCTTTTTGAAACGCATGGACTTTCGCCAGACGGAGCGGCGGGAGGGGCCCCAGTCCCATCTCGATAAGAACGGCACGCCCACCATGGGCGGGGTGTTCCTGCTCCTGGGCTGGCTCCTGGCCGCCCTCATCGGTGTGCGGGAGGGGTTCTCCCTGGTGCTGCCGGTGCTCCTGGTCATGGTCCTCTGCGGCCTCATGGGCTTTTTGGACGATTTTATCAAGATCAGCACCGGCACCAGCATGGGGCTGCTGCCCTATCAGAAGGTGCTGCTGCAGTTCGTGATCTCCCTGCTGGCGGCGGCCTGGCTCTATCGGAGCCAGGGGGTGGGCTCCGTCATCACCCTGCCCTTCTCCGGCAAAAGCTGGGATATGGGCGGTTTCTACATCCCCTTCGCCCTGTTCGTGCTCATGGGCACCATGAACGGAGTGAATTTGACGGACGGTCTGGACGGGCTCGCCGCGGGGACCTCCCTGGTGATCCAGCTCAGCTACGTGATCCTCTTCGCCCTCCTGCCCCTGCTGGCGGGCTTCGGGGGCTGGACCAGCGAGAGCGCCGACTACAGCGGCATGGCAATCTTCGCCGCGGCGGGGGCGGGGGCCCTCATGGGCTTCCTCCTGTTCAACGCCTATCCGGCCCGGGTTTTCATGGGGGATACGGGCTCCCTGGCCCTGGGCGGGACCATCGCCATGGAGGCCCTGGTGCTGAAATCTCCCCTGCTGCTGCCCCTCATGGGCATCCCCTTCGTGCTCTCCGCGGTGAGCGTCATGATCCAGGTGGGGTCCTACAAGCTCCGCAAGGGGAAGCGGGTGTTCAAGATGGCGCCGCTGCACCATCATTTTGAGCTCCTGGGCGTGGCGGAGCCCCGGATCACGGCCCTGTATATGCTCCTCACCGGCGCGTGCTGCGCCCTGAGCATCTATATTTTCACAAAGTAAGCGAGGTATTTGACTATGGCACAGCAAAAGACGGCCCTGATCGTGGGCATGGCCAAGAGCGGCATCGCCGCCGCCCGGCTCCTCTATGAGAACGGCTATCGGGTGATCATCAACGACATGAAGCCGGAGATCAAGGGCCTGTTCGACGCCCTCAGCGGCATCGCCTACGAGGTTAGGCTCGGTGACGACCCCATGGACCTTTTGGACGGGGTGGATCTGCTGATCCCCAGCCCCATCATCCCCTTCTTCCGCCCCTTCATCGTGGAGGCGAAGCGCCGGGGCATCGAGGTCATCAGCGAGATCGAGCTCGGCTACCGGTATTCCAAGGCGGACTTCGTCTGCATCACCGGCACCAACGGCAAGACCACCTGCACCACCCTCACCGGCGAGATCTTCAAGGCCTCCGGCCGCAAGACCTTCGTGCTGGGGAACATCGGCGTGGCCATCTCCGCCCACGCCATGGAGACCAGGCCCGGGGACGTGATCGTGGCCGAGACCGCGGCGCTGCAGCTGGAGGGGAACGTCCGCTTCCACGCCAAGGCCGCGGGCGTGTGCAACATCACCCCGGACCACATCGACCGGTTCGGGTCCATGGAGAAGTACATCGCCGCCAAGGCCAAGATCCTCGACAACCAGACCAAGGACGATTTCGCCGTCCTCAACTGGGACGACCCCATCGTCCGGGACTTTGCCAAGCTCACCCCCGCCCGGGTCCTGTATTTCTCCCGCAGGGAGCAGGTGCCCGAGGGCATGTACATGGACGGCGACACCATCATGCTCCGCTGGGACGGCGCGGATACCCCCTTCATGGATCGGAAGGAGATCTACATCCCCGGCGGCCACAACCTGGAGAACGCCATGCTCTGCGCCCTGCTGGCCCTGTCTCAGGGAGTGGACGCGGAAACGATTAAGGAAACGCTGCGCACCTTCCAGGGCGTGGAGCACCGGATCGAGTTCGTCTGCGAGCGGAGCGGCGTCCGCTACATCAACGACAGCAAGGGCACCAACCCCGACTCCACCGTGAAGGCTATCGAGGCCATGGACCGGCCCACCGTCCTCATCCTGGGCGGCTACGACAAGCACACCGGCTTCGAGGAGGTCTTCGACGCCCTGCCCGGCAGCCATGTGAAGGCCTGCGTGGTCCTGGGCCAGACGGCCGACGAGATCCTGGAGACCGCCCGCCGCCACGGGTTCGAGAACATCTGCTACCGGTGCGAGACCTTCCGGGAGACCCTGGAGAAGTGCCGGGATCTGGCCGAGCCCGGGGACAACGTCCTCCTTTCGCCGGCCTGCGCCAGCTGGGGCATGTTCGATAACTACGAGCAGCGGGGCAGAGTCTTTAAGGATATCGTGAGTAAATTTGAGTGACTTCAGTCTGCCGAAGCTGAAGCTTCGCCAGACTGAGGCCGCATCGCGGGGTGCTCCGCCTTCGCTTCGCCTCCAGCCCTTGCCTATGCCCCATACGGGGCACCGGGCGGCAAGAGCTGCAGGGAGTGAAATCCACCGCGCATGTCGCTGGATTTCACATAACAGAAGCCGCGCGTTCTTCCCATGATCTTGAGCGCGCGCGGCTACACCGCGCTTTGCGTGGCCCGGTGAGCATACATACAGAACAGAAAGGACAGAACGTAACGAGGTAATGGAGACAGCGGCCAGAAAGAACAAACTGTTTCTGTACAAGAAACAGACGGGCAGCATGGATTTTTCGATCCTGCTGGTCGTCACCATCCTCTGCGCCTTCGGCCTGGTGATGGTGTTCTCCGCCAGCTACTACTACGCCATCCACACCCAGAACGGGGACGGCTACTTCTATCTCAAGAAGCAGCTCATGTACATGGCCATCGGCTATCCTCTGATGCTCATCGTGTCCCGGGTGAACTACCGCTACCTCGACAAGCTCCGGTACATGTTCCTCATCGTATCGGTGGTGCTGCTCATCATGGTGCTGTTCATCGGCAGCAGCGGCGAGACCGGCGCGGCCACGCTGAACGGCGCCAAGCGCTGGCTTCGGTTCGCGGGCGTGTCCATCCAGCCTTCGGAGATCGCCAAGTTCGGCATGATCTTTTTCATGTGCTCCTACATGGCCCGGCATAAGGACGAAATGCGCACCTTCACGCTGGGCCTCGCCCCCATGCTGCTGGTCATCGGCGTCATCGCCGGTCTCATCATGCTCCAGCCCAACATGTCCATGGCCGTGATCGTGGCGGGCATCGGCGCGATCCTCCTGTACGTGGGCGGCATGGACGAGAAGTGGATCCTGGTCGTCGGCGCCGTGGGCGTGGTGCTGTTCATCGTGCTGGCCACCACGGCATCCTACCGCCTGGCCCGGCTGACCTCCTTCCGCGATCCCTTCCAGGATCCCCACGGGGACGGGTATCAGCTCATCCAGTCCTTCTACGCCATCGGCTCCGGCGGCCTCTTCGGCAAGGGCCTGGGCAACAGCTATCAGAAGATGCTGTACATGACCTACGGCGAGTCGGACTTCATCTTCGCCATCGTCTGCGAGGAGTTCGGCATGGTGGGCGGCACCATCGTCATTTTGCTCTACGCCTGGATCGTCTATCGGGGCATGCGGGTGGCCATGAAGTGCCGGAACCGGTACGGGAGTTTGATGGCCGCCGGTATCTCCATCGTGTTCGGCCTCCAGGTGTTCATCAACATCGCCGTGGTGACGGGCCTGGCGCCCACCACGGGTCAGCCCCTGCCCTTCATCTCGGCGGGCGGCTCGTCCCTCCTGGTGTTCATGGTGTCCATGGGCATCCTGCTGAATATCAGTCGAGACGTAGATATCTGATAAATCGGCACGGCCCGCCCCCTCCCCGCATATCTTAGGGTATGCGGGCAGAAGGAGGGGACCTATGGCGAAGCTCATCATCGAAGGCGGCCGCGCCCTGAAGGGACAGATCACCGTGCGGGGCGCCAAGAACGCTGCCCTGCCCATCCTGGCGGCGGCCATGCTGATCCCGGAACCCGTGCGGATCGGGAACTGTCCCCGGCTCACGGACGTGGAGCACATGGCGGGCCTGCTCAGGGCCCTGGGCTGCCGGGCGGACTGGGCGGAGGACGGCCTTGTCATCGACGCCAGCTGCGCCAAAACGGCGGCGCTGCCGGAGGATCTGGCCGGGTCCATCCGCTCCTCCGTGTTTTTGCTGGGGCCTCTCCTGGGCCGCTTTGGGGCGGCGGAGGCGCCCTACCCCGGGGGCTGCGACATCGGCAACCGGCCCGTGGACCTGCATCTGAAGGGGTTTCGGGCCATGGGCGTGAAGGTGGACGAAGCGTCGGGGCGCATCCGCTGCCTGGGACGACCCCGGGGCACGGAGATCGCCCTCGAGTACCCCAGCGTGGGCGCCACGGAGAACCTCATTATGGCGGCCTGCGGGGCGGAGGGGGACACGGTTTTAGTGAATCCGGCCCGGGAGCCGGAGATCGACGATCTCATGGCCTTTTTGAACGGGGCGGGCTTCGACCTTCGGCGGGAGGGCAGCTCCCGCATCCGCGTCAAAGGCGGGCGGCGGGGCCGCGGCACGGCCCACGCCCTGCTGCCGGATCGGATCGAGGCCGGGACCTATATGACGGCGGCGGCCGTCACCGGCGGGCACCTCGTCCTTCGGGGCGCGCGCAAGGAGCATCTTTCCGCCCTGGTCACGGCGCTCAAAGAGGCGGGCTGCCGCATCCGCTTCGAGGGCGCGGACCTGGACGTGGAGGGGCCGGAGCGGCCAAGGGAGCTGCGGCGGCTGGTGACGCTGCCCTATCCGGGCTTCCCCACCGATATGCAGAGCCAGATATTTGCCCTGTGCACCGTGGCGCGGGGCACCTCCGTGCTGGAGGAGAACGTTTTTGAAGACCGGTTCCGCCACGGGGCGGAATTGAGGCGCATGGGCGCGGACTGCTTTATCCGGGGCCGTTCGGCGGTGATCCGGGGGGTCAGGAGCCTCCACGGGGCCACGGTCACGGCCCGGGACCTGCGGGGCGGCGCGGCCCTCGCGCTGGCGGGCCTTCGGGCCGACGGCGTCACCGTGGTGGAGAACGCGGAGCGCATCGACCGGGGCTATATGGATTTTGCGGCCACCCTCCGCAGCGTGGGGGCGGCCATACGAAGAGAGGACGATTAGGTGAAGGACGAACGGCGTAAAAAGAAGAAAAAGCCGGAAGGGTATATCGACCTGTTCGCGGACGACGACGAGGAGGAAGCGGCCTCGGTAGGTTCCCTGTTCTCCGACGACGAGGAGGACGAGGACGAGGAAGAGGACTACGAGGCGGAAGCGGCCCGGGAAGAAGCGGCGGACGGGGACAAAGAACCTGCGGCAGAGGACGGCGAGGACGAAGCGTATCCGGAGCCGGACGAGGAACCGTCCGGCCCCGCTTTCGACGAGCCCCGATCCGCCGCCCGGGAGACCTTCACCTTCGACCGCTTCGGCCGCCGCACAGGCAAGGTGCCGAAGAAGAAGCGCGCCGGGGAGCGTTACGGCAAGCGCAAGCACGCCAAACGGGCCACCACCACCCTGCTCCTCAACGAGACCGAGGCACGGCGGGAGCGGGAGGAGGCCCAAAAGCGGGCCAGCGAGCGGGACAAGCTTCGGGAGAAGCAGCGCCGCCTGGAGGCCGAGCGGCGCCGGGCCCAGCGGAAGATCCAGGCGAAGAAGCGGCTCTCCGCCCTCCTGGTGCTTTTGGGGCTGGGGGTGCTGGCGCTGCTGGCCGGATACTTCACCTTCCTCATCCGCAGCATCGACGTGGTGGGCTTCACCACCCGCTATACCGAGGAGGATCTGATCGCGGCCTCCGGGCTCCGGCGGCAGAGGCATATCCTGCAGCAGGATCTGGATGCGGCCCGGGAGAACCTGAAGAAGGACCCCTATCTCAATACCACCGTGAAGTACGTCTTCCCCAACCGCATCCGCATCACCGTGGAGGAGCGGAACCGGGCGGGAGCCGTGGCCTGGGGTCCCAACAAGGAGTATATCGCCGTCATCGACCGGGAGGGCGTCGTGCTGGAAAGCGACGCGGCGAGCTATCCCGGCCTGCCCCTGGTCCAGGGGCTCATCATCACCGGCGCCAACCCCGGCGCCCGGGTGGGCGATCCCGCGGACGAGCAGGTCCAGAGCATGCTGGACGTGCTCTCCACGTTGGAGGAGCTGGGCCTCGCTGACAAGATCAAGACCGTGGATCTCACCGAGACCATGGGTATCAGCCTCTACACCCCGGAGGGCTACCGCATCGAGGTGGGGGATACGTCGGACCTGCTCACCAAGCTGAACCGGCTCAAGAAGAACTACACCGCCATCATGGACAAGGCCACCCAGTACATGGGCCGGGGCGCGGACGCCGTGACCATCTACCTGTACAGCAAGAACGGCGTGGTCATCTCCCCCCACGAGGTGGGCTACGTGGCCGCCTCCCCGTCTCCTGACGCCACCTTCTTTGCCCCCGTTCAGAACAACCCGGACGAGCCTGCGGTCACCCCCGCGCCCAACCTGCCCGCGGAGCCGGAAGGCACCGCCGGTCCCGACACCCCGCCGCCCTTCAATCAAGGCGGATTCACGGGCTGACGCCCTTTTAGTCTGCCGAAGCAGGACGCATGTAATGCCTTACATTCTTCTCCCGGGCTTGCCTTCCCACGGCTGCATCGTGCCTGTGGGATTCCCTTTTTGAGGTCTGTAAAATATAGCCTTCCACCGCGCAAGAATCCATTGACATTTGGGAAAGAAACGGTTAAAATAATGCGTACCGTGGAAATGTGCGGGTGTAGCTCAATGGCAGAGCTCCAGCTTCCCAAGCTGGTCACGAGGGTTCGATTCCCTTCACCCGCTCCATCCTTTCGGAACATGCCCGCAGCCGTTACAATATCCGTTTGCGGGTGAAACACAAAAAATTCATTTGGAGGAGTATTGTAATGGCAAAGCAAAAGTTTGAACGGACGAAGCCCCACGTCAACATCGGCACCATCGGCCACGTTGACCACGGCAAGACCACTTTGACCGCGGCGATCACCATGACGCTGGCCCAGTCCGGCGAAGCGGTGGCCATGCGCTACGACGAGATCGACAAGGCCCCCGAAGAGAAGGCCCGCGGCATCACGATCAACACCGCCCACGTCGAGTACGAGACCGCCAAACGGCACTACGCCCATGTGGACTGCCCGGGTCACGCGGACTACGTGAAGAACATGATCACCGGCGCCGCTCAGATGGACGGCGCGATCCTGGTGGTTTCTGCGGCCGACGGCCCCATGCCCCAGACCCGTGAGCACATCCTGCTGGCCCGTCAGGTCGGCGTGCCCTACATCATCGTGTTCCTGAACAAGGTCGACCAGGTGGATGACGACGAGCTGCTGGAGCTGGTGGAGATGGAAGTGCGCGAGCTGCTCTCCAGCTACGACTTCCCCGGCGACGATATCCCCATCATCCGCGGTTCCGCCCTGCAGGCTCTGGAAGCGCTGACCGCCGGCGAGGACGCCAAGACCTGCCCCGCCTGCCAGTGCATCTACGAGCTGATGGACGCTGTGGATTCCTACATTCCCACGCCCGAGCGTGCCTCCGACAAGCCCTTCCTGATGCCCGTTGAGGACGTGTTCACCATCACCGGCCGCGGCACCGTGGCCACCGGCCGTGTGGAGCGCGGCACCGTGAAGGTGGGCGATCCCGTGGAGATCGTGGGTCTCGTAGAGCAGAAGCGGACCTCCGTCGTCACCGGCGTCGAGATGTTCCGCAAGCTCCTGGATCAGGCGATCGCGGGCGACAACATCGGCATCCTGCTGCGCGGCATCAACCGTGACCAGGTGGAGCGCGGCCAGGTCGTCGCGAAGCCGGGCACCATTCACCCCCACACCCATTTTGAGGGTCAGGTGTACGTGCTGACCAAGGAAGAGGGCGGTCGTCACACCCCGTTCTTCAGCGGCTACCGTCCCCAGTTCTACTTCCGCACCACCGACGTGACCGGTTCCATCCAGCTGCCCGAGGGCGTTGAGATGGTCATGCCCGGCGACCACGTGACGATGACGATCAAGCTGATCACCCCCATCGCCATGGAGGAAGGCCTCCGGTTCGCTATCCGCGAGGGCGGCCGTACCGTCGCTTCCGGCGTCGTGTCCAAGGTCAT